>Ga0126377_10000324_pt1 | contig 28276 bp, 24 predicted proteins | sample PanSoiMetPlot_22_FD_92647 | JGI IMG/M metagenome (GOLD analysis project Ga0126377, IMG submission 92647) | Tropical forest soil microbial communities from Panama - MetaG Plot_22 | ecosystem: Environmental > Terrestrial > Soil > Tropical forest > Bulk soil | place: Panama | collected 2016-02-17 | reverse complement strand
GGCTGGGGGACCCGGACTATAGCGCGCGAGTATCGCTGAAGGGTGCGATCCACGCAAGCGCCCGCGCTCCAGGCCGATGAAGGTGCCCGCGACGCCTGGCCGGCCGTGCCGGCCAGGACCGGCCGTCATCGCGCCCGCTGACGGTGACGGAGCACGCGGGGCGTCACGGCGGGGGCCGTGCCGGCCGGCCGGGGCAGGTCCCCGACCGGCTCGCCGGCGAGGGCACGGATCATGAACTGCCGGAAGATCAGGGCCGGGAAGGTGCCGCCGAAGACCGGCCCGCCGGCGAACAGGTGGCGCATGGGGGTCTGGCTGGCCGGGTCGCCGACCCAGACCGACGCGGTGAGCTGGCGGGTGTACCCGGTGAACCAGGCGTCGGCGAAGCTCGTGGTCGTCCCGGTCTTGCCGGCCAGCGGCCGCCCGAACGCGGCCCGGAACCCGGTCCCGCCGGGCGCCACCACCCCGCGCAGGATGCCGGTCGCCTCGGCGGCCACGCCCGGGTCGAGGGCCTGCCGGCAGGCCGGCCGGGCGGCGAACAGGACCCGGCCGGCCGCGTCGCTGACCCGGGTGATCGCCAGCGGCCGGCAGTGGGTGCCGCCGTCGGCCAGGGTGGCGTAGGCCGAGGCCAGGTCGAGCGGGGTGACGTCCTCGGTGCCCAGCACAAGGGAGCAGTAGTCGTGCAGCGGTGCGGTCACGCCCATGCGCCGGGCCGCGTCGATCGCCGCCGGCGTGCCGACCTTGGCCATGAGCTGGGCATAGTAGGTGTTGACCGACTCGGCCGTGGCTCTGGCCAGGTCGATCCGGCCGAGCCCGCCGGTCTCGGCGTTGTGGACGGTGTAGCCGGTCGGGCACTCGGGGGCCACCACCGTCCGCGGCGGGGTGGTGTCGAAGCTGGTGCCGACCGGGACGCCCTGCTCGAGCGCGGCGACCAGGTAGAAGACCTTGAACGAGGAGCCGGGCGGGAAGCCGTCACCGCCCTGGCCGGTGGCCAGGTCGACCTGGGAGCGCGTGAAGTCGCGACCCCCGTCCAGGGCGACGATCGCGCCGCTGGACGGGTCGATCGCGACCACGGCGGAGTCCAGGCCCGCGCCGCCGAGCTGGTCGCGCACGGCCGCCTCGGCGGCCGCCTGGGCGCCGGGCCGCAGGGTGGTGGCCACCCGGAGACCACCCTCGTAGACCGCCCTGGCCCGCGCCTGCGAGGCGGCGGGCCCGAGGCTCGCGTCGAGGGAAGGGGAGTCCAGCAGCTGGCGGGTCACGAAGTCGGCGAAGAACGGGGCGCGCACGGGCGCGGCCCGCAGGTGCGGCCGCAGGGGCTCGCGCTTGGCGGCGGCGACCTGGGCCGGCGTGGCGAAGCCGGCCGCGGCCATGCGGTCCAGGACCTCGTCGCGCCGCCGCAGCGCGGCGGGCCCCGCGGTCGGGCGGTAGCGCGCCGGGCTCGCGAGCGTCCCGGCCAGCGCGGCCGCCTGCGCCAGCGACAGGCGACCGAGCGGCCGGGAGAAGTAGTGTCCGGCCGCGGTCGCGATCCCGTAGACCCCGTCGCCGAAGTAGACCTCGTTGAGGTACGCGGCGAGGATCTGGTCCTTGGTCAGGTGCCGTTCGAGCTGGGCCGCGTCCTCGGCCTCGGTGAGCTTGCGCTGCAGGCTGACCCGGCCGCCGGTGACGACGGTCTTGACGTACTGCTGGGTGATCGTGCTGCCGCCCTGCAGGATCGCGCCGCCGCGCAGGTCGCTGACCAGGGCCCGCAGGATGCCGTGGAGGTCGAGCGCGCCGTGCCGGTAGAACCGGACGTCCTCCACGGCCAGGACCGCCTGCCTGACCTGCAGGGGGATGGCGCTGAGCGGGACGACCACGCGGTCCTGGTCGCGGTGGAGCACCGCCAGCGCCGAGCCGTCGGCCGCCTGGATCACCGAGTCGGCGGGGGGGCGGGCGAGCAGGCGGGTGAGCGGCGGCCGGCCACCCGGCCGGGAGCCGGCCGCCGCCCCGAGCGCGGCGACCCTGGCGGCCAGGGGCAGCAGCCCGGCACTGACCAGCATGGCGCCGGCGGTGACGAGCACGCCGAGCCGCGCCCACGGGCGCAGCCGCGGGCTCACGCGCTCACCCTCCGCCGCCTGAGCAGGCCGGCAGGGGCGCCGGGCGGCCGGCGGCCAGGGCCGGCGGCCACCGGCCGCACCCGCGCCGGGCGGCTGCCGGTCAGGTGGGCGCTGGCGAAGGCGAGCAGGTAGGGCGCCTCCAGGCGGGCGCCCCGCCAGGTGTGCGTGGCCCCCGGCACCTCGGTGAACACCGCCACCTGACCCCGCGCCCGGAGCATCCCGGCCAGGCGCCTGGCCTCGGCACGCTCGGGGTCGCGGCTCCCGGCGAGCAGGCCCACCGTGACCCGGTGGTGGAAGGCCATCGTCGGGAGGTACGCGTCGGGCGCGTTGGCCAGCCACAGCGCGCGGCTGCCGCCCAGCAGGCCGACCGCCCTCGCGCCCGGATCCCCGTACGGCATCAACGACACCACCACCGAGTACACACCCTGATGCCGCAGACCCAGGTTGAGCGCACCGTAACCGCCGCTGGACATCCCGGCGATCGCGCGGCCGGCCCGGTCGGCGAGCGTGCGGAAGCGCGCGTCCACCGCCCGGACGACCGGGCCCACGAGGTAGCGCTGGACCTGGGGACCGCCCACCTGGTCCAGCATCTCCGAGTCGTGCAGCCAGCCGCCGTTGGCGTCCGGGGCGGCCAGGATCATCGGCTGGACCAGGCCGTCGGCCAGCATCGCGTCCATGGTCCGCTGGACCCGGGCGGCCCGGAACCAGTCCTCCGGGCCGCCCGGGTAGCCGTGCAGCAGGTACACCACCGGGTAGCGCCGGCGCGCGTCGGCGGCCGCCCCGTACCCCGGCGGCAGGTACACGTACACCCGGTCGGGTGGCACACCAAGCTCCGCGGCCCCCACCCGCAGCGTCAGCACCTGCGAGCCCCGGCCGCGGCCGCCCAGCCCAGGCCGGGCCAGGTCGCCCAACAGCCCCGGCAGCGTCGGGACGTACCCGACGTAGCTGTTCACCCCGGCCAGGCCTCCCAGGGTGACCAGGCCGGCCAGCCACGCGGCCAGCGCGCCGCGGCGCAGCCAGCGATGCCGCAGCCGCCCGGGCGGACGCCGACGCCGCTGCCGGACCACCACCGCCACGCTGGCCACCAGCAGCGCCCCGAACCCGGCCGCGACCCACGGGCTCTCCAGCGGCCCGACCCGGGCGACCTGGTGGAGCAGACCGGCGGGGACGTGGACCAGACCGCCGCCCGGCCGCTGCGGCGGATGCGGTGCCTGCCCCGGGAGGTGGTGGCCGGCGGGCGCCCGGCCGACACGGGCCGGCGAGGACGGCGCCGGCCGCCGCATCAGGACTCCCCCGTGCAGGTCCTGGGCCACAGCCGCCACAGGGGTCGCAGCAGCCCTTCGGCCCGCAGCATCGCCAGCGCCACCCTGGGCAGCTCCTCGGGGGCCTCGACGGCGAGGTAGCGCGGCTGCCAGTCGGGGTCGAACTTCTTGTTGAAGCGGTACAGCGTCTCGATCTGGAACGGCCGCGAGAGGCGCCGCAGCAGCCAGCGGGCGGCCCGGAGCCGCCAGCTCACGTCCTGCCCGGCCCCGGCGGCCAGCGCCGCGCGCAGGAACGAGAAGTTCAGCGAGACCCGGCGGACGCCGAGGTCGGGCAGCCGGCGGGCCGCCTCGACGACGAGGAAGTCGTGCAGCCACGAGGGCGCCGCCCGGTCGCGGCGCATCACGTCCAGGCTGGCGCCGTCGGCGCCCCAGGGCACGAAGTGCAGGAACCCGCGCAGGCGGCCGCCGGCGTCCATCGCCGCCACCACCAGCGTGTCCGGGTCGCGCCGGTCGAACAGCCGGCCGAGCGCCATCGAGAAGCCACGCTCGGCCGCGTCGCCCCGCCAGCGCCGGGACAGCTCCGCCAGGGCGGCCACCTGCGCCGGGTCGAGCGCGCCGGACCGGGAGACCATCGTGGTGTACCCGTGGCGCCCGGCCCGGTTCCAGCTCTGCCTGGGCTTGCGCACCGCCCGCCCGTCCAGGGAGAACCGCTCCAGATCCAGGACCGCCTCGTCGCCGAGGTAGACCGCGGTCAGGCCGGCGTCGCGCCAGACGCCGGCCGCCGCCGCGCCGCAGCCGAGCACCGCCGCGATCCGTCCGCCGCGCGCCGCCTCGTCGCGGAACGCCGCGGCCGCGGCCGGCCAGGCCTCCGGCGGCCCCAGCGGGTCGCCGGCCGCCAGCAGCACCGACCCGACCGTGCCGTAGGTGACCAGCGCGCCGCCCGCCCGCACGGTCGCCCGGTCCTCGCGCAGGGCGAAGTAGGCCAGCGAGTCGTCCGAGGCGGCCACCAGCGCGCCCAGGCGGGGGTCCGCCGCCGGCCCGGCCAGCGCCGGCGCCAGGGCGCGGGCGGCCACGATCAGCCCGCCCGCCCAGCAGACCGCCGCGATCGAGCCGGGGAACAGGCGCCCGAACCGGCCCGCCAGCGGCGCGCCGGCCCTGAGGCCGACCGCCATCCGTCCCACCGCGGTGAGCATGCCGCCGACGCCGAGGTCGGCACGGACGTCGTGATCGTTGGCGGCCAGGCCGGCCACTCCGTAGGCCAGGGTCGCGGACGCGACGACGAGGGCCTGGCCCAGGACCACGCGCCGCCGACCCGCGGCGGCCCGGGCCGGGAAGCAGCCGGCCTGGCCGGCCAGGAGCCCGGCGAGGAACGCCTCGGCCAGGGCCTCCTCCACGTCCAGGCCTTTGACGATGTGCAGGACGGCGCTGCCGGCGAGCAGGACGACCGCGCCCAGCCAGGCGGCGCGGTGGCGGCGGCGCAGGCCGCCGGCCAGCAGCAGCAGCCCGATCCCGGCGGCCGCCACGGCCACGGTCGCGCCCCGCGACACCGCCCCGGGCACCACGCCGTCGAGCAGGCGCATCCGGTCCCGCTCGGCCGGCAGCAGCGCCGACGCCAGGTTGAGCGACCCGGCCAGGACGGTCAGGGCGGCCGCCAGGCGCGGCGCGCGGTCGCGGCGCCGGATGGCCAGCAACCGGGCCCGCGCCTCGCCGGGCGCGTCCCCGGTGGTCGCGTCCGGCGGCGGGGCCAGGCCGGTGGCGACGGTCACGCCAGGTCCCCGCCCCCGTCCGGGGCGCGTGCGGGCCCGTCGTCCCCGGGCACGGGGGCCACGACGATGCGCAGCGCCAGATCCTCGCCCTCGGCGAGCTGCTCGACGAGGGCCGCCACGACCGCCCCGGGCACGACCTCCGCCCGGGTCGTCGGCAGCCGCCGGGTGCCGAAGGTGGTCCCGGCCGTGAGCAGCAGCAGCGACGGCCGGCCGTCGACGCCCACCAGGGTCAGGCGCGACCCGGACACGCCGATCACCTGCTTGCGGACGAACGCCAGGGTCCGGCCGTCCCCGACCTGGAACGCGACCCGGTCGGGCCAGGCGCTGTGGTCGCCGGCGGGCGGGCGGGTGGCGGGCCCATGCAGCGACCAGGATCCCTGTCCTCCGGCCGACCGCCATCTCCCCGCTCCGCGCACCCGCCTCGCCCCGCCGGACTCCCTCCGGACTCGTTCCGGACTCGTTCCGGACTCGTTCCCGGACGTGACGATAGGCGGCCGGCCTCGGCGCGTCGTCCAGCCCGGCGCGGATCCTGCGCGTCCGGCCACGGGTGGAGGCGGGCGGCGGCGGCTCGACCCGCGGGTGGAGGCGCCCGCGGGCCGGGTGGGTCAGTCGCGCCGCGCCAGCCCGCGGCGGAAGGCGTAGGCGACGGCCTGACCCCGGTCGCGCACCCCGGCCTTGGCGAAGATCCGGTTGACGTGCGTCTTGACCGTGCCCTCGCTGATCACCAGGTCGGCCGCGATCTCCTGGTTGGTCCGCCCGGCCGCCATCAGCCGCAGCACCTCGGCCTCGCGCGGGGTGAGCCCGTCGGGGAGCTGCTCGCGTCTGCTGGACGCGCTGCCCGGGACGCTGGCCAGCGCGTCCAGCAGGCGGCGCTGGACCGACGGGTCCAGCAGGGCCTCGCCGCGCTGCACGGCGGCGATCGCCTGGCGGATCTCGGCGGCGCTGGCGTTCTTGGTCAGGTAGCCGCGCGCGCCCGCCTGGAGGGCGGCGAACACCGAGGCGTCGTCGGCGTAGGTGGTGAGCGCGATCACCTGGGTGCCGGGGGCCAGCGTGCGGATCCGCCTGGTGGCCTCGACGCCGTCGCAGCGCGGCATGCGCAGGTCCATGAGCACCACCTGGGGCCGGTGCTCGCCGGTCAGGCGGACCGCCTCCTCGCCGTCGGCCGCCGCGCCGACCACCTCCACCTCCGGCAGCAGCCCCAGCAGCGTGGACAGGCCCTCGCGGACGATCGTCTGGTCGTCGGCGATCAGCACCCGGGTCGGCGGGCTCACCGGTCGGCCCCGGCCTTTCGGGCGCTCATGCCGGCAGCCACAGCCGCACCCCGAAGCCGTCGGCGGTCGGGCCGGCGGTCAGCTCGCCGCCGAGCAGCTCGGCGCGCTCGCGCATGCCGGTCAGCCCGTGACCGCCCGCGTGGCGGCCCGGCGGCCCGGCCCGCCCGCCGGCGTGCCGGTCGGCGACGGTGAGCGTCAGCCCGTCCGGCTCCCAGCGCAGCGCCATCGTGACGTCCTCGGTCGCGCCGGCGTGCTTGCAGACGTTGGTCAGCGCCTCCTGGGCGGTCCGGTAGACGGCCAGGCCGGCCTCGTGCCCGAGCGGCCTGGCCTCGCCGCCGACCTCCAGCCTGACGTTCATGCCGGTCGTCTGGCGGAAGTCCTCGACCAGGCCGGGGAGCAGCTGCGGGCCTGGCAGCCGGTCACCGCGCAGCGTGCCGATCACCTGCTGGGCTTCGTTGAACCCCTCGCGGGTGAGGCGCCTGGCCACCTCGACCTGCTGCCGCGCGCGCTCCGGCGCGCCCTCCTGCTCCAGCAGCAGCGCCGTCGCCTCGAGCTGGAGGCTGAGCGCGGACAGCACGTGCGCGAGGATGTCGTGCATCTCCCTGGCCACCCTGGCCCGTTCGGCCAGCGCGGCCGCCCTCGCCTCCGCGCGGCGGGTCGCCTGCAGCTCCACGACGATCCGCTCCGCCCGGCGATGCGCCTGCTTGAGGGTCCGCACGTAGGTCGCCACGCCGAACAGCACCCCGGCCGTCACCGTGTAGGTGACCCCCGCCGGGATCGTGTGGGTCGCCCCGGCGCCCTCGGAGACGGTGATCCCGGCGGCGGCCACCGCCATGACGGCCAGCGCCCAGCCGACCGGCAGCCGGGCGGCCGCCCCGGCCATCGCCAGCAGGACCGCCCCGAAGGCGGCGCTGGACGGGCGCAGGTGGTTGAGGTATGCCGCGCACAGCCCGACCACGACCAGGGCCGCGATCATGACCCGGCGCTCGGGCACGGCCGGGAGCAGGAACACCAGCCAGGCGGCGCTCAGGACCGCCAGCACGGCCGTCACGGCCATCCTGTCCCTGTCCACGGTCGAGCCGCTCCAGGCGACCCAGGCCACGATGCAGGCGAGCGCGACCACCCCGCACGCCCGCACGAGCCAGGCCGCCGACCTGGGGTCGGCCGCCCGGCGCAGCAGCCCCCAGCGCGCGGCGCTCACCGGCGACCCCCGGCTCTCCACGCCACCTCGATACCCACCTGGCTCCCCTGCCGCGACGCCCCGACCAGCGTGACCAGATCGAGCATGCCACGCAGGGCGGCAACGTGTCCGGACCATCCGCCACTCCATCCATACCGCTGTTCACGCTCCGGGACGACCGGCGTCGCTCCCCTGTCCGGCGCCGCCCGCCGGCTTCCGGGCAGCCGGAAGCGGCAAATGGCGGCTGGCGTCAATGCCGTCGGCGTCCCCGCGGCGCACGCTCGAGAGCGGGAGGACGGGGGGTTGACCGACCGCCCGACGACAACAGGAAGGAGGCGGACCCCGATGCGGCCATGGACGCGGCTGCAGGACTGGGCCACGCTGATCGCGGGCCTGTACGCGGTGCTCTCGCCGATCTGGGTCGGCACCACCGGCGAGCGGGGCGCTTTCTGGGCGCTGATCGTGCTCGGCGCGCTGCTGGCCGCCACGGCGCTCAGCTCGCTGGCGATGCCCGGCGTGGTGGCGACCGAGGCGCTCACCGTGTGCTGTTCGGGGTGCTGCTGTTCGTCGCTTCGTGGGTGCTCGGGCTCGTCCGGGCGGCCCCATCGGGATGCGGCCGCAGGTGGAACCAGCCGAGGAAGCGGTCGGAGGACTTCTCGATCGCCGCCCAGAACCCGTACGCGGGCCAGCGCCGGTAGTCGGGCGGCCGACCACACCACCGCCCGGGCCTGACGGACGCCGTCCACCAACGGCACCACACAGGCCACCGCAGCCAGCAGCAGCAGGCCGAGCACCGTCCGGGCGAGCTGATCCATCCGCTCACCGTCGGGGCCGCGTGCCTAGTCGTCCCGCTTCCAGTGACCGCGGCCGAAGGTGCGACCGAACCAGGCATGCAGCGAGTCGCCGGCGTGCTCGGAGGGGTCGGCATGGAAGGCCGCGGGCGCCTGTGGTCGCCCCAGCCGTTCGGCGTCCTCGGCCGCCAGGCTCAGCAGCACGTACCGGTCGGTGATGTCGGCGACCTGGTCGGCATCGGCGAACCGCAGCCCGGCCGCGGTCTTCACGACGATGCCGTCGAAGACGTCCAGCTCGGGGACCTGCAGCACGTGCTCGACCGTCCCGAGCTCCTCGCCGCCCGAAGCCCGGACCGGGACACCCTTGCGAAGCGCCTGGTAGGAGATCCTCCTGGCGTCGCCCTCCATGTCCTGCACCTCTCTGCATCGGTCGCTCAGGTGGCCGCCGGGATACGACAGCCGACGACCCATCCCGAGCGCGGCTGCGACCGTTCAGGTCACACCGAGAACGGCACGCACCTGGTCCAGCATCTGCTGCTCCCCGGCGCTCACGCGCTCGGCGCCGAAGCCCATGAAGCCGCCCTCCTTCCCGGCGTCGGCGGCCGCCTGGGCCGCGGCCATCAGCCACCCGCGGAACGCTTCGGCCTCCTGCGGCGTGGCCTTGGCCGTCACCAGCTCGTTGACGCCCCGCAGCTCCTCCAGCACCTGCTGGCCGCCGCTCGGCTTGAACTCCCCCAGCGGGTTCTGTTTGTGCTGCGCCAATGCCTGGATGTCCAGGGCCACCGACGCCAGCAGCTCCTCCTGGCTGGGGGGCAGGGTGGCCGACCGCAACGTCGCCATCGTCTCCTTGGCCAACTCGATCGGCCCACCGGGGTCGGCGAGTGAGATCGCGACCCCGGCGACCAGCGGGGCGCGGCGGATCCGGGTCCATTCCTCGTCGGTGAAGTCCTGTTTGGACGTCATGGCCACCTCCTGGCGCGGGGCACCAGCCTAAACGAGAACCAGCCCTGCCCGTGGCCGTCTGCTCGATGACCGCGACACCGCAGAGTGATCGTCGCCGGGCACGCCTTCGTGCGAGAACGTCCGGGTTCTCACCTGCATGGGGTGATGCCGCGGGCGGATCCCCGCCGAAGAATGGGCGGCGTCCCATGCGGTCCTGCTCCCCTGTCGTCTCGTGGATCCGGAGGTGCCACGTCGGATGTGGACGTCGAGGACGGCCCCGCGGCGGATCGCGCCCACCAGCAGGCACCGGCGCACAGGACCTCCGAGCATGGGGCGCCGGGCAGCCAGGGCATGCCTCCTGGCGGGGCTGGTGACGGGACTGGTCCTGGGACTCAGTGGCTGCGGTGGCGGCAACGAGGGCACCCCGACGGCCCGTCCCTCCACCCAACCCTCCGGCACCCGCTCCGCCACGACCGGGACCAAGGCGCCCAACACCACGACCAGGCCGGGCACGACCGCCACGCCGCCGACCCGACCGCCCCGGACCAGCGCGGAGGCGCCCACCTCGACGCGACCTTCAACCGCGCCGACCACCTCACGCGCCAACCCCCCTGCCACCTCGCCCCCGACCACGCCCGCCGCGTCGGCCGCGCCGACCACCTCACCTGCGAACCCCCCTGCCACCTCGGCTGCGGCGCTGCCGGCGACGTCCACCTCCACACCCTCGGCCACCGGCACCCCGGCGTCCGCCGAGCCCGGAGGGTTGGGGGCGCTCGGCTGGACGCTGCTGATCGCACTGGTCGTCGGGCTGCTCGCCGCCTGGATGATCTGGAGATCGCGCAGGAAGTCGGCCGCAGCCTGGGACACCGACGCCGGCGCGCTGGCGACGGCCACCCGCACCGCCACCAGCACCCGGCTGCCCCCGGTCCTGACCGCGGAGACCCCCGAGCAGCGAGCCCTCACCTGGCCACCCCTGCGCGCCGACCTGATCGACCTCGCGCGCCGCTGGGACCTCCTGACCGGCCGCGCAGCCGACGACCGCAGACGCAACCGGTCCGCGCAGATCCGCAGCCTGCTCCGGGAACTGGTCGCCGCCGTGGACGCCGAGAACCAGGCGCTGGCAACCGGGCGTGACTGGCGGCTCCTGCGACCGCGGGTGGACGACGCCCTGCAGGCGCTGTCCGCCGCGCTCGCTCCCGGAGCGCAACAACCGCCACCCGCAGGCGGCGAGCCCGGGTGGCCAGGACCCGGCGGATGACCGCCATTTGATGCCGCCGGGTGAGGCAGGGCCGAAGCAGGCCGTCCCCGGGCGTTCACCCCTCTGTCACTGGTCGGTCAACCCCCGTGATCTGGGAAATCACCCGGAACAGGTGAAGCGACCCGCCTGGCTTCATCCCACCATCAACCCAGGTCGCTGTTCCCGCTGAGGCCGCTGATGGCAGGCGTGACCACCACTCCACCACCCAACCCCCGACCCGCAGGAGCCGGGACCCAGGGAGGATCCGTCATGGCGTTCAACCTCCGGAACCGGAGCTTCCTCAAGGAGCTCGACTTCACCCCCGACGAGCTGCGGTTCCTCCTGCGGCTCTCGGCCGAGTTCAAGGCGGCCAAGTACGGCGGCTACGAGCGGCAACGCCTGGTGGGCAAGAACATCGCCCTGATCTTCGAGAAGACCTCGACCCGCACGCGGACCGCGTTCGAGGTCGCCGCCCACGACCAGGGGGCGCACGTCACCTACCTGGAGCCGGGCGGATCCCAGATCGGCCACAAGGAGTCCATGAAGGACACCGCCAGGGTGCTCGGGCGGACCTTCGACGGCATCGAGTACCGGGGCTATGCCCAGGAGACGGTCGAGACCCTCGCCAGGTACTCGGGCGTCCCGGTGTGGAACGGGCTGACCGACGAGTTCCACCCCACCCAGATCCTGGCGGACATCCTCACGATGACCGAGCACAGCGACAAGCACATCCAGGAGATCGCCTACTGCTACCTGGGCGACGCGCGCAACAACATGGGGAACTCGCTCATGGTCGGCGGCTGCAAGCTCGGCATGGACGTGCGGCTGTGCGCCCCGGAGCACCTGTGGCCCGCCGAGGACCTCGTCAAGGCGTGCCGGGCGATCGCCGAGGAGACCGGCGCGCGGCTGACCCTCACCGCGGACCTGGACGAGGGCGTGCTCGGCGTCGACTACCTCTACACCGACGTGTGGGTCTCGATGGGTGAGGACCCCGGCGTGTGGGGGGAGCGGATCCAGCTGCTCAAGCCCTACCAGGTGAACGGGGACGTGGTGCGCCGGACCGGGAACCCGAAGGTCGGGTTCCTGCACTGCCTGCCCGCCTTCCACAACCGCGAGACCAAGGTCGGCGAGGGGATCTTCGAGCAGTACGGCCTGGACGGCATGGAGGTCACCGACGAGGTCTTCGAGTCCGAGCGCTCGCTCGTCTGGGACCAGGCCGAGAACCGGATGCACACCATCAAGGCCGTGATGGTGGCCACCTTGGGTGAGTGAGCCCGGGGGTGAGTGAGCCCGGCAGGGTGAGGCGCGACAGCGGAGCGGGAGCAGGGGTTCGGGAGGCTGATGCCCCCGATCGAAAGATCGAGGTGATCGAGATGGCCGGTGAGCGTTGCAGAGGCCGCCGATGAGGGTGGTCGTCGCCCTGGGCGGCAACGCGCTGCTGAAGCGGGGCGAGGCGATGACGGCCGAGGCCCAGCGGGGCAACGTGAAGACGGCCGCCCCGGCGCTGGCGGCGGTGGCGGGCAGGCACCAGCTGGTGCTGTCGCACGGCAACGGACCCCAGGTGGGCCTGCTGGCGCTCCAGGCCGCCGCCTACACCGATGTCGAGCCCTACCCCCTGGACGTGCTGGGCGCCCAGACCGAAGGCATGATCGGCTACGTCCTCGAGCAGGAGCTGGGCAACCTGCTGCCCGTCGAGGTGCCGTTCGCGACCATCCTGACGATGATCGAGGTCGACCCCGCGGACCCGGCCTTCGAGGATCCGGCGAAGTTCGTCGGACCCGTCTACACCAGGACGCAGGCCGACCAGCTGGCCGGCGAGAAGGGATGGGCGTTCAAGCCGGACGGGGACCGCTGGCGGCGGGTGGTCCCCTCGCCCGAGCCCAGGCGGATCTTCGAGATCCGCCCCATCCGCTGGCTGCTGGACAAGGACGTCGTCGTCATCTGTGCCGGCGGGGGTGGCGTCCCCACCATGTTCCTGCCGGACGACGGGCGCACCCTGGTCGGGGTCGAGGCCGTGATCGACAAGGACCTGGCCAGCCAGCTGCTCGCCCGCGAGGTCGGGGCCGACCTGTTGGTCATGGCCACCGACGTCGACGGCGTCTACACCGGCTGGGGCACCCCCGAGCAGCGCAAACTCGGGCGGGTCACGCCGGGCGAGCTTCGAGATCTCCCGTTCGCCGCCGGATCCATGGGCCCAAAGGTCGAGGCGGCGATCCGGTTCGTGGAGGCCACCGGCAACCGGGCCGCCATCGGCGGCCTGAACGAGATCGAGGCGATCGTGGACGGCGACGCGGGGACCCAGGTGGTGGCCCCGTGACCCCTGTGCCCGCGGGAACGGAGGGATGATGGAGACCTTCGGAGTCCACTCTGAGGTCGGACGGCTGCGCAAGGTGATGGTCCACCGGCCCGAGCTCAGCCTCCAGCGGCTGACCCCTTCCAACCACGACGAGCTCCTCTTCGACGACGTGCTCTGGGTCGAGCGCGCCCAGTACGAGCACGACCAGTTCGTCGCCAGGATGCGCGAGCACGGGGTCGAGGTCTTCCAGCTCCGCGACCTCCTCGCCGAGGCGCTGGTCGCCAGCGACGAGGGCCGCCGCCGGCTGATCGAGCTGACGGCGTCGGAGTACACCGTCGGCGTGTCCCTGGTGGACGAGGTCCGCGCCCTGCTGTGGAACATGAAGCCCGACCGGCTCGCCAGGCACCTGATCGGCGGGCTGACGGTGGCGGAGTCAGGCCTCGACCTCGGCAGGTTCAAAGCGTCGTCGCTCCCGGCGGCCGCGCTCGACGACACGAGCACCTTCATCCTCCCTCCTCTGCCCAACACCCTGTTCACGCGCGACTCCTCGTGCTGGATCTACGGCGGCGTGTCGATCAACCCCATGTTCTGGCCCGCACGCCGGCTCGAGGCCTACAACGTCGCCACCATCTACCGCGTCCACCCGATGTTCGCCGGCGCCAGCTTCGAGTACTGGTACCCCCAGCTCGGCGACGACGGACGCTTCCACGTCGAGGACTTCGGCCGCTCCTCGCTGGAGGGCGGCGACGTCCAGCCGATCGGGAACGGCACCGTGCTGATCGGCCTCAGCGAGCGCTCCCAGGCCCGGATGATCGAGCAGATCGCCAGGGCACTGTTCGCCAAGGGCGCCGCCGAGCGCGTGATCGCCGTGGTCATGACCAAGGACCGCGCCCACATGCACCTGGACACCGTGTTCACGATGCTGGACCGGGACACGGTCACCGTGTATCCCCAGGTGATGGGCAAGGTCCGGGCCATCAGCCTGCGCCCCGGCGCCTCCGAGGGGCGCTTCCACGTCACCGAGGAGGAGGGCTTCCTGCCCGCGGTGGCCGACGCCCTGGGGGTGCCCAAGCTCCGGGTGGTCGAGACCGGCGGCGACGCCTACCAGCAGGAACGCGAGCAGTGGGACGACGGCAACAACGTCGTCGCGCTCGAGCCCGGCGTGGTGGTCGCCTACGAGCGCAACACCTACACGATCGCCAAGATGCGCGAGGCCGGCGTCGAGGTCGTCACCATCGAGGGCTTCGAGCTGGGCAAAGGCCGCGGCGGCGGGCACTGCATGACCTGCCCGCTGGTCCGCGACCCGCTCTAGCCAGGGGGTCCGGGGGACCTGAGCGGATGCGGGTCCCCCGGTCGGCCAGGGGGTCCGGGGGACCTGAGCAGCCGCGGGTCCCCCGGTCGGCCAGGGGGTCCGGGGGACCTGAGCGGATGCGGGTCCCCCCGGTGGATCGGGAGGTGCCGGAGATGGACGCACGAAGGTGGGTGCTGGTGGTCGTGCTGGTGGCGGTGGTCATCGGGCTGCTCGCGTTCGCGCGGGGTCCGGAGCATCACCACGGCCAGCAGCAGGTCGGGGCGTTCGGCGACGGCGCTCCCGGTGCGGCGGCCGCCCGGGGCTGAGGTGCGGCATGGCCGGCACTCCCGAACCACCCGCGGACACCGAGGCCGATGCGCCCCCGCGCCCGGCCCACCGTCGCCCGCGACCGCCGAGCCTGCTCGACGCGCTCCTTCCCATCGTCGTCCTGATCAGCCTGCTCGCCCTCACCATCGCCTTCTTCGGGATCGACGCGACCAACGGGCCGCTGCAGGTCGCCCTCCTGCTCAGCGCCGCGTTCGCCAGCCTGATCGCGTTCAAGAACGGCTACACCGTCGCCGCCATCCGCGACGCGACGGTCGGGGGCGTCACCACGGCGATGGGAGCGATCTTCATCCTGCTGGCCGTCGGCGCGCTGATCGGCACCTGGAACATGGCCGGCACGATCCCGACCGTCGTGGACTACGGGATCAGGCTGCTGAGCCCGACCTGGTTCTATGTCACCACCGCGGCGATCTGCGCCGTGGTGGGCATGGTCACCGGTAGCTCCTGGACCACCGCGGGCACCCTCGGCGTGGCCTTCGTCGGGATGGCCAAGGTGCTGGGCCTGTCCGAGGCGATCGCCGCCGGGGCGGTCATCTGCGGCGCCTACTTCGGCGACAAGATGACCCCCCTGTCGGAGACCACCATCCTGGTTCCCCAGCTGGTCGGGCGCGGCCTCACCACCGGCCGGCACGTGCGGAACATGTTCTGGACCGCCGGCCCGGCACTCGGGATCAGCCTCGTCGCCTTCGTGCTCCTCGGGTTGAGCGCGGAGCCTGAGGGCGCCGTCGGCGCCGCAACGGCACAAGAGGCGCTCAACAAGGCGTTCAACATCTCAGCCGTCAACCTGCTCCCGCTCGCGCTGCTGGTGCTGTTCGCCATCCTCAAGGCCCCACCCTTCCTGGCGATCCTCGGGTCGGCGCTGTTCGCGGGGGTCCTCGCCCCCTTCACCCAGTCGGCGGCCGTCACCGCCTTCGTCGACCAACCCGGGCTCGGGCCGGTCGCGACCGCCGTCAAGGCCAACTTCGCCGCGATGGCCACCGGCTTCGTGAGCGACTCGGGCGTCGCCCCGATCGACGAGCTGTTCTCCCGAGGGGGGATGGCCAGCCTGCTGACCACCGTCTGGCTGGTGCTCGGCGCCCTGTCGTTCGCGGCCGTGATGGAGCACGCGGGCTTCCTGCAGCGGCTGCTGGTCCCGATCGTGGCCCGGGTCAGGCGCCGGGGCTCCCTGATCCTGGCGGTCAACGCCAGCGGGATCGGGCTCAACGTGGTCGCCGGCGACCAGTACGTCGCCGACGTGCTTCCCGCCCGCATGTTCCGGGGCGAGTTCGAACGGCGCGGGCTGGCCCCGCAGGTGCTGTCCCGGGCGGTCGAGGACTCCGGGACCGTCACCTCGGTCCTGGTGCCATGGAACACCTGCGGTGCCTACATCTCCGGGGTCCTGGGGGTCCCCACGGCCTCCTACTTCCCGTTCTGCTTCTTCAACCTCCTCAGCCCAGTGCTCGACGTGCTGTTCGGCTTCACCGGGTTCAAGGTCCCCGGCGCCACGGCGGAGGAGGTGGTGGCGGCCAGGCCCGCATCCGGCGACGCGCAGCAGGCTCCCCAGTGACATCTGCCAAGGAGAGAACTCTCATGGCCGACCAGCAGGTCCGCGCCGAACCGGTGGAGCATCCCGAGAAGCGGCGGCGGTTCACGCTGCCCTCGGCCTACACCATCCTGTTCGCCCTGATCGTGCTCATGGCGATCGCGACCTGGCTCGTCCCGGCCGGCGTCTACGACCGGGACAAGGAGGGCGCCCCCATCCCGGGGACCTACCACGAGGTCGACCAGAACCCCCAGCGGATCCTGATCGACTCGATCACGGCGCCGATCAACGGCCTGTACGGGATCGAGGACGAAGCCGGCAACATCAACTACTACAACTCCGGGGTCCTGTTCGGCGCCATCGACGTCGCGCTGTTCATCATCGTCATCGGCGGGTTCCTCGGCGTCACCATGCAGACCGGGGCGATCCAGGCGGGCATCAGCCGGCTGGTCCGGCGGCTGCGCGGCCGGGAGCGGTGGATGATCCCGATCCTGATGGGCGTCTTCGCCCTCGGCGGCACCACCTACGGGATGGCCGAGGAGAGCCTGGCCTTCTACGCCCTGGTCATCACCGTGATGATCGCCGCCGGCTACGACGCCCTGGTCGGCGCCGCCGTGCTCCTGCTCGGCTGCGGCATCGGGACGCTCGGGTCGACCCTCAACCCGTTCGCGACCGGCATCGCCTCCGGGTTCGCCGGGGTGTCCATCAGCGAGGGGATCGTCGGGCGGCTGGTCATCCTGCTCGTCGGCCTGGCCATCGGCATCTGGTTCGTGTTGCGCTACGCCGACCGGGTCAAGCGGGACCCGGCGGCGTCAGTGGTCCATGACCTGAAGGAGGAGAACGAGGCCCGCTTCCGTGCGACGGAGGGCGAGGGGGACGTCCAGGTCCTGACGGGCAAGCACAAGGTGATCCTGGCCGTCTTCGGGCTGGCCTTCGTCGTGATGATGTACGGCGTGATCCCCTGGGAGGACCTCGGGGTCGGACTGCCCACCCTGTGGTGGTGGTTCCCGGAGATGACGGCGTCGTTCCTGCTGTTCGCCGTCGTGATCGGCCTCATCGGGCGGATGAGCGAGGGCCGGCTGACCGGGTCGTTCATCGACGGGGCCCGCGACCTGCTCGGGGTCGCCCTCATCATCGGGATCGCCCGCGGCATCACCGTGGTCATGAACAACGGCCAGATCACCGACACGGTGCTCCACTGGGCCGAGCTGGCCCTCGGCGACGTCGGCAAGGCCGCCTTCTCGATCGTGATGTACGGCCTGTTCCTGCCGCTGTCGTTCCTGATCCCCTCCTCCTCGGGCCTGGCCACCGTGTCGATGCCGATCATGGCCCCGCTGGCCGGCTTCGTCGGGGTCCCCAAGGACCTGGTCGTGACCGCCTACCAGAGCGCCTCCGGGCTGATGAACCTGTTCATCCCCACCTCGGCGGTCGTGATGGGCGGCCTGGCCATCGCCCGCGTCCCCTACGGTCGCTACCTCCGCTGGGTGTGGCCGCTGCTCGCCCTGCTGGCCGCGCTCACGGTGCTCGTGCTCGCTGCGGGAGCGCTCCTGTCGTGAACTCCCGGTCGCAGCCAGCGCCGTCGAGACGGCCGAAGCCGACCGGCTAGGCACGCGCGCCGACCCGGGCGGCCGCCAGGATCAGCCTGGCGACCTCCCGGGGGTGGGAGGCCGACGAGTCGGGCACGGGTCGCGAGCCGGCAAGCCGACCTCGACGGCGCGATCGCGCTCCCGGCTCAACGGCGGCGCCGGGTCAGCACGTAGGATGACCCAGCCTGTCGAGCCCTCGATCCGGACATCCGGATCAGCCTCCGGCAGCTCATCCGCGACCAGCTCACGTCCGTGAACGAGCGACGCGACGTCGTCCGGCCGAACGGAGATCGATGAACGCCAAGCAGCCTCTGGCCCCAGAGGGACGGGTCCGTCCAACGCGCCACAGCCTGAGCAGGGGTTGGGTGCGGTGATCCTTCCGGACTCAGAGCTGTCGCGCCTGCTGCTGGAGCGGCAGCGGGAGGGCCACGTGCCGGCGGTCACCGCCGGGATCGCCCGCGAGGGCGAGCTGTTGTGGACGAAGTCGGTCGGCTTGGCGGACGTGGAGACGGGCCAGCCGGCGGATCCGCGGTTGCAGTACCGGATCGGGTCGATCACCAAGACGTTCACGGCGGCCGTCGTGCTGCTGCTGTGCGACGAGGGACTGGTGGACCTGGACGACCGCCTGAGCATCCATCTCCCGGAGGTCCCATTCGGGTTGGTGACGGTGCGGTCGCTGCTGGCGCACGCCGCGGGGGTGCAGCAGGAGATGCCCGGTGGCATCTGGGAGGCGTTCAAGGGACCGGACCGGCCATCGCTGCTCGGGTCGCTGGACGCCGGCGGGCAGGTCCTGCCTCCCTGGAGGGCCTGGCACTACTCCAACCTCGGGTACGCGCTCCTGGGTGAGGTGGTGGAGCGGCGCGCGAAGGCGCCGTTCGCCGAGGCCGTGCGAGAGCGCGTGCTCGCGCCGCTGGGCCTGGAACGCACCACCTGGACCCGCTCGGAGCCCGCGGCTCGCGGCTACCTGGTCCACCCGCACGAGGACATCGTCGCTCCTGAGCCCGAGGTCGACCTGCGGGCCGGGGCCGCACACGGGCAGCTGTGGAGCACGCTGGCCGATCTGGCGGTCTGGGCCGCCACGCTGCGCGGCGACCGCCCGGCCGTGCTCCCGGCGGGCATCTGCGAGCAGATGCGCACCGTGCACTCGATGGCCGATCCTGAGCGCTGGACGCGGGCGTGGGGCCTGGGCCTGGGGCTGTACCGGCACAGCGACCGGATCCTGGCCGGTCACGGCGGCGGGCTGCCGGGATTCCGCGCGGCGCTGGTGTTCGATCCCGACGACGGCATGGCGGCGATCGTGCTCGCCAACGGTACGACCGGGCTGGACCACGTCGGCGTGGCATGCGAGCTGCTCGAGCGCGCACGCCCGTCGCTGGCGCCCGAACCGCAGGCATGGCAGCCGAGCGAGCCATGCCCCGAGGAGCTGCGCGCGGTGCTGGGGACGTGGTGGTTCGAAGGCGAGCAGCTGGTGATCTGGTGGCGGGACGGTCGGCTCCAGGCCGGGTCCCCGGACGCGGCGGACGAGGCGGTCGAGCTGATCGACGAGGGGGACGACCGGTTCCGTGTCGCCGCCGGGCCGTACCGCGGGGAGCTGGTGGAGTTGCGACGCGACGGTGCTGGCGGCGTGGTCAAGCTCTCCTGGGCTGGTCGCCCCTTCGGCCGAGGCTCCTGATCCGGCCGAGCGGCTCGGCGTGTGCGGTCGGCTGTGCCGGTTCGGGCGGGTCGGCGGAGCACCAGGAGAGCATCCAGGACGCCAGGCCGGACGCCGAAGCCCGTGAAGCGGCATGCCGCCGTCGTGGTCCGGCCTGACGGTGGATCTCACCTGCGTCGGGTGAGGACGGCCCGGCCGGGCCGCTTGGATAGTTGGGGTGACGCAGCACGCTGCGACGTTGGTGAGGTGACGATGGCCGCGCAAGGGGACGAGACGCCGACCACAACCGCCGACGGCGTCGGGGAGGCCCGGCCGAAGGCCGAGGAAGCCCGAGCGCAGCACGAGCCGGCGCCGACCCCGGGGACAGGGCGGCGCCGGTTCCGGTACACCCTTCCCGGCGCCTGGGTGGCGCTGGTCTCCGCCTGCCTGGCCTTCACCCCGTCGCTGCTGCCCCGCGGCGCGTTGCTCCAAGGCGTCGTGTGCGGCATCAGCGCCGCCATCGGCTACGGGCTCGGGGTGGCCGGCGCCTGGACCTGGCGGGCGTTCGCCGACCGCGACCCGCGACCGCCGCGGCCGGGGGCCTGGCGGGTCTTCGCCATCTCGGCCGCGGTGCTGTTGGCGGTCGCCTCGGGTCTGGGGCTGTGGTGGCAGGCGCAGCTCCGCGACCTCATGGGCGCGCCCACCCCCAGCATCCTGCTGCTGCCGCTGCTGCCGCTGGCCGCGGTGGGCATCTTCGCCGGTCTCGTGGCCGTGTCCCGGTGGCTGCGCGGGATCTACCGCCGGACGGCAGGGCGGCTGGAGCGGTGGATGGGACGGCGGGCCGCCAACGCCCTCGGCTGGCTGATCGTGGTCGTCGCGACCTACCTGGTGGCCAGCGGCCTGCTGCTGAACGGGCTCGCCGCCCTGGCCGACCGTAGCTTCTCGGTCCGCAACACCGCCACCGCCGAGGGCATCGAGCGGCCGACCAGCCCGCTGCGGTCGGGTGGCCCGGGATCACTGGTGTCCTGGGAGTCGCTTGGCCGCCAGGGGCGGACCTTCACCGGCAGCGGCCCGTCGGCCAAGGCGATCACCGAGTGGACCGGGGCCGACGCGCAGGAGCCGATCCGGGCGTACGCCGGCACCGTCTCTGCCGCCGACGTGGAGAAGCGCGCCGAGCTCGCCGCGGCCGACCTGGAGCGAGCAGGTGGCTTCGACCGTGCGAACCTGCTGGTCGCCACGACCACCGGCAGCGGCTGGCTGGACTCGGGCGCGACGGACTCCTTTGAGTACCTGACCGGTGGCGACTCGGCCATCGTGGCCATGCAGTACTCCTACCTCCCGTCCTGGCTCTCGTACCTGGTCGACCAGAAGAAGGCCCGGGAGGCGGGACGCCAGCTGTTCGACGCGGTGTACGACCGCTGGTCCAAGCTGCCGCCGACCGACCGGCCGAGGTTGTTCGTGTTCGGCCTGAGCCTGGGCTCCTTCGGGGGCGAGACCGCCTTCAGCGGCGAGTACGACCTGCGCAACCGGACCGCCGGCGCGCTGTTCGCCGGCCCGCCCAACTTCAACACCCTCTACCGCGAGTTCACCGACGGCCGCGACCCGGGCAGCCGAGAGGTGGAGCCGGTCTACAAAGGCGGCCGGACCGTCCGCTTCACCAACGATGTGGCCGGCGGTATCGCGCCGACCTCGACCGCCTGGAACGGGACGCGGGTGCTCTACCTGCAGCATCCCTCGGACCCGATCGTCTGGTGGAGCCCGCGCCTGATCTGGGACCGCCCGGACTGGCTGGGCGAGCCGCCCGGCCGCGACGTCCTGGACGCGATGTTCTGGATGCCGGTGGTGACCTTCTGGCAGGTCACCGTGGACCTCCCGTTGGCCACCGGCGTCCCGGACGGCCACGGCCACGTCTACACCCGCGAGTTCGTCGATGGCTGGGCCAGGGTCCTCCAACCGGCCGGCTGGACCGCCGACAAGGCCGAGCGGCTGCGCGACATCGTCTCGGCGCCCGAGTGACCGCACAGCTGGACTGCAGCTGGACTGCTGGACTGCAGCTGGACTGAAGGTGTCCGCGATGCCCTCCTGTCGGCGATCATCGGGCTACCAGGGGGTCCCAGCCGGCGCCGTGGTCCAGCTGGTGGTCCAGGTTGATCGCGGCGTTGATCAGCGACAGGTGGGTGAACGCCTGGGGGAAGTTGCCCAGCTGCTCGCCGGTCAGCCCGATCTCCTCGGCGAACAGCCCCAGGTGGTTGGCGTAGGTGAACATCTTCTCGAAGGTCAGCCTGGCCTGCTCCAGCCGCCCGGAGCGGGCCAGGGCGTCCACATACCAGAAGGTGCAGATCGAGAAGGTGCCCTCCGAGCCGCGCAGCCCGTCGGGGGAGGCGCTGGGGTCGTAACGGTAGACCAGGCTGTCGGAGACCAGTTCGCCGTCCATCGCGTCCAGAGTCGACAGCCACATCGGGTCGCGGGGGGCCACGAAGCCGACCAGGGGCATCATCAGCAGCGAGGCGTCCAGCACCTCGGTCTGGTCGTGCTGGGTGAAGGCCCGGCGCTTGGGGTTCCAGCCGCGTTCGACGATCTGCCGGTAGATCCGGTCGCGCTCGCCGACCCAGCGGTCGAGGTCGGCGGGGCGGCCGTGGTCGCGGGCCAGCCGGACCATGCGGTCCAGGGCGACCCAGCACATGAGCCGGCCGTAGGTGAAGTTCTGACGGCCGCCGCGGGTCTCCCAGATGCCCTCCTCGGGCTGGTCCCAGTGCTCGCACAGCCAGTCGGCGAGCTGGGAGAGCTTGACCCAGCCGGGGTGGCCGACCCGCAGCCCGTGACGGTCGGCCAGCCAGATCGAGTCCAGCATCTCCCCGTAGATGTCCAGCTGGAGCTGGTCGGCGGCGCCGTTGCCGATCCGAACCGGCTTGGAGCCGGCGTAGCCCTCCCAGTGGTCCAGGCTCTCCTCGACCAGGTCGGCGGAGCCGTCGACCCGGTACATGATCTTCAGCGGCCCTGATGCCTCGCCGGCCTGCTCGTCGGCGCGGTCACCGAGCCAGCGGACGAACGCCTCGGCCTCCTCGGTGAAGCCCAGGCCCAGCAGGGCATGCACCGAGAAGGAGCCGTCGCGGACCCAGGTGAAGCGGTAGTCCCAGTTGCGTTCCCCCCCGACCTGTTCGGGCAGGGCTGCGGTGGGGGCGGCGACCAGCGCACCGGTGGGTGCGTAGGTCATCAGCTTGAGCGTGATGGCCGAGCGGTTGACCATCTCCCGCCAGCGGCCCCGGTAGCTCGAGCGGGCCAGCCAGCCACGCCAGAACTGCGCCGCGTCGGCGAACAGGCTCAGCAGCTCCTCGGAGGTCATGGTCCGGGGTCGGCCGTCGGCGGCCGTCTCCAGCATCACTCCCCCGGTCTGGCCGGCCTGCAGTGTGAGCGCGCCGCGCACGTCGTCGCCGTCTCGCTGCATCGCCCTGAGCCCCCCGCCGTGCAGGGTCAGCTGGTGCGTCGGAGTGCGGAACACCGCCCCCTCATCGGTCAGCGTCAGCTCGTGAGCTTGCCGGCCGTAGTCGAACCGCGGGGCGCACTCCATCTCGAACCGGATCTGGCCGCGGACGCACCGCGCCACCCGGACCAGTCGGTGCCGGTCGCTGGCCCGGTGGGGGTTCTCGACCGGCATGAAGTCGATCACCTCACCGACCCCGCCGGGGGTCATGAACCGCGTGACCAGGATGGCCGTGTCGGGGAAGTACAGCTGCCTGGCGACGTGGCCCTGACCCGCCGGACCGATGCGGAAGCGTCCGCCCTTGTCGTGGTCCAGCAGCGAGGCGAACACGCTGGGCGAGTCGAACCGCGGGGAGCAGAACCAGTCGACGCAGCCGTCGGTCGTGACCAGCGCCGCGGTTTGCAGATCTCCGATCAGTCCGTGGTCGGCGATCGGTGGGTAACGGTCCATGGCTGCTCCCTAGCTGGCTCGGCTGCCACTGGCCAGGATCGGCGCTGAGCAGCGAGCTCCTCGCCATTGGCGCAACCAGCTGTGTCCGCCGTGGCAGGAGAACACCGCACGTGAGGGCGAGGCGGCAGCATCCGCGCTCCTCCTCCCTTTCCCTGGTCGATGCTCGCCGAGCGTAGGCAGCGTGGGATCGGCCGGGCATCACCCGGAGAGGATGAACGGCAGGCGGTCAGCCGTCTTCACCCTGGTTTGTGTCGTCCAGGGCGAGGCTGTGACGCGTCGGTGGCGCTCGGCATCGGCCCGCTTGAGCCGACCGCTGCCTCAGCCGAGGGGCACAGCGAACAGGCTGATGGCCAGGAAGTGGGCCACGATCCCGACGATCACCAAAAGGTGGAAGACCTCGTGGTAGCCGAAGACGGCAGGCGCCGGGTCGGGACGGCGCAGCCCATACACGGCCGCCCCGGCCGAGTAGGCCAGCCCACCAGCGACGATCAGCGACCCGCCGACCGCCCCCAGCCGCTCGAACAGCTGCGGCATGGCCACGACCGCCACCCAGCCAAGCGCCAGGTACACCACCCCCCCCAGCCACCTTGGCGCCCCCCTCCAGGCCAGCTCCAGCACGATCCCGGCCACCGCCCCGCCCCACACCACCCCCAGCACCACCACGCCCAGCAGGCCGTGCAGGACCAGCAGACCAACCGGGGTGTACGTGCCGGCGATGAGCACCAAGATCATCGCGTGATCCAGCCGACGCATCCGCCGCCGAGCCGCCGCAGTCCAGGTGACCCGGTGGTAGAGGGCACTGACCCCCAACAGCGCCGACACCGAGGCCGAGTAGACCACGACCGCGACCGACGCTCTGGTGCTTGCAGCGAGCAGGACCAGCAGCGTGCCGCTGCCGAGCGAACCGAAGAACGCGTACTGGTGCAACACCCCGCGCCACCGCGGTTTGACCCGGGCCTCGGGGCCAGACACCCCCGGAACAGGGACGCCGCAAGAGGTGGCGGATCGGACCAGGGAATCAGGTGGCATGGGCGCTCCGGGCTCGCGGAAGCAGACGTATGGGTGGGTTGCGAGGTGGCCGCCCGAAGAAGGGCATCGCGGACACTTTAATTTAATGGTCAGCTGGAGCGGCGTGCGAGCGCGGGGACCACCGGGGTCCCCGGCCTGGCCGCCTGACCCAGGGGACCTCACCCCGATCCGAACCTCGATCCGACGATCACGCCCCGGCGCCGCGATGACGCGAGCAGAATGCTCGCATGCTTCGCGCGACAAGCCCGCGCCGCCGCCTGCTGGTGGCAGGGGCGGCGACCGCCGTGGCCGCCGCAGGGCTCGCCGTGGCGCTGCGCGCCGCTGCGACCACCGGCGGGGACGGCACCCCCTCCCCCGCGGTGGTCCCGGTGGTGCTCGTGCCCGGCTACGGCGGCACGCCGGCGTCGCTGGCCACACTCGAGCGGCGGCTGCGGGGCCTGCACCGGCCGCTGCTGGTCGCCAGCCTGCCCGACCGGGGGACCGGGGCGATGGACGCGTCGGTCCGCGCGCTGGACCGCGCCGTCGGGCGCGCCGGCGGGGGGGCGCGGGTCGACCTCGTGGGGTACTCGGCCGGCGGGATCGTCGTGCGCGCGTGGCTGCGCCAGGACGGCAACGCGGCCCGCGCGCGCACCGTCGTGCTGCTGGGCAGCCCCAACCACGGCGCGGAGCTGGCCGGGCTGGCGGCCGCGGTCGACTCGTCGGGATGCGCCGACACGTGCGCCGACCTCGCACCCGGCTCCGGGCTCCTGACGCGGCTGAACGCCGGCGACGAGACCCCGCCCGGCCCGCGCTACGTGAGCGTGTGGACCCAGGCCGACCAGACCGTGACCCCGCCGGCCTCGGCGAGGCTGGACGGCGCGGTGAACGTGCGCGTCCAGGACGTGTGCGCCGACGCGGCCTTCGGCCACGGCGGGCTGGTGCGCGACCCGCTCGCGCTCGGCCTGGTCGTGCGCGCCGTCGATGACGGGCTGGCGCGCCCTCCCGCGCCCGGGGACTGCCTGGCGCTGCGGACCCTCGGCGCGCCCGGGCCCGCCTGACCGGGTGCGGGCCGCAGCGGTCCCGGTCAGCTCGTGACGTCCTTGGTCGCGAAGTTCGCCCACGCGGCGGCGAGGAAGACCGCGATGTACACGCCCTGGATGGCGACGCCGCGGCTGACGTCGTGCCACAGCACCGGGGTCCGGAACAGGTCGACGAACGCCAGCCAGTAGTGGGTGGGCAGGTAGGGCTTGAGCGCCGCCGCCGCGTCCAGCAGGTCCAGCACCTGGGAGGTGACCAGCGCGGCCAGCGACCCGAGCGCGGCGGCCAGCGGCGAGTCGGTCACGGTGGAGGCGAACAGCCCGACGGCGGCGACGCCGAGCATGGACCAGGCGACGTAGCCGACCGTCACGGCCATGCGCCAGCTCGCGTCCGGCGCGGCGATCGGCGGGCCGCCCGAGATCGACGGCAGCGGCTTGACCTCGAACAGGCTGGTGCCGACCGCGAACGCGACGGCGGCGACGACCACCACCGCCAGGAACACGAACACCATCGTGACGGCGAGCTTGACCACCAGCAGCCGGGTGCGCCCCACCGGCCGGGTGAGCAGGTAGCGCAGCGTGCCGGCGCTGGCCTCGCCCGCGATCGCGTCACCGGCGACGACCGCCACGGCGACCGGCAGGAACACCGGCAGGACCAGCGCGAGCGCGGCCGCGGGGAAGAGCGCGCCGTTGCTCAGCACCTGAGCGAGGAACGCGGGCCCCTGGCCGGGCCGCGGACCGATCCCGGTGACCTTGAGCAGCACCGCGACCAGCGTCGGCAGTCCCGCGAGCAGCGCGATCGTCACCCAGGTACGCGGGCGCACGACCAGCTTGCGCAGCTCAACCAGGAGCACGGGGACCCTCCCGGGTCAGCTCCAGGAACCTCTCCTCGAGGGTCGGCCGCTCGGGGACCAGCTCGCGCACCCGGACGCCACCCTCGACCAGCCGGCGGTTGAGCACCTCCGGCGCGACGCCGTCCAGGTGCACCAGCAGCCGGTCCTCGTGCCGCTCGTCCACCCGCAGGCCCGGCAGCGTGGCGGCCAGGTCGGCGGCCGCGGCGGGGTCGGGCGTGGCGACCAGCACCCGCCCGGTCGGGGCCAGCAGCTCGCCCACCGGCGCCTGGGCGACCAGCCGGCCCTGGTGGATGATGGCCGCGCGCGAGCAGATCAGCTCCACCTCGGCCAGCAGGTGGCTGGACAGGAACACCGTCGCGCCGCCGCGCACCAGCTCCACCAGCAGGTCGCGGACCTCGCGCATGCCCTGCGGATCCAGGCCGTTGGTGGGCTCGTCCAGCACCAGCAGGCGGGGGGCGCGCAGCAGCGCGGCCGCCAGGCCCAGGCGCTGGCGCATCCCGCTCGAGTACGCCCTGACCGGCCGCCGCCCGCCGCCCGCCAGGCCGACGCGCTCCAGCGCCTGGCCGATGCGGTGGCGCCGGTCGCGCCACGGCCCGCCCGGTCCCGCCTGGTCCAGCAGCGCGAGGTTCGCCCGGCCCGACAGGTGCGGGTAGAAGCCGGGGCCCTCGACCAGGGCGCCGACCTGGGGCAAGACCGCGCGGACCGCGCGCGGGACCGGCCGGCCGAGCAGCTCGACCCGCCCCGAGGTGGCGAACACCAGCCCGAGCAGCATGCGCACCGTCGAGGTCTTGCCCGAGCCGTTGGGGCCGAGGAAGCCGAACAGGTCGCCCTCGTGCACCTCCAGGTCCAGGTCCTCCACGGCGAGGACGCGGCCGTAGCGTTTGGTCAGCCCGTGCGTGGCGATCGCGAGCGTCATGGCACGGCCCGCTCCCCCACGCCCTCGGCCGCGAGCCGGGTCGCGATCCCCTCGAGCACCTCGGGCCGGACCGTGCCCGCCAGCACGTGGGCGACCCCGCCGGCCTCGAACGCCATCCCGTTGAGCAGCGGGGTCCGGACCAGGCTCGCCGAGCCCCACGGCCCGGTCACGGTCGGCACCCGCCGCAGCAGGCCGGCGTCCCGGGGCGAGCGCTCCTCGGGCAGGGCCAGGACCGCGACCAGCCCGAAGCCGCTGCCGTAGGTGGCGGCCGCACCCGCCAGGCTCGTCCGCCGCGGCAGCCCGGCGAGCGTGTCGGGCAGGACGAACAGCGACAGGCGCCGCAGCGCCCGCCCGGCGTCGGGCGCGACCCTGACGTCGACCTCGGCGTCCGGCGGCGGGCGGAAGCGGACCACGTCCGGGGACGGCGGGGCCTGGCGCAGGTCGAGGAAGGCGGTGACGATGGAGGGCTCGCGCCCTCCGCGGGCGGTCACCTCGACCCGCAGGGGCAGGCCGCTGCGGGGGTCGGCCCACAGGTCCACCCGGCCCACGGTGGTCTCCGGCGCGCGGGGGGTGATGCGCAGCCCGGCTGCGGCGACGCCTGCGACCCTGCGCGCGGCGATCCGGGTCAGCTCGCCGGGCACGGCCGCGGCGGCCAGCCGCCGCCCCAGCTCCGGCGGGAGCAGGTCCGCCGGCCGTGCCAGGCGCACCGCCGGGTCGCCGGAGGTGCGCACCGCCCGGCGGCGCCCCGAGTCCCACTGCCAGGTCCCGCCCGGCTGGTGGTACAGGTCGCGCTCTCCGGCGAGCAGCAGCTCGTCCACGCGCCACAGGTCCGGGCCGGCCGCCCACACCCGCATCCGGGTGGTCTCGCCCAGCAGCGCGACCGCCTGGCCGACCTGGGGCACGTCCGGCAGGCCGAGCTTGGCGTGGCTCTGCGCGTAGCCCTCGTACGGCACGGCCGTGGACGCCCGCACCCGCGCCAGCAGCGCCTGCGGGGACAGGCGGGACGAGGCGACCGGGAGGGCCGCCACCGCCGCCGGCGCGCCGGCCAGGAGCGCGACCACGCCCACGACCACACGCCACCGCCATGCCCGCGGCCCGCGCGGAACCCAGAGCCTCACCCGACCAGAGTAGCGACGGCACCGGGCGACCGGCGGCCCCGCGGCTCAGCCGGCGGCTACTCTGGGAGGGCCGGTGGGAAGGTGGACCGACCCTATCCCGCGTGCTTGTCGCCGTGCTTGTCGCCGTGCTTGTCGCCGTGCTTGTCGCCGTGCTTGTCGCCGTGCTTGTCGCCGTGCTTGTCGCCGTGCTTGTCGCCGTGCTT
>Ga0126377_10000323_pt1 | contig 28358 bp, 31 predicted proteins | sample PanSoiMetPlot_22_FD_92647 | JGI IMG/M metagenome (GOLD analysis project Ga0126377, IMG submission 92647) | Tropical forest soil microbial communities from Panama - MetaG Plot_22 | ecosystem: Environmental > Terrestrial > Soil > Tropical forest > Bulk soil | place: Panama | collected 2016-02-17 | reverse complement strand
TCGCAGTTCGTCGTCTCCGGCGTTCCACCACTTGTGCGGGGTGCCTGCTGGCCAGACGACCTCGGCACCTGGACCGGCAAACTGTGGCTCGCCACCCAGCACCTGATACCCGACACGTCCACGAATGACGCTCACGACTTCGTCCTGAAGGTAGTGCACGTGCATCGGCGGGCCGGCGCCGGGTCGAGCGACACCGTCTATTCCAATACGCTCCCCGGTGGGTCCCTGTGTCTTCCCGGTGAATGTGACCTGCTCGCCGCGCCCGTCCTCGATTGTGTAGGGGTAGGTTCGGTTCATCTGTCCAGTGGTGGCACCAATGCTCTACTTCGACACCACGAACGTGCCGAGGGAAAACTGTCCCGACGTTTGATCCTGTGGCGCGAAGGCGATGGCCTTCACATCGCTTACGTCGAGTGGGGCACTCGTCTTGGCGTCAGGAGGTTGAAAATAAGGATTCGGGCGAATCGTGTCGAACGGGATCCGCACCTGCTGCCACCCATCGCCCTTCAACTCGGCCCACGCCGTGTAGGCAACATGATTCCGATCCAGGAACGAGACCGAGAGTCTCATGGGATGTGCCGGCTTGATCTGGAAAGCAATCGCGCGCCCAGCGGTCCAGTCCTGATGTTCGGCCGCGCAGTTGACGTCACGGCCGGCGGGGTCACCGGTTGGTCCGGGGTAGTCCACGATCAGCAGCCGCTCGTTCGGCATCGACGGATCCTGGCCGACGCTCAAGCGGACACCTGGCCTGGCGGTACATACGCCATCGAGTCGATCGCCGTAGGCTCGAATCACGAGTTCCGCTTGTGCAGCGGCGGCCAGTCCCCACGTGAGAAAAACGAGTTCCGCAATCATGTTCGAGAGCTCAGCTCACTGCCGTTCCAGGAGTTCGAGGCTCTGCGACCTCTTCCACCATGATCAGTCGCGTGCCTGGCGTGATGACGTGGCCCCTGTGCGCGCCCGCGGGTCCGGGCGGAATGAACAGGCCGTCGCCTTCGGCAAAGGAGAGCACCGTTCCCTTGAAGTCGATCTGCAACCCTCCCGCAAGCACGAAGCCGATGTGCCCCTGCTCGCACCAATGCGGATCGCCGTCGCTCGTGTTGAACTCCACGAGCCGAATCAGACGTGCTCCCTCGCAGTACACTTTCTGGCGCACGCCCGGCCGGACGTCCTGCCAGGACATGGCGTTGAAATCAACTTTGAACATGCTCAACGGGATTCTCCCACCTGTCTGCGACTCGGGAATCAACTTCAACATCGGAGTCAGTCCCAGCCGCGATCCTGGCCCGCGACACGAGTACTCAACTCAGCGACCCACGCTGGTACGTTCTGCGATGGCAACACCTGGTTATCAGCGCCGACAGCCGGATCATATCTGGCGATCAGACGCCCTGAGGCCACATCGCGCAGCTCATAGTGCACGCCCAAGCCGCCATGGACGGTTTCCTGATGAAACGCGAACTGCGACCCGCCCGATTGGAACCCCCACTGCCAGATCGGAAGTCCGTTTCCTGCGAACGCCCGGACCCTGTCGCCGCTGCGGATCATCAGCTTCAACGCGATTGGATACGACGTGCAGCAGTTGGCGTACTCGGCGAGCCATCCCACCGCGCCTCCGCCCGGTGCGATCTCCGGCTTTGCGAAGCGAACCTGATCCGTCTCCTTGATTGGTTCGATGGTTCGACCGGCAGCCGTCGCGATTCGCAGCTGACCATCCTCGCCCACCGTCGCTCGAACGTACCTCTCGGCGGCAGCGGCTGACGACAACGACAGCAACAGGATTGAAACCACTCGCATCGAGCGGCTACCGATTACTCGCGTCTTTCGCATGCATCGCCTCACGGTGTGGGCAGGTCGGCGTTCTACCAATAGGCAATGCGCGTGAACGTCACCGCCGGCTGGCCGAGCCACCGGACAAGGCGCATCACACGCGGGAACCCGATCCGTCCACCCTTCGAGAGATTCGTGAGCATGCCGGGCGTAAATCGCACCTCGCGAGCAACGTCGGCCCACGTCACGCCCCGCTCCTGCCGTTGCGCATTCAGTGCCAGGAACAGCGCCTTCGTATCCCAGCGGAGAATCTGTCCGTTCTTCAACTCCGGCAGACGAAAGGGCGCTGAATGTGCATCTGCGATACCGGGCAGGAAACTCTCCGGTGTCCGGCCAAGCCAAAGCAGCATCTGCAGGATGCCATCGCCTTCCCCCACCGGCTTCTGCCGAAGACCTGTGATGGTGGACGCGGAGATAGGGCGCAGTGTCGTACGGTGGCGGTTCAATTCCGCAGCAAGCGCGGCCCAGCTCAAACCTCGTTCTTGACGCTGCTCGTCAAGGACATCGTAGAGCGCCCGAAGGCTGAAATCGTGATTCTCCATCGTGCCTGAACGATCTGCTTGCGTCATGGTGTCGCCTGGCCAGGTTTCCAAAAGTCGGGATCCGCGCGAACCCAACTCTCAGCGGGAATGCTCCACTGAGGCTGGATCGCCAGTATCATCGCGCCGACGCCAAATCGCCCGGCAACCTCGCCGGCCGCTGTCCCGTTCGGCGCTGATGCGATTCTGAACCATTCGCCGTCGGGGGATTCAAAGACAGCAGCAGACGAGGGGTCCTTCGTGGTACTGACGATCAGGAATCGTGCTCCCTCGATTCCCAGACCCGCACCGCCCCCGAGGTCCGGCCGATACGCTGCTCTGGTTGTCGACAGCGCCTCCCTGAAATCCAACTTCCGTTTACCGAGCGGCAGGAGCGCGGACATGAGCGGCCCGTTGCGCGCGTAGGCGTCGTCCAGACCGTCTCTTTCTTCAGCGGACGCAAACGTATTCAACCACCAGATCTCTCTCGGCTGGTCGACACGCGCGAGGGCCAGGTACGGATGCGGGCAGTCGAACGTAGCGCAGGCGGTGGCAAGCCGCCGCTCGTTCTCGTCGTACGCCTGCTCGGTTCCAGGCCGCAGCCATTCGCGGACGATGAGGAGAAACTGCGGCGTCACAGGGTCAGAGACTTTGGCGCCATCACATGTGTGCCCAGGTGCGCATCGCGCCGCGCAAGATGGCGTCGTCCCCAGCGCCACAGCGTTTCGAAGACGGGCGCGAGCGTGCGTCCATATGGAGTCACGCCATAGCGCACGCCCAGATGCGCGGGCGTCAGCGATCGCTTGGCCACCAGGCAGTCCGCCTCCATCTCACCCAGCTGCTGTCGCAGCACTTTGGCTGATACGTCTGGCATCGAACGCCGCAACTCGCCGAAGCCATGGGGACGCTCTGACAGGCGCTGGAAGAGCATCGGCTTCCAGCGACCATCGATCACTCCGATCGCCGTATAGAGCGGGCACGCCGCCCGCTCCCGGTGAGTGTCACCAGGTCTTACTGCACGTGTGTCGGGACCGTCACTTGAAAGTGCCCTCTTGTGACGACCAGAACGCCGCGTTAGAGTCCGCCGCATGTCCATGATGCGACTCTACCGCGTGATCATGCCTGTCGACGAGGTGGAATCCGCCGCACAGTTCTACTCGACGCTGCTCGATCAACCAGGTGCGCGCGTCTCGCCTGGACGACACTACTTCTCATGCGGTGACGTGGTGCTCGCGTTGTACTGCCCCAAGGCCGACGGCGATCCGCGCGATCCACGCCCGAATTTCGATCATGTGTACATCGCGGTAGACGATATCGAAGCGGTGTATCGACGCGCTGAACAACTCGGTGGGCTCTCTACGGAGAGCGGCGACGGTCGTCTCCCGATGGGCCAGATCGCGGTGAGACCGTGGGGAGAACGTTCGTTCTACCTGCAGGACCCATTCGGGAATCCTCTCTGCTTCGTCGACTCGCGCACGCTGTTCACGGGCGAGCGCTGAGGACGCAGAGTTCGCAGAGACGACGATCAACGCATTTATGCCGGCCGCTTTTCGGCCGGCGCGTTGCGCGGATAACCCATTGCAGGCGTCCTCTGCGTTCTCGGCTCCTCTGCGATCCCTGCGTTGATCGTCGTCTCCGTGTTCTCCGCCACCTCCGCGAACCGCAGCCGGAGGCCACAAGCCACGGATCACCCTCGTTCGAACATCCAGACGTTGTCCTGATCATGATCAGTGCCTCGCACCTGTTCCGTGGCTCGAAGGCAACGTCCATCCTCGATCAGGTCGTACTTGAAGGAAATCGTTGACGTGCTCCCCGCTCGCTCGGTTCGCCACATCACTACCAGCGTGTTGCCTTCCCATCGAAGACTCGACACCGTCCGCGTGCCCTCGTGCGTGCCGATAATCTCCGCTGCGTCCGAACGGAGCTCGTACTCGTAGTTGAACGGCTTGCCGGCCATCACGAACGACGCCTTGTGGCGAAACGTCGGTTCGCGGTGTTCGATCTGCCAGACGCCGCTCGCGGCCGCATCGGCGCCAGGGCTGAGTGTGCTGGCCTGCCGGTTCAAGATCCATTCGCCGGAAAAATCGGGCCTGTCCTGACTGTTCCGTGTACTGGCGACGGCGAGCAGGATGATCGTGGCGACTCCAGTCTCGATGAACATCATCAACCTCTGGCAGATGTCCGCCGGTCAGGCGGGATGTCCCGGCCCATGATCCGAACGCGACTCGGCGGGTGTCGAGCGAAATCCGGACAGCGCAAGCGCCGCGACGCCTAGCATGATCGCCACGTCGGCGACGTTGAACACGCCGGTCCGCAGCGGGCCCACGCCCATGTTCATGAAATCGACGACGGTGCCTCGAGCGACACGGTCCACCCAGTTCGAGGCGCCGCCGGCGAGCAGGAGGCACACGCCCGTCAGCAACCAGCCGCGCCAGCGAAAACGCACGGCGGCCACCGCCATCACCAGCAGCACGAAGCCATCGAATGCTGTGAACAGCGTCGTGCGCCAGGCCTCGGGCAAATCGGCGCCGAGCCCCAGGAATCCGCCGGTATTCTCGACGTACTCGAGACGAACAGTGTCTGCCAGATACGAACGCACCGCGCCATCCGCCAGCGCTGAAGACACGACGTGCTTCGTCACGCGATCGCAGCCAATCGTCGAGACGACGGCTATCAGCAGTAAGAGTCGAAGACTGTTTCGATGACGCATCTCACTCATGATGTCGGACTCAGTCCGCGCGAAACCAGGGCATGCCTAACGCGCGACTGTCTGCCGCAGATGTTCCACGACCTGTCCCCACGCTGCTGCATGCGCCGCCGCATCGTCGATCGCGTCTCCACCGAAATCCATTGGAAAGGCCGGATACATCGCATCAGAAGGATGCTGGTACGGAAACAACATGTGCCCGGCTCGCGGGTAGTGCAGATGGGTCACGTCACTCGCCCGTCCGTGTCCCGACATGCGATTCATGATCATCTCGCACATGCGGCCGGTCGCCCAGACGCGGTCGTCACCACCCGACACGAGCAAGAGCGGACCGCGCGCCTGCTCCACTGCGATTGCGGCTCGTTCGACAGCATCGCGATCATCGAGGGCAGCTTCTGACAGCGGCAGCATCGAGAGGCCTCGTTCGGACTGCGCAGGCGCCACGTTCGACGGAAACGGAAGATGGGGGACCGGTTTCCCCTGACGCGTCCACGTCGATCGCGTGACGCCGGCTGCCTGGGTAAAGTCGATGCCGGCCCACACGACGCTGCTCGGCGTGTAGCCGACCACGGGACCGACCAGATCGGGGAACGAGGCGGCCACGAGCACCGCGAGCTCGCCGCCGCGTGAGGCACCCACGACTCCCACTCGTCCGTCGGGCGCGATGACATCGGGTCGATCGATCAGCCACTCGAGCCCTCGTTCAACCCGCTCCAGTGGAATTTCCACCATCGCCGACTGTGTATCGGTCGTCCCCCAGTACGTGAGTGCAAGACAGGCAAAGCCGTCGGGAACGAGAAGATTCAGGAAGTACTCGGGTGTCCCGCCGTCCGAGCCGCCGAGCGCGAGCACTCCCGGAAACGGTCCTCCGGTGGACGGAGCCCGGAAGGTCCCGACGAGATCGTCGTTCCGCAGCTTTACCTCGATCACAAGCCCCCCGGTGATGCGAACCGCGGCGCGCTACGGACGAATCGTAACCTTCTTGATGATCGGAGGCATGAGCGGCTTGCTCATTCCGCCGTCAGCGCCCCGTGTCGTCTGTGTCTCGGCCAGTTCATCGACGACCGTCATGCCGTTCGTGACCTTCGCGAAGATCACGTAGTTCGGCTGCAGTGGGTAGTCCTGGTGCATGATGAAGAACTGGCTGCCGTTCGTGTTCGGCCCCGAGTTGGCCATCGCCACGAATCCGCGCTTGTAGCCGTCGCCATAGAGGGGCGAGTCGACCTTGATCTCGTCGGAGAACGTGCCGCCCCACGCGCTCTCACCGCCGGTGCCGTCGCCCACGGGGTCACCGCCTTGGATCATGAATCCCTTCACGATGCGGTGAAACGTCAGGCCGTCGTAGTAGCCGTGCTCGGCGAGCAGCCGGAAGTTCTCGACCGCCTTCGGCGCGTCCGACTCGAAGAACTCGATCTCGATCGGCCCCTTGTCGGTTTCAATCACGCCGTGCATCCCGCCGGAGCTCTTCGCACCAGCAGGCACCTTGGGATTGCGGGCGACCGCGCCTTCTTCTGTACTGCCGCAGGCGCTCGCACAGACGAGCGCACCGAAGAGGCACAGCCACGCGGGAAACAATCGGACATCACGAAGTAGCACTCGTTGGATGGACACGAGACGAGAATAGGCGATCATGACCGCAACGCCAAGCCGGGCCCGGACGAAACTATATACGTCGGGTGCGCGCGATCGGTCTCCATTGCCACACGGCGGCGGTTGCGGCTGTCGGCAACCGGTGACCGGACTGGCGCGCCACCATGATGATCTGACCACGATGATGCGCCTCGTGCGCCACGAAGTAGGTCAGGACGTGGCCGACGTCGAGCGCGAGATTGCGCCACACGTAGCCTTTCGACGGCGGCACCTGGCCTCCCGCTTCAAGGCCAAGATCGAGCAGCGCCTCCATCCCGGCGCTGCTCTTCTTCAACGCCGATACGAGCTGCCGCGGGCTCACACGACGATGATCGACGCGCGCAGGGGCCGTAATCCCGTGCTCACGTCCGAGTGTCTTCAGCCACATGCAGCGGGCGTTGTGCAGATGGGCAGCGATCACGCGGACCGTGCGCTGCGGCACGCCGGGAATCGCGAGATCCCAGAGCGCGGCCGGCAGGCGCTCGATCAGCTCGATCGTGACGCGGTTGTTCGTGCGCCACGCCGAAAGCACGCTCGCCGGTAGATCGCGGGAGAGAAACACGCTGAATCTCCGTCACTGAAGTTGAAGGGCGAATCGTACCGCGACCTCTGCCGGCTCAGCAAAACACAGCCGGATTCCAGCACCATCCGGCAAGCCCGACATGACCGGCATTGATATCGTAGAGGCACGTGAACCAGGCGCGATCGCGTCAAGTGAGGCATCCATGAAACGCTTCGTATTGGCCGCGCTGATGATCGGGCTGTGCGCCGGCGTACGCGCCGACGAAGGGATGTGGACGTTCGACAATTTCCCGAAGGCCGAGGTAGCGAAGAAGCACGGCGTCCAGATCACCGACCAATTCCTGGGACGGCTGCAGAAGTCCGTCGTTCGTCTCGAGACCGGCTGCACTGCGTCCTTCGTCTCGTCCGACGGTCTCGTACTGACCAACCATCACTGCGTGTCGGGGTGCCTGGCGGACAACTCCAGCGCCCAACGCGATCTGGTCGCAAACGGGTACATCGCTGCGACGCGTGCCGGCGAGATCCGGTGCCAGGGTGCCCAGGCATCAGTGTTGACGAACACGGAAAACATCACCGATCGAGTCACGAAGTCGATCACCGGCATCGCTCCGACCGAAGTGGCCGCCGCCCGGAACAAGGTGCTGACGACGATCGAGGCGGAATGCGAGGCGGCCGCAAAGAAGACCGGCTCGCCGCTGGCGTGCGAGTCGGTCACGCTGTATCAGGGCGGTCAGTACTGGCTTTACAAGTACAAGCGCTATGACGATGTGCGGCTGGTGTTCGCGCCGGAGCAGGCGATCGCCGCCTTCGGCGGAGATCCGGACAACTTCCAGTTTCCGCGCTGGTGTCTCGACATGTCGCTGCTGCGCGCCTACGAGAACGGCAAACCCGCGTCGACGCCAGACCACCTCACCTTCGAATGGGGCGGGGCGCAGGACGGAGAGCCGGTCTTCGTTGCCGGCCATCCGGGCACCACGCAGCGCCTGCTGACTGTTGCGCAACTGAAAACAGAGCGTGACGTCGTCCTGCCGTTCTGGCTGGTGCGGTATTCGGAGCTGCGCGGACGGCTCATTCAGTACTCGAAGACATCGCCTGAAGCCGCGCGCACGGCACAGGATTATCTCGACTCGATCGAGAACTCGATCAAGGTGCGACGCATGGAGCTGTCGGCGCTGCTCAACGATCGCATGATGGATCAGCACGCGGCCGACGAACGCAAGCTTCGTGAAGCAGTCGATGCCGATCCCGCCATGAAGGCTGTCGCCAGCTCCGCCTGGGACGACATCGCACGCGCAGAACAGCGCTCGCGCGAGATTCACAATCCGTACACGTGGCTCGAAGGAGCCGCCGGGTTCAACAGCGAGCTGTTTGCGTATGCGCGTCAACTCGTGCGTGCCGCCGACGAGCGCGCCAAGCCGAACCCCGAACGGCTGCGCGAATACACCGATGCGGGGCTCGCGCGTCTGAAGCCACAGCTCGAGGCGGCCTCACCGGTGTACCCGGCACTTGAACAGGTGCGCCTCTCGTTCTCGCTCGAGCGCATGCGCGAGTATCTCGGGCCCGATCATCCCATTGTGAAGTCGGTGCTCGGGACCAAGTCACCAGACGAACGGGCACGCGAGCTGGTGACCGGTTCGCAACTGGCCGATCCGAACGTCCGCATGAAGCTGTTCGAGGGTGGCGCGGCGGCACTTCACGGGTCCAAAGACACGATGATCGTGCTGGCTCGCGCTGTAGACGGCGAGTCGCGTCGCCTGCGCACGATCAACGAGGAAGAAGTGCAGGGCCCTGTAGGCCTCGCACAGCAGAAGATTGCCGACGCCCGTTTCAAGGTGTACGGCACGGCGGTTTATCCGGATGCGACGTTCACCTTGCGCCTCTCCTCCGGAGCCGTGGCTGGCTGGATCGAGGCGGGCATGCGCATCGAACCGTTCACACAGCTGAACCGCCTCTACGAGCGGGCGACCGGCGCACCACCATTCGACCTTCCCAAGCGCTGGCTCGACGCGAAGCCACGGCTCGACCTGACGACCCGCGTGAATCAGTCGACCACCAACGACATCGTCGGCGGCAATTCAGGCAGTCCCATGGTGAACGCGCAGGGGCGCATCGTCGGGCTCGTCTTCGACGGCAACATTCATTCGATCGCCGGCAGCTTCTGGTTCGATCCGGAGTTCAATCGCACCGTCGCCGTGCACCCGGCGTTCATTCGCACTGCGTTCGCTCAGGTGTATGCGGTCGCGCCGATAGCAAAGGAGCTGGGAATTCAGTAAGTCGGAAACGTCGTCAGCCCATGTGCGCGTAGAACCCCGAAGGGACGGATTGCGCTGGACCTCTCGTGATGTTCGCCGACACGAGGGCTGAGAAGCTTTTCAAGCCGTTTCGATAGATGCTGATTCGAATCGCCCAGCCCTCATTCGATCGAAACGTGTACCAGTTGGCGTTCGAGGAGTACGCCGTGCTCTGCAGAGATTCCCACCGGAGCAATCGCTTGCCCGTGAGCGGAGAGGTCGATTCGATGCCGCGCGAGGATGCCTTTAGGTGGACGAGAAAGGCGTCGTACACGCTATATACGAGCGCAAGCCAGAGCAGGCCGAATATGCCGAGGATGATCGACTCGGCGACCGGGTCGTGTCGAACAGCGATTCCGAATCCGATCAGCGCCGCGGTCGCAAGCACAAGGAAGAGGACCAGTGTCGCTCGGTAGCCTCGTCCGAAGTCCATCGTGATGGACCCGTCGACCGGATCAGCGGGGACGATACCGACCCGTGAGCGCATGAACCACGAGAGCAGTGCGTTGGTCGCTGCGTGCGTACCACCTGGTTCGATCATCGCGATGTGCAGAGTGTAATAGATCGTTAGGAGCGTCGGGGAACTTCGTAGTGCAACTCCGCGAATCCCGTCCCGACCGCCCTCACCGAGATCAGGCGCAGCGGTGGTTGAACGATCGCCCGCGGCAGCAGCGGCTTTCCCGATCCAAGCGTCACCGAGCCGACCTGCACGAACAGCTCGTCGAGCAGGCCGTGATCATGGAACTGCCCCACCAGCTCTCCACCGCCGACGATCCAGACGTTCTTTCCTCCCGCGGCCTCGACCATCTCCTTGTGCACGGGTCGCACGTCACCGCGAACGAAGCGAATGTCCGCATCAGGCACCGGCGATCGCTGTCGCGAACTGAACACCCACGTCGGTTGTGTATACGGCCACGGCTGCGGTTTGCTGGCCCCCGGCCCGACGACGTGCCGCAGCATCCATTCGTAGGTGGTGGATCCCATCGCCAGCGCACCAACATCGCGGATGAAGGCGGGATAGCTCGTGTCCGCGATGTCACCGAGCGGAAAGAGCCACTCGAGCGAATCGTCCGTGGTGGCGATGAAGCCGTCGAGGCTGGAGGCTGTGTAGTACTGCGTCTTCACGAAGGTCCTCGTTCAGAAGCCTACACGAAACACAGCCACCATACAGCGATGCGTGCTCTCATCGTGAGCCCGGCCGAAGGCGGACACTACGCGTCAGGCCGCGCCCGCTTGCCGCTCACCGAACCAGTAGCACAGGCCGTCAGGCGCGACGACGTAGAAGACGCGAAATGCATTGCCGCCGTGGCGTTCGACGCCGAACTCGGAGATCTCCTTTTGGAGACCGTTAGCCTTGAACTGCGCGAACAGCGTCTCGAGACCTGTGACGTGGAACGCACAGCCGTCCTGCGTCGGATCGCCGCCATTCTCGGCGAGCCCGATCTGGATGCCGTCTCGGGCAAGAACCGCCGCACGGTGCGGCGTGTCGGTTCGCGATAGGACGCGAAAACCAAGGACTGTTTCGTAGAACGACAGCGCCGTGTCGAGGTCCTTGACCGGAAGGCTCATCGTGTCGCCGTGGTAGCCGAATGCTTTCTCGAGCGTTGCCATTGCAGATTCGCGTCCCTTCTCCAGACTCGTCTGGTTACTCAGTCCACTCCGCCCGCTCCCCGTGTGTGATTCGTCCCTGAGCCCATTCCAGTTCCGATCGCACATTCACGCACAAGGAGGTCGGGCCGGATGCGTCACACATTATTGGTGCTCTTTCTCAGCATAGTCGTCACGACCGTGGTTCGGGGTCAGACATTGCCGATGCAGGAAGATCCGGGCGTCACACAACCAACACCGGTTGCACTTCAAACAGGCGGCGGCCTCAGGTGGCCTCCGCCACCATCGCCGCGCCACTGCTGCAACATCAAAGGGGCGCTGATAGGTGCAGCGATCGGCGCCGCCAGTGGCGCCCTGCTGATGAGAGCCTTATGCGACTCGAGCGACTGCACGCGGGATTACTTCAAGCTCATGGGCGCGTTTGGCGGTCTCGGAGCCGCCGTCGGCATCTACGCCAATGCCGCACCAGGATATACACCGTTCCCACATCGACGTGTCCGCGTGGCGGGAATAGTGACGCCGACGATGCGAGGCGTTGTCACGACGGTCGCCCTCGGCCGTCGCGCGACGATCGATTGAGGGGACGCGCGCTCGCTATTTTGCCGCCAGCTGTAGCCCTGCGCCGTCGTCGGAATCGCGATGGCGGACACTACATGCGAATTACTTCATCGACATGTGGTGCGAGGGGAGCAGATCCCACACCCGCCAGAACTCGGTGATTTCGGCTGACGTGCCGAGCGCCACACGGATGTAGTTTTCGTAGCGCGGGTACGGACCGGCGATGAGGATGCGGTTGGTCTTGAAGTGCTCGACGATCTCGACGCCCGGCCGAGTGGTGTTGAGCATCACGAAGTTGGCCTGCGAGTCGATCACGCGCAGCATGCGGGCATTGGCCTGATTGAAGAACTCCTGGCGTTCGTCGGCGTTCCGCCGCACCGTCGTCTGGATGTGGTCGGCATCCTCGATCGCCGCCGCCGCGGCGCTGCTGCCGAGCGCGTTGACGCTGTCGGGGATCGCACAGGCATAGAGCAGCCGCGCGGTCGAGGGGACGGCGACGGCATATCCGATGCGCGCGCCAGCCAGCCCGAACAGCTTCGAGAAGCTGCGCGTCACGATGATCCGCGGATCGTCGATCGGCCGATCGATGAACGACGCGTACTCGGCTGTCGGATCGACGTAGTGATGATAGGCCTCATCGACCACAACGGAGACGTCCAACCGCAGTTTTCGCAGGAAGCGCTCGAGGTCCTGTCGGCGCGTCAGCGTCCCGGTCGGGTTGTTGGGATTGCAGATGTACACCAGGCGCGTCGACGCGTCGACCGCCGCTAGCATGCCGTCGAGATCGTGGGCGTGCTCTTCGGTCAAGGGCAGCGCTCTTACCGTGGCGCCGCGCTGCTCGGCGAAGCGACCGATCGCATCGAACGTCGGCAACGCCGTCACGACGGTCGTCTGCGGGGCCAGAAACGCGCCCGAAGCCATCCGGAGCAGATCGGTGGAGCCGCAGCCGGTCACGATGTGATCGGGCGTCACGCCGTGCACGCTCGCGAGCCGCTGTCTCAGCGCCTCGGACTCCACGTCAGGATAGCGATGGATTGCGCTCGAGCTCCCCTCCCGCACTGCGAGCATCGCCCGCGGTGACGGACCGTATCCGTTCTCGTTGCGATGCAACCGGAGCATGCCACCCGTCGTGCGCACGGACGGAGTGAGCACGGATGCGAATGCCGCGTCGGCGAGCGCGGGACCGGCCGCCACGGCAGCGGCGCCCACCCCAAGACATCCCAGCACACTTCGGCGAGTGATCGACATGACGCTACTGCACCGTCAGCGTGATCGGAACCGTGCGCACCACACCGTTGCTGGTGCCGCTGACCATTATCGAATACGTGCCTCGGGACACGTTCTTCTTCGTATCCAGCGTCAATACCGATGTTGTGGATGCGGTGATCGAACCAGTCGAGAACCTCGTGGTGACAAACCTTGGCAACGAGCCGACCGACAGCGTCACGTTGCCCGTGAAGCCGGAGCCGGGAACCACGGACACCGTATATGTCCCGTTTCCTCCCCTCGACACGTTCTGGCTCGTCGGCGATACCGACAACGAGAAGTCGCCTGCAATGACCAGCGTGACGTTCGTACTCCTCGTGATCGGGCCGCTCGTGCCGTTGATCGTGAGCGTGTAGGTTCCCGGCGGCGTCGACGCGCTCGTCGACACCGCAAGCGTCGTCGAGCCCGAGCCGGTCACCAAGCCTGGCGTGAAGGAAGCGGTGGCACCTGACGGGAGACCGATGCCATCGAAGCTCACAGCGCCGGTGAATCCGTTGATCGACGCCACCGTTACGGCGTAGCTCGTGCCCGCTCCAGGCAGGACGCTCCTGGAGTTGGGTGTGGCCGACAGCGAGAAATCAGCGACCGTGATCGTGCGACCGGTGGAAGGGCTCACCGCACCTTTGTCGTCGGTGACCTTCAACGATGCGGTGTAGCTGCCGGGCGTGGAGTAGACCACCGCGCCGGGTGTGGCCACAGTGCTCGTCGCGGGATTGCCGCCCGCGAAGCTCCACGCGTACGACGCGATGCTGCCGTCGGGATCGGAGCCCGACCCGGCAAACGAGACCGAGCCGCCCGGGTTGACGGTGACGTTCGACGAGGGGCTGATGATCGTTGCAGTGGGTGCCTGATTCGCAGGCGCGTCCGCCGACAGACGCACCATACGTGCGACTGAAGGAACCCCTGCCGAGTTCAGGATGAAGAGCATGTAGTAGCCCGGCGGTGCAACGTTGCCATGAGGCGGCGCCGTCGCTGTGATCACGCCGGCTGCTGACGTGAATGACAGCTCGATCAGACGCTGATCCATGTCGAACGCATGTGTCTGTGAACCAGGACGCACCAGCACGGCTGAACCGATCTGACCGGCGTCCGGTGTCTGTACGTCGAATGCGCTGGCGTAGGTCACCGAGCCAGGTGCGCTTGTGATCGTTGGACGCGTTGCTGGCGAGCCGTCGCCGTTGAACAGATATGCCGGGGAATAAATCTCGATGCGCTGCTCGTAGCTGCCACGCGTCGGATTGCCGCCCATCAGCGCAACCGTGCCATCGGGAAGCAGCACCGATCCCGAGTGATACAGACGCGGATAGGTGTTCGCGCCCGCGGAACTGAAGGTGTTCGTCTTGGGATCGTAGAGGTCGGCGTTCAGGCTGGCAGTGGCAGCATCCTCGTCGTTGACCGATCCACCCATCACCAGCACTTTGCCGTTGGGGAGAATCGTCGCGTTCATCTCGATGCGCCCCTGCGACATCGGCGGTCCCCACTGCCACTGCGGTGTGGGCGCCGACAGATCGATGATCTCGGTGGTGTTGGTCGCGGGATTGCCACCGCCAAAGATCATCACGCGCGATTTGTAGCCGTTCGCGCCCGAGAGCGGCAGGAGCACCGATGTGCCGTAGGTACGCGTGCCGCTGTAGTTCGTCGTCGCCACCACGCTCGTCCACGTCTTGGTCGACGGGTTGAAGAATCGCGACCCGCGGCCCGACCCGGAATAGAAGACGCGGCCGTCGGTGATGAGGTGCATGCGCGGGTACAGCGGGGGCGTCCATCCGGCCAGGTATTCGGGACTCCATCCGGAGCCGGGCGTGTAGATCTCCACCGCCGTATTCGTCGCACCATCGAGATCATTGAGGCCCGAGAACGTCATGACGCTGCCGTCGCCGAGCACGGTCGGCGTGGGGTACCAGCGCCCGTGCGCCATGTCTTGAATGGCGGTGAACGTGTCGGTCGCCGGATCGTACGCCGTGTTTTTCTTGTGCCCGCGGAACGGGTCGTAGGCGAGGTTGCCGCCGTTGATCAAGACGCGTCCGTCGGGCATCACCACCATGCCGTTGCAGAACATGTCGTACGCATGCGTTCGCGTGTTGAACGTGCCGGCCTGCGGATCCCAGATCGTGCTTCGGAAGGTGGTCTCGGTCGCGACGTTACCCGACCCCGACACGATCAGCACGCGGCCGTTGTTCAACACCGTGGGATGCACGGGGTTGATCGGCATCAGATACGGCAGCGTGGTCCACTGCCCCTGAAGGCTTGCCTGCGCGCGGACTCGAGGACTGCCCGCGATGACGAGCGCAAACAGAAGCGCCACACCGGCGAGCCATTTCGTTGAAGTCGAAGTGGCCAGAGATCGTACCGGCCCGCCGACGCTGTGCGCGCGCATTCACTGCCCTCCGCTGTGAGGTGAAACTCAGCCGCCCCCTCGCAAACGGTGAACCAGTGAACTTGCGTGTCATTGTGTGAAGAATGGATGTGCTTCTCTGCGCGCGGGAAGACAGAAGCCAGCTTGCCGCGGGTCTCAGCGCATGAAACGCGGACACGCGTGAGTGGTGGGTGATCACCGAGTCGCGATTCGGGCCCTGACCTTTGACCGTTGCCCTTTGACCTTTACCCTTCCGAGTCACTTCAAGGTAAACGTCATCTGCACCTGCACCGCAACCTTTACGGGCTCGCCATCGCGTGTGCCTGGCTTCCACGTCCATCGCTTGAGTGCAGCGATCGCCTGTTGATCGAGGCCGTCCGCTGCGTCGAGCGACTCGACGACGGTCACGTCGCCCGTTGATCCGTCGGGCAAAACAATTGCCTCCAGCAGAACGCTCCCTTCAATCTGCGCATTCATCGCGGCCTGCGTGTACTGAGGCCGTTCCTGATAGACCGGGACCGGCAGGACCGCGGCAACGCACTGCGCCGGATTCGCGTGACACGCGGCATTCGCGTCGATGAGTTCCCGCGCCGTCGCGGGCGTGATTCCGGTGATGACCGCGCTGTCGTTGACGGCTGCCCTGACGATCGGCGCCGCGATCACCCGCCCGTCGAGGATGATCGCCATCGGTCTGCCGATATGCGCTGCCGTGGCATTCGCCAACCGTGCTGCGGCGGCACGGTTGAAGGTCACCGCGAGGCTCGTGGGATTCCCGGGAGCGGTGATTCTGGCGATTTCGACCTCCGACCACGTGGCCAGCGGCGTCGGGTGCAGGTAGATTCGCTCATTGGAGCCCGACACCACGGCCTCCCGCAAACCATCGGCCGGCATCGATTCAGCGAGTCGAATCTCCAGACGACTCGCCGCGCCCACCTGCGCCATCGCGCTGATGTTGAGAGGCAGGGCCCTGATCGTTGCGGCGGTCACACCGCCCATCACCAGTGTCACTACCGTCAGAGTCGCCGCTAAACGTGGAACAGACATATGACGCTCCTTCACGAGCTCGCGCATACGGGACTTCAAATGACGACGGCGGAGGAATGCGCTCGACAAAACAGTTGGTCGCGCGCTGTCGGCGAACAGCATCAGCGCCAGCATGTAGTCGCGACGCGACGACGTGCGTGTGACCACGAGATCGTCGACGACCTGCTCGCGCAGAAGCTGGAGCCGATCGAGGAGCCACCAGATGCCGGGATGAAACCAGAAGATCGCTCGAAGATGTGCTTCGACCACGTTCCAGAGCCAGTCGCGCCGCTGCACATGCAACAGTTCATGACAGGCGACTGCGCGTTTGCCTTCATCTGTCAGGGTGTCGAACCGGCGTGGCAGCAGGACGAGCGGATGACTGAACCCGAGTGTCACCGGCTGCTGCACATCGCTCGACCAGCGGAACTCCGCGTCGGGCGCCAGGGCCACGCGCAGTGCGTCGATGTCCGACCCCAGCGAAGCCGGAACACTTCGAAGACGCCATTGACGAATGCGCCAGGCACCGCCGAGCAGCCAGATGAGACCGATGCCTGCCCCAGCGGCCCACACCCATGGAATCGCCGCACCGACCTGCGGAAGAACCTGTGATGCGGTGGTGTTCGCGACTCGATCGAGGGGCAGGACGTCGAATGCGACTGAGACCGCTTGATGCTCCGGTGCCGTCGACGCGATCAACGGAAGCGCGAGACAAAGAACGCCAATCGCACGCCAGTATGCCAAGCGAGCCGTGGCCACCGACCCCCGAAGGAACGCTTCAGCGACTGCGGCCGCAGTCACGATGAGGAGGATCTGACAGCTGTAGACGACGAGCGCGAGCGCTGCCGGTCCCATTACTCAGCCTCGTCGATGAGACGACGCAACTCCCGGCGTTCTTCGTCGGTGAGATTGCTTTCCGCAACCAGATGCGTCAGCAGCGCTGCGGCGCCACCATCGAAGACGCGATCGACGAAATCCCGCACCATCGTCCCCACGACCTTTTGTTCAGGTACCGCGGGCCGATAGCGAAAGGCGCGCCCATCGAGATGCTTCTTCAAGTACCCCTTGGTCTCGAGCGTGTTCATCATCGTCATCACCGTGGTGTAGGCGACCGGCCGGCGTTCGCGCATCGTCTCGTAGACGTCACGGACCGACGCATCCTTCAAACGCCACACGACCTTCATGATGGCGAGCTCCTGAGCTCCGAGCAGCGAGAGTCGACGGGGCATGATGACTACTAGTCTACTAGTACTTGTGGACTAGTTGTCAATTCTGTGAACACCGGCCGGAGAGGACGGCCTAAGATAGGCGTTCTGCTGTCTCGAGCGCGGGGGTGCCGAGCTTCCAGGAGGATGCGCCGTGAAGAACGTACGCGAGTACTACACCCAGTGTCTCAAGTCCGAAATCCCGACCTTCGTGAAAGTGATGAAGGCGGTCCCGCCCGATCAGGCTGACTACAAACCGCATCCGCGCTCGACCTCGTCAGGAGCACTGCTCTGGCTGCTGGCCACCGAACTCGACGATGCCTGCACGCTCATCGAGCGTGGCGAGGTGAACTACGTCGAGAGACCGGGACCTGGCGTCGCGGCGTCGATCGCGGCGTATCAAAAACACGCCGCTGCGCTCGAAGCGCGGCTCGCGACGCTCGACGATGCCAAGTGGGATGGCAAGGCACGCTTGATGATGAACGGACAGGTTCTCTGGGAGGCCACGCTCGGCGACATGCTGTTTGGCTTCCTGCTCGATGCGATCCATCACCGTGGTCAGCTCTCGAGCTACTTGCGACCGATGGGCGCCAAGGTGCCATCGATCTATGGTCCTTCGGCCGACGATCCGGGTCAGGCGTGAGCGACGCCCAGGACGTCGAGGTCCAGCAACTCTGCCGGCGGTGAATCTTCTATAGTCTCCAGAGGTTCACCGTCGATGCCAGAATCCGCCCAGGTCCATCCGCCGAGCGTTCGTCAGGACGACGTCCGCGCGGCGCTCGATGTTCTGACTGAAGGGTTTCAGATTATCGGTCCCGACTGGCGATACGTGTATGTCAACCCGGCGGCCGCGCGCCACGGCCGGCGCGACGCCTCAACCCTCCTCGGCAAGCCGATGGCCGAGGTGTACCCCGGCATAGATCAAACACCGATGTTTGCCGTCCTTCGCAGATGCATGGAAGAACGCACGAGCGAAGTGATCGAGAACCAGTTCACGTTTCCGGACGGCAGCACGCGGTGGTTCGAGCTGCGCATTCGTCCCGTGCCTGCCGGCATCTGCATCTTCTCGGTGGACATCGAGTCGCGCAAACATCCCCAACCGTTCGGCCAGCGGTTTCTGAACCTGTTCCGCTGAATGTCTGTCGCGTCGCGCTCCCGCACCAGAAGCCAAGCGACGGCGGTGTGGCTGCGGCCTCGCTCCGGTTCGACGCCGCGGAAAAACGTCTCGTCCGCGCATGTGCTGACGCTGCCGGCGACGGCTGATCCTGATCCGCGCGACCGTGAACAATCGTGTCGATAACGAGCTGTCCGGTGCGTCAGCGGCGAATCACTGCCGTCGCCGATGGGGCCGCTCCCGAGCCGTTTTACTTTCTTCGCCGATCGCGGCGCGAACAGTCGCTCCGCCGCAGCCACACCGCCGTCGCTTAGCGAGTGTGCGGCGGCTCACCGGGCGGGCCTGGCGTCGGCGACCTGTTCGCGGCGTGAGGAGCGAAGAGAGTAAATCGGGTCTGAAGGCGCAGCGAGCGCTGTCGCCGGTGATTCGCCACCGACGCACCGGTCAGCTCGTTATCGAAACGATTCCTCCCTGTCGTTCGGATCATCCGAGGCGACGGCGTGATCGTCAGCTTCGTCGCCGGAGGACCCGATTTTCCACGCCGTCGAACCGGGAGCCGACGCCAGGCCCGCCCGGTGAGCCGACGTTGCGGAGGCGTTCAAGACGCGCTAGGGCTGGAGCGTCAGCCGTAACGCCTCACTCACGGCGACTGCGGCGTAGAACGCCACGGCGCTCGCAAGAACCACATCGAGCGAGTTGCCTACGAGCGTGCGAACACGTTTCGCGCGCGCTCGCGATCGCATCTGACGTGCAATCGCGGTGTGGCATCGTGACAGGACGCGCCGATCGCGCGCCACGTCCGGCGTGACCCGCGGCAAGTCGGTCAACAGTCGAATCAACGGATCGGAGTGCAGGTCGTCGGTCATCGTCGTACCTCTCGAATCCTGGCGGGGGGCTGCTCGAGGCGATCGGCGAGCATGGCGCGAGCCCGTTTGAGCCGCTGCCGCAACGCCTCCGGAGTGAGGCCGCAGACAATCGCCGCCTCGGAGGGGCGCAGCCCTTCGACCGCAACGAGCAGCAGCACTTCGCGGAATGCAATCGGCAACGTCGCCAACGCGGATTCGATCCGCGACTCGAGCTCGTTGGCCGCGGCGTGCTCGAATGGGGAATCCAGTCGCGGCACTGGCCATAACCCGATCGCACCAGCGGTATACGTCTCGTCCAGCGCCCGCGATCGGCAATAGCTCACGTGCAGGTTCCGCGCGACCGTGAAGAGCCAGGGACCGAGGCGCGTATCGGCATCGAGCCGCCGCGCGTGCGCGACAAAGCGAAGCCACGTCTCTTCGAGCAGGTCCTCGGCAACATCCCGTCGTCTCGACAAGCGAGCCAGAAACCCGAACAGCCTGGCATTGAACGCGGCATGCACGACGTCGAAGGCAGTCGCATCGCCATCCCTGATGCGGCGGACGAGCGCGAGCTCACACTCCCGGTCCATGTGAGAAGAACGCGTACCGACGGTGAGCGTGACATCGGTCACGCTGTGGGTTCTCACGCGTTCTTATCCTAGTGTCCTGGCTGCCCACGGACCAAGGTCACGCGGGTCTATCTATTAGAGGAGGTTGAGGTGGACGTCTTCCGACAACTCGCGTTGGCGGGATTCGCGGGGTTGTTCGTCACCGCCATACCCATGGTGTTCGGGATCGCGTTTGCGGTTCGCCCCGGCGAACGCCTGCTGGCTCTCATGCGTCCGCTGACGCTTGCCGCGATCTTCGCCGCGGTGGCCCAGGGCTTTCTAGGGCTCGCGAACATGTTTCAGGGACTTGCCAACCTCAAGCCCGGCGACGCGCCCGGCGTCCAGTTCGTGATGATGGCTGAAGTCTCGGTCGTGCCCTTTCTGTCATTCGTGCTCCTGTCCGTGGCGTGGCTGTGCGTGGCGATCGGCATGAGACGGCAACCCTGACACGGAACGGAGGTGACGGAGGGAACGGATTAACAGGAGGAACGGAGAAACGGAGAAAGAAGGAATCCCCGACACGTACATTCACAATGGCTATGCGACTCTCCCTGCTTGGGTGCCGGACGCTCTCTATCCGATCTCCGTTTCTCCGTTCCTCCTGTTAAATCCGTTCGCTCCGTACCCTCCGTTTCCTCAGCAGCGTTGAGCTCAGTGAGGTCCACGGCTGTTCGGATCGCGTCGCCGGCCCGTTGGATCCAGTATGGCGTGGGCGCTCGAGGCGTCCGTTCCGTCGGGGCACCGCCGGCAAGGCGCCGGCCGACTCGTGCTGTCGCCCCATGAGCCGCTGGTCGAAGGCGGTCCCGCTGAAGAATTCGAACACTCGATTCAAGCGAGAATCGCTGAAGGCTACCCGCATCTCGTTGTCGACTGTTCCGGTGTCAGCCGCATCGACGCGGCCGGAATCCGCGCGCTGGTGCGGGGCCACACGACGGCCAGGCGTCATGGCGGCAGCCTCCGTCTGGCGCATGTCAATGCCGACGTGCGCGCGTTTCTCCACGAGGCGAGGCTTGACGCCGTCTTTCCAATGCTCGACTCGGTGGCGGAGGCGCAAGCCCGGGAATGGCCATGGCGCACATTCACGCTGGTCGGCGCGGCTGCCGCATTCTGCGCGGGCCTGTATGCGATTGGAACCGTGTGGCTTCCGCCGGAAACGCTGGTCCCAGCCAACGTGGATTTCGGCACCACAGGGAATGCCACACCGCCCGGTCAGCCTTTTCTCGCGCTACTCAAGCTCACGGCCGCAGCGGGAATCGCGCTGCTGATTACCAGTGTTCATCGCCCGCTTTCAGCCGGGCTTCCCAACAACCGATCGATGGAGCAGGCGCAGATGCTGCTGTGCGTGGCCGGCGCCATGGTGATGATCATCATCGGCAACTCCGTGGCGCGGGCATTCGGCGTCGCCGGCGCGGCCAGCCTCATCCGCTTCCGCACACCGGTCGAGGACCCGAAGGACATCACGATTCTCTTCCTGCTCATGGGTCTTGGGATGGCGACAGGTCTCGGCGCATTTGCAGTCGCCGGTCTTGGAACGGGATTCCTGTGCGTATTTCTTCTGCTGCTCGATCGTCTGCCATCGGACGGCAAACCACGAGAGCTGATGGTGGAGCTCAAAGCTGACAGCCGCGAGTTCCCGACGGTGCCAGTGGAAAGCGTGTTCGCCCGACACGGCATCATCTACCAGGCACGCGACGTCTCGCAGGGCCGGCAATCGACTGTGAAGTACCAGCTCACCCTCGATCGCCGGCTGCCGGTCGAGGACCTGGGCGCGCAGTTGACAGCGATTTCTGGCATCACGTCGGTCGCGTGGAAGAAGGTCAAGAAAGGCACGTCCTGAGGGGATGTTCGCCACACGCGCTGCTGTCGTTCTCCAATCAGGGGCCTTGTCTGATGAGACTCGTCGTCTGTGGGGCGCTCGCAATCGCCGGAATCTCGGCGCCTCGGGCTGTGCAGGCGCAGGCGATCTCCGTGGATTCACCGGCGTCGCTTGGCACCACGGCAACCGATTCTGACGAGGCCGACCGCGTTCGATTGGTGTTCACCAACCGCCCTTCCTTGAGAGTTGGCGATCTCCTGCGCGTCGATTTCCGCCTGAAGCTGCAGGGTGACGTCCGCACGTACGACTCGGCCGTGTCGCGGGAGGACGGGTTCGAAATGAACCGGAAGCGCGTGGGTATCCAGGGACGCTTCCTGCAGTACTTCGAGTACGAGGTCGAGCGCGAGCTGCGCGACGAGAACCCCTGGCGCGACGTCTTCGTGAACGTCAGTTACTTCGACGACTTCCAGGTTCGCGGAGGCAAATTCAAGATGCCGTTCAGCCTCGAAGAGCTGACAGGCCCGACTGATCTGGATTTCATCTACCGCACCAACGTCGTCGACCATCTCTCGCCCGGCCGCGAAACCGGCGTCGCTCTGCACGGACAGTTCAACAAGCGCGCAGTCGGGTACGAGGCTGGTGTGTTCAACGGAGACGGCGAAGACGAGGATGCCCGACTCGATCGCAACCATCGAGTCGAGCGCACCTTTGCGGCGCGCGTGACCGGACGACCGCTGCGCCGCGCCCGGCTGCCCGCGCACGCCGGCGAATTGATCGTCGGATTCGCGATCACGGGCGGCGACGTGCCCGAGGGACTCAGCTCGCTGCGCGGCCGAACAGTGTTTCACGAGTCATTCGTCGATCCCGTGTACGTGCAGGGCCGCCGTCTTCGGCTGGGTCTCGAAACCGACTGGCAGCCTGGCCCCTTCTCTGTCAAAGGTGAATTCATCCGCGCGACTGATGAACGGAAGAACCAGGGCGTCATGCAGGAGGACCTTCCTGCCCGAGTGGCGCAAGGGTGGTACGTCAGCAGCACGTGGGTGATGACCGGCGAAGCGAAGTATGGCGGGGTCGATCCGCGCCGTCCGCTGTTCCGCGGCGGGCTGGGGGCGCTGGAGTTGGCTGCGCGCTACGAACGTCTCGGATTCGGATCGACATTCGCCGGGGAGACCGACTCGACGAGCCCCCGCGGCGCCAACCTGCTCGAAACGAGCGACACGGCATGGACCGGCGGCGTCAACTGGTACGCCAACCGTTGGATCAAAGTGCAGGCGAATGTGATTCGTGAGCGGATCGAAGACGCGAACGGAAACGCGATTCTGGATCGCCGCTCCTTCTGGACACGGGTCCTTCGGCTTCAATTCGTTTTATGATGCGCGCCTCACCCGTCCTCGCCGTGTTGTTGCTCGTCTCGAATGTCGACGCACAGACGCTGACCGCCGACGACCTGTTCAACGATGCCGTGTTGCACGAGATCAGACTCTACGTGCACCCGCGCGACTGGGCGGCGTTGAAGGCCAATTTCCAGCTCAATGACTACTACCCTGCGCATTTCGTCTGGAACGGGCAGACGCTGCGCAACGTGGGCATCCGCTCACGCGGGACCGGAAGCCGCAGCCCGATCAAACCCGGACTGCGCGTCGACTTCAACATCTACGACCCGACGCAGACACTCCTCGGCCTGACCTCCATCGTTCTCCGGAACAACACTCAAGACGCGAGTAGCCTGCACGAGCGTCTCAGCATGAAGCTGTTTGCGCAGATGGGTATTCCGGCCTCGAGAACGTCGCACGCGCGTCTCTTCGTCAACGACGAATACGCCGGTCTGTACCTCATCGTCGAATCGATCGATCGACAGTTTCTGGCCAGGCATTTTCCCGAGATCGATGGCTACTTGTATAAGTACGACTGGGCCAGCGAATACTTCTTCGAATACAAAGGTCCCGCCTCCGCGCTGTATACACCGACGCCATTCCAGCCGGAAACTCACGTCAAGGATGCCGATCCGTCACCGCTCGTGAACATGATTCGCACGATCAACCAGGCGCCGGCCGATGGGTTCCTCGAAGCGGTCAGCGCGCTGGTCGACGTCCGTACGTTCGTGAAGCAGGCGGCGGTTGAGAACTTTCTCGGCGACTACGACGGGCTGCTCGGCTACGCCGGCATGAACAATTTCTATCTGTACCGGTCGCAATCGACCCACGTCTCGACGTTCATTCCGTGGGACAAGAGCGAAGCCTTCAAGGCAGGCCCGTTCCATCCGGTAGTCTGGAACATCGACGACGTCCCGGACTGGGTGCGGAACCGGCTGATGGATCGCGCGATGACCCTTCAGGAGATCCGCGATCTGTATTTCGATACACTTCTTGCCTGTGCGGCCGTCGCCAGTGCGGATGCGTGGCTCGATCAGGAGATCCGCCGCGAGTACGATCAGGTGCGACAGGCGGCGCTCGACGATCCGCTCAAGCCCTCCACGAATGAAGAGTTCGAGGACAGCGTCCAGCAGCTGCTCGAGTTCGCACGTCTGCGTAGCGCCGCGGTCACTCGAGATGTGCTGCGACGTCGTTGACTTGGGGGTCGGGAGTCATTTCGAAACTCGAAATGACTCCCGACCCCATTACACATTTGCCCGACGATGACGGCCGCCCTTTTCGTGGCGCTGCTCGCGTTTCTGCAGGCGGAGCCGCCGGGCACCATCTCGGGAACGATCGTCGATGCCACCGGCAGCACCGTCCCTGGCGCCACCGTTCAACTCGAGGCAGCGGGCGTGATTGTGGCGCAGGCGCAAACGTCCGCCGACGGACGGTTCTCGTTCACATCGTCATCGGATCGGATCCGATTGATCGTGATGGCCTCTGGCTTCGCGCAGCGCGTCGTGGCCGTAGGCCCAGGCGCATCACCGCTCACGATCGAGTTGCAGCCCGCGCCGTTTTTCGACGCCGTGCAGGTGACCTCGTCGCGCGGCATCGAGCCGCACGCGGATGCGACGGTCGCCGCCTCTGTACTGGGGTACTCAGACATCGTCTCGTCCCCGGCGCTCGCCATCGACGACGTGCTCAAGGTCGTTCCGGGGTTCACGCTGTTTCCATCGTCGCGAGTGGCGAACCCGACGATGCAGACGATGATGATGCGCGGGCTTGGCGGATCTGGCGTGAGCCGCTCGCTCGTGCTCGCCGATGGCGTGCCGCTCAACGATCCGTTCGGCGGCTGGGTCTACTGGGACAAAGTGCCTCATGCCGCCATCGATCGCGTCGAGATCGTCCGAGGCGGCGGCAGCGATCTCTATGGCGCCGACGCGGTAGGCGGCGTGGTACAAATCCTGACCCTCGAACCGCGCGGAGCGATCGGCCGGATCCTCATCGAAGGCGGAAATCTCGGAACCGGACGCGTGTCGGGGTTTGGCGGGAACCAGAAAGGTCCGTGGACGTTCTCGGCGGGCGGACAGTGGTACACGACCGGCGGATACATCCTCACGCGTCCCGAGGATCGCGGCGCGATCGATCGTCCATCAGGATCGACGCATCGCTCCGCGATCGCGTCAATCGGCTACGGTCCCGCACGCGCGTGGCGGTTCGGACTACGGGCGAGTGTGTTTGCGGAAGATCGCGACAACGGTACTGTGCTCCAGGTCAACGACACCAACTCGCAGTTGTTCTCGGGCGATGCCGCAGGCGCAGTCGGACGCGGGTTTCTCTCGGTCCACGCGTTCGGCGGCACGCAAGGGTACGACCAGACCTTCTCTCGAATCGAGGCAGAGCCGCCGAGATCGGATGAATTCCTCACAGCAACGCAGCATGTGCCTTCGAGGAGCGGAGGTGGGTCCGTTCAGTATTCGCGTCAATGGGCCGGCACCAATCTCCTCGTCGGCGGCGAGACCCGCCTGATGACGGGACGCACGATCGACACCGGATACGAGGACGGCGGCGTGGCATCGGTTATCGAGACGGGTGGCTCGGAACGTCTTGGTTCGGGCTTCGCCCGAGCGGTGCTGACAATCAACGAACGCGTGACCCTGGTTGCGGGGGCGCACGGCGACGCGTGGCATTCCTCATCGAACACGTCACCGTTCTCGCAGACGGTGGGTGCGTTCAGCCCACGCCTGTCGTTGGCCTACCGCACGAGCGAAAACGGCGTCACGATTCGCGCGTCGGCGTTCGGCGGGTTCCGGGCACCGACACTGAACGAGCTGTATCGAAGTTTCCAGGTGGGCAACGATCTGACGCTTCCCAACGAAACGCTGACACCGGAACGGTTGAAAAGCGCGGACACTGGCGTGAGCTTCAGACAGGGGCCTGCATCGCTCCGGGTCACCGGCTTCTGGAGCGTCCTGGACGACGCCGTCACGAATGTCACGATCGCCACTTCTCCTGAATTGAACGTCAGACGACGGGAGAACGCCGATCGGATCCGGTCCAGAGGTCTCGAGTTCGAGGGAGACGTGCGAGTGTCGCGCGCGCTGTCGATGGCCGTGACCGGTGCGCTGATCGATTCGCGGTTCCAGGGGCACACGGTGCTTCGCGACTTCCGCGTGCCCCAGGTGCCGGAATACAGCATCGTCGGAACGCTTCGCTATCGCGATGCGGTGTGGACGGCATCAGGTCAACTGCGCGTGGTGGGTCCGCAGTTCGACGATGACGTCAACACACGCGTGCTGAATCGTGCGACAGTGGTCGACGTCTTCGCCGGGCGCGTGCTTGCGCAATCGACGCAAGTGTTCGTCGCGGTCGAGAACCTGTTCGACGCCGATTACGATGCCGGGCGCATTCCGGTCGCCATTTCAGGGCTGCCGCGTGCGGTTCGCGCAGGCGTTCAGATCGCGCTGCCCTAGCCGTCGCTGAAGAACGCGACCGTAATGCAGAATGCAAAATGCAGAATGCAGAAGGTCCGGTTTAAGCCGGACACTACGCACTACGTAGTGTCTGCATTCTGAATTCTGCCTTCTGCATTACTGAAAGCCCGTTCAGTGACACACGCCGGTGCCGCTGTCAGAGAACGATTGACCAGCGATTGGCACGAACTGCCAGTCGTAGGCGTCCGGCCTGAGCGTCAGCTTGAGGACTCCCCATGCGTTGGAGTCACGGACCTCGCTGTTGGCGACGACCGCGCGGAACCCGGTCAGCGGCGCGCCGCCTGTGCCCACGACGAACTCTCGAATCCCGCGCGGGTCGAGGCGTCCATTCGAGTCCTGCGGAGCGAACCGTTCGTAGCTGTGATTGTGCCCGCTGACAATCACATCGACACCTGACTCCTGCAGCAATGCCCAAACAGCCTGCATCTGCGTGTTGCTGCCGTTGGCGCCCGACCCGAAGAGAGGCGTATGAAAATACGCGAGCGCGCAGCGCGTCGGGTTCGCGGCGAGCTCATTCCGCAACCAGACGTATTGCGGCGATCCGGGAAAGGCGGACGTCTCGCTGTTGAGCGCGAACACGTGCCATGCCCCCAGCCGATATGCGTACCACCCTTCGCCCTGGTTGCCGGCGACCTCACCGAAGTATCCGAAATACCCTGAGGCACCTGGCGCGTTGTATTCGTGGTTCCCTGGAATCGGGCGAGTCCGCGCTTTGTGCCGACCCCACGTCGGGTCATAGCACTGCGAGTAATCCAGGATCGATCCGTTGAAGTAGGCGTTGTCGCCGACCGTGAACACGGTGCCGGCGATCGTGTCGAGCAGCGCCGCAGTCAGAGCGGGGCCTCCGTCGGCACCACACCAACCAATGTCGCCGGCGCCGACCAGTGTTGCCGTCGTGTCCAGAGGTGACGGAGAAGGAGACGGACCAGGGGCGACAGGGTTCGTCGCGCCACAAGCGGACACGACCACGACGAGCACGACCGCGACAGCCCAGGACTTCATGTCGTGAGGGACCGGATTCTAAACCAACCACCGGCAGAGCTCTCGCCCGTCTAGCAATCCGTGAGGCAGTGGATGGATCCTTGAATTAATCCTCGGTTCATGGGCCCTTCAGGCCCAGGATGCCCAATGAGGTGAAGGAGCCCTCATGAAACGTCTACCCCTTGCACTCACACTTTTCTTTGCAGCCACCCTGACTTCTGCGACCGCTCGAGCTCAGGCGCCGCTTCCAGGACAGAACCCGCCGTCCTTCTCCCCAGCGGATCTCGATCGCATCGTTTCTCCGATCGCGTTGTATCCGGACCCGCTGCTGGCTCAAGTGCTTGCCGCCGCCACCTACCCCGATGACATCCCAGAGGCGGCCAGCTGGGCGGATGGTCATAGCTATCTCACCGGCGACAGTCTGAGCACGGCAATCGCCGACGATGAGCTGCCATGGGATCCGAGTGTACAGGCGCTGCTTCCGTTTCCCTCGGTGCTGGACATGATGGCGCGTGACATGGCGTGGACGCAGCAGCTCGGTGACGCCGTGCTCGCCGATCGGGCGGCAGTGATGGACTCCGTTCAGCGGCTGCGACGCCAAGCGTCGACGTACGGGTATCTTCGCTCGAATG
>Ga0126377_10000321_pt1 | contig 28387 bp, 19 predicted proteins | sample PanSoiMetPlot_22_FD_92647 | JGI IMG/M metagenome (GOLD analysis project Ga0126377, IMG submission 92647) | Tropical forest soil microbial communities from Panama - MetaG Plot_22 | ecosystem: Environmental > Terrestrial > Soil > Tropical forest > Bulk soil | place: Panama | collected 2016-02-17 | reverse complement strand
TATCGCGGTAGAAGATGTGGCCGAAGCGGTTGTCGAACTTGTCGTACTTCTCGTAGCCGACCTTCATCACGCCGTTTTCCACGCGGAATGTATTTCCGAAATTGTCGTTTAGATCGTAGCCGGTGATCTTGGGCGTCCAGTCCTTGAGGTCTTTGCCGTTGAAGAGCTGAACCCATTCCTTCTTGTTCGGATCGTTCTTTGTATTACCCGCCGGTTTCGACTGAGCCATGGCGGCGGCGGCCGAAAGCAGCAGCAGAAAACACGCAAGCGTTCTTCTTCGCGTCATCTCGTTTGTCCTCCGAAAGTTCCTGGGAGCGCAGGCATCCCTGCCTGCTTGCCTCGATCAGTCAGTCCCCGCCGGGAGCAAGCAGTCATGGACGCCTGCGCTCCCAGGGGTTGAGTCGCGCGCATTGTAGGCGCGAGACCGGCGGATGTCCAAATGCTGGTTGACAGAAAAACGCTCCGCATATATTTTCATCGCGCCGGCGTCAGAGAGGTCTGACGCCGCTGACACAAATTATTTGATAGCCAAAGGAGACTTTTTCCGGTTCGCAGCGATTGCGATAAACAACCGCCGGAACCGGAGTTCTTATGCGTAGCTAAACCGATTCAACAGAGACGATGGAGGCTGTCGCGGCCGGAGGAATCTTTCCGCGGCGTAATCAACTTGTTTTTGTCTAAAGAGGTTTAACGCTATGCGTAACTACATGAGCGCGGTCGAGCTTGGCTATCACCTGCCTGACGGCCGCTTCCTTTTCAATAATCTCACTTTCAGTTTCAGCGCGGTTCGCGCCGGTCTTGTGGGCGCGAACGGGATCGGCAAGACCACGCTGCTCGAGATACTCGCGGGCAAGCGCGAGCCTTCCGCCGGCGCCGTCAATCGATGCGGACGTGTTTCATATCTGCCGCAACAGGCGCGGTTCGTCTCGTCGGCGACGGTCGCTGAGGCGATCGACCTTGCCGATCAGATCTCCGCGCTCGAACGAGTCGAGCGCGGCGAAGGAACGTCGGGCGATTTCGATCTGATCGCCGATCGCTGGGATTTGCGCGAACGGATCGAGCTGGTCTTTTCGAGGATGGGCGCGTCGAGCGTCGCCCTCGACCGGCGCGTCGAGAGCCTGAGCGGCGGCGAGTTGGCGCGCGTGAGGGTCGCGGGTTTGCTGCTCGAAGAGCCTGACTTTCTGATCCTGGACGAGCCGACTAATCATCTTGATCTGTCGGCGCGAGAGTCCATCTACGAGCTGATCGCCTCGTGGAAGAAGGGGCTGATTGTCGTCAGCCACGACCGCCGACTGCTCGCGCTCCTCGATCAGATCGCGGAGTTGAACGCCAACGGACTGAAGCTCTACGGGGGCGATTATGAGTTTTATCGCCAACAGCGCGAGGTCCAAAGAAACGCCGCTGAAGAGACTCTTCAGGGCGCGCGACAGCGATTGAAAGATGCGAAGCAGACTGCCCAGCGCGCCGCCGAGCGCCAACAGCGCAGGCAATCGCACGGCCGTAGAAAGATTCTCAACCGCAACCTGCCGCCGATCGTCGCGGGCGGTTTGAGTCGCGCAGCCGAAAACACCGCCGCGCGGCTCAAAGACCGCCATCAGCAAAAGGTCGGCCACGCGAAACGAGATGTCGAAGAAGCTCGGAAAGACTTGCCGATAGAACTTCAAATCGCGGTCGACCTCGAACGGTCGAAAGTCCCGTCTAACAAGCGAATGATCGAACTGGTCGATGTCAATTACAGGTGGCCGGACGCCGAGGGTTCGCTGTGGACTGAAGCGCTGAGCTTCGAGGTCATCGGGCCTGAACGCATCTGGCTCAAGGGCGCGAACGGGACCGGGAAATCGACGCTGATCGATTTGATTTGCGGCGCGAAGCGTCCTTGCGAGGGCGCCGTCAGAGTCGGGGCCGAGAGAATCGGGCTGCTCGACCAGCGCGTGAGCGCGCTCGATGATTCGCTGACGGTTTTTGAAAACCTCAAGCGCGCGGCGCCGCTGCGTCCGGAGAGCGAGCTTCGCACGCTGTTGGGGCGCTTTCTCTTCATACGCGACGCGGCTTTGAAACCGGCGTCAATCTTGAGCGGCGGGGAGAGGATGCGCGCGGGGCTGGCCTGTCTGCTCGGCGCCGACCAGTCGCCCCAAATATTGATCGCGGACGAGCCGACGAACAACCTCGATCTGCAGAGCGTCGAAGAGCTTGTCTCTGCTCTGCAGGGTTTCGGCGGCGTCCTGATTGTCGTCAGTCATGACGTCACATTCATTGAAGAGGCGGGAATTGAAAGAGTGATTGATCTGGATCGTTATTGCCTTGCGGCGCCAACTGCGCTAGATTACCAAGGTTAATGATACGCGCCATCAATTAAACCAGATTACCAGCGTTATCATGTAAAAGTTTGTAACTGGCGGTTGTTTACACCGGTCTATAGTGACGGGCTTCGGCGACGAGCAAGGACTTCGCAGGATTCGCCCCTGCCGCCTTCGCGCTCGCCGCGATTCAATCCTTTCGCAAAACAGAGACAATAAGACAGGAGCTAACTTCAATAATGAAGCGCTATTCCTCTTTCACGCTCGCCTTTGCGCTGGCGCTCTCGGTCGTAGCGGTCTATGCGCCGCGGCTCAACAGTGCGGCGGCGTTTGACGGTGACGCATACGCGATCAAGGGCGGCACAGTCGTCACCGTAACCGGCGCGACGATTCAAAAAGGCACGGTCATCATCCGCAAGGGTTTGATCGAGGCCGTCGGCGCGGACATTCCGATCCCGGCCGACGCCCGTGTGATTGACGCCACTGGGATGACGGTCTATCCGGGGTTGATTGACGCCAATACCAACATCGGTTTAGGCGCAACGGCGCCGGCCGCCGCGCAAGGCGGTCGGGGCGGAGGCCAACCCGCCACGCCGGGTCCGGCGAACCCCGCTCTGGCGATCACAGGGCAAACAACTCCCGCCCAATCAACGCCAACGCCCGCCGGTCAAAGCCCAGAATTGATGGCTTCGGACCAGCTCAAAGTTACGGCTGAAACGTTCGACCAGCAGCGAAGCGCGGGCGTCACGACCGCGCTCGTGGCGCCGCGCGAAGGCATCTATCAGGGCCAGAGCGTGCTCATCAACCTGGGCGGCGCCGAACCCGAAAAGCTGATCGTTAAAAATTCCGTGACGCTCAACGTCTCATTCGGCAGCGGGCGCGGTTTCGGAGGCGGCGGAGGCTATCCGGGGTCACTGATGGGAGTCTTCGCGTTCCTGCGCCAGTCGATGCTCGACGCGCAGCATTACAAGGCGGCCTGGGAGCATTACAGCCGGAACAAACGCGGGACGCAGCGGCCCGAGACCGACAAGTCGCTGGCCGCCTTGCAGCCGGTGATCGCGGGCGCGCTGCCAGTCGCGTTCACCGCCAATAGCGAGCGAGAAATCAGACGCGCGATCGGACTCGGCGAGGAGTTCGGCCTGAAATTCATGATCTCTGGCGGGATGCAAAGCAATCAGGTGGCCGACCTGCTCAAACAGAAGAACCTCACGGTGCTGTTGAGCCTCAACTACCCGCAACGCCCGGCCAATCTGGAGGACCCCGAATCTGAGCCTCTGCGAGTTTTGCGCGAGCGAGCCGACGCGCCTAAATCGGCCGCCGCGTTGCACAAGGCCGGCGTGCGCTTCGCGTTCCAATCGGGCTATCTCAACAGGCCCTCCGATTACATCGCCAACGCCGCCAAGGCCATCGAGGCCGGTTTGCCGAAGGACGAAGCGATCAAGGCGATGACCATTTACCCGGCGGAAATCTTCGGCGTGTCCGAACAGTTGGGAAGCATCGAGAAGGGCAAGATAGCCAACATCGTCGTCACGAGCGGCGACCTCTTCGACCGCCGAACGCAGGTCAAACACGTCTTCGTTGACGGCAAGTCATATGAAGTCAAACCTCCGGCGCCCGCGCAGGCCGGGCCGGGAGGGCGTTTCGGCGGACGAGGCGGAAGACCCGGCGCCGAAAGCCCCGCGCTGTCAGCGGCAGGCAGTTGGTCGGTCACTTCGGAATCGCCGCAAGGGCCGATTCAATTGACATTCAACATCAAACAGGAAGGCGCGACGATCAGCGGAGAAGTCACATCGCCGTTCGGAACCTTCCCGCTCAGCGGGACGCTCAGTGGCAATGAATTGAGCTTCGCCTTCACCGCAAAAATTCAAGACCAGGAATTGGCCGTCACCGGGAAAGGCTCGATCGACGGCAATTCTATTCGCGGCTCTATTACAGCGATGGGAAATGAAGCGAATTTCAGCGGCACGCGCACGCCAAGATAAATCAGCGCCGCGAGCGGTAGCGAGCGCGGCTCCGTCAAGAGACCGGCTCTGCAAGCGCCGCTCGCAGCGCTGAACAAGGAGATCACGATGAAAAGACATTCTGCAATTCTATTGACGGCGCTCATCGTCGCGCTCTGCGTCGTGGCGCAGGCGCAAAACAAGGGCGAAGTCCTGATCAAGAACGCGACGGTCATGACCGCGTCTCACGGCGTGATCGAAGGCGGCTCGATCTTGATTCGCGACGGCAAGATCGCCGCCGTCGGCAAGAACAGCGAGGTCAAGGCGAGCTCGAACGCCAAAGTTATTGACGCCACGGGGCTGTACGTCACGCCCGGCATAATCGACGCGCATTCGCACAGCGCGTTGGACTCGGTCAACGAGGGCACGCTTTCTGTCACGGCGATGGTGCGGATGAAGGACGTGGTCGACAACACGGACATCAACATCTACCGCCAACTCGCGGGCGGCACGACCACGATCCACGCCTTGCACGGCAGCGCCAACGCCATCGGAGGCCAGAACGTGATCCTCAAGTTGAAATGGGGCAAGACCGCCGAGGAAATGATCGTTCCCGACATGCCGCGCACCATTAAATTCGCGCTCGGCGAAAATCCCAAACGCGCGGGCAATCAATCCAACCCATTCGGCCAGGGCAATCGCCCGCTGCGCTTCCCCGCCACGCGAATGGGCGTCGAATTCACGATCCGTGAGGCGTTCCAGCAGGCGCGCGAGTACATGCGCGAGTGGGACGAATACGCGGTAGCCAAAGAACGCGGGGAAAATCCCGCGCCGCCGCGCCGCGATCTCAAACTCGAGGCCATCGCCGACATCATGCGCGGCAAGCTCTTCGTCCACTCGCACTGCTATCGCGCCGATGAAATCCTGATGCTGATGAACGTGGCCGATGAGTTCGGCTGGAAGGTGCTGACCTTCCAGCACGTCCTCGAAGGCTACAAGGTCGCCAAGGAGATAGCCGCGCACGGAGCGGGCGGCTCGACCTTCTCCGATTGGTGGGCGTATAAGATAGAAGCCTACGACGCCATCCCCGGCAACGCCGCGATCATGCATCACAAGGGCGTCATCACCTCGGTCAACTCCGACAGCGCCGACCTTGCGCGCCGCCTCTACCAGGAGGCCGCGAAGACTATGAAATACGGCGGTCTGACCGACGAAGAGGCGCTGCGCTTCATCACGCTCAATCCGGCCAAGCAAATCAAGATGGATCAGCGCATCGGCAGCATCGACGTCGGCAAGGACGCCGATCTGGCGATCTTCAGCGCCCATCCCTTCAGCATATACGCGCGCGTCGAGATGACGCTGATCGAAGGCGAGGTCTATTTCGACCGCAAGGAGGATTTGAAGCGCCGCGAACTGATCTCCAAGGAGAAGAAGGAATTGATCGAGAAGGAGAGGCGGACGGCGCCGCAGGATCAGCGCCAGCAGACGCCGCCGATTACGCCGACCGTCAGCGGCCCGGGGGACGATCAGCCTCAGATCAAACAGTAAAACAGAGTGAATTCGATGAATAGACAAAAGACCATTCGTGTAATAGTTAAGCTGACCGTCGGGGTCATCATCGGCCTGGCCGTGATGGCGCTCGCCGGGCCGATCGTCAGAAAGCTCGTTCACAATTCCGTCGTCAGCGCGCAACAGGCGGCGAACGTCACCGTCATCCGCAACGCGAAGATCGTCACCGTCACAGGCGCCGTGATCGAGCGCGGCTCAGTGCTGATTCGCGACGGCAAGATCGCCGAGGTCGGCGCGAGGGTCGCCGCGCCGGCCAACGCCAAGGTGATTGACGCCACCGGGCTTTCGGTCTATCCAGGGATGATTGATTGCGGCACGTCGCTAGGCCTGACCGAGATCAATTCCATTCAGGAGACGCGCGATACGACCGAGCTCGGCGATTTCAACCCGCACATGCGAGCGATCGTCGCCGTACAGCCGCATAGCGAATTGATTCCCGTCTCGCGCGCCAACGGCATCACCACCGCGATCACTCGACCGAGCGGACGTCTGGTTTCAGGCCAGGCCGCCTTGATCAATCTCGACGGCTGGACCTGGCAGGAGATGACGGTCAAGGCGCCGGCTGCGATGGCGATGGAGTATCCGCGCGCGCCACGCGGTCGAGGGGCCGGGTTTGGTCAGGCCGAAGGCGGCGCCAACATACAGCAACTGCGCGAACGCCAACTCAACGCGCTGCGCCAGAAACTCGAAGACGCGCAAGCCTACGCCAAAGCCAAAGACGCCCGCGCGGCGGACAAGAGCCTGCCCGCCCGCACGATGGATTTCGTTCTCGAAGCCCTCGTCCCTGTCGTCAAAGGCGAGCTGCCGGTGTTGATGGTCGCCAACTCCGAGCGCGAGATCAAAGGAGCGATCGAGATCGCCGACAAATACAAACTCAAAATGGTCATCAGCGGCGGCGAAGACGCCTGGAAGGTCGCCGCTACACTCAAGGAGAAGAATATTCCGGTGATCATCGGCCCTGTGACCGACCTGCCCAACAATGAGGATGACGATTACGACATCAACTACTCGCACGCGGCCAAGCTCCACAGAGCCGGCGTCAGATTCGCCTTTCAAACCGCCGACGCCGCTTATGTGCGCAACCTGCCTTATCAGGCCGGCACGTCCGCCGCGTTCGGCCTGCCGAAAGACGAGGCGTTAAAAGCCGTGACGATCTACCCGGCGCAGATTTTCGGCGTGGACAAATTGTTGGGAAGCATTGAGGTGGGCAAGATGGCTAACCTGATCGTGACCGACGGCGACCCGCTGGAATTCAAAACCAGCGTCAAGCATATGCTCATCAACGGTAAGCCGGTCGATCTCTCGAGCAGGCACACGAAGCTTTACGACAAGTTCAAAGACAGACAGTAGTGATTGTTGGTTGCAGATCGAGGATTACGGGTCGCCGAGTGTGGATCGACGCCTCGAGCGGTAACTAGCGGGCTCCGTAATCGGTTATCATTGAGCCTCGCTAGCTACCGCTCGCGGCGCTGATCCATATTCCGCATTTTGTTCTTTGGAGTGTCTTTTCAACTGTGCGTACGCGACGGCGGGCCGTACAGCGCAGGGAGCGACAGCGCCCACGCGCTTCCGATCGCTCCCTCTGCTCAAGCGCCCGGTCGCTGCCGTTCCCTCCGCTGTACTGGGAACCACGCCGTCGCCACGCGCGTATCCTAGCCGACCAATACCTCCTGCCCCGTGGGCGCCAGGCAAAGCGTTACCGTCTCATTGGCGCCTCTCTCAGTCCTCATTTTTCCTGGCGGTTTTCTCCGGTGTATACGGTCTTTTCCTATACTTTCGCGCCGGGTTGTGTAAATCAAGTACATTTCCTAGTGATTTCGGATTGTGGGCTGCGGAATGCGGACTACAGAATGTGGAATGCGGAATGGCTATTCTTCTGCTTTCCGAATTTTCTTTTAGATGAGCTATTTAAATGTGCGTACGCGACGGCGGTCAGTACAGCGCCGGGAGTGACAGCGCCCATGCGCTTCCGATCGCTCCCTCTGCACAAGCGCCCGGTCGCTGCCATTCCCTCCGCTGTACTGGGAACCGCGCCGTCGCAACACGCTTAACATAGCGTAGTTCAAGCCGAGTGGGTATTAAAAAGGTAACAGGCTGGCTGTTACAAAGGTCACAGTGAAGCCTGAAATATGATGAGGGCTGAGCGAGGATTGCAGAATGCGGAATAGGCGCCATTCCACATTCTGCATTTTCTTTTTAATCTGATCGCGCAGACGGGCGATCACTTAACGTGCTGTCCGGTGGCGCACGCGACCATTAGGAGAGTATTCGCTTTTTTGCGGGTCAGTGACTGATTGGTTAGCGCCGATACTTCAGCGATGTAAGAATCGAGAAACCCGGCCTTGGCCCCAGCGTCGCCGCGCGCCGCCGCTGCTTCCGCCGCCCTCAACAGTTCGCAGAGGCGATTGGCATCCTCTTCTTTGCCGACGTATAGCCTGGTCAGGTCGCAAAGATAATCAAAGCTAAAAGGCGCCTCTCCCGATCCACGCTGAACTGCGGGAAGCCCAACGCTGATCTCCCTCCGCAGCTCCGGGCTGAGCGTGCCCAACTTCATCTCCCCACTCACATCGCTCATCAAGCCCTCCAGCGAAAGCTCCGAACCCGTGTTGGGATTGAGGATCTCTTCGAGGCTCAACTTCCCATCGCCATTTGCGTCAAATCCGCTGATGGCCGCTCTCGTCGTCTCGGGCGCCCCGACGAAGCCGGGGGCTTTTAGCAAGGCGGATTCATCAAGTTTGAGCAGTTCCGCTATCTTTTCGGCGCCTTTCGCGCGTATGCGGCGCAACAACCCATCGCGGCCCTCAGCCGCTCCCGGGGTCGGAAAACTTCTGACGCTGCCGTCGCAAAACACAAAACTCATGCCGCCGGTAACACCAGCCTCTTATCATTGTTCCCCATATCGTCTCTCCTTATTTCTTTTGATCAGAGCCGGGGAATGGCATTCCTTATTGGCCGTTATTCGGATGTGTGCGCGAAGCGGCGGTCGTACAGCGCAGGAGGCGGCGACGCCCATGCGCCGCCGATCGCTCCCTCTGCTCAAGCGCCTGGTCGTTACCGCTCACTGCGCTGTACTGGGGGAAACGCCGTCATCACACGCGCAAGATAACGGAGTTCAAGCCGAGTGGTTATTAAACAGACTACAGGCGGGATGTTATAAAGGTCACAGTCACAGCAGGGGCGTGATACGAAATTTTGGAGAAATGCAGAAAGCTGAATCCGGCGGCTACGTCCCTTGCGCTCACGCGACAGTAAATTCAGTGGTTACCGCTCATTACCCTTCTGGCGTGTAGCTTGCGTTGAATGAAACTCTAAGTCCCCTAGAAGACCAACCTCACCGGGAAACACTTCGAAGCTGTCCATAGGCTTCTTTCAACCGAAAGGAATTCAAGTATGAGCATGAGACACATTTTCCTCGTAAGCCTGATGCTCGCCGCGTTATCGTCAGGCGCCTTGGCCCAATCAACGGCCACGCTTCAAGGCTCCGTGACGGATCAGTCCGGCGCCGCCATATCCGGCGCGAAGATTACTGTGCGCAATCAGTCCACCGGCTTTGAGCGCGTCGTCCAGACCGACAGCGACGGCAATTATCAGGCCGCGGCGCTGCCGCCGGGCGTATATCGGGTCGAAACGCAGGCGCAAGGCTTCGGTCCACAGGCCATCACCGATCTGACGCTCGAAGTTAGCCGGATCGTCGTCCAGAATTTCCAGCTCAAGGTTGGGGCCGTGACGCAGGAAGTGAGTGTGACTACCGAGACGCAAACAGTTGAGACGGCCACGGTTACAGTGGGGCAGGTGATCAATCAGAAGACCGTCCAGGAGATTCCGCTTAATGGCCGTCATTTCGTCGATCTTGGACTGCTGATTCCCGGGTCGGTTACTCCGCCGCAGAATGGATTTTTGACCGCCCCGCTGCGCGGGCAAGGTTCTTTCGCGTTCAACACCGCCGGCGCGCGCGAAGACACGGTCAATTTTATGATCAACGGCATTAACCTGAACGACATGGTTCAGAATCAGATCACCTTCCAGCCGTCGATCAACACCGTGCAGGAGTTCAAAGTCGATAATTCGACTTACAGCGCCGAGTACGGGCGAAATTCCGGCGCCATCGCTAACATCGCCACGCGTTCGGGCAGCAACGGATTTCACGGCGAGACGTTCGAATTCTTGCGCAACGACGCGCTCGACGCGCGCAACTTCTTCGACCGCTGCCCGAGTTCAAATCCAAATTGCAAAGGCGGCGGGAAACCGCCTTTCAAACGCAATCAATTCGGCGCCGCGCTAGGCGGACCGATCCTCAAAGACAAGACGTTTTTCTTTTTCAGTTATGAAGGGCTGCGCCAGCGGCAGGGGCTCACTCTCCCCAACGCCACCGTGCCGACCCAGGCGCAGCGGACGGCGGTCACCGATCCGGTGATAAAGAAGCTGATCGATAAGATCCCGCCGCCGAACTTCGGCGCGAACGGCTTTACCGGTTCGGCCACCGCGCCCGTCAACCTCGACCAATGGACTGGAGATATAAGCCACACGCTTGGAGATAATGATCGCTTGCACGGCTACTACGCCATCCAGCGCGACCTGCGCGGCGAGCCGATCCTGCAAGGCAACACGATCCCCGGCTTCGGCGACACCCGCAAGTCGCGCCGCCAGATCTTCACCCTCAACGAGACTCACACATTCGGCCCGAACCTGGTCAATGAGGCGCGCTTCGGCTTCAACCGCATCTTCATCACCTTCACGCCGAACTCCCTGCTCAACCCGGCGGACTTCGGAATCAACAATGGGATCAATGAGGCGATCGGCTTGCCGCAAATCAATGTCACCGGCGCCACTCTGAACTTCGGCGGGCCGAACGGCTTCCCGCAAGGACGCGGAGACACGGTCGCCGTCGTCTCCGATACGCTGAATTATCTCCGCGGAAAACACTCCTTCAAATTCGGCGGCGAGCTACGCCGTTTCTACAACAACAACTTCAATAAGACGACCGGCTCGTTCGGCTTCGCCAGCCTGAATGACTTCCTCGGCCTGCGCGCGGATGGAACATATGGGCCCTCGCAAGCCAACGCCTTCACCGTCACTCTCGGCGACGTGTCGAGCAGCGTCGCCACGGGCGCTTTGGGCGCATTCACGCAAGACAGCTACAAAATAAGCTCGAACCTGACGCTGGAGCTCGGCCTGCGCTACGACTGGTTCATGTCGCCGTCCGAACGCTACGATCGCTTCGTGGTTTTCGATCAAAGCTCAGGCTCGCTCGTGCAAATCGGGTCAGGACAAGACCTGATCCACGATCAGGGCGCCAAGAACTTTCAACCGCGCGTCGGCTTCGCGTGGGACCCTTTCAAGAATGGCAAGACCTCGGTGCGCGGCGCCTATGCGATTCTCGCCGATCAGCCGGTGACGAACCTGGTGACGCCTGCGGCGGGCAATCCCCCGCTCGCGACGCCGCTAACCTTCACAGGCGCGATCAGATTAGATAACGCGAGGGCCACAGCGCTAGCCGCCGGTCTTGCGCCGGCGTCCGTCGACCCGAACTTCGATAACGCTTATGTCCAGTCGTATAACCTCAACGTGCAGCGCGAAATAACGCCTACGCTCAGCATGATGATCGGTTATTTCGGCTCGAAGGGAACACACCTGCGAATCTCGCGCAACGTCAATCAAATCACCAACGGAGCCCGGCTATTCCCGCGCCTCTCGCCGAATAGCCCGATTCTCATCAAAGACACTCAAGGACTTCCATCGCCGCTTCTTAACATTATCGAGGTCGGAAGCGGCGCCAATTCCAACTACAACGCGCTCTGGGTGTCGGCCAACAAACGTCTCTCGCGAGGCCTGCAGTTCAACGCGTCGTATACGCTATCGAAGTCGATTGACTACAACTCGCTCAACTCGCAGGGCGCCGTCATTCAGGACAGCTTGAACCTGAGGGGCGACCGCGGGCTGTCGGATTTCGACGCGCGCAACCGTTTCGTGGTCAACTGGATTTACGAATTGCCGCTCAAGGGCAACCGTCTCGTCGAAGGCTGGCAGCTCTCTGGCATCACCCAGTGGCAGACCGGCAACCCGATCACGATCCTCGCCGGCAATCCCCTGGCCATTCCGGGCACGACCATCGGCGGGGCGACCATCGCCAACTTCACCGGCGTCGCTTCCATTCGCCCTGATCTGATCGGCAATGTCGAGAAAATAGGCCGTGTCGAACAGTGGTTCACCAACTCAGTCTGCGATCCGCGCCATCCGAGCGTTTGCCCTCCGGGAGCGGTCTTCGCGCTGCCGGTGGCTCTGGTGGGCACTCAGTCGGTCTTCCATTTCGGCAGCCAGGGCCGCAACACCATCACCGGCCCTGGCTTCAGCAATACCGACTTTTCACTGCTCAAGAACACGCGGATTACCGAGGCGCTGCGCGTGCAATTCCGCGCGGAGATTTTCGACATCTTCAATCACGCGAACTTCGGGCAACCCAATCGCACCGCGGTAACGGGCGCTTCCAACTTCGGCGTGATCAGCAACACCCGCTTCGCGACCGGCGACTCCGGCTCGTCACGGCAGGTGCAGTTCGCGCTGAAACTCCTCTTCTGATCGAAACCAGTTAGCCCCCAACGACGACAGGACAGACGGAATTGCCTCGCCATTCCGTCTGTCCTTTTTTCGTCTGAAAACGATGATTAGGAAAAGGGCTGATCCGTTGGATCTCGAATACGAAATTTTGGAGAAATGCAGAAAGTTGAATACGGCAATTTCAATATTCACGCCGGCGTCGCAGTGAATTAAGTAGTTTCAGCGCTTTGTCCCTCTGGCCTGTCACTTGCATTAATTTGGCGTATCACTAGCATTAAAATATTACTGCTCCCACCAGTACTAGATCGGATACTGCCCCGCAAAAGTGCCCACCACACAATAAAACTCTTTAGAAGCTCTCCACCGGCTTCTTTCAAACGAAAGGTAGGCAAGCATGAGCAAGAAACAGATGTTCTTCATTAGCCTGATGCTCGTAGCGTTTTCGTCAATCGCCTTCGCCCAATCAAACGGCACAATCCAGGGAGTGGTAACGGATCCATCTGGGGCTGTGGTCTCCGGCGCGAAGGTCACAGTGCGCAACCAGGCCACCGGATTTGAGCGCATCGTCGAGACCGACAGCAACGGCAATTACCAGGCTGTCGCGGTGCCGCCGGGCGTTTACCGAATCGAGGCGTTGGCGAAAGGTTTTAGTTCGCAGGCCGTCAACGACCTGACGCTTGAAGTCAGCCGGATCGTCGTGCAGAACATTCAACTGAGGCTCGGCGACTTTGCGCAAACTGTGAGCGTGACCGCGGACAGGCAGGTCGTCGATATGTCCGCGATGACTGTCGGCCTGGTGATCAATCAGAAGACCGTCCAGGAGATTCCCCTCAACGGCAGACATTTCGTTGATCTGGGACTGCTGATCCCGGGCTCGGTCACGGCGCCGCAGAACGGATTTCTGACAGCTCCGCTGCGCGGGCAAGGAGCGTTCGCGTTCAACACAGCCGGCGCGCGCGAAGACACCGTCAACTTCCTGATTAACGGCATCAACCTGAACGACATGGTTCAGAACCAGATCACATTCCAACCGTCGATCAACACGGTGCGGGAGTTCAAAGTTGACAACTCGACCTACGGCGCCGAGTACGGGCGAAATTCCGGCGCCATCGTCAATATCGCCACGCGCTCCGGCACGAACGAATTTCACGGCGAGGTGTTCGAGTTCCTGCGCAACGAGAAGCTCGACGCGCGTAACTTCTTCGACATCAACAAACCGCCTTTCAAGCGCAATCAGTTCGGCGGCGCGTTGGGCGGCCCCATTTTCAAAGACCGAGCGTTCTTCTTCGGCAGCTATGAAGGTCTTCGCCAGCGACAGGGGTTGACGATCAACGGCGGCGTGCTGAGCGATGATCAGCGCAATCAGGCAACTGATCCGGTTGTCAACAGGTTGATTACTCTCATCCCCAGGGCCAACACCGTTGTGAACGGCGTCCCACGATTCATCGGCGCCGCCACGGCCCCGGTAGACCTCGATCAATACACGGGCGACGTGAACGTCAATCTCGGCGCCTTCGACCAGTTGCATGGTTATTTCGCCTATCAGCGGGACGTGCGCTGTGAGCCGACTTTGCAAGGCAATAACATTCCCGGATTCGGCGACGTACGCCGATCGCGGCGACAGGTTTTCACGCTCAATGAAACCCACACCTTCAGTCCGAACGTGGTCAACGAGGCGCGCTTTGGTTTCAACCGCATCTTCATCAACTTCACGGCGAACAATCCACTCAACCCCGCCGATTTCGGCATCAACAATGGCATCAACGAGCCGATAGGCTTGCCGCAAATTACAGTAGGCGGGATCGGATTGAATTTCGGTGGGCCGAACGGCTTCCCGCAAAGGCGCGGCGACACGACCTTCGCTGTTTCCAACACGCTGAACTATTTGCGCGGCAGACATTCGTTCAAGTTCGGAGGCGAGTTGCGCCGCTTCTACAACAACAATTCCAACAAGACCACGGGCACGTTCGGCTTCGCCAACCCGACTGACTTCCTGGCCGGAAACGCCAACGCCTTCACCGTCACGGTCGGCGACGTCGCGTCGAGCATCGGCACGGGCGCGCTCGGTTTCTTCGCCAAGGACAGTTACAAGTTGAGACAGAATCTGACCCTCGAGTTCGGCTTGCGCTACGACTGGTTTATGTCGCCGTCCGAGCGTTACGACCGTTTCGTGACCTTCGATCCGACCACAGGTACTCTGGTGCGCATGGGATCGGGTTTCGATCCGATCTACGATCAGGGCGACAAGAACTTCCAACCGCGCGTCGGCTTCGCCTGGGACCCGTTCGGAAACGGCAAGACCTCAGTGCGCGGCGGTTACGCGATTCTGGCCGATCAACCGATAACGAACCTGGTGACCGGGTTGGCGGCCAACCCCCCTCTCGCGTCGCCCAGGACCTTCACCGGACCGATCAGGTTTGATAACGCGAATGTGGCGTCGATGGCCGCCGGCCTGGCGCCCGCGAGCATTGACCCGAACTTCGATACCGCCTACGTCCAGTCATACAACCTGAACGTGCAGCGCGAAATCACGCCGACGCTCGGCGTGATGGTCGGTTATTTCGGCTCTAAGGGCACTAACCTGCGCATCTCGCGTAACATCAACCCCTACACCGACCAGATCACTCTCGCGCGCGTCTTCCCAGGCTTCGGCAATATCACCGAAATTACGAGCGCGGGCAATTCTAATTACAACGCGCTCTGGGTGACGGGAAACAAACGGTTCGGGCGTGGCTTGCAGTTCAACGCTTCGTATACGTATTCGAAGTCAATTGACTATAACTCGCTCAACACTCAAGGCGTGATCGTTCAGAACAGCTTCGACCTGCGCGGCAACCGCGGGCTGTCGGATTTCGACACTCGCAACCGGTTCGTCATCAACGCGCTTTACGAATTGCCTTTCAAGGGCAACCGCGTCATCGAAGGCTGGCAGATTTCGGGCATCACGCAATGGCAGAACGGCAATCCGATTAACATCCTCTCCGGTAATCCGGTCACGTTACCTGGAACTCTTCCGGCGGCCGTCGGCAGATTCACCGGAAATGCGACGATCCGGCCAGACTTGGTTGGCCCCCTCAAGGTGATTGGCGATCCCAATCAGTGGTTCACCAACACGGTATGCGATCCGCGCCCTGGCGGAAACTGCCCGGCGGGCGCCGTCTTCATGTTGCCGGTCGAGCCTACTCTGGTGTCCACGCCAAACGGCTTGCTTACGATCTACCACTTCGGGAGTCTGGGCCGCAACACAATCACCGGCCCCGGCTTCAGCAATACCGATTTTTCGATTCTCAAAAACACAACGATATTTGAGAACATTCGCATGCAATTCCGCGCGGAATTCTTCGACATCTTCAACCATGCGAACTTCGGCCAGCCGAACGCCATGGCCGTTACCGGGCCCTCGAACTTCGGTGTGATCACCAACACGCGGTTCCCGACCGGCGACTCCGGCTCTTCACGCCAGGTGCAGTTCGCATTGAAGCTCCTCTTCTGATCGAAATCATTTAGCCTCGATCGGTGACGGGACAGACGGAATTGGCTTATCCTTCCGTCTGTCCCTTTTTTTCTCTACTCCCGCATATTCTCTTTTCCATCGTTTGCCGTTATATTCAGCTTTTATCAACAGATAATCGGTATTTATCAGGTGAAGGAGGAATTTTCGGATGCCGATGGGATTTGATTTGACCGAAGAGCAGGAGCAGGTCAAGCGTTCGGTTCGTGAATTCGCCGAGGCGGAAATCAAACCGCACGTGATGGAATGGGATGAATGCCAGCGCCTCCCGCGCGATATTTTCACGAAGATGAGCGAGCTCGGGCTGATGGGCGTGATCTTTCCCGAAGAGTACGGCGGCGCCGGGATGGGCTATGTCGAATACGCGACCGTCATCGAAGAGATCGCGCGGGTTGACGGGTCAATCGGGCTGTCGCTCGCGGCGCACAATTCGCTCTGCACGAATCACATTTTTCAGTACGGAAGCGAGGCGCAGCGCAAAAAATACGTTACGCCTCTGGCCAAAGGCGAACGCTTGGGCGCGTGGGGATTGACCGAGCCTGGTTCGGGATCGGACGCTTCCGGGATGAAGACGACCGCCGTTCGCCGCGACGGCGGATGGCTGATCAACGGATCGAAGAATTTCATTACGCACGGCGTCTCCGCCGACACCTGCGTCGTGATCGCGATCACCAACCGCGAAATGCGCTCGCGCGGCATCAGCGCCTTCGTCGTCGAGCGCGGGACCAATGGCTTCATCGCCGGCAAGAAGGAGAACAAGCTTGGCATGCGCGCCTCGGAGACCGCCACGATCATCTTCGAGGATTGCTGGATTCCCGAAGAGAACTTGTTGGGCGAAGTCGGGCGCGGCTTCGTCAACGCCATGCAGATTCTGGACGGCGGCCGCATCTCGATAGCCGCTCTGGCTCTCGGCATCGCGCAGGGCGCATACGAATCGGCGCTGAAATACTCGCAGGAGCGCAAACAGTTCGGCCAGCCGATCTTCGAATTCCAGGGAATCCAGTTCAAACTCGCCGACATGGCCACGCAGATCGACGCCGCGCGATTGCTCACCTTGCGCGCCGCCTGGATGAAGGACAACAAACGCCAGACTACGAAGGAATCTTCGATGGCCAAGCTCTACGCCTCGGAGATCGCGGTCAAAGTCGCCGAAGAGGCGATTCAAATTCACGGCGGCTACGGCTACACGAAAGATTATCCGCCCGAAAAGTACTGGCGCGATTCCAAACTGTGTACGATCGGCGAGGGGACGAGCGAGGTGCAGCGGCTGGTCATCGCCCGGCAGTTGTTGTCGTTATAGGAATGATATTTTCCTGTCCCGCATTTTCCTGTTGGCAAGACCTGGTACAGGAAAATGTGGGACAGGAAAATATAAACCATCAGCAATCACTTCTTTTGCTTGACGGCTTCTCGTTCAACTACGACACAAAGAAAAAAGGGTGTCCCCGCGAACAAAGAGCGTCTATTTCGGTAAGCGCGAGTCTTCAACAATTCGCGATTTGCCATTGATCTTCCCCTCCCTAATTTTCGCAGGGTCAATCGCGTAGTATCCCAACGGAGCAAATACCTTCACTTTGCGTTTATCTTTTGGCGTGACAGTTACGCTTATATGACGGAAAGCGCCATCGGATTTCTCATTTATTGGATAATATGCCAGTGTGTACTGGTTCTTCAGCCTATTGATAAACTTTTCAGTCGCAGCTGAGATTTCGTCCTCACTCTTCACGACCAAAGCGAAGCCACCTGAAACCTCGGCGAGCCGCGTCAGCAAATCCTTTGTCCGTCGAGCTTGCGATTGGATGGCAAGGCGTGAGCTGTGGCGCGCATCATCCAACATTATGAGGTAGATCGGCTCTCCTTGACGCAAAATCGCGTAAGCCGCATCTTTGTCGCTGGCCGCGCCAAATAAACTCAAGCCATCTGTAATCACAACTGTGATCCTGCGCTGCTCTCGGCCTTTCTCTTGCTGACCCTTGATTCTTTCAGCGATGACATCAAAAAGAAGAGTCCGGTTGTTCGACGAGATTTTACTCAACGCGTCTTCAATTCTTCGTTTGTCGGTTGTCAAAGCCCGGACTGTTTCGTGACCGGCCTTGATTTGCGGAATGGTAATCTCATCGGTCGAACGAATTTTCCTGGCAAAACTCTGAACAACCTGCCTCGCCATAAGCCTCACCGGTTCGTCATCGGCGAGATGGAACACCAAACCAAAGTCCACTGGCGAATCGCGGCGAGCAAAAGCCACTATATCTTGTTTGACGCCATCTTCGGCAATAGCGAAATCCTCAAGTCCGAGGTCTGTAATTGGCTGATAATTACTGTCAGTGATCGAAACGTTAATTGTGATAAGAATAGTAGTACAGACGAAGATACATTCTTCTTTCTCTTTTGACTCCGATTGATCGCGTTGCGTGAGATCCGCCGGCTTTTCCGGCAATCGTTTTTGCGGTTCTTGAGCGGACACAATGACAGCGACCAATGCGGCGATCAAATTCAACAGTAAATATCGAACGCGCATATACGGCTCCTAAAGCAGGTTGATCTGAGCGTGTTCGGAAATTTAGTTTGATCGAAGCGTAATACTTCGAGTCTCAGTAGGAACGAAATGTTTATAGTTTATTGCGATTTTATTCTTTAGCCTCGTATGGAGCGGAGTCACATTTCGCTCCTTACGGAGCTTAGGAACCAGACGCCATCACAACTATAAACATACCGCCCCGCCGGGGCGGGAATTTTAAAACCACCTCTTACAGCAACGTGCCGCGCAGAATGATTGCGGCCACACTGAAATAGATGATCAATCCAGTCACGTCCACGAGCGTCGCGATGAACGGGGCCGAAGATGAGGCCGGATCGAAGCCGAGACGCTGCAAAATCATCGGTAACATCGAGCCGGCCAGTGTGCCCCACATCACAATGCCGACAAGTGTCAGCGCGACAGTGACGGCGACCAGCAGCGAGTGCGGCCCGTAGATGTTGGAGAAGGTTGACCAGACGGCGATGCGCAAAAACCCGATGGCGCCCAGGATCGAACCGAGCGTCAGGCCGGAAAGGATTTCGCGGCGCATAATTCGGCCCCAGTCTCGGAGCGTGACCTCGCCTAGGGCCATCGCGCGAATGACCAGCGTCGCGGCCTGCGAGCCGGAGTTGCCGCCGCTCGAAATGATCAGCGGCACGAACAGCGCGAGCACGACGGCGCGCGCGATTTCCTTTTCGAAAAAGCCCATGGCGGTCGCCGTCAGCATCTCGCCCAGAAACAGGACCACCAGCCATCCGGCGCGTTTTCGGATCATCTGCGTGAAAGCGACCTGCATGTACGGCTCATCGAGCGCCTCGGAGCCGCCGAGCATCTGGATGTCCTCGGTCGCCAGCTCTTCGGCCACGTCGAGGATGTCGTCGCTGGTGACGATGCCGATCAGCGAGCCTTCGGAATCGGTCACGGGCAGCGCGGCCAGGTCGGCATGGCGGAAGACGTTGACAGCGGTCTCGCGGTCGTCGGTGGCCTTGAGCGCCGTGAAGCGCATGTCCATCAGATCGCTGACGCGCCGCTCCGGATCGGACAACAGAAAGCGCCGCATCCGAATGTCATCAATTAACACGCCGTCGTCGTCCACCACATAGACCAGATTGAGAGTCTCTTTGTCCTGGCCGTGCTTCCGGACGTAATCGAGGACCCGCCGCACAGTCCAATCCGGGCGGACGGCGATGTATTCCGGCGTCATGAATCGCCCGACGCTGTTTTCCGGGTAGCCGAGCAGTTGGATGGCGATCGCCCGCTCTCTCTCGTCGAGCAATGACAGGAGTTGTCTGGTGACCGCCGCCGGCAGCTCTTCGAGCAGTTTCGTGCGGTCGTCCGGCGACATGTCGTTGAGGATCGCCGCGACCTCTTCCTGCGCCAGCGATTTCAATAACTCTTCCTGCTTTTCGTACGGAAGATACTCGAAGGTGGCCGCGGCCGTGGCGCGCGGCAAAACCCGGAAAACCGTCGCCTGTTGTTCGCCCGGCGCTTCGCCGATCAACCGGGCCAACTCAGAAGGCGGCATGCCTTCCACCGCGTCGCGCAATCCCGTAAAATCGCGCAGGCGGATCGCATCCTCAAGTCTCGTTTGAATCACCTGCATTTTCCGATGGCGCCCTCATTCTATTTTTTTCAACAAGCCGCCCGACAAATCCGAAAGAGCGTTGACCGACAGGCCGGTCAGGACGTTTAATTTCTTTATTCCAGCCGGGCGATCGTCAGTATAAAACACGCGCGTGGCCAGATTGGCGCCACGGGCACAAAAATCGCATAGTGGTCAGCGCATTGATCGCTGGCGCAATTGGCGAATGTAAATCGATCTCGCGATGCGCGCAGCTTGAGAGAAGGAAAATATATGAAGTTTCGCATTACCATCGCCGCTTTCTGTCTGGGACTGATGATAATCGCAGCCGGCGCCGCGCGCGCGCAGCAACCCAATATGCAAGCTGGCGCGCAACCCGACGCGCAGTCGCGGCGGTCGGGAATGACCATCAAAATGGACACCGACCTGGTAGTGATCGACGTGACGGCCACTGACAAACACGGGGCCTACATCCGCGACCTTCGCGCCGAAGAGGTTCAGGTCTTCGAAGACGGAAGGGAGCGGAAAATAAATTTTTTCGCAATGACCGATGAAGCGACACTCTCTCGACCGCTCGCCGTGGTCTTCGCGCTCGACCTTTCAGGCAGTCTCAGACCGGATGAGATGAATACATTGCGAGAGGCCGCGCTGAAGTTCACTGAACTAATGAAGGGCGAATCTGTATTCGCCGCCTTAACATTCAATCACAAAGTGAAAATCGCGCAGGACTTCACGCCCCAACCGGAGAAGATCTCGCGCGCCTTTGAAAAGTTGAATACGTTCGAGGGATCGACGCGCATCTACGACGCGCTCGACCGCGCCGTCACGATGCTGAACAAGAACGCGCCCCGAACACGTAATGGGCGCCCGGTGCGACGCGTCGTCGTGGTCATCACTGACGGTTTCGATTCGGCGAGTATTATCGACCGGCGGGAAGTAATCCGTAGAGCGAACGACGCGGGCGTGACAATCTATTCGGTCACCCTGCCGTCCTTCGCGCTCTCGCCCACCGATTCGTCCACCCGCGTGATCACTCCGCTCGACGCCTCGCGAATCGTCTCGGCGACGGGCGGGCAGGATTTCTCCGCCGACGCCCGAGACTTCACGCCGATCTTCAAGGCCCTTGCCGAAGAGATCAGGGCGAGTTATGCGCTGGCTTATTACCCCGATAACCGCGACGGCAAGCGCCATGAACTCCGGATCAAGACTTCGCGCCCCGGAGTGGAGATTCGCGCGAACCGAACCGGTTATACGGCGCCCACGCAGTAAAGGATGGAAGTGATGGGGACCTTACAAAGAACCATATTAATCGTACTGCTCGGCGCCCTGTCGCTCCATCTGTCTATCACATTAGCCGTAGCCCAGGGATCGAAAAAAGTCGCAATATCCCGGGCGCAGGAACCCGGAGAGACCATCAAGATCAACTCCAATCTCGTCGAAGTTCCAGTCTCTGTCACCGACGCCGACGGCCGGCCGGTTCGCAATCTGACCGCCGGGGATTTCCAGTTGGAAGAGAATGGCGCGCGGCAGCAAATCGTCTCGCTCGGCAATACGGCCCGCTCCCCGGTCGAAATCGCTCTACTCTTCGACATTACGGGCAGCGTCTACGATCTCTTCCAATTCGAGCGTCAGGCGGCCCTCCGGTTCTTGAAGGACGCTCTCAAGCCGAACGACGCGGTCTCCGTGTTTACAATCGGCGCCAAACCCAGATTGGCGCAATCTCGGGCAGTGGGCGTTAACAAGGCTAGCGCGGCGTTGATGGCCGTCGAGCCGACCAAAGAACCGACCTCTTTCTACGACGCCGTGGTTGAAGCCTCCCGATACCTGCGCAGGACCGCCGCGCCAGGCGCGCGGCGCGTGATCGTCGTTATCTCGGATGGAGAGGATATGGCGAGCGCAAAAAACGGCCTCAGGGACGCCGTGAAGGAAGCTCAGCGGGCCGAATGCACCTTCTACTCGATCAATCCGAGCGGCCCTTCCATTCGCTTAAACAAGATCAGTCTCAAAGGGCAGGACGGGATGGTCACGCTGGCCACGGCGACCGGCGGAGCGGCTTTCCTTCCTGATGGTCCTGAAGATTTGAACGATATGTTTGGCCGGATCGCGGCCGAGCTGCAGGCGCAATACCTGCTCGGCTACTACTCGACTGACGAACGGGCGGATGGCCGCTTCCGCCGCATCACCGTGCGCCTGCCCAGGCGACCGGACCTCCGTCTACGCGCGCGCCCGGGCTACTATGCGTCGAAGACCTAGTCCGTACGCCATATTTCATGTCACTTACTCCAAGTAAGGCTCTGAAGAGTCCGCCGCCCTCGGCGAGAGGTGGTTGCGCATGATGATTCGCGCGCAGGCGTTCCACCGCAGTATGGGGTCGTCGTTGCCGGCGGGACGAATCGCTTCCGCCTTCTCGTACCATTCCATCGCGTCGCGCAGCCATTCGTAGGCGTCGTGGCTCGACCCCGGCCCGCCATGCTGCAACCTGGCTTTGGCCTGTCGCTCGCAGATGATGCCTGCGTAATAGGCGCGCTGATATTCGTCTTTGACGCGCGGCAACAGCTCTTTAGCCTGAGTGGCGCCGACGGCGTAGCCTTTTGTGAAGCGGTCGGTGATCGCCAGAAGCAGCGTGACCAGCGCGTCCTGATTTTCCGGGTCGATCTCCAGCACGTCCAGACAGATACTCTCGGCCGCGCCCGGTTCGTTGAGGAGGCGGTAATGATACGCCCGATCGAGGGCTTGAGAGACGGCGTCTTTGTGAATCTTCTTCAGGTCAAACATAGCCCTCCAGCAGTGGGCAGTGGGCAGTGGGTAGTGGGTAGTGGGCAGTGGGTAGTGGGTAGTGGTTGTTGGAAAGCGCCCACTGCCCACTGCCCACTGCCCACTAGATATTCCACAAAATGTACGCGGCCAGCGCCGTCCCGAACAAAGCCCCGCCGTAACAGAAGACGGCGATCAATTCATTGAGATGTTTGATCTGCAACCCGTCGTAGAGCGTGAAGCGAAAACGATGCGCCCCGTGAAAGAGCGACAGCGAACTGATCGCAAGGAGCGCCAGCCGAGCCAAAGGGTGTCGCGCCAGGTTCAGCAAATCCCAGTAGTTCGGCGATTTGAGCCATCCAAGCGGAAAAGCCACCCCGAACAGAAAGAGCAGAACAGGAACTACCAACGCGGCGATCATCCCGCCGGAGCTGAAAAGCGACCACAGAAACGGCTCATTCGATCTTTTCGCCATCTCAGTTCCCTCCCAAAATAAACCAGGCCACCACCGCTGAAATGACCAGCCAGACGACGTAATTGGGCGCGGCGACCATCCATTCGGGCAGGCGCTTTCCACCCATGCGTATCGGCATGGCTTTCGGCGCCAGATTGAACCACGTGATCGAGTGATAGAGGACAAAAATGAGAGCGATCACGTTGAACGCGATCACCAACGGGTCCTTCATCCAGGATTGGAATTCCAGGTACTTGTCGGGCCCCTTCCCCAGACTCCACAATAGCCAAAGCAGCAACGCCACGAAGTAAATTACGGCCAGACTGCTCAACTCGCGGAGGATGAATTTGAAAGAGCGCCACTGCTCGGTCCACCACCACGTCGAGACGCGCTTGCGGTACCACTTGGGATGATAGAGGGTATATGCCGGCGGTTGTTTCATTTCCTGGCTCCTCAATTCATTTTCCATTACTTTTTTTACCCCAGGGCATAATCAACGACTTGTACCATTCCGTCATCGCTTTGATCTTGTACTGCTGAATGGCGCCCGCCGGGTCGACATTTTTCGGACAGACCCGGGTGCATTCGCCGTTGAAGGTGCAGCCCCAGATGCCCTCGTGCTGCGAAAGAACGTCGAGGCGTTCTTCGGCGCCCTGGTCGCGGGAATCATTGTTGTAACGCTGCGCGAGCGCGATGGCCGCGGGACCGATGAAATGCTGATCCAAACCGACGACCGGGCACGCGGCGTAGCAGCAGAGGCAATTGATGCACATGCTGAACTGCTTGTAGCTCTCCAACTGCTCAGGCGACTGCAGGTATTCGCCTTCGGCTATCGGCTTCTCCTCCTCGCGTACGATCCAGGGTTTGACGGCCTTCAGCTTCTTCATGAAATCTGTGATTTCGACTACGAGGTCGCGCACTATGGGAAAGTAGCGCAGCGGCTCGACGCGGATCGGCCCTGGATCGTAGGCCGTCAGGAATGTGGCGCAGGTGAGCTTCGGCTCCCCATTGACCATCATCCCGCAACTGCCGCAGACGCCCATCCGGCAGCTCCAGCGGTATGAGAGCGAGCCGTCCAGTTTGTCCTTGATGTAATTGAGGGCGTCGAGCACCACCCAGTCATCGTTGAGCGGCACGTCGAAGCTCTCGAAGGTCGGTTCAGCTTCCTGTTCGGGGCGATAGCGCGCGACTTCCAAAATGATCGTTTTAGCCATCCTTCCTCACTTCACATATCCAGTATTCATTGAGCATCGAAGCCCATTATAACTTTATTTCCCATAAACGCGCTCCGCCGGCGGCCAGCGCGTGATCGTGACAGGCTGATATTCCACCCGCGGCGTCCCGTCGGCGTTGCGGTAGACTAGCGAATGCGCCAGGAAATTTTCATCGTCCCGCTTCGGGAAATCGGTTCGCTGGTGCGAGCCGCGCGACTCCTTCCGATTGAGCGCGCAGGCGATGATCGCCTCGGCGACGTCGAGCATATACGACAGTTCGAACGCGGAGGTCAGTTCGGTGTTGAAAGTATGGCTGTGATCGGAGATGGCGATGTCGTTGAACCGCTCTTTCAGCTTGCCGATGTCCCCGGCGGCTTCGGCAAGGCTGTCGTGCGTGCGGTAGATGCCCGCGCCGGCCTCCATGGCCTTTTGCATCTCCGTTCTGATTTCCGCGATGCTCTCGCGTCCCTCGGTCTTGTTCAGGTATCGATCTTCTACTCTGCGCTTTTCGTCGATGGCTTGCGCCAGGATGGCGGCGGTGTTCCCTTCCTTACACTCCGAGGCGAAGATGGAGGCGGCGTGCCCCGCGCGCGCGCCGAAGACGAGCAACTCTGTCAGCGAATTGGAACCCAGACGGTTAGCGCCGTTGATGCTCACGCAGGCGGCCTCGCCCGCCGCGTACAAGCCTTTGATCGGCGTGGCGCCGCTTATGTCGGTGTGCACGCCGCCCATCATGTAATGCACGACCGGGCGCACCGGGATCATTTCCCTGACCGGATCGATGTTCTGATACTTCAAACACAACTCGCGCACGAAAGGAATTTTAGCGTTGATCTTCTTCTCGCCCAGATGACGAACGTCCAGATAAACGACGTGGCCGTACGGGGTTTCGACGGTTCGGCCTTTTTCGAACTCCTTGACGAAGGCTTGGGACAGGCGGTCGCGCGGACCGAGCTCCATCGAGCGCAGCACCGGCGTCGGCTCCGGCTTGCCGAGGTTGTAGTCCTGCAGGTAGCGGTAGCCGTCCTTGTTGAGCATCCATCCGCCCTCGGCGCGCGCGGCCTCGGTGATCAGAATGCCTGTGAACGGCAGTCCCGTAGGATGGTACTGGACGAACTCCATGTCCTTGAGCGGCGCGCCGGCGTCGAGCGCCAGCGACATGCCGTCGCCGTTCTTGATGTTCGCGTTGGTGGTGAACGGAAAGACTTTGCCGCAACCGCCGGTGCAGATGATTACAGATTTAGCGAGGATGGCTTGAATGCGGCCCGTCATCAACTCTATGGCGACCACGCCGCGCGCCTGCCCGTCGTCAACCAGCAATTTGGTGACGAACCATTCGTCGTAGCGCGTGACCGCCTGGTATTTGAGCGACGTCTGGAAGAGAGTGTGGAGCATGTGGAAGCCGGTCTTGTCGGCGGCGAACCACGTGCGCTCGTTTTTCATCCCGCCGAAAGGCCGCACCGCGACGCGGCCGTCAGGCTCGCGGCTCCATGGGCAGCCCCAATGTTCGAGCTGCAACAGCTCTCTAGGCGCTTCCTGAACGAATAACTCGACCGCGTCCTGGTCGCACATCCAATCTCCGCCGGAGATCGTGTCGTAGGCGTGCTCGTCCAGAGTGTCTCCGGGCTTGATCACGCCGGCGGCGCCGCCCTCGGCCGACACTGTGTGGCTGCGCATCGGGTAGACTTTCGAGACTACCGCGACGCTCAGGTTTGGATTGAATTCGGAAACGGCGATGGCGGCTCTTAACCCCGCGCCGCCGCCACCAACCAGGAGAACATCGTGCGATGATATGTCCATAGTATTGGCGCCTGGGGCTGAAACCCGATTGCTACCGAATTCCCACGGGCAGGAAAGATTAGCCTCCTCGATTCGAGCAATCGGCGATAAGAGAAAAGACCAGTACAACCTGTCAATGTTAAAAGGATCGGGCGAACTGACGCGCCCTCTCACTCGCTTTAATACAGGGGAACGTAAACGTATGACAACGAAAACGCGCGGCAGGCTACCACTGGGAAAAGAAAATTTCAAATAGTTTCGGCCGAGGTCAGCATCTTGACGAACTCGCGCGCCGCCGCGCTGAAGACTTTGCCCTTACGGTGGATGATGCCGATGGAGCGCGTGAACACGCCTTCGGTGAAGTCCAGAGCGACGAGTTGTTTATTGCGGACCTCGTTCGCGACCGCCGTTTCCGGCAGGATCGAAACGCCGATGCCGACCTCGACCGAGCGTTTGATGGTTTCGATGTTGTCGAACTCCATCATGTAATTGACCTCGACCTTGCGCTGCTTGAGGATGCGGTCAATCGTCTTACGCGTCGGGATGTCGCGCTCGAAGGCGATGAAATCTTCCCCGGCCAGAGCCTTGACGCTCACACGGCGGCGGCGCGCCAGCCCGTGTTCAGGATTGCAAACGATGACGAGTTTGTCGTCGCGGAACGGAATGACGGCGAGGTTGGGACGTCTGAGCGGCAGCGCGACGATGCCGAAATCGATCGTGTTGTTGAGACAGGCCTCGTAGACCCTGTCCGTGCGGCTGTATTCGATGTGGACTTTGACCTGCGGATGAGTCTTGATGAACTGTTTGACGTAGGGCGGCAGTTCGTGCAGGCCGATGCTGTAGACTGTCGCCACCTTGATCGAGCCGGCGATCACAGCCGATTTGACCCGCATCTGCTCTTCCAGCGCGCGGAACCTTTCTAGAATCTCCTTGCATTCGGAGTAGAAGATTTTCCCGGCCTCTGTGGGCGTCACGCCCTGCGCCGCTCGGCCGCGCTCGATCAACCGCGTTTCAAATCGCTCTTCGAGCGATTTGACCTGCTGGCTGACCGCCGATTGCGTAACGAAGTTGAGCGCGGCGGCTTTTGAAAAACTCCCGGTCTCGATCAGGTCACAGAAGGTTTTGAGTGTCTCGATGTGCATTCAGACTACCAATCAGGTCGAGCGATTGTTTGGGCGTCGTTGCGGGACCATATTAGCTCAACTTATCTTCAGTTTTAAGCTTTTGAATTTTACTTATTGGCCGAAGCTTGATACTTTTCGTGACTTACTGCGAACGCCGGAGCAGTACCGCGCGCGTAAGCAGGCGGCTGACTGATGAAACCGCCGCTTGCTTACGCGCGATACTGCGCCACTGAGGTTAGGAGATGGCTGTTTCCGTTCAAAGTTTAGGGGCCTCGCCATCGGGCGCGCTTCGGCGCCTGTGGCGGTCTTCGCTCGGTAAAAAATACGTGATGGCGGTTACCGGACTGGGGCTGTGGGTCTTCGTTATCGTTCACATGCTGGGCAACCTGCAAATATTCCTCGGCTATGAAAAGATCAACTCTTACGCCGCGCTTTTAAAGGCCGCCCCGGCGCTACTGTGGTCCGCGCGCATCGGCCTTCTTTTCATAGGGACGCTGCACGTCACGGCCGCCGCGCAGTTGGCGCTCGCCAACCGCCGCGCGCGCCCGGTAGGTTACGAGTTCAAAAAGCCCGTCGCTTCCACGTTCGCCAACCGCACGATGTTAATCAGCGGTCTGATCATCCTCGCATTCATAGTGTTTCACCTCGCGCATTTCACTTTCGGATGGGTCGATCCACAGTTTCTGCGCCTGGAAGACGTTGAAGGGCGGCACAACGTCTATCGTATGATGATCAACGGTTTCTCAAATCCGTTCGTTTCGATTTTCTACATTGTCTCGATGGGCTTGCTGCTCTTGCATCTTAGCCACGGCGTGAGCAGCCTGTTCCAATCTCTGGGGCTGCGAAGCAAAAAGACGTTCGGATTTTTCGACAAGCTGGCGAAGATCTCCGCGCTGGCGCTCTTCATCGGAAACAGTTTAATTCCGTTGGCGATTCTGTTCCGCTTTGTGAGGTAGGGCGCGCCGAGAGGCGCGTTTGGTGAATACCCGGTCGCTACCGCTCCCGGTACCGTACCGATAGCAAGGCGCGTTTGGTGAATACCCGGTCGCTACCGCTCCCGGTACCGTACCGATAGCAAGGCGCGTTTGGT
>Ga0126377_10000320_pt1 | contig 28568 bp, 44 predicted proteins | sample PanSoiMetPlot_22_FD_92647 | JGI IMG/M metagenome (GOLD analysis project Ga0126377, IMG submission 92647) | Tropical forest soil microbial communities from Panama - MetaG Plot_22 | ecosystem: Environmental > Terrestrial > Soil > Tropical forest > Bulk soil | place: Panama | collected 2016-02-17 | reverse complement strand
TTGCAGCCGGCAATGGATGCCCTCAGCGAAGCCGTCAACAACCTGACCGCCAGCGACATCGACGCCTTCTTTGCCCGGATTGTGTCGCAGGGCGCCGGGGTCATCGACTTCGCCAGCCAGCTCTACGACGCGTTCAAGCCGATTGCCCCGATCCTGCTCGGTGTCGCCGCCGGCTTCGCCACCATCGCCTTCGACGCCATCCCTGTCGTGGGCCTGCTGGTCCCCAAGATCAGCCCGTTGACCGGCGCCATCTTGGGCTTTACCACCGGCATCGACAAGAACCGCGAAGCCCTCGCCAAGTTCGCCCGGGAAATGGGCGGTGCCGTCAGCGAAGCCCTGCCTCGGCTGAAAGGCGCGGTGCAGGACATCAGCGACACCATGTCGGACGTGTTCGTCGGGGTGCTCGACAGCATCACGCCGGCCCTGTCCTACCTCACCACGTCGCTGCTCCCCACTCTGGCCGACGCGTTCGCCAAGGTGGCAAGGCCGCTCGGTGACCTGGTTGTCAGTTTCTACGGTCTGGCATCCGGCATCGTTCTCAACCTCGGCCCCACCTTCGAGGCCATCGCCACCGGGGTCGCCGCCATCCTTTCGGCGGGGCTCGGGCTGTTGGCCAGCCTTATCGGCACTCTCGCCGACCATGCCGCCCTTGTTGCCCCGGCGCTCGCTGGTGTCGCCGCCGCCATCGCAGCCATCAAATTCACCGCTTGGCTCAGCGAAATGAAGGGCATCGGCGGTGTGATCGACACCGTGGTCCTCAAGCTGCTCTACATGAAAGAGAACATCACAGGGTTGAGCTTTAAGAAACTCGAAGACGGCGCCTCGGGTGCCTCCCAAGCCATCGGTGCCGCCGGGCTCGCCGGCTCCCTGACCGCCCTTGGCATTGGGCTGGCGGTGACGGTCGGGGTTGCCCTGCTCACCCAGCATTTCCAGAAGCAAAAGCAAGAAGCCGAAGAGGACGCGGCCCGCGTCGACCAGCTCGCCGAGTCGATCCGACAGTACGGCGATTCGGCGAAGACGGCCGCCGACTTCGCCACCCAACTCGCGGGCGGCGACATCAAGTCGGACTGGGAAGATCAGCTCACCACCATTCGCCGGGTGGTCGGGGACCAACAGTTGTTGGGCGAGGCTATCCGGGGCAACAGCGACGCCATGGACGAGGTTCAGAGCCGGCTACAGGCATATGCAGATGGGCTCACCAGCACCAGCGAAGCGTCGAAAGAAGTGTCGAATCAAACGTTCGGCATTGCCACCGCACAGCAGACGGCCAACCAACAAGCCGTCGATGCCGAAGGCGTCTACAACAACCTCAACTCGGCGCTACAGGGCACCGCCGAGGACTATGGCCGGGGGGCGCAGAAGGCCAGCGAGTACAAGACCGAGGAAGAGAAAGCGAAGGAGGCAACCGACCAGCACCGCGCGTCGCTCGAAGCTCTGCGCTACGAGCTGGACCAGAATTTCAACACCCAGCTCGGGCTCCAACGGGCACAGACCGGCTACCAGCAAGGGCTGCTACAGGTCCGCGACGCCCTCGCCGCCGCCAAGGGCAACACCACCGGGCTGACGAAAGAAAGCCTCGCTGCCCGCTCAGCCATGGAACAGCAAGCACAAAAAGCCATGGATCTGGTCGGCGCCCTCGTCGCGCAAGGTACGTCGTCCAAAGACGCGACCACCATCGGCTTTGGGCTACGTGACCAGCTCATCAAGACCATGACCCAGTACGGCATGACCAGGGGTGCCGCCGAGAAATACGTCGACCAACTCGGCCTCACCCCGAAGGCCATCACCACCCAGGCCAATTTCAACAAGCGCCAGGCTGAGAACGACGCCGAGAGCTACAAGGGCAATCTCAAGAAGATTCCCAAAGAGGTCAACACCACCGCCCACTTCGACACCCGCGACGCCGAGAGCAAGGCCGACCAGCTCGAAATCCGTTACCGCCAGCTCATGGGTCACGCCCGTGCCGCCGGCAGCGGCGCAACGACCGGCAGCGGACGCGGCCAGTCCGGGCTGCGCCTCGTTCCCCAGGTGCAAGGCGTCCCGCTCATGCCCCCGGCCACCAGCGGGCTCACGTTCGGCCCCCAGGCCCTCGGGGCCGGCGACGCGGCCCTACGCCCTCGGGTCTATTCGCCCAGCGTCTACGGCGCTCCTAGCGGCACCACGCCCACGCCTGAGGGCAACGTCGCCGCCGCGGCCGTCGTCATCCGCGAGGCCAATTTCAACGAGGCCGCCGACTTCGACACGTTGCTCAACCGGGTGAACCTGGCGCTGGCGGCAGGGAGGCTCTAGATGACGCTCATCCTCGGCGGTGACGGGCTCCCCGACCTTGACCTCGATGACCAGGCCGAGGGCTTCGTCTGCGAGCAATGGGCGCTTGGCCCCCCCGACATTCGTGACGTTGTCGAGAGCCGCACGTTCGCCGACGGCACCATCGACTGGACGGCCTTCGTCGGCAACCGGGCGCTGACCATGACCATCGTGTGCTTCCCCACCGACACCCTGTCGGTGCAGGGCCAGCTCGACCGGCTGCGGGCCTACTGCTCGCCGCGGCGCCGCCCCACGCTCACCTGGGTGATCGCCAGCGACCCGCCCCGCATGGTCACCATGCGCGCCAACCCGGGGCTCGACATGGAGTGGTCGACGCCCAGTTTCTCGTGGCGCCGCGTCGGCATGTCCTTCGTCGTGCCCGACTCGCTGACGTGGGCCACGGAGGATCAGATGCGCGAGGTGTTCCCCGCCGGGACCGGCGAAGTCGGCCGCCGCTACGACGAGGTGACCACCACCGCCAACCTGCTCTCCGCCAACGCCTCCGACATCGAGACATCCGCCGCCGGGTGGACGCCGATGGCCGGGGCCACCGCCGCCCAGGATGTCGTCACCCCCGCCGCGTCCGGTGTCGCCTCGCTCGCCCTCACCGCCGCATCTACGCCCACCGTGTTCGCTCAGACCTCGGGGACACCCACCCAGCAGGCGCCCGTCGTCGCCGGGAACGTCTACACGCTCATGGCGTCGCTCCGGTCGCGTGCGGCCGGTCGCAATGGCTGGCTCGGGGTCAGTTGGTACAACGCCGCGGGGGTGCTGCTGTCGTCCACTGTCGGCGGGGGCACCAACCTGCTCTCGCTCGATGCGTCGTCGTTTGAGAACGGCGTCGGCGGCTGGACCGCCGTGCAGGACACGGTGACGCCCGTCTACACGGGGCCGCTCAACATGCTCACCACCGAGCAGGCGACCATGGAAATCAACGTCGCTGCGACGGCAGGGACACGGGCCTGCGGCTGGGCGCGCACTGGAACAGTCACGACGGTGGATCAGACGACAGAGCGCGTCCTGTCGGGCTCCAACAGCCTTGCTATACGGTCCAACACCACTACCACCGTGCAGGTCTACGCCAGCAACTCCCGGGCCACCATGGCCTACCCGGCAGTGCCGGGTAACACCTACACGTTCATGGCGGCGCTCAATCCGACTGTGGTGCCGACCAATTTCCTCCTGCGCGTCGAATGGCGGGACGCCGCGAACGCACCCATTGCCAATCTTGACCAGGTTGTCTCGGCACCCCCGGCCAACACCTGGACGCGGCTGCGGGTATCGGGTGTAGCCCCCGCCAACGCGGCACGCGTGCAACTGCTGATTAGTTGCACCGGGATCGCCAACAACCAGACGGTCTATGTCGATGAAACGGGCTGGTTTGAGGGCGACGTGCCCGACTGGCACAGCCCCGCCGATGGTTGGGCGCGCAATCTGCTCGACCCCGAGCGGGCGACGATGGAAACCAATCTGATCGACCCCACGCCGCCGGGTGGGTCATGCGGCTGGCGGCGGTCCACGACCAACAACAGCTTGGAACAGAGCACGGATCGGGCGATGGAAGGCACGCACAGCCTGAAATCTGTGGGTTTGAACGCGAACGCCAACGCGCTCAACACGGCGTCGATCAATGTGGGTGCGATCAAGTTCTACCCGGCTACGCCGGGCAAGGCGTACACGTTCATTGGCCACATCTACACGCCGACCGGCGCCCTGCCCGTCGGGAGCCAGTGTCGCTGCGACATGCAGTTCCGGGCGGCTGACGGGACCACCAACGTCGGCGGACTCAACAGTGCCGACAGCCTCGTGGACGGCAATTTCGATCGCTGGCGGCCGGTGCAGAACAGTGTCATCTGTCCGGCAGGGGCCACGCAGTTCTTTGTGCAGATGGGCACCCTCGCGGGCAACTCCACCGATCGCATCGAGTACCACGACGCCTGTGCCGTCTACGAGGGCAACGTTGGCGCCTGGTTCTCCCCCAACTGGGTGGAACTCTCCGCGCCCGCCGATGCTCAGGCGACGCACGGCACCCACGTCCTCGCCGTCACCCGCACCGCCCCCACCGGCAACCTGGAAGCCCGCAGCCCCAGTGTCGTCGCCACCGCGGGCCGCACGTACACGGCCATGCTCGACGTGGGCCGCAGCAACGACGGCCAGACGTGGATGGTCCTGGAATTTCTCGATGCCGCCGACGCGGTGGTGGACATGGCCCCCATGGACGCCGGGCTCGTCGCCGGGGCGCCGCTCACCCAGTTCACGATCAGCCGCCTGTGCCCGGCCGGGGCGACGAAAGCCCGCATCCGGCTGTTCGCCGACCAGTGCCCGCAAGGGACCGTCATCAAGGCCGACCGGGCCGCGATCTTCGATGGTGCCGTCACCAACTGGGTGCCGGGCGGGCAGGTATCGGCCGACAGCTTCACCCCGCTGACCAACGGGGCGTGGACGCAGCTTCGTTGGGTGGTCACGGCCCCGGCAGGCGCCGCGTTCGCGATGCCGATGGTCTACGTCGACCCCATGGCCGCGGCCGAAGTCGCCAACTTGGACCGGGCCGGCGTGTTCGTGGGCGACACCACCCAGTGGGTCGTGGGCGGCGGCACCGCGGTCACCGGACGCAAGTACGACCGGGTCTATCCCTACAGCGAGCCTGTCCAAATCGTCATCATCAACCCCGGCGAAGTCGCGGTGCCGTGGAGCGCTCGCATCTTCGGCCCGTGCGCCAAGCCCAAGCTCTACAACAACACCTCGGGCGAAGGCATCCTGCTCACCGGCTCGGGGGGCCTCACCCTGGCGGCCGGCGAATCGGTCGTGATTGATTCGGCGACCCGCACCATCACCCAGGACGGATCAAGCCGCTATCGCTACCTCGATGTCGTCAACTCCGACTGGTGGGCGCTTTACCCGGGCGACAACGCCATCAGCTTCGAGCCCGAGACGTTCTCCCCCGGTGCGCTAGCCGAAATCACCTGGCGGCCCGCGTGGCTGTAGCCCCCGCCACCCACCCCGAGCCGCCGCTTTGGCAGGCGGGTGTGCCCCACTGGCACCTGGCGTTCTCGACCCCGGCCGGTGTGTTCACGGGCGAACCCGTCGAATGGCACCAGCTCCAAGTCAACCTGCGCCTCGCCGACACCAACGACGTGTCCGTCACCATCCCCGGCCTCACCGTCGAAGCCGGGCTCGTCACCGAGCTGGCCACCGACCTGTGGGTGTGGCTCGATGACGTGTTGCTGTTCCGGGGTCGTATCACCAGCGCGGAAGACAGCATCGACCGTGACGGCGACTACCAGGTCGCCATCCGGGCCACTGACTACCGCGGCGTTCTCGCCCGCCGTTTCCTGGTGAGTGGCTTCACCCTCACCTACACCAACGTCGCCCAAGCCGAAATTGCCTGGGGCCTCATCGCCGACGCCCAAGCCCGCTCGGGCGGCAACCTCGGCATCACCCGCGGCACCGTCCCCGCCGGCCAGCCCCGCACCGAGACGTTCGCCTACGACCAAAACGTCACCGAGGCCATCGACAGCATTGCCAAGGTGTCGGCCGGCTTCGACTGGGAAATCGACGCCAACCTTCGGTTCAACGCCTACAGCCCCACCCGCGGCCATGACACCGTCATCCCGCTCGACTACGGCGGCACCGTCGCCGAATTCTCCCGCCGCTCGGGCTCGGGCTCATTCGCCAATGCTGTGCGGGTCACGGGCGGCACCGGCACCGTCGCTGCCAGCCGCACCGAAGCTGGCATCGCCAGCGACCCCCGAGGCCGCTGGGACGCTTCAGCCAGCGAATCGGACCGGGTCGTGCAGTCGTCGGTCAACCTGCGCGCCGACAAGCTGCTCGCCGACTTGATGATGCAACCCGACACCTACGACCTCGTCCTGGCTGCCGGGGCCTGGTCCGGGCTCGGCCTGTGGCTCGGCGACTGCGGCCAGATGATCGTGCACCACGGCCGGCTCCAACTCGACCAACAGGTCCGCATCACCGAAGTCGGCTTCCAAGCCAACGAAGACGGCGGCTACACCGCCACCATCGGCGCCATCCGCTGCGAGGGGGTCCCTCGTGCGTGACCCCAACTCCTACTCGGTGCGCTCCGACCGGGAGTTCGTGCTGAACCTGGCCGAGACTGACCGGCGCCTCGATGTCCTCGAACGGCGCCCCATCGGCGGCACAGCCGGCCCCATCGGCCCCGAAGGGCCGCCCGGTCCCACAGGCCCCACAGGTGCCACAGGACCGATCGGCCCGCCCGGTCCGCAAGGTGACACCGGACCCGCCGGCCCGATGGGGCCACAGGGGCCTGCGGGGCCGACGGGGGGCAACCTGTACCTCGGCCGGTTCACGTCACTGGCCAACGATGTCCCCCGGGCCGCGGGGGCCGCGACCGACATGACCGTCACCGTCGCGCTCGTCGCCAACCGGCTGTATCTCGCCATCCTCAACGCGCAGCTCGCCTACGGCACCGTGAGCCAGGTCTACGCGGTCGACCTGTCGGTCGCCGGCACCGTCGTCGGGCGTTTCATCCGCAGCGTGCCCGCCGAGACAGGCACCGGCTCCAACCTGCACTACGTCGGCACCACCGTGCCCTTCGTGCCCGCCGCATCGAACCCGGCCGCGGCCGTCACCGTCATCAACGCCTCGGGCTCGGGCGGCACCGTCAGCGCCCAGCCACCGACCAACGGGCCGCGGTCCTTCTACGTCCTCGATGCCGGGGCGTTGCCGTGAACCATTCCCCAGGAGGTCAGCCATGAGCATCGTCGTCCCCGACGTTCCGCTGTGGTTGCAGAACGACATCTACCCGGCCCGCATCGACCGAGCGCTCATCGACGCCATCTGGACCGAAGGCATCATCGACGGGTTCGCCGTCAGCCAACGGGCCGCGGGCGCCAATTTCTCGGTCGACGTGGCCGCCGGGCACGGCGCCATCCACGGCGACGACCAGTCGGCGCAAGGCGGCTACCTCGCCTACATCACCGGCACCACCAACGTGCCGATCGCCGTGCCCGACTCCCTCGCGCGGGTCGACCTCATCATCCTGCGCATCAACGATCCCCAGGCGGGCGGGACGGCCGGCAACAACGCCACCATCGAACCGCTGAAAGGAACGCCGTCGGCGTCGAACCCCCAGCCGCCCGCCCTGCCCGCCTCGGCCATCGAGCTGGCCCGGGTCACCGTCAGCGCTGGGGCGTCCTCGATCACGAGCGCTGTCATCGACATCAACAAGCGGGCCGCCGCCACCGTCCGCGCCTTTCCCCCGGCCCGCCCGTTCACCAACCGGCTCAGCCAGGCCGCCGTCAGCCCCGGCACCTCCGGTGGCGTCGCCCCCCCGGCGTATCCCGGCTACTGGGACCTCACCACCACGGCCCGGCTCACGTTCCGCCGCTCCGGGCTCATCTCCGTGAACCTAGAGCTGACCCGCACCGGCTCCCCCACCGATTTCCGCGCCCGCATCAACGTGGCCGGCAGCGCCGACCTCTACTCGACCAACTCCGGAGCCGGCGGCGTCGGGCGCGGGTGGATCACCTGGTTGCACCGTGTCAACAGCGGTGACACCTGCGACTTCTACGCCACCAACCTCGTCGGTGGCCCCATCACACTCGACGTGGTGTCGAGCTGCGCTTGGCTTGGCGACTAGGAGGACCCCATGAGCGATGAGCCCGTGAGCGATGCGTCTGGCCAAGAGCCCAACCCGTCGATCATCCAAGGCCAAGAGCTGTACGAGGAAGGCGTAGAGGTCATCTACCCGCCCCCGGTTAAGCCCGAGCCCTACGACGAGGCGCCAGAGGACGCCTAGAGCGTCCCTGACGGGCTCTGTGAGGCCCGCGCCACCACACAGCCCAGACCGTCGTGTGGGGCCTTGTGACGGGCCACCTCGATGGCAACGTCATCCTCGTCAGCGAACGGCCCCCACGTCTCACCACAGGCGTCACAGACGGCCATGTGGCGGCGCTGGGAAGGATCGACCAGCGACATGTGGCCGACCCTACCCGCGACGCGGCCCCGGGGAGAGAGAGGAACCAACTCGCTCAGAGCCCCGGGGCCGATCGTCAACCGAAGGCGTCGACCTTCGTCATGTCAGCCTACCCGGTCCCCTCCATCGGCTGGGCTCTAGCGGCAATGGCGTTGGCCCGCAGCTCCTTCATCAACTTGGGCACCAGCTCACGGTCCACGTAGAGGTCGATGCTGCGGCCAGCCGACGACGGCGGATCGGTGACGGTGCACTGAATGAACAGGCCATCGCCTCCCGGCATCGGGATCGTCTTGGGGTCGCCGCTCAGGTACCAGGTGTCCACTTCCGCCTTCACTGACCCACCGCCTCGTCCTCGTTCTCAGGGCACTGATGGTGTGCCAGTGCGTCGTAGGCGTCGCTCTCGCTCAGTCCCGTATCAAACTGGCCACAGTGGTCGCACAGGAAATCCCAACCGGTGCTCTTGTAACCCTGGGGCGTGTCGACGGCCTCGGTCACTTCCACCAGCGCGATCGAGCGGTTGCCCATCTCCCGGGTGAACAGGGTGCGAATGCTCACTGGGCCACCGCCTCGGTCGACTCGGGTGCCCACGCCGCCGCCAGGGCCTCGTGCACCAGCTCGGCTCGACCCTTGTAGGCGTGGCCGTAGGTGTCGGCTATCAGCCGGGCGTTGGTGTGGCCCATGTACTCGGCGACCACCGGCATCGGCACGCCCTTGTCCAACAGCACCGAACCGAAATGGTGCCGCAGGGCGTGGAACGTTTCTTGGTCGGCCGGCACATCGACGTAGGGCCGCGCCAGCTCGTTCCAGATGTCCCGCAACGCACGAGGCGTCACCGCCGTGTCCTCGCCCTCCCGGTAGAAGAGCACCCGATCGACACCGGCCGGCGGGAACCGGCGCATGTGGTCGCTGAGGATGTCGGCCAGCTCGGCCGAGAGCGGCACCTGGCGGTCCGACGACTCTGTCTTGGGTTCATGGAACCCGTGCCCGTGCCACTGCTGGTCGATGATGAGCGTCTTCGAGAACGTCATGTCGAGCTGGCGTTCGGTCAGCGCGCACGTCTCACCGATCCGCAGCCCGGCCATGGCACCGACGTAGACCATTGCCCGGAAACGCTCGGGCATCAGACCGGCCAGCTCGGCTACCTGTGCCTGGGTCAGTGCCCGTTTGCGCGGTTTGCGGTCCTCGGGGAGCTTCGAGTCGTCCGTCGGCAGTGAGCCCGTCAGAAGCCCGGCCAGGCGAGCGTCACGCAGCATGCCGGCGAACAGCTTGTGGTAGAGCGCCACTGTCCCCGGGGCCAAGGTGAGGGACATCTTCTTGATCCACTGCTTCACGTCGAAAGCCGACACCTTGGCCACGTACATCGCGCCGAAGTGCGGATAGACCCAGTTGGTCAAGATGCCCCGGTTGTCCTTCGTCGCTTTGTCTCCCCACACCTGAGCCTGAAACCACTCTTCGCCGAACTCCCGAATCGTGGTCTTGCGGGCCTTGGTGTCGATGTACTCGCCGACGAGGATCGACCGCTCGGTGTCGATCTTGAACGCCCGAGCCTCCGCCAACGTGCGGAAGCTTTCACGCCGGTTGTGTCCCTCGGGGTCGCGGTAGCGGACGTTGTAGCGGTTGCCCCGCTTCTCAATGCTGGCCATCGTCGGGGATTCCTCGCTGGTCGGCGATGAGGGCGTTGGCCCAAATCGCAGCGTCGTTCAAGGTGGGGAATGTGCGGGCAACGCGGGTGGTCTGAGCCTTGCCGACCGTCGCGTGCCAGACCTGTTGGTCTTCGAGAAAGGTCAGACGGCCGATGCCGTTGCGCAGGAACGCCGCGGCGTCATGGGGGTCTGGCGTCCAACCGTCCAAGACGTGGGGCTCCGTCATCGCTCAGCCCACCAGATGCGCTCGCCCTCGTCGTTGTCGGTGATGGTGCCGATGATCCTCTCGAACCCGCGGGTCGGGCTCACTTCGAGCCACTGGTAGCCGTCGTTGAACCGAGCTTTGACGAAGGCCGCTGGCGTGGTCACCGTCTCGGCTCCCACAACCGAGCGGCCGTTGCCGGCGGTGCCTCGGTAGTGAACGAGTCGCTTGTCCGACCGTTCCCACTCTCGCTGGTCCTTCGCCCAGCCTTTCGCCAGCTCGTTCTCGGCGACGGGGCTCAGCCCCAAGTGCAACCCGACCTCGTAGCCCTGGTGATACGCCTCCACGGCATCGACGTTGCCGTTACCCACGTAGGCCGGTAGCCGCCGAGGTTTCAGACTGCGGGCGTCGTATTGACCGGCGCTGTGGGCCGCCGAGCACACCTGTGACCGGCTGGCCCAGGCGGTGTTGCCGTTACCTGACATCTGGTGGTTCCTCTCTCGTGTGTCCACTTTGTACCCACCCCGGTGGGGCGGTAGGGCTCGATGCCCTGGTCACAGTCTACACGACGCGCCCCGCGACGATTACCAGCAGAAAGAGGAATCGGCTTCTGTGGACCTCTCACACCCTCTCTGACCAGGGCTAGAGCAAATCTAGAATCTTTCTGAGAGGGCCATGGAGAAGTGCGGACGTGTCCACTTCGTACCCACTCGTACCCACCCTCCGTTGCTGGTCAGGGGCACGGCGGCGACACTAGCGGCATGAAGAAGTCTTCGGCCTCGGGGGTGCGCCGGCTGCCGGACTCCGCGTTCGCCTACCCGTCGCGCCGGGCCTACCCGATCAACACCAAGGCACGAGCCCGCAACGCCCTGGCCCGCGCCGCCCAGCCACAGACCTCGGGCAGCTACAGCCACGTTGCCCGTGCCGTCCGCAAGAAGTGGGGCAACGCCATCAGCACCGTCGGTACCAAGCGCGGCGTGCTGCACCGCGCTGGCCATCGCAAAGGCGGCGCCCGACCCGCCTACCGCAAGGGCGGTCGACGCCGCTAGAGCTGACGTGGGACCGCCACCTCCACGGTGGCGCCCCGTCCCTCGAAATAGCTCCACACCCGAGCTTCGGGCCAACCTTTGGCATAGCGCGCGATCGGCGGTGTGGCGATGACGACGCCCTCTGCGATGGCAAGCCCAAACGTCGCGAACGGCAGCGACACCCACAGCATCCGCTCTGCGCAGCGGGAGCAGTAGATGTTGGCCGGGTGGTCAGGACAGGAAGTCATCGGCGGTGGCGAGTGCCCTGAGGAAGTCGATGCCGTAGGCGGGGTCCGACCTCCACCCGGCCACAGTCTCTAGGAGAGCGTTGAGGTTGTCGGCATCGACGTAGGGCCAAGGGTCGCCGATTAGCCCGACCTGCCGGTGGCAGACTCCGACCTCTACTCGCTCGGGTTCGTCGGTGTACCGGAACACGTCATCAAATAGCCCGCCATAGTTGTCGCTGTAGGTGGCGTTGCCCCACAGGATCGACAACAGCCATCCTGACTCAAACGCCACTGCGGCCCGGCGGTAGTGGGTTATCCATGGCCGCCCCCTGATTGACTCAGGCAGCTCAACGTCCTCGTGGTTGAACTCCGACACCGGCCAACGACGGTCGCCGACGACGAGCATCTTGTCGCCCTCCATGCGGATCGTCTCAGCCATCGGCAGGCACCTCCGACCGAAGTTCGTACATGATGCTGTGGGCCAGCCGGTCGCCATAGCGACGCCGCTGGGCCGCATGCTGAGTGAACCCAACGCCGACCCAGCCACAGATGCAGCGCTTGTGGAGCTGGCGACGGTGAGCTGCGAGGTACCGCGCGTTGCCCCGCGTGACGCACCCAGGCACAGGGCACTGGGCGTAACGGGCGGGGTGGGCCATCAGTCGTCGGGGTGCAATGCCTCGTGCATTGCTGTCCAGTGCCGGCGCAGTGTTGGCATGTCGCCCTTGGCCACCAACACGACCTCGAAGGTGGCAGCCGGTACACGGCCGTTGAGCCAGCGACCTTTGCCGTTGGGACCGAACGTCGGTACGAGGATGGCGCCGATGTTGGGAACACGGTCGAATGCCCCGGTGGCTGCCATCAGGAAGAGTGACATTTCCCATTCGGGGGCGTCGTCCACGATCAGGTAGTCGCCACGCGTCAGGCCACGGGCCAGTTCGATGATTCGTTCCTTCGGTGCTCGCCGGACCTGCGCCATCAGCCGTCGGGGTCCAACCATCGCAGCATGCGCAGCGTCACCCAATAGCTGGGTTGCCGCTGACCTGACTCGAAGTAGTAAACGGCCGACGGTGCCAGGTTCGTCTCTCGGGCCAGGTCCCGATAGGACATGCCGCGCCGTTCTCGCTCTTCGACTACACGCTCCGCCAGGTTCGTGAACACTCGGATTGCTGTCGCTACGTCACCACTCACTACTCGCATCCCCGTCGATAGGTCTTCCGTTCCGGGTCCCATTGATACCAGCAGACCAACGGTTCCAACGGCATCGTGGCATCGAAATCGGGATTGAACCCGCTGGGCCGACCACAGTGGGCGCATCGGCCGCCGTCCATCAGGTGCTCACAGAGCCGCAACGTGGCCTCCACGGGACCGGGGCCGGCGGCACATTCCCAACGGCCTTTCTTGTAGAGAGCGACCGCAACCCACACGACGGGGTCTTGCTCATCGTCGTAGCGCATCTGGAACCCCGTGGAGCCGGTGCGCCCGATCATGTCGACGGCGGCAACGAATCGGGGATCATCGGGGGTCTTCGTCGCTCTCACCTTTCAGTGTGATGTGGACGTTGATCCCGTCGCGCTCGAATTCGCCCATGAGCCACTGTTGGGGCGTCATGCCTCGCTGCTGGGCCTCTTTCATCGACGCCAGCATCGCCAGTCGGCCCTCCATCCACCCCTGCCAATAGTGGATGGTTACGAGTCGCACCATGCTGTGCAGCGTCACCGCCCACACCGCGAACGCCGCCGCGAACAGCCATTGGCCTCGCGCAGCGCACATGCCGGCCAGCGCCCCCGTTGCCACCGACAGGACGTAGTAGCCGACGCGGGTCCGACCGGTGAGCTTCACCGCCAGCTCTTCACCTTCTCGCGCACCAGCAGCGGGGCGTCGATCGGCCCTTTCACGTAGGGGGCGATGTAGGTCGGGCGGTGTAGCGAATGCCCGGGGCCGTACGCCTGCTGGCGCCAGAAGCCCTCCACGATCCACTGGTGCGTGTACGTACGACCGCCTCCGTAGCCCTCAGCGCTGCCGCGATGGCGAGGGGCGAGGTTCACTACCCGAACCGGGTCCGTGGGCCGCTGAGCCCGCACCAGACGCTTGCGAGCGGCGTTGTCGGGGCGGGCCTCGGTCGACTCCATCAGCCCGGCCTGCGCCGACATGATCCACAGCGCGGCCAACAGCCGGCGGTCCTCGGCCATCGAGCTGACCGACAGCTCGGTGGCCCCTGGCACCGGCAGGTCGCTGTCGGTGCCCATCAGCCAGTCGGTACGCCCCAACGGCACGACGATGTAGCCGCCGGCTGCCGGCGACGCGGTGAGCCCCCACGCGATGATCGACACGCTGTCGTGGTCGATCACCGTCGTCGGTAGCCATTGCAGGAAGTGCACCGTCACCGACGGCCCGCCCTCAGCGTCGATGCCCTCGAACGGGTGCTCGAACGCCAGGAAGCCATGCTCGTCGGGCATCAGCTCTTCGGTCAGCGTGGCCGGCGGCATCGACGGGGCCGCGTGTTGCACGAGCCCCTGAGCGTCGCCGCCCAGCCACCACAACTGGGCTTCCGCCAGCGACCCGTAGAACTCTTCGGGGTGGCGGAAATCGGCCCGGCCCGTGTAGCTCTCGTAGTCACCCATCAGCGACCAAATCTCGCTGTCGAGCAGAGCGCCACGCAGCTCGGGCAGGTCCCTCGGACCACGGGGCTGGGCGATGCGGGGCACTACTCGCTGTCTTCCACAGTGGCCCAGTCCACCTCGTACACGGATGGTTCGTCACCGGCCTCGAAGATGGCACCCTCCATCGACGCTGCCAGACCTTCGGCCACGACATCGGGTGGCTCTTTCTGCCCCGCGGTCTGTGTGATCGTGATGGTCAGCATCGCTTTCACTGCTCGAACGACCCTGTGACGGTGGTCAGCCAGCGACGCTGGCCGTTGCGCAGCCCCATGGTGACCGAGCCGTCGTCGTTGAGCGCCAGGGCCACGATCGACACGTTCTGGCCGAGCGCCGGCAACGGCGGCAGCTCGGTGTCGTGCTGCGTGGCCGGTGGGGTGGGCTCGGGCTCGGCGGGGACCACGGCACGGTGATTGGCGCGACGGCGGAACCGTGCGCGTTCGGTCCTCGCCTCCCGGTAGCTGGCGAACGCTTCCGTTGTGGGGAAGTAGCTCGGGTTGGTGACGCGGCGGCGTTCGATCGTGTGCTCGATGCCCTCGTCGTCCGTCCAGACCTCGTCGGTGCGGCGGATCGTGTAGCCCAGCGTTTCGAGCTGGGCTACGACTTGGCCGAGCAGGTTGTGGCTGGCCCCCGGGATACGTTCGTCAACGTCCCGCTTCGTCAACGCCTCGCCCCGGAACAGCCAGCGGCGCACCAGCCGCATCGTCCCCAGCGCGGCGTCGGGAATCTCGTCGCCGCGCTCGTCGCGGAAGTTCTGCGCCAGCCCCATCAGTGCGCCGCCTTGGCCCGGTTCGGCTGGCCACGGAAGATGGCTTCCTCGAACTCGGTCATCGAGTTGTAGACCGTGGCGCGATTGAGCGCTTCGTGCCGGACCTCTTGCAACGTCACCCCGCCCCCGCCGAAGTAGTAATCGTCGGCCATCGAGTAGGTGCGGGCACGTAGCCGGAAGCCGCTGCGGGACCAGTGGTCATAGGCGTCGCCGTTGCAGCCCGAGCAGTGCGAGACGCGGATCACTTCGCCGGCCTGGTAGTAGTAGCCGACGGTCCGCCAGGAGTGGCGGCTGGTGCGGCACTCGATGTACCGGTCCGGGTAGCTGGCGTCGAGCTGGACGCCGTTGCCATCGTTGCTCACGGCGCTGAGGTGTCGCGGTTGGCCCATGTAGTTGGTTCCTCCCTCTGCGTGATTCCTGGTCCGACAGGATGCCACGCTTCATCCGGTGATGTGGGCATGCCGTCCCGTCGGCCGAACCCCATGTAGTGCAGCAGCCAGTGGCGGGGCATGAGCCACTGTCGCCCGATCTTGACGAAGTGCATCGTGCCGGCACGGGCGTGGCGTTGCACGGTGCGGATGCTGAGGCGGAGGTAGCCGGCGACCTCGGCGACGGTGAACATCATTTGACGTTGTGGTAACGGCGGTAGCTGCATGGTGATGGTCAAGTCATTCCCCCCTGCTGTCTCGGGACGTTTCCCTCCCCAGCGTGTGGTAGCCCTCCCTCACCCTCCGTCGACCGACCGCCACATGGCAGGCTAGCGCTGTCTGCCAGGCGACAAAAGAGGCAATTAACGTCAGCTAGAGCAAAAGTCTGAACGGCACCGAGGTGCCATGGTGGCCACGAGCGGTGGTCGACGGCGCTGCGGTTTGTGTACGTCTCTGTCCCTTAGTGTACGTCTAAGCGGACAAATTGCGCAATTTCGGCCCCATTGACACACAAACTGTTCAAGGTGTGTTCTGCCGTCCTGTGACGCAGGGCAGCGAGCGCTGGTGGCTCACCAAGGCCGAGACGGCGGCACGGCTCGGTGTCAGCCCCACCACGCTGCGTAAGATGATTCGGGCGGGCCAACTCCCCGTGATCCGCCTCGGGGGCCGGGAGGTCGTGCGCAAAGCCGACCTCGCGGTCTTCGAGCAGGGGCGGCCAGCATGAAGCCGTCGGGCGACCAGTTCGGTGCCGTGCTCGACGTGCTCGCCGACCGACTCGCCGACCGCGTCGCGGATGCGGTCGCCGAACGGCTCCGCCCGGTCTTGCTCGCTCAGGGCCGGGCGGAGCCACCCACGCTGCTCACCGTTCCCGAGGCCGCCGCCTACCTGTCGCTGGGGGCCTCCACCATGTGGGCGCTCATCCAACGCGGCGAGCTGCGCGCCCTGAAATCCGGCCGCCGTACCCTGCTGCGACGGGCCGACCTGGACGCCTACGTCGAGCGGCTGATCGAACGGATCGCGGGGCCATGAGGTGCGTCGAAACCGACGCCATCGTCGCCGCCTACCAACAGACGGGCTCCGTGTGGAAAGCGGGCAAGGCCCTCGGGCTCGCCGGTCAGACCGTGCACGAACGGCTCCGGGCCATCGGCTACCCGCTCAACGGGCGCCACTGGACCGCCGAGGAACGGGCCGAGGTCGTGGCCCTCGCAGGCAACGGGCTGAGCTGCGCTCAGATAGCCCATCGGCTCGGTCGCACGTTCGCCGCCGTTGCCAGCGTGCTGTCCCGTGCCGGGGTGAAAGTCGTTCGCGCTCGGCCGGTGAAGATTCCTCGCGGCGCCGGCTACGACAAGGTCAGCATCCTCCGTCACCTGCGGGCGCTAGAGGCCGGCAGCCAGCCCGTCACCCGCTACGCCCGCGCCAACGGGCTCAACGTCGAATCGTTCGTGCGGGCGCTCCAACGTCACGCCCCCGACCGTTGGGAGGCGTACCAGGCCCGCACGAGCCCACTGCCGACGGCCGTCTGTCCCTACTGCGAGCGCGAGTTCATCCCGTCGAACGGCAAACAACAGTTCTGCACTCGCGCGTGTGGGGATCACGCCCGAGCCGACCGCAGCTATTTCGAGGGTCGACGGCGCAACACCATCGGGCTCGCCGACGGCATCTGCCAACTGTGCAATCGCAAGGTCACCAAGGGCCTCAGCTCGCATCATGTGTTCGGGCGGGAAAACGACCTAGAGAACCTGATCGCCTTGTGCCCGGGGTGTCACAAGCTCATCACGCTGCTGGGATCACGCACCTTCTTGGATGACCCAGCGACGTGGGAGGCGCTGATCCAACTCGCGTACATGCGCCACTACCCCGACCGCTTCCTCTCTGGCGACGGGGCCGGCGGCATCTATGTCTGTGTCGACATCGACGTTCTCACCGGAGCCGACGTAGAGGCGATGGCATGACCACACCCGCCGGCCTCGCCGTCACCGTGGAGTGGGAACCCGTCGAAGGGCTGCCGTGCGGCGCCCCCGCCTACGTCGACGTGGCCAACATCCCCAACCAGTACGTCGCCTGTGTCCGGCCACTGGGCCATGCCGGTGACCACCACTGGAACCTGCAATGGCGCAACGAGGCCGGCGTGGCCTACGTGCTCGACCTCGGCTGGGCCGCGCCATGAACGCCCCCGGCCCCGGCACAACCGAACAGCGCACGTCGCCCGCAGGGGAGTGCGGGTCGCCCTCGGTCGTGAAGTCCCGTGCGGTTGGTACGCCAGGACCATCCGGGGCCGGGGACGCAGCCCGCCACCCCGCCAAGTTCGACCCCCACATCCTCGAAGTCATGGCCGTATGGGCCGCGGGCAGCGTGCTGGACCCCTTCGCCGGCACCGGCCGGGTGCACGAGCTACGCCGCCTACAGCCGGCGGTGACGCAGACGGTCGGGGTCGAAATCGAAATCGAGTGGGCCAAGCAGAGCCACGGCACCGTCGTCGGCGACGCCCTGTCGTTGCCGTTCAACGCCGCCACCTTCGACACGATCGTCACGTCGCCCTGCTACGGCAACCGGCTCGCCGACCACCACCACGCCCAGGACGGCTCGGTGCGCCACAGCTACACCCACGACCTCGGCCACGAGCTGCACCCCCACAACGCCGGCACGTTGCACTTCGGCGAGAGCTACCGCCGGTTCCACACCTCCGCCTGGCGCGAGGTGATCCGGGTCCTGATGCCCGGCGGGCGGCTCGTGCTCAACGCCAGCGACTTCATCCGCGACCACCAGCGCATCCCGGTGACCACCTTCCACCGGGTAGCACTGCGCGGGCTCGGGCTCACCGTGACCCGCGAAATCCCCGTGGCCAAGCGGGGCCTGCGTTTCGGGGCCAACGCCGCGGCCCGGGTCGACCACGAGCTGGTGATGGTGTTCACCAAAGGCGTGCCGCCCCGCTCGAAAGGGCGCCGCTCGACCAAACACCACCGGCCCCCCAAGCCCCAGCTCGACGGCCAGCTCTCCATCTACGACGTGCTGGGGGCGTGATGAGCGCAGAGCAATCGAGTGTCCAGATGGTGTTCACCGATAGCCAGGTGGTGCTCAGCCAGGGCGTCATCGTGTGCGCCATCAAGACCGACCAGGTGTTGCCGCCCGCGGCGTGGGAACACGTCAGTTCGCTCGCCTACGCCGTGCAGGACGCCTCCAACAACCTCGATCGCATTCTCCACGGCGAGTACGCGCCCAAGCCCAAGGTCCGACCCAAAGGGGGCCAGCCATGAAGCACATCGTCACCTACGTGTGCATCGTCTGCCACGCCGGATGGGAAGCCGCCGAAAGCGACGTAGACGCCCAACCCGAGCTGGCCGACTGCCGCTGGTGCGGACTGCCCGGCACCCCCCGTGGGTCCTACTACCGGGCACCGCTCCATGCCTGAACGCGCTTTCGGGGTGGCGCCGAAGCCCCTTGACAATGCCCGGGGGCACAGTGCACAACTCGGCGCCACCCCGATTCCTCCCCTCTACCACTTCACCTGCGATCACCACGTCGCCGGCATCGTCGCGGTGGGGGCCATCGTCCCCAACTACCACGAAGCCATGCCCCGGCTGCCACCGATGGTGTGGCTGACCTCCGACCCCCACCCCACCCGCGAGGACGTGGGGCTCACCAGCATGACGCTCAACTGCGACCGCATGGCGCATCGGTTCATGGTCATCGAACCGATCGGCGTGGTGCCCTGGGATCGGCTCTACAAGGCCATCCGGGCCTCGGACATCGCCCGCCAACTCGGCTATCACGACGTGGCCGCCCAGCTCCAATTCGGCCGTGACGCTGCCACTTGGTGGGTGTCCACCTTCGCGATCCCGGCGGTGCTCGGATGACCTGTGTACCAGCGAGCCGCGAAGTTCTCGAACACCACGCTGACCTCCACCGTCGTGTTTGCACCGGAGTCGGACCCGACGTGGCGAAGCGGTACTTCTGCCCATGCAACTCAACCATGGTCATCACTTGTGGAGCTTGTGATGAGCCGGTCTTTGTAGCGGCAAGGGCTGATCGGCCGGTGTGTCCCCACTATTTCGAGGTGGTGGACTTCTGTGACTGATGTCGAGTGGGACCGCTACGACTACGACGACACCGGCACGATCATCGCCTCGTACTGCTGGTGCCACGACACCCGCGAACCGGTGCCGCCCAACCCCTACGTCGTGTGCTTCGAGTGTGGCCACGTCTACGCCACCCCCGATGACCTCGTCGCCGCCTACCGGCGCGAGGTCGACCGGATCAACGCCGACGAAGAGTTCAAGGCGTTCGAGGAAGCGGTGCTCGGGATCAAGTGGGTCGACCTGACCTACCGCACCAACGCTGAGGAAATCGTCTTCTGCCAAGAGTGCTGCCATGACTTCTAGCGGTGTCATGGCGGCGCTCGACACCCCCAGCGAGCGCCCCGAACCCAAGCGCGACGAGTGGGGCCGCTACCTGTTGCCCGACCCGACCACGGGCGTGGAACGGTCGTGGCGCCGGGCCACCACGTTGGCCAAGGTGCTGAGCGACACCTACCGGCTCGACCTGTGGGAGAAACGCTGCGTCGCCCGGGGCATCGCGCTGCGCGAAGACCTCGCCCTCGGGATGCTCGTCGCCAAAGACAACCGGGAAGGCGACCGCATCGTGGCGCTCGCCAAAGCCGCGGCCGGCGGTGACACCGGTTCCCGCTACGGGACCGCCATGCACACGCTCACCGACCGCCACGACGCCGGCCAAGCCGTCGAAATGACCGCCGCGGCCCGGGGTGACTTCGACGCCTACGCCGGGGTCATGGCCGACCTCGAAGTCATCCGGTCCGAGACGATCGTGCTGCTGCCCGAGCTGGGGATCGCCGGCACCTTCGACCGGATTGTGCGGACCAAAGACGGCCGGCTGCGGGTGCTCGACCTCAAGACCGGCGCCGACCTCGATTGGTCGTGGCTCGAAATCGTCGTGCAGCTCAACCTGTACGTGCGGGCCAAGCTCATGTGGGACTGGGACAAGGTCACCTGGGTCCCCAAGCCCGAAGTCGACCAGGAGGTGGCGCTCGTGCTCCATGTGCCGAAAGGCCAGGGCACCGCTCAGCTTCACGCGGTCGACGTGATGGCCGGCGACGAGTTGGTCTACCTGGCCACCGAAGTGCTGCGGGTCCGCAACCTCAAAGACCTGGCGACGCCGGTCACCCCGGCCAGCTTCGCCGTTCTCGCTCCGGTCGCCGATGCCTCCCGCCCGGCGACCGCGAGCCCCAGTCCCGTCCCCGAGCCGGCGGGTGCCGCTCAACAGCCGCCGGCCGGGGACGGGGCACCCATCCCACCACAACCGCTGGGCGGGCCTCTACCGGTCACCAAGCTGCCCAAGCCCGCCGACGACGGGGTCATCGCCAGCGACGAAGACTGCGGCGCCCTGGCCAAGATGATCGCCGACAGCGAGGCCCACGTCGTGGACCGGCTGCGCATGTGGGCCAAAGAAGCCGACGCCTCCCAGCGCGAATTCGACCGGGCACCGCTCACCAACCGCATGTGGTGCTGTCTCCGGGCCGCGTTCGCCCTGTCGATCCGGGGCGTCACCGACTACCGGGTGCGTGACGGACTGGCCATGGTCGTCGGCCACGACGTGCCCGACGAGTGGCTCATCGGCGCCGTCATCGGTTCGCTCACCGTCGAGCAAGCCGACCGGCTCGGCAACCTCGCCATGGGCCAACAGTTGGACCCGTTCTAGGTCGTATCTCCCATTCCCCAGGAGGACCCGATGTCCCAAGACGCCAACGACCTCATCATGGGTGGCGGCGCCCCGCCGGCCAAGTTCGCGCAGCTCGGTGCGCTCAACCGGGGCAAGATCACCGACTTGGCCACCAGCCAACAACGTGACCCCAAGACCAAGCAACCCAAGGTGTGGCAGGACGGCAACCCGATGATGCAGGCCATCATCACCCTGCAAACCGCCGAGCGGGACCCCAACATCACCAACGACGACGGCAAGCGTCGGCTGTTCGTCGCCTCGAAGTCGATGCGCGAAGCCATTCGCAACGCGGTGCAAGCCGCCGGGCAACGGGAGTTGGCCATCGGCGGCGACCTGGCGGTGCAGTACACCAGCGACGGGGTCAGCGAGGGACCGGGGCTCAGCCCGCCCAAGCTCTACGCGGCGGAGTACGCCCCGCCGGCCATGGGCATCGGCATGCTCGGTGGCCAACAGGTCGACCAGCCGGTCAGCGTGCAGACCCCCCCGCCGGCACAGGCGCCGGCCGCGGGTCGTTCCCTGCTCGGCTAGCCCCAGCTCCGTGGCCGAGGCGCCAGCCTTCGGGTCGATCCGCAACCTCGGTCACCACGCGCGCCTCTACGCCCAAGCCGGCTTCGAGGTGTTCCCCGTCAACCCGACCGACAAGTCCCCGCTCGTCAGCCAGTACGAGGCGACGACGGATGACGCCGTCGTCGCCGGCTGGTGGGCGCAGTGGCCTTCGGCTCTCATCGGTCATCGCATCAGCGAAGACAACGTGCTGTTGGACGTGGACCCCCGCCACGACGGCGGGCGGGTGTGGGCGGCGCTGCGGGCTGAATGCCAGCTTCCCGTCACCCGCGGCCACATGTCGGGGCGAGGCGACGGCGGCGGCCACATCTGGTGGCTGCACCCCGGGGGTCGGCTCAGCGTCACCAAGCTCGATGCCTGGGCGAAAGAACGGGGCCTCGGTGCCCAGGTCGGTGCCCGTTGGACGTGCGGCATCGACATCTTGCACCACAACCATCGCTACACGATCCTGCCGCCGAGCCCCCACCCCGAGACGGGCCAGCCCTACGTGTGGATCGAAGGTCGGGGCATCGACATCCTGGTGGGTCGGCTCCCGGGCCTCATCGCCGACCTGTTGTCCGACGACACCCCCGAACCCGCCCCGCTGCGCCCATTGGCCAACCCCCAGGACGACTCCATTGCCGACTGGTACAGCCACACGGTGGGCTTCGTGGGCCTGCTGGGCAGCGAGGGTTGGACGTTGCGGGCCGGCGACGGCGAGTCCGACGGGTCCCGCTGGCGCCATCCCACGGCGACGACGGCGCACTCGGCGACGGTGCGCCACGGCTGCTTGTTCGTCTACAGCTCCAACACCCCGTTCGAGGTCACCGACCCTGGCCACCCGCATGGCTACACGCCGTTCGCGGCGTTTGCTCTGCTGCACCACGGCGGCGACCTACGAGCGGCGGCCTCGGCGGCCCGGGAGCTGAAAGACGGACCCGGCGCCGGGCAGCGGGAAGACTGGTCGTGGTTGCCGGCGGAGGTTCGCAACCCCCCATCGCTCCCTAGCTCCCCGCCCGTCATCGACATCGAGCCGCGGTCCGAGGGCGAAACGTGGATCGACCGACTGCGGGCCGCGGTCCTACTCACGCCGTCTCTGTTGACCCTCAAGCCGCCCGAGCACGTCATCGACGGTTACCTCAACCGGAACTCGTTGGCGATGCTGTACGGCCCCTCAGGGGGCCACAAGACGTTCCTGGCCATCGACTGGGCGTTGCACGTCGCGACCGGGTCCCGTTGGCAGGGCTGCGACACCGAGGCCGGCAGCGTGCTCTACATCATCGCCGAAGGTGTCTCGGGCATGGGCATCCGAGTGCAGGCGTGGGGCATGCACGCGGGGCTCCCCGACCTGGCCGAGCGGGCCAACATCTTCTGGCTACCGCTGGCCGTCAACATCGGTGAGGTCGAACAGGTCGATGCGCTTCGGGTCCTGCTGGGCGAGCTGACACCGTCGCTGGTGGTGGTCGACACACTGGCCCGCTGCACCGTCGGACTTGAAGAGAACCATGCCCGGGACATGGGAATCATGGTTGCCAACCTGGACATTCTGCGTCGGACGACAGGGGCATGCATCCTCCTGGTGCACCATTCGGGTAAGAACATAGAGGCTGGTGCACGGGGATCATCGGCGCTTCGGGGGGCTATGGATACCGAGATAGAAACGGTCGGAATGGAGCCCAACATACTAGTTAAGGTCACCAAACAGAAAGACGGCTTCGAGGCCAGCCCCCGGTGGCTGAGTCCGCTGCGGGTCGGCCCGTCGCTGGTGCTGGTGCCCGCCAACCAGGGTCCCGGCGACGACCCGTTGTCGGCCGCGGGCCAGGCGGCGATGCTCGCTCTACGGGACGTGGAAGGGCTCGATGGCGTCTCGGCGAAGGAGTGGCGGGTGGCGGCCGGCACCATGGCCGAGCGGACCTTCTACCGGGCTCGGGCGACGCTCGTGGAGGCCGGTTTGGTGGCCAATCTGGCCACTCCCGGGCGCCCTCGCTACAAGCTCACCCCGGCGGCCCTCGAAATCCTGCGAATGGCAGACTCCTAGGCAGTGTTGCGAATGCAAATGTCCAGCTCGCAAAGGGACCACTGCCAACACTGCCACAACACTGCCATGGGTTGAAATGGTTGCCATGAGATACTGCCACACAGGGGGGAACCCCCCTCCCCGTAGGGGAGGGGTCCCCTGTGGCAGTCTCGAAGCGGCAGTAAACGAAAAACCCACCCTTGACCGTCTACGCCGGCCAGGAGGATGCTGACCTCGATGACCGCTCGAACCGGGTTCTCGATGGGCCAGGCGGTGCGGGTGCGGGCCAGCGAGGCCCCCCGTGCGGCTCGCCGGTTTCGGGACCGGGTTGGCACCGTGATCGTGGCCAACCGGGCCGGCGAGGTCGGGGTCAGCTTCGGTGGTCCCACGTCGTGGTTCCGGCCCCGTGAGCTGACCCACACCCGGCGCTGAACCCCCTGGGGGGGTTAAACAGAGCCGGTAGGGCACCCGTCTATCTTCCGAAATGGAAAGACGCCGACCACCTATCGCCCCTGGGGGTATTGGGCAAGGGTGGGGGGGTTAAAACAGGGTGGGGGGGTTTAGGGGGGTGGGGGGATTTGGAAAGCCCATCCGGAAATGGCTCAATTTGAAAATCGTGTGCGCGCGGACTGGCGCGTGATGTTGAGCACAGCGCCAATGCGATTCCATGAGACTCCCAAGGCGCGTGCCTCGTGCACGATGTCATGGAGCCGACCGCGCGCCGTGTCGATGCCCTCAGAGGCCAAGACGATGTCCTGCAACATGCGAGCCTGTCGCACCTTGATCGAGTTGGGATCATCCTCGCCTTCGACGGGCTCCACTCGCAGACGAGCGGGGATCACGACCAGGCCAGTCTCCACGTCACGCAGTGCGGCGATGGCGCGACGTAGCCGCAGCATGGCCAGGTCGTCGTCCCGGGTCGCTTCGAGAGCGCTCACGAGGATGTGCATGCACTGGTCGAGCTGTTCTCGCTCACCGTTCGACCAGCTCACGAGCTGTTCGCCGTCGGCGTCAACGATCTTCATTTCCCCGTCCCTTCATATGATGGATACATGTGCACGTCATATGACATGTCACATCACGCACGCACACGCACACGCACGCGCGCACGCGAATTGACAGTGCCCTGATAAAGGGCCTTTTCAGCCGCCGCCTGACACCGATACTTCGATACCGAATGATCGGACGTCCTACTAACTGGGAACCTGGTTCCTCCCACCAGGTATCGCCTATCTGTCGACCGGTACCGGTCGCGGTCGACCAGGGCGTTTCCTCGCAGAGCCCGCTAGAACCGTTCCTCCCGCGTCGCGGACGCTCCCGAGTGGTGACCATCATCGCGCCAGCCCGCAGAGCGTCACAGAGCGTTCTAGGGGCGCGGTCGATTAGGGCCGGCCCCGCGGGCGCGGGGTCGCTGGCACCGGGCCGCGTCAGGGCGCGGTGAACGAGTCGCCAGAGCGTCCCTAGGGCCGCGAGGACGCACGCGAGCACGGCGCGGCCCACCAGTACCGGGGCGCGGGGGCGCGGGAGGCTAGGCGCGCCCCTAGGGGACGCTATGAGCGCGTGAGCGCGGACCGTCGGACCGCGGACCGTCGGACCGCGGGCGCGGGTCGGGTTGGGTGGACGCGGCCTAGGGCCGGCCCGCGCGGGGCCGGCCCGCGGTGGGCCGCGCCAGTAGCGAAAGGTCATGGTTTGGTCAGCTCTCGTCCTCGCTTCGCGTGTCCTCGCGGAAGAGGATGGTGGCGATAACGCCTAACTCTTCCGCGGTGACGTTTAGCTGTTTGGAATGCTCGCGGCCGCTAACGACAATGCGAAACCAATCCTCGTCCTCGTTAGGTCCCGCGGCTAGTACGCGGTGGATTTGGTCGCGCCGGTAGCTGGCACTCATTCCCCATCATTCCCGATAAGTGACTGCGGCCACGGTTTGGGGTAATACCCTTTCGCGAATAGCTCTTTGGCATGTTCGATTAGGTAGGTCGCATAGTCGTCTCCGTGCGATCTACGCGCCGACTCTATGCCAGCTTTGATCGCGGGGTCATCTTCGGTCGGATCAAAGGATGCCAATTTGGTTCCTCTCTCTAAGTGTCGCTAGTTGCGACATGGCGCGGACCGGTCTACCCGCGACCGGTCCGCGATAGTCGCTACTAGCTATCGTCCGTCCGCGGTGCATCCAATCTGACCACACTCGGAGCAATAGTCTTCGTCCGCGAGTGGTGTCAGCTCGCTAGGGTTGAAGGTGAAACGTCGGTCATCCCCGACCATGACGCACACAACGTTTCCGGTTGGTTCCTGGCACCCATCCCACCAGGTTTCTTCGGTATCGACCATTTCCGGTCCGACCAGGTACCACGCGATGCCGCGGTAACCGTTCACCGAATAGCGAAGGTCAGAATCTAGGTTGGCCATAGCGTCAGTCATCACGTGCCGTCCTCTCGGACCGCGTCGGAAATGGCGCGGTCAACTTCTAAGTAGTTGTCATCGGTGCGCGGCGACTCGCACGCCACGCGCACCTTTCGTCCTGCCCACAGTGTGACCATGTAACCGTTGTGTCGTGGCAGTTCCCACGCGGAACCTTCGTACTGGCTAGCGAAACCTCCCGACCAGAGAGTCAACTTCTGCCGACCGAAGCGCGGCGTGTACTCATCTCGGATAGCAACCATCATGCGTCCTCTTCGCTGTATCGGTACGGTTCTCCGTCCTCCCAAACAATGGAAGTGTTCTCTTCGATCCAATCAATAGCCCACGATGGGTAGTCCACGTCTACTCCCGACGCGTCGGCATCAATCCACGACAGTGACCAAACGAGGTTTGGCCACTCGGGAAACACCGCGAGGAACGCGGCGCGCTGGTCATCGGTCAGAGCCCGCACGACATCTGCTAGCTGAGTGTCGACAGAGAAATGACCAGAGGACAGGGATTCGCGTTCACGCTCCGACAGAAGCGACGCGGACCAATCGACCAACGAAGCGACATGCTCCGCGTCCGCGTCCGGTCCGAAGTTGAATAGGTCCGCGTTCTCACCGCTCCCACCGCGGGACCGATAGTCAACGCTCTCTTGCCAAGCGTCAAGAAACCCCGCGGCCGTACGGATTGCTTCGTGTTTCGTCGCGCCGCTAGGAGTGTTGACCGCGTCCTCGCACGCATAGACCGTCCCAGTATCGGGATCGGTCACGAGAACGACAAACGACCAACCGCGCCGCTCACCTTCCGCGTCGGTAACCGCAATTGTCACATTGCCATCAACCTTACGGCAATCGTAGTTAGACCATTCGTTTGCCATGTCAGCTCGCATCCTTCGTCAGAGCGTCGACATAGGCCGAATCGAACGCGTTAGCCAACCGCGTCCTCACGTAGTGGCGCGGCGTGCACGCTTGGATAAACCGCGGCAGGTCAAACCGTGAATTGAATGTGACCAGCAGTTCACCCATATAGACCGCAAACCTCGCATGTTGGCGCGGCGACTTGAAACACTCGGGACTACTCGCAATCAAGCGAGCTATGGCAACGAAGTGCATTCGTGACATAAGAGTTTGGTTCCTCTCTCATAGTGTCGCTAATTGCGACATGGCGCGGACCGGACCACTCGGGACCGGTCCACGATAGTCGTGACTAGCTATTGCAGAAGAGACAGTTACAGTCGTGCGATTCGTGCTCGCACGGTTCCGACCGGTCGAACGCGTCGCACACTTCGCAGTAGCGTTCGCCCGGGTAGCCATGTGCCCACATAGCCTCCGCCCCGGGACACTGGACAGGTTCGCTTCCGTCGCAAGACTCATATCGGCCGTACGTCGCGTCCTCTTCGTCAGGGACAAGTCGCCACATTCCTCCGCATCGTAGACAGCTCATATCCTCTGGCGAATCGGTCGACATAAACCTATGCCCGTAGCTAGACCAGACCGCGGTAATCATGGTTGGTTCCTCTCTCTTCGATCGACGCCTAGCGAGCGATGTATTCGGATCGAAGCTCATTGGCGCGGTGGTGACGCGTGACGCCATCCACGAAGTATTCAAGTCCGAGAGTGTCGACTGTCCGGTAACGGTCACCGGTCATCTCGCGGTGGCCTTTGCCATTGCGCACATGCATTGTCGGCACGCGCAGAATGCTGGCAACGCGGCCGATAAACGCGGCGTAGTCATCCTCGCCGCGCAGACTGCCGCGCTCCCGAGACAGTTTGTCTAGGCCGCGTTCGATCCGTGCCAGCATGTTGGCCAGGGCGCGAGCATCGCTCGCGGTACGGATATAGGTGGATTCGTAACCGTAGTGGTGGCCCCAAACGTAGGATGGTCCGTCCTCGCGACTGTCGATGTAGCACGAGAACACAAGGTCCGCGAAAGGTTCGGGGGTTAGGAAGTTGCGAAGACTGCCATCGTCACTACTGGTGTAACAGACGCGGGTAGCGATGCGATGCGACATCGCAACCTCTTCTACCTGGGTAACTAGGGTCAGCTCGCTATTAGGGATGGTGGGCATGGGTGGTTCCTCTCTCTAGTGGGGTGGTTGCTATTGGGGTGGGGACGCGACGAAGGATGCGGTTTCCGCGGGATGGTCCCTATCCCAAATCTCTAGTGTGACCGCGTCATCGCAGTAGTGCGATTCGTAGCTGAGCACGACCCGCGTCAGTACCGGGCGGTCGTCCTGCCAATCGACGCGGTAGGGGTCGGAGATATCGAAGCTCTGTGCTTGCGCACGATCTAGGTCAAGTGCGTAGGCGTCGATGTCTCCGCCCTTACGGTCACCTTCGACTGTCCAGAGATAGAAGTTGGTTCGCATGTTGGTTCCTCTCTCGTCCGTGCTCGCTTGCTTTACGCAAGCTGAGGCTAGCGACCGGAGCTAGGCAGACGCAACCTGTCTGGCGTGACATCAGTCACGTTGGGCGTGACATCGGTCACACCACGCGGGCTCGCGTCCTCTCGTGTCATCGGCGCCGCGCCAGCGGACAAACAGAGTGACGCGTCATGTCGCGCCGCGCATCGTCGCGCGTCCTCGTGACAGCTCGCTTGACCAGCGTGTTTGCGATGTGACCCTCGGGGGACGACTCCCCACCCCCCGGGCCGGCTGGT
>Ga0126377_10000319_pt1 | contig 28633 bp, 22 predicted proteins | sample PanSoiMetPlot_22_FD_92647 | JGI IMG/M metagenome (GOLD analysis project Ga0126377, IMG submission 92647) | Tropical forest soil microbial communities from Panama - MetaG Plot_22 | ecosystem: Environmental > Terrestrial > Soil > Tropical forest > Bulk soil | place: Panama | collected 2016-02-17 | reverse complement strand
GACGCGCCCAGGGCGGCGGCGAGCGTCCACCGGGACTGTCGGTGGGACTGTCGGTGCGAATGGGCCAAGAGAAAGGGGAACTTAGCAGGCTATCGAGCGCGGCCGCCCTCACACGGTATAGCAGCGGCTTTCCGGACCTACAAGGAAGCCCGGGAGGGACATCCCCAGCCGTTCAGGCTCCCACACGCACCGACGGGTTGCCTCGATCGCTCGTCTGTCGCCGTCGGCGAGCCGACGGCGAGGCCTCACAAGGGCGCGCGGACTCCCGCGCGCGCGTCGCATCGGCCGCCCCTGCGGGCCGCCCTCAGCGCCGCAGAGTTGGCCTGTGCGCACAATCTCGCACGTGCCAACTACGACCGAGCGCGCGCGGGGGCGGCCGGCCGGCTCAGCTGCCGGTACACACCGACGACGACCCCCAGGATGTCGACCGAGCGGAACTCGCTCTGTCGCACGAGGATCGGCTGCATCGCGGCGTTGGCCGGCTGAAAGCGGATGACCTCGCCCTCGGGGTAGTAGCGCTTGACCGTGGCCTCGCCCTCGATCATCGCGACCACGATCTCGCCGCGACTGGCGCTCGGCGTCTTGCGCACGAACACGTAGTCGCCGTCGAAGATGCCGTCCTCGATCATCGACTCCCCGACCACGCGCAGCGCGAAGACCTCGCGCGAGGCGCCGATGAAGAAGCGATCGACCACCACGGTGTCCTCGACGTTCTCGACGGCGAGGAGCGGCTGGCCGGCGGCGACGCGCCCCAGGACCGGCACCTCGCACAGCTCCTGGCCCATGCGAGCCGAGCCGATCGCGATCGCGCCGACCTCGGCCACGGCGTCCGCCCGACCGATCGAGACGGGCCGCATCGCGCGCGACTTCAGATCTTCGCGCGCGAGGAAGCCCTTCTTCTCGAGCGCCTTGAGATGGTCGCTCACCCCGTTGGTGGAGCGAATGCCGAAGTGCTCGCCGATCTCGCGCAGCGTCGGCGGGTAGCCGCGCCGATCGATCGAGGTGGCGATGAAATCGAGAATGTCGCGCTGGCGTTGCGTCAGCTGTTCCGGCATGACGGGGACTCTCCTCCGCTCGACGATGTACTGAACAAACACACCGTACTGAACATTTCACCTCCCTGTCAAATAAACTGCTGACGCGGGGTTTGGACACCTCGCACAAGCTCGAAGACGGGTAGTCCTTTAGGATTACCGACCGATGAATCCTGGCCAGCGGCACCCCGGCCGAGCCCCCGCAGCGCTCGCACCAGCGCTGCGCGCCGCGCTCGTCGTCGTCGCCGCCGCGCTCGCGCTCGGGTCCGTGCCGGCCGCCGCGCAGCCGCCGGCGCGGCCGTCGCCCCGGCCGGCGCAGAGCGGGGCCGAGCCGCCCGACCTCGCCGCGCTGCGCGCCGCGTTTCTCTCGGGTGCGCCCGACGAGCTCGCGCGCGCCGGGCAGAGGCTCTCCGCCAGCCGCTTGACCGATGTCATGGCCCGTCCCGATCGCGAGCTCGTGCTCGCGGCGATCGGCGCTGCGCCGTCGGTGCCCGACCCGATCTGGCTGCTCGCGCCGCTCGCCGAGGTGGCGCGCTCGCCGGACCGCCCGCTCGCCGCCGCCGCCGCGCGCGCCGCCGCGCGCATCGCCGGCGATCTCGACATCGATCAGCTGCTCGAGCACGACGTGCCGTTCGACTGGGTGCGGGCGCGCCTGGCCCAGTACCGGGCGCAGGCGGCCGACGCCGGCCGCTGGCCCGACGTCCGCGTGTCGAGCCTCGAGGTGGCCGCTCACCTGCGCCGCGCCGAGGGCGCGCGCGCCCACGCGTCCGACTCGCCCTTCGACCTGCGCGCCGCGCTCTCGGATCCCGAGCCGGAGCTGCGCCGCGCCGCGCTCGAGCTCACCGTCGGCCCGCTCGAGGCGCCGGCGATCGAGGCGATCGCCGCGCGGGCGTCGGCCGACGAGGACCCCGCGGTGGTCGCGGCCGCGGCCCAGGCCCTGTGCGAGGGCCTCGACTTCGGCGACGAGGCGCGGCCGGTGCTCGAGGCGCTCGGCAAGCGCGGCCTGGCCCGCCTGCGCGAGCTGGTCACCGACGGCGATCAGCCGGCGCCGGCGCGCGCGGCCGCGGCCCGCTGCCTGGCCGCCGACGGCTCGGCGGCCAGCCGCGAGGCGATCGACGAGCTGCGCGACGACGACGAGTCGGCCGCCGACGGTGCGCCGCGCGCCGAGCCCGAGGACAAGGACGCGCGCCGACCGCACGCCGAACCGCACGGCGGCCACAAGCCACGAGAGGCGAAGTGAACCCCGAACAAGCCGACGGCGGGCACGGACCCGCCCGCCGCGAGGTCAGGACGACCGGCGGCCACCGCCTGGTGCGCGCGGCCGGCCTCATCTCCGCCGCGACCATGCTGTCGCGCCTGCTGGGGCTCGTGCGCGAGCAGCTGTTCGCGGTCCTGCTCGGCGCCAGCCGCTTCGCCGACGCCTTCATCGTCGGGTTCCGCGTCCCCAACCTCCTGCGCGACCTGTTCGCCGAGGGCGCGCTGTCGCAGGCGTTCGTGCCCACCTTCAAGGCGAGCCTCAAGCGCGGCGGCACCGAGGCCGCCTACCACCTGGGCAACCGGGTGGCCGGCACGCTCCTGACGGTCATCGCCGCGATCACGATCCTCGCGGCGGCGGCCACGCCCGAGATCGTGCACGTCATGGCCGGCGACTTCGCCGACACGCCGGGCAAGTTCGAGCTCACCGTCCTCCTGACCCGCATCATGCTGCCGTTCCTGGCCGTGGTGTCGCTGGCGGCGGTGGCCATGGGCATGCTGAACGCGCAGAATCGCTACGCGACGCCGGCCCTGGCGCCCGCCCTCTTCAACCTGGTCTGCATCGCGGCCGGCATCGGGTTGTGGGCGGCCGGGCTCGACGGGACCAAGGTGGTGATCGGATGGGCGGGGGCGACCCTGGTCGGCGGCATCGCCCAGCTCGTCATCCAGATCCCGGCGCTGTGGCGGGAGGGCTGGCGCCCGCGCCTCACCCTCGATCTCGGGCTGCGCGATCCCGAGGTGCGCCGCGTGGCCGTGCTCATGGTGCCGGCCATCGCCGGGCTGGCCGCCGTGCAGGTGAACGTCTTCGTCAACACCATCTTCGCCACCCAGGAGGCCGGCGCGGCCGCCTGGCTCAACTACGCCTTCCGCTTCCTGCAGCTGCCGATCGGCGTCTTCGGCGTGGCCATCGCGACGGTGTCGACCACGCGCTTCGCCGACGCCGCCGCCGACGGCAACCGCGCGCGCATGGCCGAGCAGCTGGGCGAGGGGCTGCGCCTGGTCGCCTTTCTGACCGTGCCGGCCACGGTCGGCCTGGTGGTGCTGGCCGAACCGATCGTGTCGCTCATCTACCAGCACGGCCGCTTCGGCAGCGGCGACACGCTCGCCACCGTCGCCGCGCTCGAGCTCTACAGCCTCGGCCTGGTCGCCTATGCGGCGGTCAAGGTGGTGGCGCCCAGCTTCTACGCGCTCGGTCTGTCGCGCGTGCCGATGATGGCCTCGATCGGCGCCGTGGCCGGAAATCTGGCCCTCAACGTGACGCTGCACCCGTTCTATGGCTACCGCGTGCTCGCGCTCGGCACCTCGCTGGCCGCGACGCTCAACTTCGGGATGCTCTACTGGTCGTTCCACCGCCGCATCGCGCCGGTCGCCCACGCCGCCCTGCTCCGCCACCTGGCCCGCGTGTCGCTGGCCGGAGCGATCATGGGCGCGGCGGCCTGGGGATCGCACGCCCTCCTGGCCGCGCTGCTCGACCCGCGCAGCCTGGTCTCGCGCCTCGCCCTCGCCGTCGTCCCGGTCCTGGTCGGCGTCGCGGTCTACGGCCTGAGCGCCCGCGCGCTCGCGATCCCCGAGCTCGAGCACTACACGCGGCGCCTGCGCCGGCACTGACGCGGCACGAGACGAACGAGCGGCCGGCGCGGCCGCGGCCCCCGTCTACGGCGCGAAGGTGATGGCGGCGCCGGCCGCGTGGCATCCGCCGGCGTTGCAGTTGCCGCTGCCCGCCTGGGTCGTCATCGGGGCCACGTCGGGGCAGCTCGACGCGAAGGCGGTGACCGGGAACGTCACCGCCTGGTCGGTCCAGAAGTTGCCGTTCTGCCCGCTCACCAGGTCGATGCGGTTCTGGTCGGCGTCGATGACGGTCACGGTCACGCCGGCCACCGCCTGGGTGCCGGCGGCATCGGCGTACAGGGTGCCGCCGACGGTGAAGGTGGGGCCGATCGAGCCGTCGTGACAGGTCGCGCATGCCATGCCGGGATAGTGGTGGCCGTCCTCGGTCGCGCTCGCCGGCCCGGCGCAGGTGAGATCGGCGCCGTCGGGGATCGGCGCCGCGTCCGGTCCCTCGACGTTGCCGCCGCCGCCGTCGCCGCTGCCGTCGCCGGCGCCGCCGCTCGGGTCCTCGCGCGTCGACGTCAGATCGCCGTAGCAGCCGGCCTGGGCCACGAGTGCGGCCAGGAGCGCGGCGCGTGCGACCGCCGCGAGCGTCATCGTCGTGGTGGGTACGGTCATCGTCGGTCACCTCAGAACGTGCGCTGGATGCGCAGGAAGAGCGTGTGCGACAGGATGTCGGGCTGCGCCATGCCGGCCCGGTCGGCCGTGTTCCAGGCGAACCGGTAGTCGCCGAGGAAGAGCCAGCCGCGCGCCGGCAAGAGCACGAGCTCGACGCCGCCGCGCCAGGTGCGGCCGTCCAGATCGCCGGTGCAGGTCGGATCGTCCGCCGCGCAGCGGTCCGAATAATCGACCAGCCCGGATTCCAGCTCCAGGTCGAGCCGCCCGTCGACCAGCGCGCGGTGGGCCCGCACGGTGGCGAACGTGCTGGCCGTGCGCCGGCCGCGGATCGAGATCACCACGCCCGAGAGATCGAGGCCCAGGAGCGAGTCGCGCTGGCGCAGGCCGCCCGACACATCGACCTGGTCGTCGGCCTCGAGCCCGGCGATCTCCATCGGCAGACGGGCATCGCCGAGGGCCTCGCGCCGGCGCAGCCGGACCTCGCCGTGGAGGTCCGTCCGCCGCGGCAACGAGAGCACCGCGGCGAGCCGGCCCTCGTCGCTGGCCATGCGCACGATGGCCAGGTTGTTCTGCGCCGGCGCGCCCGCCTCGGGATCCGGGTCCGGCGTCTCGAGCAGGTCGCGCACGTAGATCTCGACCGCGTAGGTGCTCATGTGGCTGAGGCCGGCCTCCACGCGCAGGAGCGAGCCCGTCCGCCAGTTCGCGCCGAGGTTCGCGCTGAGCAGCTCGGCGCCGGAGGGGCCGGCCACATCCGCCACCAGGTAGTGAAAGACGTCGAGGCGCTCGCCGACCAGGTGATAGCCGCTGGCGCTGGCGAACACGCGGGTCGGCTGCGGATCGGAGGCGCCGACCGCGTCGCGCGGCGCGATGCCGGCCAGGCCGAACCCGCCGTGGTGGCGCCCGGTGGCGTAGGCGGCCCAGGCGCCGCCGGCCAGCGGCGGCCCGGCGCCCTCGCCGCCGCGCGCGTAGTCGGTGTCGAGCGAGCGCGACAGCGGATCGGGATAGGCGCCGGCGAAAGCCCCGACCTCCCAGGCGCGGCCCGGCGAGCGCAGGACCAGCGAGCCGCCGTCGACCCGGATGGCATCGACCTCGCGCAGGACCACGCGCCCGAGCGCGAGATCGACCCGGTCGCCGCGCCGCCCGACGTGGGCCTCGCGCAGCTGGTACTCGCCGCCGCCGGCGAACCCGCGCGCGGCCAGCTCGTCCGTGGTCAGGCGCAGGCGGAAGTCGCCCAGCCCGCCCCAGCGGCTGCCGGCCAGATTTCCGGCCTCGAGGCGAGCCCGCAGATCGGCGAGCTCGAGGTCCTGGGGCGAGGCCTGGTCGTTGCCCGCCACCACCTCGCTCGCGTCCTCGCGGTAGAAGAGCGCGCTGGTCGACAGGAGACCGCGGGTGAAGGGCCGCTCCGCCCCCTCTGCCCCCGACGCGGCCTGGTCGACCGGGCCGCTCTGGGCGCGAAGCGGCGCCGCCCAGCCGCACAGCACCGCCGCCGCGCCGAGCGCCGCGATCTTCATCGGCACACCGAGCTGGTCATGGCGGGGGCCGTGTTCGGCCGCTGCCAGTAGTTGATGTTGTGGCAGTCGCCGCAGCTGAAGAAGCCCGCCCCCACGTGAATCCCGTCGCCGACCACCTGATCGCGGTGGCAGCCGTAGCACTGCGAGGTGAGCGCGCCGAAGTTGCCGGCCTTGTGGCAGTCGAAGCAGGGCGTGGTCCGGTGCAGGCCCTGCAGGTCGCAGCCGACCGAGACGTGATCGAAGCGGGCCGGCGCGAACGACCACTGCGTGTGGCAGTCGCCGCACCGGGGGCCCAGCGAGTTGGCGTGGATGTCGTCCTCGCGGTGGCAGACGATGCACTGGTTGCCCTGCCCGCCCAGCTTCCGCCCGCCGCGGTGACAGCGCTCGCACGGCACCCGGTCGTGCGAGCCGCCCAGCGAGAAGTTGCCGACGTCGTGGAGCGCGCGGATGCCCTTCCAGCCGCGCGTCGAGTGGCAGCCGGCGCACGCGGTGCCGTAGCGGCCGCGGTGCACCGCCGGCTCCGGGTGGCAGCCGGCGCACGCGGTCGGCCGCGGCACGAACGCCAGGGTCGGGTGGCACGAGGCGCACGCGACGTCGACGTGGCGGTCCTCGAGCTTGAAGGCGGCCTGCCGGTTGTGGTCGAAGACCAGCGCGCCGGTCTCGCGGTGGCACTGCCCGCAGTCGGGCCCCAGCGCGCCGCGGTGCACGTCGTCGTCGCGGTGGCAGCCGCCGCACTTGGTCGGGCGCGGCACGAACTGCTGGTGCGGATGGCAGTCCTGGCACCTCACCTGCCGGTGCATGCCGCGCAGCGGGAACGACGAGTCCCGATCGTGCGAGAAGCCTGTCGCGTCCCAGGTGCCGCCGGTGTGGCAGCGCGCGCAGTCCGCCCCGAGGGTGCCGCGGTGGAGCGTGTCGGCGTGGCAGGCCGGGCCGCACTCGCGCGACAGGCCCTTCCACCGGTCCTGCTGGTGGCAGCCGTCGCAGGCGACGCGGGCGTGGGCCAGGGCCAGCGGGAAGCGCGAGCGCGGGCCGTGGAAGCGCTCGCGCGCGTCCTGGTTGGCGCGCATGACCCCGGACGCGCGGTGGCAGGACAGGCACTCGGCGTCGCTGAACTTGCGGTCGTGCACGTTCTCGTGCGAGTGGCAGCCGCGGCAGCCCACCGTCTTCGCGTCGAAGCGCTCGAACACGTCGGGACGGCTGCCCCGGTGACAGGCACGGCAGGCGACCCGCGCGTGCTTGCCGGTCAGCGCGAAGGCGGTCTGCTTCTGATGATCGAAGGCGGCCGGCTTCCACCGCGTCGCGCCCGGGTGGCAGGTCTTGCACGCCGGCGGGCGGCCGAACTCGGCGAAGCGCTCGCCGTGGCGCGAGTCGCGCGCGTGGCAGCCCTCGCACTCGCGCCTGGGCACGCGGACCACGTCCTTCGGGTGGCAGGCGGCGCAGGCGGCCTGCCGGTGCTTTCCGTCGAGCGGAAAGCGGGTCTCGCGCGCGTGGTCGAAGCGGAACGTGCGCAGCGAGCGGAAGGCGGGCGAGTGGCACAGCTCGCACTTCTTGCGGCCGAACAGGTGGCCGTCGTGCGGGCTCTTGTGGCAGCGCGCGCAGTCGCCGGCGCGGTCGCCGAGCTTGAAGAGGCTCCTCGGATGGCACTTGGCGCAGGCGACGTCCTCGTGGCTGCCCTCCAGCACGAACGCCGTGTCGCGGTCGTGGTCGAAGCTGGCCATCGCGGCCGGCTTCCACGCGGTCTCCGAGTGGCAGCGCGCGCACGCGACCGGCTGCCCGCGCGGGAAGCCGTGCGGCGCGGCGGCGGCGTGGCAGCTCTCGCAGGTGGCCTTCTCGCCCAGGTAGACGCGCAGGCCCGCCCTGTCGCGCCGCCGGTGGCAGCGGTCGCAGGCGGTGACGGCGTGCACGCCGCGCAGCGGCCACGAGGTGACGGCGTGGTCGAAGCGATCGCGCCCGCCCAGCGCCGGCCAGCCCATCGCGTCGTGGTCGCGGCCGCGGTGCTCGAAGTGGCAGGTCCAGCAGGTGCGCTTGCCGACCACCGGCGACGCGTGCAGGCCGCGCCCCAGGCGGATGCGAGCCGCCTGCGCGGTGTGGCAGCCGAGGCACTTCTCGCGGCTGAGCTCGCGGCCGCCGTCGTGGCAGGCGTTGCACCTGTCCTGGCCCTCGAGGCCGGCGTGGCTGCGGCTGAGGGCGCCGGGCGACTGGGTGGCGAAGTCCTGCGCCGCCGCGCCGCGCGCGGACCCGAGCAGCGCGGCGGCCGAGGCCAGAGAGGCGAGCGCGGTCAGGGGGAGTCGCGTCGGCATGCACTGGCCTCGCTACATCGAGAAGCGGATCGCCCAGGCGACGTGGGCGATCGAGACGATCACGGCGACGGCGGTGAAGAGGAGGTGGATGCGCAGCCACACGCGCAGGAACGGGGCGCAGCGGGCGGCCAGCCCGGCGCGGCGCTCGGCCGCGATGACGCGCGCGACCTGGCGGGACAGCGCGCGCCGCACCGCGGCCGGCCCGCCGCCGCGCTGGAGGCGCGCCCGGCGGCCGAACCAGGCCAGCGGGCGGCGCAGGTCGTCGGCCGCGATCCACAGGAGCGCGGCGGCCAGACCCGGCGGGCGGCTCGCGGGCGGGCGCGCGAAGCGGCGGTAGCGCTCGACCTCCGTCGCCGCGGCCGCGGCCAGCGCGGGCCACGCGCCGGCCACGCGATCGATCTCGCGCTCGTGGCCGCGCGCCGCGAAGCTCTGGCCCGGGAAGCGGTCGGGCAGGCGGACGAGCAGGTAGCGGCCGATGACGCCGGACGCGACCACGGCGGCGAACGCCCACACGCCGATCGCGACCCAGTTGTAGAGGTGGAAGGCGCTGTGCAGGACGATGTAGAGCGGGCCCAGCGCGCCGCCGACGACGTGGAGATCGAACCAGGCGCTGCCCGAGCCGAACCGCCGCAGCCGGCGGAAGCGGCGGTGCAGCGGATAGAGCAGCGCGGCCAGCATGAGGCAGCTGCCGGCGCAGCCGAGGGCGAGCGACAGGTCGGAGCCGGCCAGATAGCCGACCCGGAAGCGGGCCAGCGCCGGCTCGAGCCCATCGCCGCGCAGCGCCCGGTACTGGAGCGACAGGGCGGGCGCGATCCGGCGCAGGGCGATCTCGCCGGCGGCCGCCACCAGACCGGCCAGCGCGACGGTCCACAGCGCGGCGGCGCGCGTGCGGGACAGCAGGCGCCGCCGGCGCGCGTCGAGGCCGCCCTCGAACGCGGCGGTCGGCAGCGGCGCCGGGGCGGACGCGGACGGCGACGCCGATGCCGATGCCTGTGCGGACGCCGGCGCCGACGCCCGCGCCGGTGCCGGACGCATGCGCGGCGGGTCGCCGGCCGAGCGCGGGCGCGGGGCGGGCGCGGCGGCGCCGTGCGCGCCGGCGAACACGTCGGCGGGCGCGACCTCGACGAGCGCCCCGGTCGGGCAGCTGGTGATGCAGGCCTGATCGTCGTGGCCGATGCAGTGGTCGCACTTGCTGGCGATCTGCTCGGCCGGCTCGCGGCGGGGGGCGTCGGGGCCGGAGCGCAGCGCGCCGCGCCGCTCGAGCCGCGCGCGGAAGCGCTGGCTGGCCGGATCGGCGAGCCGGACCATCTGGATGGAGCCGTACGGGCACGCGTTGGCGCAGCTGGCGCAGCCGGTGCAGCTGCTCTCGCGGACCAGCACCTCGCCCAGCCGGTCGTCGAACTCGATGCTGTCGAAGTTGCAGACGTCGAGGCAGCGGCGATCGACGCAGGTGCGGCAGGTGACGGCGAAGCCGACCAGTCCGAGACGCGGGCCGGGGATCGTCAGACGGGCGACCCCGTGGCGGTCGGCGCAGCCCTCCTCGCAGCGGCGGCACTCGATGCAGCGATCGATCTGCACCACTCGCAGCGTGCCGGCGGCCGACAGGCCCTGGCGCACGTAGAAGTCGAGGATCTCCCCGCGCGCGCCGGGCAGCGCCGACAGCCGGGCGCGCGACGCGCCGAGCGCGCTGCCCAGCGCGGCGGCGAGCGACGGATCGCGGGCGGCGGCGGCGCCCAGCCACTCGGGCCGGGCGACGACCAGACGGCCGGGCAGCGCGGCGAAGAACGCGCAGTGCCCGGGGTCGGCCGCGACCGCGCGCGAGTTGAACAGATCGCCGGGGCCGAACACGGCCAGGTGGCGGTCGGCCAGGTGGATGAGCGGGCCCTGGGGGCGGATCTTGCGCCGGCGCTCGTCGTCGCCCAGGTCGGCGCTCCACGCGCGCTCGTCGGCCAGGACGTCGGGATCGAACAGCGCGACCACGATCTGTCCGCTCGCGACCAGGTGGATCCACTCGCCGTCGGCCTCGATCGACTCGCCGTCGGCGACCAGCTCGTCGCGCCAGACGTCGCGCACGCGCAGGTGGCCCGCCTGCATGGCGGCCCGCAGGACGCCCTCGTCGAGCGCGCGCAGGGCGGCGATCGCGCGCACGGCGGTCACGTCCGGTCGCGGGTCCGCGGGCAGCTCGAGCCCGGGCGCCCTGGCGGCGATGACGGCCGGCCCCGGCATCGTCACCTGCGCGACCGGGCCGGCGCCCGGTCCCTCAGCCGGATGATGGCCGTGCGATCCTCGTCGCCCCCCACCGCCACCGGGCGGGCCGGGGCCGGCCGGGCCGCGCGCGGGGCGCACTCCCAGGCCACGACCACGTGCGTGGGCGCCTCGTCGTCGGGCGCGGCCGCCGGCGCTGGCCGCGACGGCCGCGCCGGTGGCGACGTCGGCGGCGGGGGCGACGGCACCGACGGCACCGACGAGCCCGAGGACAGCGACGACACCGATCCGGACGACCGCGGCGACGGCGCGGCCGGCGACGCGGCGGCCCGCCCGGCCTTGCGCCCGAACACGCGCCACAGGGCCTGGTCGACGTCGGCCGGGCACTCGCTGGTGACTCCGAAGGCGGCCAGGAGCTGGTCGGTCGCGCCGAAGCGGTGCGCGTGCGGGCGATCGACGCAGCGCACGCCGCACTTCTCCAGCCACTTGAGCGGCGCGTCGGCGCCGATCAGCACGTAGACGGCGTGGTTCTCGATCATCTCGCCGCCGGCGAGCTGGATCACGACCGAGTCGTCGGTGATCTGGACGACCTGCGAGCCGAGCAGGAGCTCGACCGTACCTGCCGCCGCCATGCGGTCGAGCGCGTCGCGGTTGCGCTTCTTGGCCCGCGCGAACGACTTGCCGCGATAGGACAGCGTGACCCGGCGCGCGCCGCCCTCGACCAGCGCGCAGGCGGCCTCGAGCGCGCTGTCGCCGCCGCCCACCACCAGCACCGACTGGCCGCGGTGCGCCTCGGGGTCGTCGAGCATGGTGGCCACCTTGACCAGGCTCTCGCCCGGCACGCCGAGCGTGCGCGGCTTGCCGCGCGTCCCGATCGCGAGCACCACGCGGCGCGCGAACACCACCTGGCGGCCGCACTTGAGCTCGAACAGCCCATCGGCCCGCGCGTCGACCTCGTCCACCGCACAGCCGGTGCGGACCTCGAGCGCGGCCTCGCGCGCCATGTGGCTCCAGGCCGCGACCAGCTGCTCCTTTCCGGTGTCGAACACCGGCAGGAAGGACAGGTTGGCGCAGTCCACCGGCTCGGCCAGGAACCCCTTGCCCCGGGGATAGCGCGCCACCGTCGACGCGATGAGCGCCTCCTTCTCCAGGACGACCGCGCCGAGCCCGTGGTGACGGCAGGTGAGCGCGGCCGACAGCCCGCCAGGGCCGGAGCCGACGATCGCGACGTCGACCGGGTCCTCCGAGCTCGCCCCGCTGCCCGCGCCCGGCCGGAGCCCGGTCGCGACCATGTGCTCGACGACCAGCCGGCCCATGTTGGCCGCGTTCTTCACCAGCGGCTTGCCCGCCACCTCGCCGATGAGGTACTGGCCGGGCACCGCGGTCATGAGCGAGCCGTCGATCTCCGGCACGCGCAGGGTGGGCGGCTCCTCACCCTCCCGGTGCATGACCAGGGCGGTGGTCGGGCAGGCCTGGGCGCACTGGCGGCACTCGATGCATCCGTCCCGGCGCACCACGCTCGACTTGTGGTCGACCAGCTCCAGAACGAAGGTCGGGCACACCTCGATGCAGGCCTCGCAGCCGGTGCAGCGGTCGGTGTTGATGGCGTGGATCCAGCGGCGCACCTCCGCGCGCGCGAGGTCGGCGGCGCGCTGCTGCGCCCGGCGCCGGCGCTCGAGCAGGCGCGGGTTGAGCATCGCCATGAGCAGGCAGACCGCCACCAGCGCGAGCGGGACGAGGGCGGCGGCACTCACCGGTGGTCCTCGGCGCAGTCGTGGCGATCGCAGCGCGGGCACAGGCCGTGCTTGCCGATGAGGCGCAGGAGCTGATCGCGCGACAGGCGCGAGCAGCGGCTGGCCAGCCCGATGTTCCAGGCGCAGCGCCGCAGGAGCGCGCGCAGATAGTGGTACTCGAAGCTCTCGATGAGCTGCTGCCGGCACTCCTTGAAGGGAGCGCGCGGCACCTCGATGCGGATGATCCGGGTCTCGCGCGCGACGTCGGGCCCGATGGCCATGGTGGTCAGGGCGTTCACGGTGATCATGGCGGGCAGCCGATCATTGCGACGAGAGCTCGAAGCGGAGGGACACCAGGAGCAGGTGCGAGTGGTCGGTGCGCTCGGCGCTGGTCACGTCGGCCTGGCGCGGCGACTGGCCGTCCCAGTCGGTCGAGCACCAGCCGTACTGGTAGCTGCCCTCGACGGCGACGGAGTCGCTGGCCAGATACGACGCCTCGAGCCGGCCCCAGAAGGCCAGCGCCGACGACGCGAGTCCGTCCTCCAGGCCCGGCGTCTGCTTGCGGCCGCCGCCGACCAGCGTCTCGCCTCCCACGCGCACGACCAGGTCGTCGCTCGGCGCGACGTCCGCCCCGACGCCGACCACGAATCCGCGCAGCCCGTCGCGCGCGAGCTTGCCCGGGTTGGTGACGTCGCCGATGCGGAACCAGTCGTAGTGGTAGCCCGCGCGCACGTGCGGCGCGAACGCGCCCGCCACCTGATAGCCGAGGCGGACGCCCCCTTCCACGTGGTGCCAGGTGAAGGCGAGCGGATCGGAGGTGCCGCCGTCGGCGCCCTGCACGCGGATGCCCGGCACACCGACGGTGACGCCGTAGCCGGCGTCGACCGAGCCGCGCAGGCGGCCCCGCGTCATGCCCGCCTCCATCGACGCGAACGCCGCCATGGCGCTGGCCGACAGGCGATACGCCGCCAGCGGGGTGGAGCCGTTCGAGGAGAAGTCCATGTCGAAGGTGGAGACGCCGACCGCGGCGCGCGCGCGGACCCAGCTCGGCCGGTTCAAGGACAGGAGGGCGCGGTCCGGACCCGACGGCGCGGGCTGCCCGCCCGCCTCGGCCGCCTCGCTGGCGATCTCGCCGGCGGGAGCCGCGGGCGGGCGCGCCCGGCCGCCGGCGGCGGCTCGCAGCGTCACGGCCGGGAGCCAGCCGACCGTGCCGTCCGGGGTCTCGACCAGGCTCCACTCGCCGCGCGCCTGTCCCGCCAGCCGCAGCTCGGCGCCGGCCGCCACCTCGAAGACCGGCGGCGACGCGGCGTCCGGCTCGGCGCGGGCGGCGCCGGCGCGCGCGACCTCGACCAGCGCGGTGCGGTCCATCCACACCGATCGGCGCGCGGCGCCCGCCCGCACCGCCGTGTGCGCGCGGAAGCCCGGCCGCTCGCCCGGCTCGGCCGGCTCGCGGTCGGCCGGACGAGGTCGGTCGCCGCCATTCGCCCTCTGCTCGATGGTGGAGCGCGGCAGCCAGCCGCGCGCGCCGGCGGCGCGCACCTCGAGCCAGCGCCCCTTCCGCGCCACGATGTCGACCGGCGTGCCGCGCGCGAGCCGCCCGATCCGGCGCGACGACTCGCCCGCGCGCGCATAGAGCGGCGTCTCGATCGTGGTCACGGGCGCGCCCGGCGGCGCGGGAATCGGCTCGCCGGTTCGATCGCCAGCCCGGCGATCGCGAGCCTCGCGCGCCGGATCCGCGGCCGCGTCGATGTCGAGCGCGAGCGCGGACGCGGACGCGAGGATCACGAGAACAGAGACAGAGGCCGTCCGGCTGCACATCGTCTTTCGCGCTCCCTGGGGATGGGATTGGCGATCGAGCGAGTCCCGGTGCAAGGGGGCTGCCATCGCGATCCGGGTCGCTGCTCGGTCGCAGTCGCCGCGTGTCCGCGGAGTCGGCGATCTCGTGTGCGCGATCGATCGCGCGGCTGTCCCTCCCGCGTACCGCACTGTACGAGCCTGGTACACGAGGCGCTCGAAGCTCGCGTGTTTGCCGCGCGCGCGCTGGCCCGCTCGCTGCAAGGCGAGGGGAGACCGGGAAGAGAAGGAGTCCATCCGTGAGACGTGCTCGCCCGCCCTCGCCGCTCGCGCTCGCCGCCGCGCTGTCCTCCGTTCTCGGATGGGCGGCGTGCAACTACGGTTCGATCGATCCCTCGCCGGGAAGCGGCGCCGACGCGGCCACCGGCGGCGGCGATCAGGGTGGAGGAGGCGGAGGCGACGACGGCACCGACGATGGCAGCGGCGGCAGCGACGGCGCCAGCCCCGACGCCGGCGGCGGCGGCGCGATCGAGCACGCCAGCTTCCCGATCGAGGCGGGCACCACGCACGGCGGCTACGCCTGCCAGGACTGCCACACCGACCTGGCCAACCCGACCGACCCGGCCGCCCTGGCCTGCACCTCGTGTCACGACGGCGCCCACGACGAGGCGGTCATGACCGACACGCACTCGGTCGGGCCGGGCGTGGGCGATCTCTATCAGTGGTCGGCGCCGGCGTGCCTCACCTGCCATCCCCAGGCCGAGGTGTACACGCGGGACCAGCACAACGACCTGGTGCGCGAGGAGCACCACACCGGCATCTCCTGCACCGGCTGCCACCCGGCGCAGTCCGACCTCACGCCCAGCACGTTCGCCGACACCACGTGCACGCCGTGCCACAGCGGCAACGGGGGCGATGACTGAGCGATGAGCGCGGCCGGCGGAGGAGCGCCGCCCTCGCGGCGCGCGCGCCGCACCGGGCGCGCGACGCGCGCGAGGCAGACGCCACGCTCAGCGCGGCGCGGTCAGGGTCTCGCGCAGCGTGACCGTCTCGGACGGCCGCACCTCCACCGCCACGCTCTTGACGAGATGAGCCACCGGGTTGCGCAGCGAGAGCGTGTATCGCCCCGCCGGCAGGCGCAGGACGCACGGCGTCTCGTGGCACCTCTCGGATCGGCCCGCCACCCGCACCTCGGCCCACGGCGACGAGCTCACCCGAACGGTCCCCTCCCCCTTCGCGGCGCCCGCGCCGCGGCCGCCCGGGCCGGCGCCGCCGTGCGGCGAGGGCGGCGCCGTGTGCGCGGCCGATGCGTCGCCGCGGGGCGCATGCCTCTCTGTCGCCTCTCCCCCGGCGCCGTCCGCGCCGGATCCCGGATCTCCCCGCGTCTCCGACCGCGGCGCCGAAAAATCCCCGGACGGCGCCGCGGTCGGGGCGCGCATCTCGGGGCCGTCCGGCGCAGCGCTCGCCCCCGCGCGGTCCGCGACGTCGGCGCCGGCCGCGACCACACCGGCCGCGCGATCCGCCACCGCCGCCGCGCGCGCCGGCGGCGAGCCGGGCGAGGCCAGGTTTCTGGCCAACAGCGCGATCGCCGGCACCGCGACCAGGACCGCCGCCACCGCCGCCACCGCCACTCGGCGCGATCGCCACCGCGCCGCCCGCTCGCCCGCCGTCCGGTCCTCCGCCGCCTCGCCCGGGTCGGGCATCGTCGCCGCCATCGACCGCGCCGTCGAGCTGTCACCGGGCGGCACCGGAAACAGCGCCGTCACCCGCTCCTCGCCGTCGTCGAGGAAGGTGGCGACCGGCCCGTCCGGCACCGCGAGCTCGCCCGACGGATTCACCGGCTCGCGCTCCGGCACCAGCCCGCGCAGCCAGTCGGCCAGGAGCTGGTGGACCGGGCCGCGCCGCTCGACACCCGCCCGCGCCTCGACCAGGTACTCGTCGAGCGCCAGCTGCATGGCGCGCGCGTCGGCGAACCGGTCCGCCGGATCGGGCCGGGTCGCGCGCTCGACGATGGCCCGCAGCTCGGCCGGCACCCGCTCGGCGTCGAGCGGCGGCACCTCACCGCGACCGGCCGCGGCGATCACCTCGCGCGCGTCCACGCCGGCGTAGGCGCGGCGCAGGGCCAGCGCCTCCCACAGGACCAGGCCGAGCGCGAACACGTCGGTGCGCGCGCTCAGCGCCTCGCCGCGCGCCTGTTCGGGCGCCATGTACGGCGGCGTGCCCCGCACCGCGCCGGGCTCGCCGAGCCCCGACTCGCTGGTGGCGATGCCGAAGTCGAGCAGCTTGACCTCGCCGCTGTAAGACAGGAGCACGTTGGCCGGCGTGACGTCGCGGTGGATGACGCCCTGCGCGCCCTCGTGGCCGGCGGCCTGGTGCGCGTACTCGAGCGCCTGGCAGGCCTCGAGCCCGATGTAGCCGACCAGCACCGGCGCCGGCGGCGCCCCTCGCTCGGACGCGCGCGCCAGGGCGCTCGCCAGGTCGACCCCGTCGACGTACTCCATGACCAGGAACAGCTCGTCGCCGGCGCGGCCGAAGTCGAAGACCGGCACGATGTTCTTGTGGGCGAGCGACATCGACAGCCGGGCCTCGCGCACGAACATCGCCGCGAAGCGCGAATCGCGGGCGCGCTCGCGCCGGATCCGCTTGATGACCATCCGCTTCTCGACCCCGCCCGAGGCGCGGCGGCGGGCCAGGAACACCTCGGCCATCCCGCCACGCGCGAGTGGCCGGAGCAGCTCGTATCGACCGAGCATTCGGCCCACTCGCGACATTATATCGCCGCGCGCCTTGCCCGTCCCGGATGGCCGCTCCAAGATCCGGAGGCGATGAGGGCGTCGCACACCGCCGTCGCGTCACTCTCGTCTCTGGTGGCGGCGATCGGATGCGCGGCGGCCGCACTCGCGATCGCGCCCGCGAGCGCGCGCGCGGCCGGACCCACCGCCCCGCTGGTGGTGTTCTACGCCTCCGCGGAGCTGGGCGAGGCGGCGCGCGGCGGCGTGCGGGCGGCGCTCGAGGGCTCCGCCCAGCGCATCGGCTCGGCGCTGGTCGACCTCTCGCCGCCGGTCGAGCCGCCGGTCGAGGCCTCGCTCGACCTGCGGCGCGCCATCGAGTCGTACGAGGCGTTTCGCTACGGCGAGGCGCTGACCAGCGCCGACACCGGCCTCACCGAGGCGGCCGCGACCGGGGCCCTGGGCCTGTCCGACAGCGATCTCTCGGACCTGCTCATCTACCGCGGCCTGGCGCTCATCGAGCGCGGAGACGCGGCGCGCGCCTGGGAGGACTTCGTGCGCGCCGCGACGATCGATCCGTCGCGGCGGATCGATCCGGTGCGCTTCCCGCCGCGCGTGGTCGAGACCTTCGCCCGCGCGGTGCGCGCCGTCGCGGGCGCGCCGACGGCCAGCCTGGTCATCGACGTGCCGGCCGGCTGCCAGGTGTGGCTCGACGGGCGACAGGTCACCGGGCAGAGCTCGATGTCGGTCGCGCGCGGCGAGCACTACGTGCGCGCCCGCTGCCCCCAGCGCGCGCCGTACGGGGCGCGCGTCCTGGTCGCCGGCGACACCCACCGGATGGCGCCCGCGCTGGCGCAGCTCGCGCCCCCCACCGACGCCGCGATCGGCGCGGCCGCCCGGCAGCGCGGCTTCCTGTCCGCGGTCGCGGCCACGCTGTCGTCGGGCGGCGCCGGCGGCGCGCTCCTCCTCAACCTGCGCCTCATCGACGCGGCCAGCGGCCGCTCGCGCGCCATGGTGGTGGTGACCCTGGCCAGGCCCGATCGCACCGCGCCGGTCGGCGACGGCATGAACCGGCTGCTCACGCCGGTGGCGCCCGCCGCCGCCGCGCGCGCGACGCGCGGCGAGCGCCCCACGCCCTGGTACCGGAGGCCGTGGCTGTGGGGCGTCGCCGGAGCCGCCGTCGCCGCCGCGGTGCTGGTGCCGTTCGCCATCGACTCGAGCACGCCGGCCGACTACGACGTCAGGCCGGGCGGCGATCTCCCGCCGTGACCGGGTGGGCGCCTCGCGCGGCGCTGATCGCGCTCCTGGCCGGCTGCTCGGCGGATCGGCCGGTCCTGCGCCCGATCATCGACGCGCCCGATCCCGACGACGACGCCTACCCGTACGCCGGCCTCACCTCGCTGGTCCTGACCGTGGCGCGCGGCGGCGAGGGAGACTCGGTGACGATTCCCATCGGAGAGCCGCTCGAGCTCGGCGGCGCCGGCTACGGCTCCGATATCGTCATCCACCTGAGCGGGCTGGCCGGCGAGATCGAGACCGCGTACGGCCGCACCTGCGCCGCCGACCTCACCCCCGAGATCCTCGACCAGAGCCCCGAGCTCCACCTCTATCTGTCGCGCATCGTGATGTGGGCCCCGGAGCCCGGTGAGGTCGACAGCCAGCGCACGGGAGTCCTGGCCTACACGCTGCCCGACGGTCGCGCCGCCTTCGTGGGCGGGTGGCCGACGCCGATGGCCGGCCGCTTCGACCCGCAGGACGGCGCGTTCGTCGAGCTCCCGACCGCGCTCGAGACCCGGCAGGGCGCGGTGCTCGCGCCGCTGGCCGACGGCCGCGCGCTCGTCATCGGCGGCGTGAACGGCGACGACGACGGCGTCGCGCTGGTCGAGGTGGTCGATCCGCGCCCGCCGGATCAGGGCCTCGGCCCCGGCGGCCCGCTCGAGGCCCAGCCCGGCCCGCGCCTGCGCGATCACGCGGCCGCCACGCTGGTCGACGGCAGCGTCCTCGTGGTCGGCGGCGAGGCGCAGGAGCGCTCCGGCCGCGCGTTCTCGCCGGCCACGCGGACCGCGTGGCTGTTCGCGTTCGGCGACGGCGGCGTGCTCCAGGAGCCGCGCCAGCTCGGCGTCGAGGCCACCCTGGCGCGCGCCGGCCACTCGATGACCCGGCTGGGCGACGAGGTCGGCGCCGACGTGCTCGTCGTCGGCGGACGCGACGAGACCGGCCTGCCGGTGGCGCAGGCCGAGCTCTACCGCCCGCTGCGCCAGGCGTTCGAGACGGTCGACGGAGCGGTGCTGCTGGTGCCGCGCTGGGGCCACACGGCGGTCCGCCTGCCCGGCGGCTCGATCCTCATCATCGGCGGCATGACCAGCACGGCGGACGACCCGACGCCGGTGGCGGTCTCCACCCTCGAGCTCTACGATCCGGTGCAGGGCGTCTTCACGGACGCCGGCACGATGCCGCCCAGCGCCGGGCTGAACGGGATGAGCGTGTCGGCCCTGCCCGACGGCCGCGTGCTCCTGGCCGGCGGTGTCGACGCCGGCGGCGACCCGGTCGCGACCGCGTTCATCGCCCGGCTGGACTCGCTCACCGGCGAGGTCAATGTCAGCCCCACCGATTCGCTGGAGGTGCCGCGCGCCGGACACGGCGCCGCGCCGCTGTGCGACGGCACCATCCTGGTGGTGGGCGGCACCGACGACGCCGGGGCGCCCGGGTCGGAGCGCTACAACCCGCCGTCGACCGGCCGGCGCTGAGGGCGGCCTCGCAGGCGACGCGCGGGCGCGGCCACCCTCCCCTCAGGCGCTGCCCGGCGGGGGCTTGAGGCCGTGCTTCTCCATCCGGTAGATGAGCGCGCGGCGGCTCAGCCCCAGCTTGCGGGCGGCCTGTGTCTGGTTGCCGCCGCACGACTCGAGGACGGCGAGGATCGACGCCCGCTCGACCTCGGCCACCTGCTGCTTGACGTCGAGCACCCCGGGGACCGCCCCCGGCGCGCGCGGCGGCGCGTCGACCGCCACCGCCGCGTCGCGCAGGCGCTCGGGCAGGTCCTCGACCTCGATCTCGCCGCTGGTCTGCAGCACCATGGCGCGCTCGAGCGCGTTGCGCAGCTCGCGCACGTTGCCCGGCCAGTCGTGGCTCTCCAGCATGCGGCTCGCGGCCGGTGCGATGCGCGGCGCCGCCTGGTCCAGCTCGCGCGCCATCTGGCCCAGGAAGTAGTCGGCCAGCGGGAGGATCTCGGAGCGGCGGTCCCTGAGCGGCGGAACCAGGATGGTGAAGCCGCTGACCCGGAAGAACAGGTCCTCGCGGAACTGGCGCCGCCCCACCTCGGCCTCGAGGTCGCGGTTGGTCGCGCACACGACCCGCACGTCGACCTCGATCTCCTGGGTGCCGCCGACGCGGGTCAGCTTGCGCTCCTCCAGCACGCGCAGCAGCTTCGCCTGGACCGCGGGCGAGATCTCGCCCATCTCGTCGAGGAAGATGGTCCCGCCCACGGCGGCCTCGAAGTAGCCCACCTTGCGCCGGTCCGCGCCGGTGAAGGCGCCCTTCTCGTGGCCGAACAGCTCGCTCTCGAGCAGCGTCTCGGGCAGGCAGGCGCAGTTGAGCCGCACGAAGGGGCGCGCGCGCCGGCCGCTGCGCCGGTGCAGCGACTCGGCGACCACCTCCTTGCCGACCCCGGTCTCGCCCAGGATGAGCACGGTCATCGGCGTGTCCGCCACCCGGTCGACCAGCGCGTAGACCCGGCGCATCTGGGGCGAGGCGACCACCACGTCGCCCTCGGGCGGGCGCGCCTCGCGCGGATCCGCGGTCACCAGCGCCGCGCGCGCTGCCCGGGCCGCGCGCAGCGCCCCGCGCGCGCGATCGACCAGCTCGCCCGGCTGCGTGCCGTGCAGCGGGAACACCGCCAGGCCGATGCGCACGTCGACGTCGGCGCCGGCGCCGCGCGCCCGCTCGGTCAGCCGCGCGGCCAGCGCCTGCGCGTCGGGCTCGGCCGCCTCCGGCACAAGGATGGCGAGCTCGTCCGGCCCGTACTCGGCGATGGTGTCCATCGGGCGCAGGCCGGCCGCGACCCGATCGATGGCGCCGTCGACCGCGTCGGCCGCACCCTCGAGGCGGAGCATGAGCAGCGCCGCGCTGCGGTGATAGCGCGACGAGCGATCGGTCTCGGCCAGGAGGCGCCCGTCGAGCGCGGCGACGCTGCCCAGGTCGGCGCGGCGCGCGACCCGGGCGGCCTTGCTCACCACCGCGGTGACCGGGCCGATCTCGATCTGATCGCCGGAGCTGAGCTCGGTCGCCTCCTCGATGCGCGTCCCGTTGACCCGCGTGCCGTTGCGGCTGCCCAGGTCCTCGACCAGCACGCGGCCGTCCTTGCAGATGACGCGGGCGTGCAGGCGGGAGACCCGCTCGCTGTCGATCGGCACCGTGGCCACGCGGGTGCGGCCGAAGGTCACCTCGTCGCCCTCGGCCAGGCTGAGGAGGCGGGTGCGGCCCTCTCCGGCGGTGCCGAGGTAGACGGCGAGGAGGACCCGCCCTCGCGTGTCATCCTCGACGGCCGCGGTCGGATCGGCGACGGTGGGCAGCTGGTCACGCATGTCGATGTCTTGTACCGTTGGCGTACAGTGTGACTGACCTGCACAGTCTGCAGGGCGCGCAGGTCATCATGATCTCATTATCAAGGGTGGCCGGCGGATTGCTTGAAGCAAGGTCGGAGAACTGATGTTTCGCTGCGGGACGATCGCGATCGCGCTCCTGGTCGGAGCCCCAGGGTGGGCCTGCACCCCGTCGACCGTCCAGCCGGACGTCGACGGAGGCCCGGGGCCGCAGGAGGACGGCGGAGGAGGTGGTGGTGGGACAGACGCCTCGACGGGCGATGGCGGCGGCGGCCAGGCCGGCCTCGGTCTCGCGTTCGGCAGCATCCCCGGCCTGCCGGGGGCCGTGTCCGGCACCTACTCCGCCTATCTGGAGGAGGCCCGCGTCCTTCTTCACGACATCCGCGCCCTGGGCGACTCGGCGCCCGGCGACTCGCGCACGACCGAGCCCAGCCTGGAGCTCCGCTGGGGCGAGGGCGGCGGCGGCGGCGATGACGGCGGCGGCGACGACCTGCGCTCCGCCGCCGACGACGACATCAGCGTCTTCTTCGCCATGGCGCCGCCCGGAAAGTACTCCGACGTCAAGGCCGACGTGGTGAGCTACCGCATGCAGGGCACCGTGATGGTCGGGGCCACCCAGTACGAGTTCGAGATCGAGGACACGCCGCCCACGCCGCTGCACGTGAACATCTCCCTGGGCGAGCTCCAGCTCGACGCCAACACCACCCGCACCATCTCCATCAAGGCAGACCTCGGACCCTCGGTCACCGAGGTGACGTGGGACCAGGTGACGCCCGAGGGGGGAGGCGAGCTGAAGATCGAAGGCGGCGGCTACCCCGGCATCGCCACCCTGCGCGAGAGCCTGGTCGCCGGCTTCGCCCTCGACAGCGGCGCCAGCCCGTAGTCCCCGGCCGGGCCCCGGCGCGCCCACGCCTACAGCTCGTGCGGCATCTGCTGCCGCGGGGCGCGGAAGTAGCGCAGCGGCGAGTAGGACAGGAAGTTGGACACCCGGCTGGTGTAGAGGTCGGCGTACTCGGCCACCTGCGAGCCGAAGCGGCTGGTCTCGTTGCCCTCGCGGAAGACCGCGCCCCAGTACGGGTTGTAGTCGCGGTCGATGCTGCGGTCGAGCGCGTCGACCTCCTCCTCGATCATGCGGGCGCGGCCGCGCAGCGAGTCGAGCGTGTGCTTGGCCTGGCGCTTGACCTCGTCGAGCTCGGCCCGCAGCGCCGGGTCGCTGTCCTCGAACACCCGCTGCAGCTGCTTGAGCATCGTCACCTGGTAGTCGATCTCACTCTCCAGATTTCGGCGCCGGCGGTCGAGCAGCTCGAGGTCGTCGATCTGCTGGCTCAGGCGCTCGCTGGTGCGGTTCTCGTTGTCGAGCTCCTGCACCACCATGGCGGTGCGCCAGGTGTGCACCTTCTTGAGCCGGATCATGTCGCCGTAGATGTGGTCGCCGACGTAGAGCACGCGGTCCCCGCGCACGTCGGTCATGTTCTCGAAGTCGAAGATGTTGCCGCCCTGATAGACGCGGTCGCGGACGAGCTGGCGCACCTTGCCGTCGCCGGTCTGTCCGGTCGCCGGGTCGACCTGCAGGAACGGGTGCTTCTCGGTGAAGAAGGCCGGCTTGGCCGCGCCCACGATGACGGCGTCGAAGTAGTTGCGCCACGACGGGTAGGCCTTGCGCTCGCCGTCGAGCAGGTAGCTCATGACCGCGTTGGAGTAGTCCCACAGCGAGTTGGTCAGGAGGAACAGCTTCTTGCCCGACGAGCGCAGCTTGTGCAGCGTCTCGGCCAGCTTCGGGTCCTTGACCACGTAGCTGGGCATGTCGGCCTTGATGACCGTCTTGAGCGTGTCGTCGCGGTGCGCCTCGTCGATGCTGGCGCGGATGTCGTCGAACAGCTGGCTGTAGCTGGGCTTGCCGGGCGCCGCCAGGCGGTCGAAGTGGTCGACCAGGGTCATGTACATGACCGCCTCGGGCAGGCCGAAGAGGGTGTCGATCCAGGCGTACGACGACAGCCGGATGCGAATGCGGCCGTACTGGAGGCTGCGCTCCTCCTTGCTGAGCAGGGTCAGGCCATGGAACACCCGGCCGACGTGGCCGTGGCGGTCCATCTTGAACACGTTGCCGGCGCCGCGGTCGACCACCACGCCGCGGATGGCCAGCCGCGGGTCGTAGGTGAGGCGCAGGATCTCCTCGGGGTAGCCGTGGTTCTCGACCAGCTTGCGCAGGGTGAGCTCGATCGACAGCCGCTCCAGCCGGTCCTGCTGGTAGAGCGCCAGCGTGTAGTCCATGTCGAAGCCGATGACCTCGATGCCGGCCATCTTGAGGTTTCGATTGCAGAAGATGCGGCGCGCGCGCGACACATCGATGTCGCGCTTGACCTCACCCAGGAGCGCGGCGATCTGTCCCTGGATGTCCTGGCGAGTCGCGACCACTGACATGAGTGTAAACCGGCGGGTCGAGCCGTGTCTCGCACCTGTCCGGCTGCCCTGAGGGCCCGTGCTGTGAGATCGTTCGGCATGGCCCAGACCACTCCGCTGTCGCACGGCGGTCGACCGATTGCCAGTCTCATCAGCGCGGACGAGATCGCCGCACGCGTGGCCGAGCTCGGCCGGAGCATCACCGAGGACTACCGCGCCCACGCCGGCGGGCTGGAGCTCATCGGCGTGCTCAAGGGCTCGATCATCTTCCTGTCCGACCTCTGCCGCCACATCGAGCTGCCGATCACCATCGACTTCATCGGCATCGCCAGCTACGGGGACGAGACGCAGTCGTCCGGCGTCGTGCAGATCACGTCCGACCTGTCGCGGCCGATCGAGGGCCGGCACGTCATCGTGGTCGAGGACATCATCGACACCGGCCTGACGGCGCACTACCTGCTCGACAACCTGCGCACCCGCCACCCGGCCAGCCTCAAGCTGTGCTCGCTCCTGCACAAGCCGGACAGGGCGGAGCGCGATGTGGCGATCGACTACCTCGGCTTCACGATCCCCAACAAGTTCGTCGTCGGCTACGGACTCGACTTCGCGCAGCTCTATCGCAATCTGGCATTCATCGGCCACCTCGAGGGCGAGGGCGAATGAGACCGGACCAGCTCGCGCGGCTGCCGCAGACGCTCTTCGAGATCGGCAAGGCGTTCGGCTCCGACGACTTCGTGCCCGACGACGTCCCGCTGGTCCGCCGCAACCTCGCCGCCCTGCTGGTCCGACTCTCGGACCTGGTGTGCGAGCAGGTCGGCGCCGACGCCTGCTCGATCATGCTGCTCGACCACGACGGCCAGCGCCTGCTCGGCAAGGCGGCCTCCGGGCTGGCGCGCGACGACCTGGCCGGCATGTCGTTTCGACTGGGCGAGGGCGTGGCCGGCTGGGTGGCGGAGCGGGGCGAGCCGGCGCTCATCGAGGACGTGGCGCTCGACCGGCGCTACGTCGCCCAGCCCGAGTCCGAGCGGCGCATCCGCTCGCTCGCCTGCGTGCCCATCTCCTACCGCGACGCGCACATCGGCGTCATGACCGTGACCTCGACGGGCGCGGGCGCCTTCACCCTGGACGACGTCGAGGTCCTCGGCTTCATCGCCACCACCATCGCGCTCGACATCGACAACGCGCGCCTGCGGCGGCTGGCCATGACCGATCCGCTGACCGAGGCCTACAACCGCGAGTTCCTGCACGAGCACCTGCCCAGGGCGATGGAGGCGGCCGAGGGGCGCGGCGAGCCGCTGTCGGTGGCGCTCATCGACGTCGATCACTTCAAGGAGGTGAACGACCAGCTCGGCCACGACGTCGGCGACCGGGTCCTGGCCGACGTGGCGCGGCGGCTGCGCGCCGGCATCCGCGCCGCGGACCTCCTGGTCCGCTACGGCGGCGAGGAGTTCCTGGCCATCCTGCCCGGGACCGGCGCCGAGCTGGCCCGCGAGATCGCCGAGCGCGTGCGGGCCAAGCTGGAGGACGACCCGATCGTGGTCGGCGCGCGGTCGATCGAGGTGCGCGTCTCGATCGGAGTGGCGGAGCGCCGCCCCGGGACCGACTCGTCGCTCGAGCTCATCCGCCGCGCCGACCAGGCGCTGTACGCCGCCAAGCGGGGCGGCCGCAACCGCGTGGAGGTGGCCCCATGACCATCGAGGAGATCGACCTGGCCGGCCGCACCGCGGTCATCACCGGCGCGAGCCGCGGCATCGGCGCCGAGCTGGCCCGCGACTTCGCAGCCCGCGGCATGCGGCTCGGGCTGTGCGCGCGCTCGCGGCCGGTGCTGGCGGACGGAGCCGACGTGCTGGGGCGGCAGCTCGACGTGCGCGACGCCGGCGCGGTGGATGGCTTCGCACGCGCGGTCGAGGATCGCCTCGGCCGCGTCGACCTGTGGATCAACAACGCCGGCGTCCTGGCCCCGATCGCGCCCCTGCGCGGGGCCGACCCGGCCGAGTGGGGCGACCACATCGCGATCAACGTGGCCGGCGTGTTCCACGGCTCGCGCGCCTACGTGGCGCACCTGCGCCGGCTCGGACCGGCCGGCCGCGGCGGCGTGCTGGTCAACATCTCGTCCGGCGCCGGCCGCCGGCCCTACGCCGGCTGGTCGGCCTACTGCGCCGGCAAGGCGGCGGTCGACATGCTGACCCGCTGCATCGCCATCGAGGAGGCCGACCTCGAGCTCCGCGCCCACGCGGTGGCCCCCGGCATCGTCGACACGGCCATGCAGGAGCAGATCCGCGCGTCGTCGCCGGCAGACTTCCCCGAGCAGCCGCGCTTCCTCGAGATCGCGCGCAACGCGGCCTTCTCGACGCCGGCCTGGGTGGCCGCCCGCCTGCTCGAGCTCGTCTTCGACCCGGCGCACCGGACCGACGAGGTGCTGGTCAACCTGCCCGCCGAGAACAGCCGGTAGCCGAGGAAGGCCCGGCGATGCCCTGCACGGCGGCCTACACGCCGACCAGTCGATCGATCCGCGACTTCAGCATCGCGTAGCGGCGCAGGAGCTCGTAGTGGCGCTCGCGGATGGCCTGCAGGTAGCCGCGCTCGCGCTCGCGGACGCGGAACACCTCGGTGACGCCGTCGAGGGTGGCGAGCAGCTCCTCGGGGCTGCCGATGCGGTCGGCCAGGCGGACGCGGCGGTCGCCCTCGATCATGTCGAGCACCGCGCCGGTCGGCGTGCCGGTCAGGCCGACCACCATGGTCTCCCCGCTCGAGGCCGAGATGCTGCGCGCCACCATCGAGGGCGGCAGGTCCTGCAGGTCGTCCGAGATCATCACCACGTGGTAGCGGGACGAGCCGCAGCGGTCGAGCGCCTCGCCGCCGGAGCGGGCCGCGGTGATGCGGTACGGCGGCTGGGCCAGCGCCGCCATCTCCTCGGCCACCTCGACCAGGCGCGCCACCACCAGGATGCGGATCTCGACGGCCGTCGACTCGCCGCGCGCGGCCCGCCCGCTCAGGCGCTCGTCCAGCTCGAGCGCCCGCCGCTCGGCGTCGAGAAACTGCTTGAGCATGTCCTCGTAGGTCTCGCGCACGTCGCGCAGCACCGCGTCGATCTGGCTGCGCTCGATCGAGCGGGCCGCGGCCTGGACGATGCGCTCCATGAGCGACGCCGGGTCGTCCGGAGACTTCAGGATGACGTCGACCGCGCCGGCGCGCACCGCCGCCACCGCGTCCTCGTAGGAGCGGCGCGTGGTGAGCAGCACCAGGGACGACGTGGGCGCCGCGGCGCGCAGCCCGGCGGCGGCCTCGAGCCCGCCGCCCGGCGCCGGCGTGTCGGCGTCGATCATGACGACCGAGAAGAAGCGACGGGCGAGCAGCGCGCGCGCCTCCTCCGGGTCGGCGACAGCGGTGACGTTCAGCTCGGCGGCCGCCAGAACCTGACCCACGAGCGCACGGGAGCTCGCGTCGGCGTCGATGAGCAGGACCTCGGCGCCCACCACCTCGCGGGTGAAGGAGCCGCTCACGCTCTGCTCGGTGGCCGGGCGCGCGCGCGCACCGCCGAGCTCACCGGTGGGCGGCGGGTCGGTCTGCATCGCTCGTGGATCGGTCACTCGTCTGCCGTTTCGACCGGTGCGCGCTGCGGGCGGCCGCTCGAGCTCGTCGTCTATTCTACCTGCCGGTCTACCTGCCGGCGACTCGCGCGACGAGCCGATCGCCCACCAGGCGCGGGCCGGAGGCCGACGTCGCACCGGTCCGCGGCTTGGCCTTCGGCTTCGCCTTGTCGTCGGGGCCCTGCCGCGGCGCGGGCTTCGGCTCCGGCGGCGATCCGGCTTCGCCCCCCGGGGGTCGCCCCGCCGGCCGTGCGCCGGCCGGTGTGGGACCCGGTGCCCGCGCCGGTGTCGGGGCCCGTGCCGGTGCGGGCGCGACCACGTCGTCCGGACTGGCCGGGCTGGCCGCCCGCCGGCTCTCGCGCCGCGAGTCGGCATACGAGACGATCATGACCACACCGGCGCCGGCCAGGATCGCGTCGAGCACGAGGATGAGGGCGAGCTTGGCCCGCCGCCCCGCGCGAGAGGCCGGCAGCTCGAACAGCGAGACCGAGTCGACCTCCTCCGAGGCGGCGGCGTGGCGGGCGTCGTCTGCGCCCCAGCCCGGCTGCGCACCCGGCGGGGTCCTGCGACTGGCGGCGATGCTGCGCCCACAGATGCCGCAGAAGCGCGACCCGGCGGGAATCTCTCCAGCGCAGTGCGGGCAGCGCATCGGCGTCATAGTAGCAGGAAGGGTCCGGGCCGATGCCGCGAGACCCCGTGTTACCATCGTGCGGTGAGGCGGCGCGCGGGGGTCGGGGGATGAGCAGCCAGGTCCTGGAGCGCGTGCTGACGGCGGCGCGGCAGCTCGGGGCATCCGACGTCCACCTCAAGGCGGGTCTTCCGCCGATCTTCCGCATCAAGGGAGAGCTGCGCACCGTGCGCGACGTGCCGGCGGTCACCCGCGAGGCGCTCGCCGGCTTCGCGCTGCACATGATGAGCGACCGGCAGCGGGCCGAGTTCGAGAGCGCGATGGACGTCGACCTCGCCTACAGCACGCCCGACGGCGTGCGCTACCGGGTCAACCTGTTCCAGCAGCGCGGCATGGTGGGCATGGTCATGCGCCTCATCCCGCCCGAGGTGCCGCCGTTCGAGCGCCTGCACCTGCCCGACACGGTCCTGAAGCTGGCCGAGAACACGCGCGGCATGGTGCTGGTCACCGGCGTCACCGGCTCCGGCAAGTCGACCACCCTGGCCGCCATGGTCGACTACATCAACCAGCGCAAGGCCTGTCACATCGTCACGGTCGAGGACCCGATCGAGTACACGTTCCGCGACAAGCG
>Ga0126377_10000317_pt1 | contig 28697 bp, 29 predicted proteins | sample PanSoiMetPlot_22_FD_92647 | JGI IMG/M metagenome (GOLD analysis project Ga0126377, IMG submission 92647) | Tropical forest soil microbial communities from Panama - MetaG Plot_22 | ecosystem: Environmental > Terrestrial > Soil > Tropical forest > Bulk soil | place: Panama | collected 2016-02-17 | reverse complement strand
TGCCGAGCCGCTTGGCGGTCGCGACCTCGCCGCAGGTCATCTGGAAACAGCCGTCGCCCAATAGGCAGACCACGGGCAGGTCCGGCCGCGCGAGCTTCAGCGCGATCGCCCCGGGCAGGCCAAAGCCCATCGATGACCAGCCGTTGGTGATGTGGAAGGTCTTCGGCGCATGCGCCGTCCACTGGCTGGCGATCTGGTGGGTGTGCGCGCCGACGTCGAACGCGAGCAGTCCCGCGCGCGGCAAGGCGCGGCGCACCGCGTCAATTGCGGCATGCGCGGTGAAGGATGGCGCCGGCGGCCGCAGCGCGGCCTGGAAGCCGCGGCGATGCTCGGCCAGGAGTGCGGCGCTCCAGAGGTTGGTGGCGGCCGGCAGTGCCGCGAGCTTTGTCAGCGAGGCATCGAGGTCGCCGGCCACCTGATGCACGAGGTTGACCGATGGCGCCACGTCGACCGGTTCGATGTCGATCTGCAGCAGCCGCCGGTCGTCGATCCAGGCTTCGTACTCGACCTCGACCGTGTCGTAACCGAGGCCGATGATGAGGTCGGCGGAGCGCAGGAACTTGCGCTGGATCTGCCGGCAGGCGCGCTCGATGCAGCCGAGCGAGAGGCGATGATCCTCCTCGATCATGCCCTTGGCCATGGTCGTGGTGGCGAACGGCAGGCTGTGGCGTTCGATCACGCGGCGCAGCAGGCCCGGATCACCCACGCGCATCGCGCTCGAGCCGATGACCGCGATCGGCCGCTTGGCCGATGCGATGATCTCGGCCGCGCGGGCGAGGGCCGCGTCGGCAGCAGGGGCAAGCTTGCCCGGCTGCGCCGGCGCCGGCACTGGCTCGCTGGTCGCGGCCAGCGCCACGTCCTCCGGCAGGTCGAGATGCACTGGCCCCTTCGGCTCGCTCAGCGCCAGCTGGATTGCAAAGCTCAACGTATCCGCGATCGAGCCCGCCTTGAGCTGCAGCGTCGCCTTGGTGATCGGGGCGAACAGCGCGTGGTGGTCGATCCACATCTGGATGCGGCGGCCGAGCTGGTCGGTGTTGAGGTTGCAGGTGATGGCGATGAGCGGCGAGCGGTCGAGATAGGCGCAACCGACGCCGGTCGCGAGATTGGTCGCGCCGGGTCCAAGCGTTGCGATGCAGAGCCCGGGCGCGCCGGTCATGCGGCCGCTTACGTCGGCGGCGAACCCGGCCGAGCCCTCGTGCGCAGTGAGCACGAACTCGACGCCGCCTTTGCGCATCGCCTCCATCAGCGGCAGCACGTTGCCGCTCGGAATCCCGAAGCCGCGGGCAATCCCGTTCGCCTTCAGCGTTGCGACGATCAGATCTGCGTTGTTCATGGGGTTCGGAATCGGTCACCAGGGGAAAGTCACTGTAGCAGCAATCGGCGAGCGAACGACAGCCGAGGCCGCGAGCTCGGTGAGCTCCCTCCCGCTGAAAGGGGGAGGGTCGGGGTGGGGATCGCCCTGACTACAAGATGGAGAGTTCGGCCAGCTGGCCGCCCGCGTCAGATGCCGAACAGCTCCTTGAGCGTCCGGCCGGTCGAGGCGATCGACTGCGCGTTGGCGCGCTCCTCCGCCTTGTTCTTCGGGGTGGAGAAGCCGTGGCCGGTACCGCTGTAGACCTCGAGCTGGAAGGGCACCTTGGCGCCGCGCAGCTCCTGCACCACCTGGTCGACCGCCGTGAGCGGATAGCCCTCGTCCTCGGCGCCGTGCAGGATCAGGAACATGCCCTTGGCGTTCTTCGCCCAGCCTTTTTCATGATCGCGGAACGACCCGTGGATCGAGACATTGGCCGCAAGCGGTACGCCAGTCGAGCCGAACTCGACGCCGACCGCACCGCCGAAGCAGTAGCCGATAAGCGCAACCTTCCCCGCGTCGACCATCGGGTTCTTGAGGAGCGCGTCGTATCCCGCCTGGGTGCGCGCGCGCATCAGCACGCGGTCCTTGCTGTAGATCGCGGTCTGCGCCTGCATTTCGGGGACGTCCTTCGGCAGCACGCCTTGGCCGTAGCCGAAGATGTCGGCCGCGAACGACACATAGCCGAGCTTGGCCCACATCTCGGTCAGCCCCAGCGTCTTCGGCGTCATGCCCTCGCGGGCATGGATCATCAGCACGGCGGGACGCCTGCCGGTCACCTTTTCGTCGTAGGCCATATAGGCTTTGAGCTTGGTGTCGCCGTGGCTGTATTCGACCCACTCGGTCTTCAGCTGGGCCTGCGCCGGCCCAGTGGCGAACGCGAAAGCGGCGGCCATAACGGCCGCAAGCATGCGGAGCATCGTCATTGGTACCTCCCCATAGCGTTTTCCGGCGAAGTGGACTTCCGGTTCGCCGGAGAAAACGCGTCAACTCAACAAACCAAGAGCGTGTTTCCGAGAACGGAAACCGCTCTGATATGAGCTTTTCGGAAAGTGTTGCGCAGGGGAGAAGCGAAGTAAAGTGTGCCCATGACCGAAGATGAGCCACGACGGCTCCGGTTGCCATGGAGGAGGGGGACAATGCCCGGACTTCTCGAAGGACACATCGCGGTGGTCACCGGCAGCGGCTCCGGCATCGGCCGGGGGATCGCGTTGGGCTATGCGAGGGAGGGCGCGCAAGTCGCGGTCCTCGACGTCAACGGCGACGCGGCGGGCGAGACCGTCAAGGCCATTGCCGCGGCTGGCGGCAAGGCCACGAGCTTCACGCTGGATGTGACCGAACGCGAGCAATGCCGCACGGTTGCTTCGAAGATCGCAGAGACGATCGGAGCGGTCTCGATCCTGGTCAACAATGCCGGCATCAACCGCCGCAACGCCTTCACCGCCGACCCGGAAGCGGTGGTCAAGGATTGGCAGGACATCATGGCGATCAACCTCAACGGCGTGTTCAACGTGACGCACGCCTTTCTGGGGCAGCTCCGCGCCACCCGGGGCCGCATCGTCAACATCGGCTCGGTCCAGTCCTTCGTTCACGTACGCACGCCCAACTCGCCGGCCTACACCACCGCGAAGCACGGCGTGCTCGGTTTCACCCGCGCGCTGGCGGCGGAGCTCGGCAAGGACGGGGTGCGCGTCAACGCCATTGGGCCCGGCCTGATCGAGACGCCGCTCAATGAGAAGGTGCGCGCCAACAACCCCGAGCTCATGAAGATCTTTCTCGATCACACGCCGCTCGGCCGCACCGGCAAGCCCGAGGACATCGCCGGGCCGGCAATCTTCCTCGCCTCCGATCTCTCGGCCTATGTCACCGGATCGATCATCATGGCTGACGGCGGCTATCGCACGATCTAGGGCGTGAACAAGCGGTTATTCACGCATCTTTAAGCATTCCGGAGATGTTCCGCGGACCCCTGCGCGACTGAAGGATGATTTTTCACTCTGCCGGATTATCCCGGCACGTTCTTCAACTTGCGTCCAGAGAGGCCGACCCATGCAATCCGATCCGATGCTGGACCTGCTTCCCGCCGGCGCCGCAACGATGCCGCTGCTTCAGGAGCTTGGCGCCGCGCTGATTGCGTACACGCCGCCGAACTTCGAGATTATCCATTGCGAGATCACCGAAGGTCTCGAGCAGGGCCAGCGCGCCCTGTTTTACACGATCAGCTGCCCGCAGTTTCCCGATGACGGGACCACTGTTGTCAACGACCGGGTACACAAGGCAGCAACGCGCCTTGTCCAGCACTTGGCACCCGCTCGAGACACATTTCCCGGGGTTGCCGTCACGCTCACGATGCAGAAGGACGGCAGCTGGCGGCACAATATGCGATTGCTGACCGCCACCTAGGCGCGCCTGGCTCAAATCGGTCGGACGTGCCGCTCGATTAAGGATTGAGCCAGTTTACGGACTTCGCCCCGGCATTGCCAGGTGATGCCCGCTTGGGCCAAATTGTCCCGGCCAGCGTAATTGGCTTTAGACTGGGTCCAGTCCGGGATGATCGAGCTCGCAAACGTCGGCGAGGCGCTTGCACAGCACGCCCGCTTGTTTCCCGACAAGATCGGCGCGCGCGATCTCGAACGTGCCATGACCTTCCGGCTCTGGCACCAGCGCGCCTGCCGCCTGGCGAATGCTCTCGTCGGACTCGGGCTTGCGAAGGGCGACCGCGTTTGCGTCCTCGCCTACAACGCGCTCGAGTGGGTCGAGATCTATGCCGCCTCCGCCATGGCGGGCGTCGTCGCCGTGCCGGTGAACTTCCGGCTGGTCGGGCCGGAGATCAGCTACATCGCCCAGAACTGCGAAGCCCGGGCCTTCATCGTGCAGGACGAGCTGCTGCCCGTGCTCGAGCGGCTGCGCGCGGAGCTGTCGGTTCCCGCCGAGAATTACATTGTCTTCGGTGGCCAGCGCCGGCACGCCGGATACCGGAACTACGAAGAGCTGCTCGCAAATGCTCGCGACGCAGCGCCGGCCGGCCTTGTCGCCGCCGACGATCCCTGGACGCTGATGTACACATCTGGAACCACCGGCAAACCCAAGGGAGCGATCCGCAGCCACCGCGGCGGTGCGCTGCTGTCGCTGGTGACGGAAGTCGAGATGGGACTTGGTCGTGACGACGCGGCGTTGCTCGTCATGCCCATGTGTCATGCCAACTCGTTGTACTTCTTCGGTGCCTTCATGTATTGCGGCGCCGCCTGCACCATCTACAACCGGAAGAGCTTCGATCCCGAGCATCTGATCCGCACGCTTGCCGAGGGCGGCGCCACCTTCACATCGCTGGTGCCCACGCACTACATCATGATGCTCGGCCTGCCGGCCGCAGTGCGCAGCCGCTACAACGTCGACGCGGTCACCAAGCTAATGATCTCGTCGGCACCGGCGCGCCGCGACACCAAGCTGGCGATCATGGATTATTTCAAGAATTCCGGCTTGTTCGAGCTGTACGGCTCGACCGAAGCGGGATGGGTGACGATGCTGCATCCGGAGGAACAGCTGACCAAGCTCGGCTCCGTCGGACGCGAGTGTGTCGGGTCGCGTCCGGTGCGGCTGCTCGACGCCGACGGCAACGATGTGCCGGACGGAGCCCCTGGCGAGCTTTATTCGTGCAATGCCTATACGTTCGACGGCTACTGGAAACTGCCGGAGAAGACCAAGGAGGCCTTTCGCGGCAGCTACTGTACGGTCGGCGACGTGGCCCGCCGCGACGAAGAGGGCTACATTTATCTGGTCGACCGCAAGAGCAACATGATCATCTCCGGTGGTGAGAACGTCTATCCCTCCGAGGTCGAATCGCTGCTGGGCGGCCATCCGAAGGTGAAGGATGTGGCGGTCATCGGCGTCAGCGACGCAAAGTGGGGCGAGCGCGTGCATGCCGTGATCATTGCCCGGGATGGTGAGACGCCAACGCCTGACGAAATCCTCGAATGGTGCAAGGATCGCATCGCCGGTCACAAGCGGCCGAGATCGGTCTCGTTCATCGGCGAGGAGCAGATGCCGCGGACGGCTACCGGCAAGATTCTGCATCGGGTGCTGCGCACGCAGCATGATGCCGGCGGCAATCGGAACAACTAACCTCGCGAGGATGCGCATGAGCGAAGCGGCCGATGTGAGACAGGATCTCAATGCCGACGAGCGGTCCTGCGCCGCCTGGATCGCGCGGTTTCTCAAGGCGCGCGGCATCGACCGCGTCTTCGGTCTGCAGGGAGGCCATATTCAGCCGATCTGGGACCACGTCGCGCGGCTCGGCATCCGCATCATCGACGTGCGCGACGAAGGCGCCGCCGTGCACATGGCACATGCCCACGCCGAGCTCACGGGCCAGTTCGGCGTCGCCATGGTGACAGCGGGGCCGGGCGTCACCAACACGGTGACGGCGATGGCCAACGCATCGCTGGCGCGCATACCGGTGTTGCTGATCGGCGGCTGCACCTCGCGCCCACAGGCCAATATGGGACCGCTCCAGGATATTCCGCACGTGGACATCCTGCGGCCGGTCTGCCGCTATGCGCGTACCGCGCGGGTCGCCGAGCAGGTGGTGCGTGAGCTCGACGAGGCGGTGGCCTGTGCCACCGGCTACGCTGCCGAACCGGGCCCCGCCTATCTCGAGATTCCAACCGACGTCCTGCGCACGTCGGTGGCGCCGCAGCTCGTGCTCGACGAGTGGATGCACGCAAAGCCGCCGCGCGTCTTGCCGCCCGATCCGGCGGCGGTGGCCGAAGCGGTCGACGTCTTCTGGTCGGCCAAGCGGCCGCTCGTGATCACCGGCCGGGGTGCGCGGCAAGCCGGCGCTGCACTTGTCCGCTTCCTCGATGCCACCGGTGCGCTCTATCTCGATACTCAGGAAAGCCGCGGCCTGGTGCCGCCGGATCATCCCGCGACGGCCGCGGCGGTGCGCGCGGCCGCGATGACCGATGCGGACGTGGTCCTTCTGATCGGCCGCAAGCTCGACTACCAGGTCGGTTATGGATCGCCGGCGGTGTTTCCGCATGCGCGCTTCATCCGGCTGTCGGACGCGCTCGGCGAGCTCATCGACAACCGCCGGGGACAGCCGGAGCTCCTGGCCTCGCCGCAGCTGGCGCTGCAAGCCATGCTCGATGCCGCCGGCAACCGCGAACCTGCAGTCGATCGGGTCTGGGCCGGAAAGCTGCGCGAGCGCCATCGGGAACGGATGGCGAAAGCCGCGGGCGAGGGCGCGCGACAGACAACCGGCAGCGACGGCAAGGTCCATCCGCGGGCGATCTTCGATGCCATCGCCGCAGTCGCGGATCCCGATTACATCGCGGTCGCCGACGGCGGCGATCTGTTGAGCTTCGCCCGCACGGGCCTGCAGGCCAAGGTGTACATGGATGCCGGCGCATTCGGCTGCCTCGGCGTCGGCGTGCCGTTCGCCATTGCCGCAGCGTTGGCCATGCCTGGCCGGCAGGTGCTGTCGGTGAATGGCGACGGCGCATTCGGCATCAATGCGATGGAGATCGACACAGCCGTGCGGCACGGGGCCAAAGTCGTCTTCGTCGTATCCAACAACGCGGCCTGGAACATCGAGCGCCTCGACCAGGAAATGAACTATGGCGGCCGCGTCGTCGGCACCACGCTCCGCCACTCCGACTATGCGGCGCTGGCGCGTGCGCTCGGCGCCCACGGCGAGCGGGTCGAGCGCGCGCAAGATCTGCAAGGTGCGCTCGAGCGGGCGCTGGCGAATGCGCCCGCGCTGGTCGACGTCGTCACCTCACAGTCGGTGGTCTCGTCGGACGCCCAGAAGGGACTCGGTTTCGTGCCCGACTTCCAGGCGCTGACCACCTGGGACGAAGCGGAACGGAAGCGGCGACAGATCTAGCTGACACTCGCAGTCGCGACCCAGCACTAGTCGGTGCCGGCCCTCCGCCGCGACCTTACTCCGCTTTGCTATCATTCGGCTTCCATTCACGTGCCAGATTCTGTGCTTCGGTGATCTGTTCCCGCGTCATTTTGTTTGCGACCAGGCTGCGGTTCCTGACGGCCAGTTCGCGATTGCGACATCGGACACCGGGAAACGCGCGGCCGCAAGATTGAACCACATGTGCGCGCTGATGTAATCCTGGGACACGCCCTCTCCCTTGGCATACGAAAGCGCAAGATTGTATTGGGCCTGGGCATGGCCACGGTCGGCAGCGAGGCGATACCACTTTGCTGCCTCGGTATAGTCCTGCGGTACGCCGCGGCCTTCGGCGAGCATGATCCCGAGGTTGAACTGCGCGGGGGCGTCGCCTTGTTCCGCAGCGAGGCGAAACCAATTCGCCGCTGCAAGATCATCCTGCGGCACGCCGCGACCATGACGATACATGAGTCCCAAAAGGGACTGCGCTCGGGCATCGCCCTTATTGGCCAGCGGATGCACATACCGCAGTGCGTTTCCATAGTCGCCTTTCTTGTAGGCAGCCGATGCGGCGTCCATATCTCTTAGCGGAACTGAGAAACCCAGCGCCTGAGCCAGCTCACCGCCGGCTTGCTTGAGCGGCGCGGTGCCGATGGCCAGCGTCAAGGCGAACGCCAAAATGACCGCGGCGATGCCCACCTTGAGCGTGGTTATCGAGTGCGCTCGGCGTTCGGCCAGGGCTCTGCACGTGGCAAGCTCCACCTGCAGGGCCGCAATGCGTTCTTCCAGGGCCGCTTCGCCCCGCTCGCCGCCCGCTCCGAGTCGATGTCGTCCGGTCACCAGTCGAAACATGTCTGACCTCGAACGCAGACAACCCCGACATTGGCTTCCTGTTCGTCCGGTTCATGAAACCGAAAAGTGGCCTCTGCGTATTGATCCACGTCAAGCCTTGGCGTTGACGTTGGCCTGAGCCCCGTCCCGGCGCATCGAGGCGGTGCCGGGTCTCACTCGGCTTTGATGTTCGCGGCCTTGATGATCGGGCCCCACATTTCGGTCTCGGCCCGCACCCGCGCGGCGAGCTCGGCGGGAGTCGATGCCACAATGGTCACGCCGAGCGCGTCGAACCTCGACTTGATCACGGGCTCGCTCAGCACCGCCGCCGTATCTGCGTGGATCTTCGCGACGAGGTCCGGTGGAGTGCGAACCGGCACAAAGATCGCATACCAACCCGACACGTCGAAGCCGGGTATGCCCGCTTCCGCGAAGGTCGGAAACTCGGCCGCGGTCGCCGGCCGCTCTGCCGAGGTCACGGCGATCCCGCGGACCTGGCCCGCTCTCGCCGGCTGCAAGAGTGAGCCGGTGGTATTGAACATGGAATCGACCCGGCCCGCGATCACGTCGCTGAGGGCGCCGGCCCCGGTGCCGCGATACGGCACGTGGGTGATCTCGATTGCGGCCTTGTGCTTGAGCAGCTCGCCGGCGAGCTGCGGCGTCGTCCCGATGCCCGGCGAGGCGTAGGTGAGCTTGCCCGGATTGGCCTTCGCCAAGGCAATGAATTCGCGCAGCGATGTCACCGGCGAGGTGTTGGGAACGACCAGGAGATTGCCGTAGGTGCCGATCAGGCTGACCGGAGCGAAATCGGCATCGGGATCGTAGGTAAGCGCGGAATAGAGAAAGCGGTTGGTCACCAACCCAGGCACTCCGAGCAGCATCGTATAGCCGTCGCCGGAGGCGTGGGCGACCGTGTCGAACGCGATGTTGCTACCGGCGCCGCCCTTGTTCTCGATGACGACTTGCTGCCCCCACATTTCCGACAGCCGGTTGGCGACGATGCGTGCCGCGGCGTCGGCGCCGCCACCCGGTGGGAATCCGACGACCAGTCGCACAGGGCGCACCGGCCAGGCTTGCGCGCGCCCCGCGCGCGTAACGACCGGCAGTGCGGCCACGCCCGCCGCAAGATGCAGAAACGCACGGCGGGGAAGTTGCATGGCGTCCTTCCCGGACACGGGCGCCTACGGCGGCAGCGAGGCGAGGTAGGCCGACGCCGTCAGCAGATCATCCGGTCCGAGGCCCGCGAGCACCGGCGCCATGAGGGGCGTCCACAGCCCGTTCCGGTTGCCGTGCTGCATGTCGTAGAGTTGCCGCGCCACATAGCTCGGCGAGCGGCCGGCAAGCGTCGGAACCGGACCCATTCCGCGCAAATCAGTGCCGTGGCATACCGTGCACGCCGTGACCTTGCCGCCATTGCCGGTAACGCCGTTCATGACCAGGGCCTCGCCCTTCTTGAGGCTGCCCGGCGGCACATAGGCGATGAAGCCCGAGCGCGGATTGCGCAGGAACTCGGTGTCGTGCGCACTCACCGGCGTTTCGATGATGCGGTCGCCGATCGGCTCGATGTCGGCTTCGGCACCCTCGCGCACCAGGAACATCCCGTTCTGGGGTCTGGTCTTCGGCACGGTCGCGCTCTCCACGACCTGGATCCACGGGCTGGCGGGGATCGCCGTGAAGTACTTCGCCGCCGCCTTGATTTCCTCGTCGGTCATCGTCTTCGCAAAGGCCGTCATCAAGCCGGTATTGGCCTTTCGCGGGTCCGAGGTCTTCCGGGCGTCGTTGCGGAAATCCATCATCTGCTGCACGAAGTATTCGTAGGTCAGCCCCGTGATGTTGGCGTTCTCCGGACGACCCTTGCCGTTGGGATAGTGACACAGGCTGCAGGCATAGACCTGCGGATGCGCGGATTCGCGGCCACGGGCGACGATCTCGGGCATCGCCGGATGGTCCTCGGGGAACCAGTCCGCCGGTCCGTATCGATTGGCGATCTCGGCGCGGGCGAACGAGAATTTGGATCCCGGAAGAGTGTGCTGTGTGATCTTGTCCAGCACCTGTGCAGGGTTGGGCGGGGCCTGTGGTGTCCCGGGCGGTGGTGGCGCCGTGAACCCGTAAGCCCATGCTGGCTGCAGATCGGCGGCTTGTGCGGCAGTGGCGAAGCCCGCCGCCGTCGCGAACGCCAAAGCGATCGCGGCCACGAATAGCTTTTTCATGATCCTCCCCCTTTTCCCGGTCCGACTTTGCAAGGATGGCGGTGCAGGAAAGAAGACGAGGATGCTAGCACCCCGGACCGGCGTTTGGAACGAGGATGGATCGGGTTCGGAGTTTGTCGGCCGATGTCGGCGTCAGCCCGCCGAGCGCGTTGCGGCGGCGTCGTGCGCCGCGATCTGCGCCTTCGCCTTGTTGACCAGCGCCTGCCGGATGCGGGCGACGCCGATGTCGTGCTGATAGAGCATCTCGCGCTTGCGGGCATCCGCCGGCATGCTTTCGAGCATTTCGCGATCTTGTTCCAACACGTGCCAGTGCCGCGCTTCCAGCGTCGTACGGTAGAGAAAGCGCCAGACCTCGCGGGCGATGCCGGACGCCTTGCGCAGGCGCCAGAAGAAGACGAGGCAGTTCTCCTCGTCGACCGGCGTGGTGAAACCGATGATGCGGAACGGCCCGCCGGGGCCGGCGGCGGCCGGGTAGGGGATGTCGAGCCGGCAATAGGGCGCCGAAGTCTCGGTCACCATCTCGGTCCAGTCGAAGTTCTCGCCCTGCTGCTCGACCCTGGTGACGATGAAGCCGGTGGCATTGCGCTCAATGCGCATCTGGTCCTGCTTGGCGCCGAAGGCGAGCGTGAAGGAATTGGCGTGCAGGTAGGAGCCGTGCATGGGGTCGGCGAGGTTATCGAGCGCGTAGCGATAATTGCAGTTCCAGGGCGAGACGCACAGGATCGACGTCCAATCCGGGCTGGTGAACTCCTCCGGCAGCGTCAGGGACTGCGGCTCCGGATGCTCGGCGCTCGCGAAATAGACGAAGATCGCGTCGCAGGCTTCGGCTACCGCGAAGCTCTCGACAGGACGGCGGCCTTCGAGCGCGCAATCCGGCATCGCCGGCACCCGCACGATCGTGCCCGAGCCGTCGAGCGTCACACCGTGATAGCGGCAGGCGATGTTATCACCCAGCACCTCGCCGCGTGAGAGCCTGGCGCCGCGATGCGGGCAATAGTCTTCCAGGCATTTGAGCTTGCCGCCGGCGTCGCGCCAGAGCACGAGGTTACGCCCGAGCGCCTTGACCGCGTGCGGCTTGCCCGGCTTGACCTGCACGGACTTCGCCACTGCGTACCACTGGTCGAGCAGGCCGCGATTGACCAGGTCGTCGATCCTCTGCCTGTCGTCGGCCATGGCGTTGCTCCGCCCTGCTGCGCGCGCCGCAAGTCTACTTGATGAAGTCGTTGCTGTAGAGCTGGTCGACCGGCAGCTCGCCCTCGATGAAGCCCTGGCTCTTGTAGAACTTCTGCAGGTTGGCGAGCCGCTGCGGGTCCATCGCGCCGAGCGTCGCTTGGCCCTTGTAGGTCCGCTCGGTATAGTTCGCGAGAATCTTCTTCATCAGCTCTTCCTTGCCCTTGAAGGAGGGCGAAGCCTCGACATAGGCCAGCGCGGCCTTGTTGGGATCGTCCATCACGAACTTCATGCCGCGTAGCGTCGCCTTGACGATGGCGCGCACCATGTCCGGCCGCTCCGCGATCATCTTGTCCGAGGTCAGGATCGCCTGCGACATGGATTGGAAATAGTCCTTGGTGGGAAGCGAGACCGTGTCCTTCACGCCGTCCTTGACGTTGATCTCCCAGTCCGGCGTGCAGGCGCAGGCATCGACGGTGCCCGCGACCACCAGGCTCGCCACCGACGCCGGCCCGACCGCCTGGGCGTCCACATCGCCCTTGCTGATGTTCTTCGAGGCGAGCGCGCCGAGCAGCGCGTAATAGGTCGTATCCTGGAAGGCGAGCACGGAAATCTTCTTGCCGCGCAGATCCTCGAGCTTCTCGATGCCGCGATCCTTGCGGCCGACCACGACGGTAAGGGCGCCGCCGCCCATCAGCCCGACCGCCTTCACCGGCACGCCGTTGCCGCGCACGATGATCGGTGTGTCGCCGATGGCGCCGCCGATCGGCGCATTGCCGACGCCGATCTGCTTGGCGACGTCGACGCCGCCGCGCGCCACCACGAACTCGACGTCGTAGCCGGCCTCGGAATAGTAGCCGAGGTGCTTCGCCAGCACCCAGGGCGCAAACGCCGGCAGGCTCGGCGGTGCAGGCAGGAGATAGGTGATCTTCTCGGCCGCCATTGCCGTGCCCGAGACACCCGCGCACAGCGCCACCAGCATCGCCGTTGCAATGTGCTTGCGCAGCGGACCGAAGGCTTGATCAAACGACATTGTCACTGTCACTTCTCCTTTGCACGTGCCTCGCGCCATTCGCACGCGAGCCGCTCCCGCACCGGCACGAAATCGTAGGTCGGGAAGAACTCGGTCGAGAACGCGCCCCAGGCGCAGCGCTCGATCTCGACGTTGACGACATTGAGCAGGTGCGGCGGCAGCCGCAATGTGACGATCTGCCCGATCCCCATCACCACGTTCCAGCTCACGATCTCCACGCCTTTGGGCGGAAAGCGCTCCCACCAGCCGGTGGCGGCGAGGTGGCCCTGGATGCCCTCCAGGTTCTTCGACTGATCGTGCTTGAGAAAGATCGTCAGGAGGATCGTCTCGGCCGCATCGCTGCTCACGCCACCACCTCCGAAAGCCCACGAAAAACCGCGGCCAGTTGACTCCGGCGGCGGCAATGTTACCTTGTTCTTATTCGAACGCAAGGTTCAAAATGCCGACCGGCGCAGCGAAGCTTTGAGGACAAGCGGAATGAGCGACCTCCATTCCCGGTTGAAGCACCAGTCCCTGGGCCGTCCGCTGAGCGCCGAGGAGCGCGCGCTGGCCGACGCGCTGGAAGCGGTCTTTCGCACGGGACAGCAGGATTTCGAGGAGGTCGCCCGCGCGCTCGAGCGCGAGGGCGTGAAGCGTCCCTCCGGCGCCAAGGAGCCGTGGACTGCCGCCGTGCTGGAGCAGGAGCTCGCCAGGATCAACGCCTCATTGGACGCCGCCTATGCTGACAACGGCATCGGTGCTTGATCTCTCCGGCGTCACCAAGCGCTTCACCGCGCCGGACGGCGTCTCGCCGCTGACCGCGATCGAGCGCGTGAGCCTGAACGTCCACGCCGGCGAGTTCGTCGCGGTGGTCGGGCCGTCCGGCTGCGGCAAGAGCACCATCCTCAATCTGGTCGCCGGCCTCGACCGCCCGAGCGAAGGGCGGATCATGCTCAACGGCATTCCGGTCGAAGGTCCCAATCCGACCGTCGGCTTCATGCTGCAGAAGGATCTGCTGCTGCCTTGGCGCACCATCGTGCACAATGTCGAGTTCGGGCTGGAGGCGCGCGCGATCAGCCGCGCAGAGCGGCGCGAGCGGGCACTGCGGGAATTGCAGCGCTGCCGCCTGCAGGACTTCGCGCAAAGCTATCCCTATCAGCTCTCCGGCGGCATGCGGCAGCGCGCCGCGCTGGCGCGCACGCTGGCGATCGAGCCGGCGATCGTGCTGCTGGACGAGCCGTTCTCCGCGCTCGACGCGCAGACCAAGCTCATCCTGCAGAAAAGCTTCGCGCAGACCATCGCGTCCTCCGCGATCACGACGCTCCTGATCACGCACGACCTGATGGAAGCCGTGATCATGTCGGACCGGATCCTGGTCATGAGTGAACGCCCCGGCCGCATCGTCGAGGAGATCCCCGTCAATCTGCCGGATCGCGACAATCCCATGGCGCGTATCTCGGCGCCGCGGGCGCGCGAATATGTCGACCATCTGCTGGCGAGCCTTCACCTGCAGGAGAAGGCGGCATGAGCGCGTCCGACCTCAGCACCGCCGTCCGTCCTCTCGCTACTTCCCCGCAAGCAGGGGGCGGTACAAAGGAGACCGTGGTCCCGGAGCACCCGGTGCCGGCGCCACGCACCGGGCTGGCGTCGCCGGCGGCCATCATGCTGGGCAGCATCGGGTTCGGTCTCTTGTTTCTGCTGGCCTGGCAGTTCCTCCCGCCGGCGCTCGGCGTGCCGTCCTACATCATTCCGACGGTGACCGACCTCGCGCGCGAATTCGTCCGCATGGCCCAGCGCGAAAGCCTCATGGTGCACGTGCTCTCGACCGTGACCATCGCCACCACCGGCTTCGTGATCGGGAGCTTCCTCGGTGCGGCCATGGGTTACATCCTCGGGATGTCGGTCTTCATCGAGAAGGTGCTGTCGCCGTACATCCTCGGTCTGCAGATTGCGCCCAAGGTCGCGTTCGCGCCGCTGTTCATCATGTGGCTGGGCTACAACGCCTGGCCGAAGCTCCTGGTCACCATCCTCGTCGTGTTCTTCCCGATCCTGGTGAACGTGCTGCAGTCGATGAAGACAGTGGACCGCGACCTCATCAATCTCGCGCGCGCCTACAGCATGAGCCGCATGCAGATTTTCTGGAAGATCGAGGTGCCGACCTCGATGCCGGCGCTGATGGCGGGGCTGCGCATCGGCGCGACCTTGGCGGTGATCGGCGTCACCGTCGGCGAGCTCGTCGGCGGCAATACCGGGCTCGGCTATCTCATCACCTTCGGGGAAGGGCAGGCCAACACCGCGATGGTGTTCAACGCCATCGTGCTGCTGACGCTGATCGGCATCGTACTCTACGGCGCCGTCGCCATGATCGAGGCGCGGGTGCTGCACTACATCCCGCGCGCCATGCGGTAACCGGATTTGCAAGGAGGACGTCCCATGGAACACAAGCCCATCTATCCCGAGATCAGGCCCGAGAGCGTCGTCATTCCGAAGGGCGAGAACCTGTCGTCGTGGCTCACCTCCCGCATCGCGCGATACGACACGCGCGAGCTCGATTGGGACGCGCTCAAGTTCCAGGCGGACTTCGACCCGAAATATCGCCGCGCCCAGATGCGCTATATCGGCACCGGCGGGACCGGCGTCGCCACCGACGACAACGCCGTGCCGGCTGAGCATTTCACTTTCTCCACCATGGTGCTGCCGGCGGGCTGCGAAGGCCCCTTGCATCTGCACACCGACGCGGAGGAGGTGTTCTTCGTGCTGCGCGGCAACAAGCTGCGCTTCATCATCGAGCACCAGGGCGAACGCTTCGAAACCGTGCTCAAGGAGCGCGACCTGTTCTCGGTGCCGCCCGGCGTCTATCGCGGGCTGGTGAACGAGGGCATCGAGGAAGCGCTGATGTGCGTGATCATCGGCAACAGCAAGCCGGTGACGCCGACCTATCCGCCGGATCATCCGGTTGCCAAGATCAAGCGCCCGAAGGGTGGCGGCGCGGGGTAGGGCTGCACATGAACAGCGCCGACAAGGACGCGGTCGAGGAGCGCCTGACCACGGGCATCCTCGGCCAATGGTACGCCGTGGGCAAATCGGTGCAGGTCAAGCGCGACAAGCCCCACGCCGTCAAGGCGCTCGGGCGAAACCTGGTGCTGTGGCGCGACACCAGCGGCAAGCTGCATTGCCTGGAGGATTACTGCCCGCATCGGGGCGCACGGCTGTCGCGCGGCGAGGTGAACGCCGACAATATCTCCTGCCGCTATCACGGCGTCACGCTCGACGGCTCCGGTACGATCGTGCGCGTACCGGCGATGCCGGGCTGCGCGCTGGAGGGCCGCAGGGCCGTAGACAGCTATGCCGTGATCGAGGCCAACGACGGCATCTTCGTCTACTTCCCGGGCAAGGAACGCCCGCAGCCGTGCGAGCTCAAGCTCCCCGCCGAATTCTCCGATCCGGCGTGGAGCAGCATCCTCTGCATGGGACGGTGGGAGTGCACCTATCGCTTCGTCTACGACAATTTTGCCGATCCCATGCACGCCTGCTATCTGCACGCCAATTCCTTCACGCTCGCCTTCGGCGCCAAGCAGGACGTGATGAAGATCCAACCGCGCGATGACGGCTTCTACATCGCGCGCGTTGAGCAGAAGGATGTGAACCTCGACTGGACCGATGTGGTGCTCGACGGCGCCCAGGTCTATTGCCGGCTCGACATTCCCTACCCGGACGCCGCCGGGCCGGGCGGGCCGTTCCGCATCATCGGCTACACCACGCCGGTCGACGAGGGCTCCTGCCTGGTGTTCTTCTGGCGCTTCCGGCAGGTGAGCGGGATCGCCAGGGAATCCTGGCGCTTCCTCTATCGCGCCACGCTTGAAGAGCGCCATTGGCACGTGCTCGAGCAGGACCGCGAGATGCTCACCAATATTCCCGACGACGCGCACAAGCGCGAGATGCTCTACCAGCACGACGTCGGCGTCGCGCGCATGCGGCGCATGCTGTCGCAGCAGGTGAAGCGCCAGCTCGAGGCCGAGGACATGGCCTCGGTCCGCACGGCGGTTTGAGCATGCTCACCGGGCGCACGGTCGTGGTGACGGGCGCCGCGCGCGGCGTCGGTCGTGCGATCGCGCAGGCTTGCGCCGGCGCCGGCGCGTCCCTGGTGCTCGGCGACATACTGGAAGAGCCCGGCCGTGCGGTGGCGCAGGAGCTCTCCAAGATGACCGAGGTCCGCTTCGTGCCGGTCGACCTTGGCGACCCGGCCTCCGTCCACGCCTTCGCGCGCGACATCGCGCAGCGCGAAGGCACGATTCACGGTCTCGTCAACAATGCCGCCATCGCGACCGATGTGGGCGGACCCACCTTCGACGAGATCGATCTCGATCTCTGGGATCGGGTGATGCGGGTGAACGTCCGCGGCACCTGGCTGGTCACCCGTGCGCTCGCGCCGCTGTTCGCCGACGGCGGCGCCGGCCGCATCGTCAATATCGCCTCCGATACGGCGCTGTGGGGCGCGCCGCGCCTGCTCGCCTACGTGGCCAGCAAGGGCGCGGTGATCGCAATGACCCGCTCGCTTGCGCGCGAACTCGGACCGCGCGGCATCGGGGTGACCGCGGTCGCGCCCGGTATCTTGCGCTGCGAGGCGACCGAGTACGTGCCGGCCGAGCGCCACCGCCTGTACGAGAACGGCCGCGCGGTGCCAGGGCCGCAACGCCCGGAGGATATCGTCGACACCGTCGTGTTCCTGCTCACGCCCGGCGCGCTCGCGCTCACCGGTCAGCTGCTTCCCGTCGACGCCGGCTTCGTCTTTACATGAGCGACATCGCGCAGCACTCGGCCGCCGGCCTCTCCTATCTCGCCTGCGGCGACGATGGCACGATGCCGATCGTGCTGCTGCACGGGATCGGCAGCAATGCGCAATCGTTCGTGCCGCTGATGCGCACATTCCCCGGCAGTCGTCCGCTGCTGGCGTGGGATGCGCCCGGCTACGGCGGCTCGCAGCCGCTGGCGGTCGAATGGCCCGATGCTTCCGATTACGCCACTGCGCTCAACCGCCTGCTATCTGAGCTCGACGTGTCGCGCTGCGTCCTCGTCGGTCATTCGCTCGGCGCGCTGATCGCGGCGCGCTTCGCGCGGGTTGCGCCGCGGCGAGTGGCGGCGCTGCTCCTGATCTCGCCCGCGCTGGGCTATGGCACGGAAAAAGGCGGCGCGCTGCCGCCGGCTGTGGCGGGCCGCATCGATGAGCTCGATCGCCTGGGGCCGGAAAAATTCGCCGCGGCGCGCGCAGGCAAGCTCGTCGCCGATGGGCATGCCCGTCCGGACGTTCTGCAGCTGGTCGAGCGGTCCATGGCCTGTGTTCGCCGTCCCGGCTACGACCAGGCCGCGCGCCTGCTCGCCGGCGGTCGCCTGCTCGACGATGCGGCGAAGCTCGAGGCGCCGACCACCGTCATCGTCGGCACGCAAGACCTCATCACGCCGCCGGCCAATGCACGCCGGCTGTTCGATGCGTTGCGCGGCGTGCGCGCCTTTCGCGAGATCGCCGGCGCCGGGCATGCGATCTGCCAGGAGCAGCCGGCCGAGATCGCGCGTGTCATCAAAAAAGTTGCCGACAGCGAGGCCAGCGCGCATGCCTGAGAAAGCCAAATCCGACAAGGCCAGGCGCAAACGCGCCGCCAGGGGCGGACCCTATATAGCTCCGCCGGTGCAACGGGCGGTGCGGCTGATCCGTCATGTGGCCGAAGGCAATCCGGTGCTCAATATGAGCGAGACGGCGAAGGTGCTGAAGATCAATCGCACCACCTTGCTGCGTCTGCTGCACACGCTTGAGGTCGAGGGTTTCGTGGAGCGGCGTCCGAACGGCGCCGGTTTTCAGGTCGGCCTGGCGCTGCTGGAAGTCGGCGCGCGTGCGCTGTTCTCGCAGGACCTGGTGCAGGTGGCGGTGCCGGTGCTGACGCAGCTCGCCGAGACCTTGCAACTCTCCGCTCATCTCGGCGTGCTCGACGGCACCGACGTGCTTTACCTCGTGCGCCGCACGCCCAACACGCCGCTCGCCAGCAATATCCGGGTCGGCAGCCGGCTGCCGGCGCACGCCACCACCATGGGCCGGATGCTGCTCGCGCACATCCCGGCGGTGGAGATCGAGCGGCTCTTCGCCGGCAAGGAGCTGCAGCGCTTCAGCGATCATACCTCGGCAACGCTCGAGGCGCTCCGTAGCAAGGCGGAGAAGGACCGCCGCGCCGGCATCGCCTGGAGCGAGGCGCATTTCGAGCGCGGCATCGGCTCGGCGGCGGTGGCGGTGTTCGATTTCGCCGGCACCCCGCTTGCCGCGATCAACGTGTCTGGCCCGGTCGCCGCGTTCGAGGACGAGAGGCGACGGGCCCTCATCGGCGATGAATTGCGCAAGGCCGGCGCGGAAATTTCCCGTCGGCTGGGATGGATCGAGCCCGACGGCAAGAAGGCAGGCACGGCGAGGACACTCGCCGAAGCCGGAGAATAAGGAAAGCGTATGGATCTCGGACTGCAAGACAAGGTCGCCGTCGTCACCGGCGGGACGTCGGGAATCGGGCTCGCCACTGCGCGCCTGTTCCTGGCAGAAGGCGCAGCGGTCGCGATCTGCGGCCGCGACGAGGCGCGGCTCGCCGCCGCCAAAGCATCGCTTACGGGCAATGCAGCGTCGAGCCAACTGCTCGCCTTGCCCTGCAACGTGCTGGACAAGGAAGCGGTCGGACGGTTCAAGACCGCGGTCGAGCAGTGGATGGGGCGCTGCGACATCCTGGTCAACAATGCCGGACAGGCGCGCATGTCCACGTTCGCGGACACCACGGACGAGGCCTGGCGCGAGGAGCTGGAGCTGAAATTCTTCAGCCAGATTTATCCTGTTCGGGCTTTCAAGCCACTCCTGGACAAGAGCGACGCGGCGGCGATCCTGACAGTCAACTCGCTGCTCGCCTATCAGCCCGAGCCCTACATGGTCGCCACCGCGGCGGCGCGTGCCGGCGCGCAGAGCCTGGTGAAATCGCTGGCCGGCGAGTTCGCTCCGCGGATCCGCGTCAACTCCGTGATGCTGGGGCTGATCGATTCCGGCCAGTGGGAGCGCCGCTTCGTCGTGCGCGAGAACAAGGCGCAGACGCGCGAGGAGTGGATCGGCGAGGTCGCGCGCAGCCGTCACATCCCGATGGAGCGGCTGGGTGAGCCGGAAGAGGTCGCGCGCGCCATCGCCTTTCTCTGCTCGCCGGCCGCCGGCTTCATCACCGGTGCCCAGCTCGAGATTTCCGGCGGCACCTCGCGGCACATATAGAGTGTAGAGAGTGCGATCATGGTGAGTGAGACCACAACGTCGATCACCGAGCCCGTGGGCGATGTCGTCGCCCACACTTTGGCCGAGCTCGGCGTCACCACGGTCTTCGGCGTGATCTCGATCCACAACATGCCGATCCTGGACGCGATCGCGCGCCACAACCGGATCCGTTTCGTGCCGGCGCGCGGCGAGGCCGGCGCCATGAACATGGCGGACGCCTATGCGCGGGTGTCGCGCTCACTCGGCGTCGTCATTACCAGCACCGGCACCGCGGCCGGCAACGCCGCGGGCTCGCAGGTCGAGGCGCTCACCGCCGGTTCTCCTGTGCTGCACATCACCTCGCAGATCGACCGCCCCTACATGGATCGCGACCGCGCTGCGATCCACGACGTGCCGCGGCAGGCCGACATGCTGCGGGCGATCTCCAAGGCCTATTTCCGGGTCTGGGACGGGCGCACCGCGGTCGGCATGGTGCAGGCGGCGGCGCGCGCCGCGCTTACTGCGCCAAGAGGCCCCGTGTCGCTGGAGATCCCGATCGACGTGCAGCGGGAAAAAGTCGCGCGGCCCGAGCATGTCGGCATCGGCCCGATCATGCCGCAGGCCGCCGATCCGAAGCTGCTCGACGCGCTGGCCGAAATGGTGCGGCAGGCGAAGCGCCCGATGCTGTGGCTCGGCGGCGGCGCGCGCGAGGCGGGCGCGGCGGCGCTCGATCTCGCCGAACGCGGCTTCGCAGTCGTCTCGAGCACCAATGGCCGCGCCGTAGTGCCCGAGGCGCACCCCCATACGCTCGGCGCCTACAACATGACCGCGCCGGCGCAGGCGATCTACGACCGCGCCGATCTCATGATCGTGGTGGGGTCGCGGCTGCGCGGCAACGAGACCCGCAACAATGCCGCGCGGCTGCCGCGGCCGCTCATCCAGATCGACGCCGATCCCGGCCAGGCCGCACGCAACTACGCGGTCGACCTGTTCATCAATGCGGACGCCGCCGCAGCGCTCGAGGGCCTGCGCGAGCGCCTGCCGGCGAAGCTTAGCGTCGATGTGACGTTTCTGGAGGACGTGGCGCCCGCGCGCCGGCAATCCGCCGAGAAGCTCGCCGCTGCGCTTGGTCCCTATCGCGTGGTGGCCGACGCGCTGCAGGCGCGCGTGGCGGAAGGCCGGCATCCGTTCGTGCGCGACGTGACGCTTGCCAACAGCACCTTCGGCAACCGCTATGTACATCTGGCGGCGCCGCATCTTGGCGTGCATGCGCTCGGCGGCGGCATCGGGCAGGGCGTGGCCATGGCGGTCGGCGCGGCGCTCGCCGGCGTGCCGGCGAAGACCGTCGCGCTGCTCGGCGACGGCGGCACGATGGTCAATCTCGGCGAGCTGGCAACCGTGGTGGACGCCAAGGCCAATATCGTATTCGTGCTGATGAACGACCGCGGCTACGGCGTCATCCGCAACATCCAGGATGCGCAGTTCGGCGGCCGGCGCCATTATGCCGACCTGCACACGCCCGATTTCAAGCTGCTCTCCGCAGCGCTCGGGCTCAAGTACCAGAAGGTCAACCATATCGACGATTTTCCCGCAGCCTTCGATCGCGCGCTGCTGGCGGGCGGGGCGCAGATCGTCGAGGTCGACATGCAGGTGATCGGCCCGTTTGCGGAAGCCTTCGCCGGTCCGCCGGCGGGCGCAGCGGGCAGCGCATGAACGACCTGCTGGCCAAGCTCGCGCAGCCGCTCCGGCGCGGAGAGGTGGAGGATTTGCGCGGCCTGACCGTCGAGACGCCGATCGAGTTCGACGGCGCCGCGCTGCCCCATCTCGATTTCACCGGTACGACCTTCAACGCCCCGGTGACGCTGCGCAACGTCGTGTTCCAGGGCCTGGCCTGGTTCACGGATTGCACGTTCAACGCGGTGGCGAATTTTTCAGGGAGCCGGTTTCTCAGCGATGCCCGCTTCGACAAGGTGCGCCTACGACGCGGCGCGACTTTCTCCGGCGTCGAGTTCCACGGCGTCGCCTGCTTCGACGAGGCCGAGTTCGGCGATGCGAGCTTTCTCGACCGCATGACCTGCTACGGCAATCTGTCGCTCGACCGCACGCATTTTGCCGGCGCGGTGAGCCTGCAGGACAGCGAATGCTTCGGCGGGCTCTGGTGCAACTGCACGATATTCGCCGGCCGCGCCGATGTCCGCGGGATGGAGGTGCACGGCCGCACCTGGCTGGTCGGCGCCGAGCTCGGCGACGACGCCGCGCCTTCGGCCGGCAACAAGCTGACCGGGTCTATCCGCAGCTACGGCTATCGGTGGGTTTGACGGGAACTTTGCCGTCAGGCGGCCGACTTCTTCTTGCCGGCCTCGCGCGCGCGGTCGGCAGCCTCTTTCGCCAATCGCAGCGCCTTCAGCCGCGCAGTCTTCTCACGCATGGCAACGCCCGCGGCCTCGTATTCGGCCATGGCCTTGGCGCCCTCACGGGCCCGCTGCTCCTTCTTGAAATTTGCATCGGTACGGTCGCGAGTGTCCTTTGAACTATTCGCCAATGTCGTCTCCTGTCGCAATGCTGACGGTCCGCGCACCCCCGCGCATTGCGACCCGTCACGGCCGATCATATGCATGCGTATATATGTCTGCCGCGGCGCAAAACAAGCTGGCGATGCCGCTGTTTCCGCGGGAAAGGGCTGCTATTCCGCCGCCACCATCTTGGCTGCGGCGGCCTGCTCCTCCTGGTGCAGCCGATCGAGGATGCGGCGCGCCTGGATCACGCCGGAGTCGGCATTGATGTCGGTCTGTGGCGGATTGGGGATCATCTGCAGATTGCGCTGCTGCGCCTCGAACACCGCGACATCCTCGAGGAACGCGGTGCGGATCTGCTCGATGATCATGTCGGTGGTCTTCGGGTTCTTGACGTCGAAATTGTGCGCCTGTCCCCAGAAGTAGTGGCTGGTGGTTTCCGTCTCCGGCGTGATGGCGTTGAGGTTCCACATGCCGATGCCGCCCACGCGCTTGCCCTCGGGCGCGCCGGTGCCGGTCGGCGTGGCGCCGACGTCGAGCCGCAGGAACGCCGGCGGCGCGAAATTGATGATCTGCCAGCGATCGACGTTAGTGGCGAAGCCGCCGGCTTTCACGAAGGTCGGGGGCGCCGGCGCGTCGACGATCCAGCGGGTGACCGTGACGTTGTCGCCCGAACGCTGCACCTTGACCTGCGCCTGATCGACCAGGGCGGAATTGCCGATCGTGGTCTCGTGCACGAAGGCGAGGTGGGTGAGGTCGAGCAGGTTGTCGACGATGAGCTGCCAGTTCGACTTGACGTGAAGGTATTGCCCCTTTGCTCCCCACGCGGGATCGTCGAACCAGTGGAAGTCGGGGATCGTGTCGGGATCGGCGAGCGCCGGATCGCCCATCCAGATCCATAGCCAGTGATAGCGCTCGACCACCCGATAACTCTTCACCCGTGCCGAGCGCGGAATCATGTCCTGGCCGGGCACGCGCACGCAAGTGCCCGTCTTGTCGTAGCGCAGCCCGTGGTAGTGACACTGCAGCTCGTCGCCGACCAGCTTTCCCATCGACAGCGGCAGATGGCGGTGCGCGCAGCGATCCTCCAGCGCCACCGGCGTGCCGTCCTGCAGGCGATAGAGCACGACCGGTTCCCCGAGAATGATGCGGCCGACCGGGCGACGCTCGATCTCGTGGTCGTAGGCCGCGACGTACCAGTAGTTCTTGAGGAACATGGCGCTTCCTCCATCGATGACCCGCGCTTTTGCAGGCATGGTAAGCGTCGGCGCTCCGGCTTTCAATCCGCCGCGGTCACAGCATGTCCTTGATCGCCCGGATCAGGTTGCGATCGACGCTGATCATGTCGCCTTGCGCGGGCAGTGCCATCGCTTCGCGCTCCTGCGGCGACACCGCGCGACCCTGCAGGATGACGCGTCCGTCGGCGGTCAGGAAAATCGAGGACGCGGCGCCCGCGTCGTCATCGGTCCACACCAGCTCCACCCGGAATTTCACGATCGTCTCCCCTGAAGGTGCATCGTGGACCACTCACCCATTGCTGCCCGTTGCGGTTGCAGCGTCGAAAACGCGACAAGGTTGCCCGTTGAAATCGACCGATCGAAACGACTAGCATCCATTCAAGGGTAACGAAATGCAGCGAGGGAGGAACGACATGGCTATTCATCGAGCCGGGGCACGCGGGCAGGGCAGGCGCTTTTTCGCCGCCTCCTTGACTGCCGTTGCCGGCGTCGTTCTCGCCGTCGCGCCGGCGCGGGCGCAGGACTTCACCATGAAGTTCGCGACCCAGACCATCAACGACATGCAGCACGAATACATCAAGGTCTACAAGACCGAGTTGGAGAAGGCGACCAACAATCGCATCAAGGTCGAGGTCTATCCCGCAAGCCAGCTCGGCGGCGCCCCGCGCCAGACCGAGGGCCTGCGGCTCGGCACCATCGAAGCCGCCATCGCGCCGGTCGAGCTGTTCGTCGGCGCCGACCAGCGCTTCCAGGTCCCGGCGCTCGCCGGCCTTTACAAGGACCGCGAGCACCTCAAGCGCGTGGTCGACGTCCCCGCGTTCCGCAAGGCGATTTTCGACGTGGCGGCGGCGCGCGGCATGGTCGGCATGAGCGCCAGCGCCTACGACATGCAATCGTTCGTCTTCAAGGCGCCGGTCGCGAAGGTCGCCGATTTCTCCGGCAAACGCATCCGCGTGCTGGCCTCCGAGGGCGAGCAGAGCGCGGTGGCCGCGCTCGGCGGATCGTCGGTGCCGATGTCGCTGCCGGAAGTGCTGCCGGCCCTGCAACAGGGCACGATCGACGGGGTCAATTCGGTGCTCGGCGTGTTCGTCGCGTTCCGCTACCACGACGCGGCGCAGAACCTGGTCGACACCGCGCTCTGGCCCATCCTGTCGGTCTCGCTGGTGAGCAAGATTTTCTATGACCGGCTGCCGCCGGACCTGCAAAAGATCGTTATGGAGACCGGGACCAAAATCGAGCCTCAGCTCGTGAAGTGGCAGATCGAGCGCATCGCGAGCGACACCAAGGCCTGGACCGACAAGGGCGGCAAGATCGTCAAGCTTTCACCGGACGACCAGCAGGAGGCGGTGCGCCGCACGTCGGCCGCGGCGCAGACGGTGGTGGCGAAGAGCGCTCCGCTGAAGGACCTTTACGATCGCCTCAAGACCATCACAGCATCCGTGAACTGACGCGGCGGTCGCATGACCGAACCGTCAAACGATGCTCCGGCGCCGAACGGCTTCATCGTTTGGCTCTGCGACGGCATCTCTCAAGCGTGTCTCGTCATCGCGGCGCTTTCGCTCCTGTGCATTGTGGCGATCAACGGCGCGAACGTGGTCGCGCGCTATTTCTTTGGCCGGGCGTTCAGCTGGGCCGAAGAGCTGATGCTGTTCCTGATGATCCTCGGGGTCTTCTCCGGCGCGATCGCGGTGACCTGGCGCAATCTTCACATCCGCATCGACACCCTGGTCGAACGCCTGCCGCCGGCGATCGGCCGCGCGGCGATGTTGGTCGCGGCGCTCGCCTCGATCGCCATTCTCGCGGTGGTGACGTTCGCGAGCTTTCGGCTGGTTTCGCTGCTGCAATCCATGGACCAGCGCAGCGACGCGCTGAATGCACCGAGCTGGCTGCCGCAGTCCTTCTTGACGATTGGACTCGGCATGATGGCGTTGATGATGCTGGCTCGCATCGTGGTCTCGCTCCGTCGGTGAAGAGACCGATGCTGGCCAAGGCAACGCCCGTGACGACGCCCATGACGAAGTGTACGCCATGACCGTTCTGTTGATCGTCGTGCTGCCGGTGCTGCTGCTGCTCATGGGGGCGCCGATCTTCGTAGCCCTGTTGGCCGCCGCCTTGGGCGGGATCGTGCTCAGCGGCAATCCCATTCACGCGTTGCATTCGGCGATCTTCGGAAATCTCGATATCTTTCCGCTGCTCGCGGTCCCGCTGTTCATCTACGCCGGCGATATCATGTCGCGCGGCGGCATCGCGCGACGACTGATCGAGCTCATCCTGTCGCTGGTCGGCGCGGTGCGCGGCGCGCTCGGCATCGCCACGATTGCCGCCTGCGAGGTGTTCAGCGTGATGTCGGGCTCGAGCGTCGCCTGCGTCGCCGCCATCGGCAAGCTCACCATCCCGGCGCTGAAGAAGAACGGCTACGGCGACACGTTCTCGGTCAGCCTGGTCACCGCGACCGGCGTGATCGACGTCATCACGCCGCCCTCGATCGCCATGATCATTTACGGGATCGCGGCCCAGCAATCGGTGCCGCAGCTCTTTCTGGCCGGTTTCCCGGCCGGCATTCTCATCGGCATCGCGCTCGCGATCTATGTGGTGTGGTACGCGAAGGTCGAGAAAATACCGATCACGGCGCCGGTGGAGCGCAAGGACATCCTCGCCCATCTCAAGGACTCGATCTGGTCCCTGCTTGCTCCCATCGTCATTCTCGGCGGCATCTATGGCGGCCTGTTCACGCCGACGGAGGCCGCCGGCGTCGCTTGCATCTATGCCATCGTGATCTCGATGTTCGTCTATCGCGAGCTGACCTGGCGGCAGCTCTGGGAGATCACCGTCGAGTCATCCGCGCTGATCGCCCAGATCCTGATCATCGTCGGTGCCGCCGGCGCCTTCGCCTGGCTGATCACGACCAGCGGGTTTCCGGCGAAGCTGATCGCCTTTGTCGATCAGCTCAGCCTGCAGACCTGGATCCTGCTGCTGGTCATCAACGTCATTCTGCTGTTCGTGGGAAGCGTGCTCGAGCCGCCGGCCGCGATCCTGCTGCTCACCCCGCTGCTCACGCCGATCGTCTACCGGGCAGGGGTCGATCCGATCCATTTCGGCATCATTTTCACCGTCAACCTGGCGATCGGCATGTTCATGCCGCCCTTCGGCCTGAACCTTTTCGCCTCGCATGCATTGTTCGGCACGCCGTTGCCGAAGCTCTATCGCGGCGTGCTGCCGTTCCTGGTCATCTATCTGGTCATGCTGATGCTGGTCACCTACGTGCCGGCGATTACACTGTGGCCGTTGAAGCTACTGAGGTGACCGAACTTCACTCGCTGCCGAACTGCGCCACCAGATAGCCGGCGATCTGCTGCGCTTCCTCCGGCGTCGCGATCGCGCCGCGGGTGACCATGTTGCCGACGATGAACGGCCAGTCCCGCTTGTGCCGCTTGACGATGGTGACGCGCTCGAGGTCGTGGCAGGTCGAGCAGCGCGCCTCCACGAGCTCCTTGCCGGCGCCGCCGGGCAGCGTGATGGCTTTCGCCGTCGTGGGTTGCGGCGCGCCGGGCCCGAAATTGACCGTCAGATATTGGATGACCGTGTCGGCTTCGCGCGGCGTCAACTGCGCGCCGCGCAGCACCATGTTGTAGACGTGACGCTTCCAGCCCGTCGCACCCTCGCGGCCGACCATGATGGTGTTCAACGTGTGGCACTGCGAGCAGGCGACCGCGACCAGCTCGCGGCCGTCGCCTTGCGGCAGGACCATGGTGGTCTGCACTTGCGCCTGAGTTTGAGCCTGGGCCTGAGCTTGGGCCGGCGTGGCGGCGGCGGCGCAAAGCGCCGCGAGCGCGCCGAGCAATGAGAGGCGCCGCATGTCACACCTTCCTGGAGCGCAGGTCCGCCACGGAGTAGGGCGGATGCCAGGTCGATGCCGCGCCCACGCCGTCACGATAGGTGTGGATGTCGAGCAGGTAGGGCCGGCCGTCGGCGACCACGCGCCTGGCACGACTGATCGCGTCCTTGAGCTTGCCCGGCTCCTTCACCACCTCGGCCTCGACGCCGAAGGCTTCCGACGCCTTGGCGTAGTCCACGTCGGGGCTGCCGAGATAGCAGGTCATGTCGCGACCGGTCTTGAACTGGCGGCCGCCGTAATGCCAGATCCGGTTGCGCTCGTTGTTGTAGCTGTGATTGTTGAGCACGATGTTCATGACAGGCGCCTTGTAGCGCGCCTGCGTCCACAGCGGTTGCGGCCCGGAGAAGCAGAAGCTGCCGTCGCCGACCACTGACACGACCGGCAGATCAGGACGTGCAAGCTTGACGCCGAACGCTGACGCCATGCCCCAGCCCAGTACGTTCGGGCCGGTGGCGATGTACTGCTTGTCGTCGCCGCCGAACGACATCACGGGATCGATTGTCTTGCCGGAATCGACGTCACAGACGTAGCAGGTATCCTTGTCGAGCGCGGCTTCGAGCTCGAGCCCGATGCGCTCCAGGCTGACCGGCGTGCGGTCGGCGTTCTCTCGCGCGATCTGCTGGCGGAACGCGCGCATTTCGTCGGTATAGGCGCGGGTGCGCGCCGCGCGCTCGGCCGCGATCTCCTTGAGCCGGGAATCCGTCGCCAGGCTGCGGATCGCGGCCGTCAGGTCGGCGGTGGCAAGGCGGATGTCGGCGACGATGCCGAGATCGACCGGCGCGCCGCGGGCGAGGCTCGTGGGATCGAGCCGCACCGAGATCAGCTGCTGCCCGGGCGCCGGCCGCTCGCCGTAGCGGTTGCCAAGGTTGAGCAGCACGTCGACTTTTCCGGGGAAGCGCATGTCGCGCAGCTGCGGGCCGATATAGAGCGGATGCTTGGTCGGGAACGGTTTCGACCAGAAGCCGAGCGAGCCGGCCTGTCCGCTGACGGGAAGCCCGAGCAGCTCCGCGAGCTCGACCAGCTCTTTGTTGGCGCGGCACCAGGTCGCCTCGTCGCCGACGCTCAGCATCGGGTTCCTGGCCTCGAGCAGCAGGCGCGCTGCTTTGAAGATGTCGTCCTGGTCCGGACGGATGCGCATCGGCACGTCGAACTTTGCCTGGTCCCAGATGGCGGCGTCCGCCTCCTGGCGCAGCACGTTGGTCGGCAGCGAGAGGAAGACCGGCCCGCATGGCGACGTGGACGCGAACTTCATGCCGCGCCGCACGGTCTCCGGGATCGAGCCGGTGGTCTTCGCCGCCCAGTACCACTTGGTGATGG
>Ga0126377_10000316_pt1 | contig 28711 bp, 41 predicted proteins | sample PanSoiMetPlot_22_FD_92647 | JGI IMG/M metagenome (GOLD analysis project Ga0126377, IMG submission 92647) | Tropical forest soil microbial communities from Panama - MetaG Plot_22 | ecosystem: Environmental > Terrestrial > Soil > Tropical forest > Bulk soil | place: Panama | collected 2016-02-17 | reverse complement strand
CCGCATTAGCCTTAAGGAGCAACGCTTGAGGGCGGAGGAGGTCGACGACACCCCCCCTCGCGACGGCCACCGCACGCACCGAGGACGAGGGAGAAGCCAGCCCCACGCCCCCCCCCCCACACCCTCGGCGCGGGAAATAGATTTAACTCCAAGCCCCCCACCCACCGACGCCCCCTCCCACCGTTTCCGGGCCTAACATCTTGTAATACATACACTTTCGCTAATTCCCGGCAATTCCCGCTAATTCTCAGCCTTTAATTCTCAGCCTTTGATGATCTTCTCGGCTTGTTTCCTGCGGTAGGCGCGTTTGCGTTCGGCGGCGGACAGTTCGGGACCGCGGGGGCGGCCGCGCGGGCGGGTGTCCTGTTTATTACGGACACCTCCTGTCTCAGAAATTCCTGTCTCAGAAATTGTTTCTGTCCCAGAAATTATTTCTGGGACATCGGGATCAATTTCTGGGACAGTATTATTTGGGACATCTTTGTCGGCATCGCTCGCTTGTTCGATCACGCCTCTGCTGGCCATGGAGACGCACTGGAGGAGCTTGGTGAGTTCGTCCAGGAGGTAGACGATGTCCATGTCGACGGCTTTGCGCCGTGCCTGCTCGATCTTGGCGAGGAGTGTGTGGCGTTTGCGCTGGTCGGGCCAGTGTGGGAGCGGGGGTGGTGTCCAGGTTTCGGTGGGGGAGGTTTCGGTGGGCATGGGGGCGACCTCTGTGAGGGTGTATCCCTTCTGGCGACAGTAGCGCATGATTCGGGTAAGCGGCCACTTTGTCATCGAGCGCAGGATGGGGGCCAAGATGGGGGCAAAGGGGTGGATGATACCGCTGGCGTAGACGAAGCCAGCGCAGAATGTGGGAGTGGTGACTTGGAAGAGGCGTGTCATGGCCTGGGAGAATTTGCCGTTTGGCTATGCGGTGAACAGGGACTTTGCGACCGACGCTTATCAGGTCTGGTGTCCGGCCGGGCTGGTGACGCCTGCCCAGATGGTGACGGTGACGGCCAAGACCATGAACGAGTGTAGCGGCGATCTCGTGCGTGCGTTGCAGCAAACTTTGGTGGTTTCCCAGTTCGATTTGATGCAGCGCAACATGGAGACTGTACCGGAGCCCGTCATCAAGGTGACGCCCTGGTATCATCGTGAGCTAGACTTGGACTAGGGGGCGGGCAGACGCGGGAGGAGGAGACGTTCATGGCGGTGCTGTATGGGACGAGCGATGATCGGGTGGTGCCGGACCCGTTGATAGTGGTGCAGGTCGAGGTGGGGGCCGGCGCGCTGTGACGACTGTGCCGAGGCTTTCATCGGGGTGAGCTTTATTGGGGAGCAATCCGGTCACGACGGGACGCGCGGGGAGGTGGTGCTGACCCTGGAGATGGCGGAGCATTTCGCTGGGCTGCTCCAGCGTGCCATCGCCAAGCTCAAGGGAGAGGGAGAGGTTCAGTGATCCCCTCGACCAAGGAGGTGGCTGAGACGGTCCGTAAGCTGATCGAGGGGGTGGCGGACGAGGTGGTGGTGCGGCTGCACGGCAAGGCGGGTGAGGATCGTTTCTGGAACCAGCATCTCGTCAAGGCGGCGGTGATGGAGGTGTGGCTGGACTGGTTTCTGGGCGACTGGACGCCGCCACCGAAGGGTGTATCCTCGACCAACGCTGATTCTAACAGCCCCCCTCAAGGAGGGAGATGATGCCAGAGCCGGTCAAGAAACCGCCGCCGGACCCGACTGTGACGTTGTGGGTCTCTATTGTTGGAGGCGGCTACATCCAGGTTTGCCACATCGTGTGGTTCAGGCCGGAGACGCATGATCGGGTGGTGATAACGACGTTGGATGGCAGCGTGCTGCGCAGCACGGATGAAGCGTTCTTCCAGGATGGATAGGAGCTAAACCATGCCGAAATCGTTGACGCGGCCGGTGCCGGGGCAATGGATCTGGTACTATGCCAACAACCCGCCAGTCGGGCTCCCCTCGCCTGCGCTGGTGTGCCAAGTGGTCTCGGAGGCGAGCGAGGGCCAGTTTGGCCCGGCGCCGACCTACAATCTCTATGTGATTGCCCCGGACGGCACGGTGACGGGCGCGGTGACCGGGGTGCCCTACTATTATGGTAGCCGCCCGGTCGGTGCCATCGCGTGGTGCACCATGATGCGGGTGCGAGTGCCTGCCTCCGGCGCTTATCCGTCCGGCGGCTGACCTATTCTGCTTCATTGAACGAGAACTAACGAGAACCAGCGAGAACGGGAGATCGATCATGGCACCTGGGAAGAGCGAAGGCGGAGAGACTCTACACGAACAGCGCAATCTCACCGAAGAGGAAATCCAGGAGCGCACCAAGGCCAAGCTGAAGGCCGACGAGGAGGAGAGCGAGAAGGTCAAGGAGGCGTTGGCCGAGGACAAGAAGAAGCTCGAAGAGCAGGAAGCCAAGGAGGCCAAGGAGCGCAAGGCCGACGAGGAGAAGAAGGAGGCCGGAGCCAAGAAGGCAGAGGAGAAGACCAAGGAGCAGGCCGAGGGCAAGGCCAAGGACGAGCACTCCGGTGCCGCCGTGCCCGCGCATGGCTCCGCTTCTGGCCGGAGCCAAGCGCATCGCTGATGCGCGCACTCAAGCCGGGTGAGGCTTGCCTCGTCTACGACGACGTCCTTCCGCCCGAACGGCAGAAGGAACTCAACGAATATCTGGGCATGCCCGGTTGGGAGTGGGGCTGGCGCTCCAACCGGGCGACCGACCAGTATCGCTTCTTCCACAAGCACTTCGCGGGCAGTCGCCGGGCTGATCGCCGGGACGACAAGACCAAAGAGGTGCTCGACGCGGGCTACGATTGCGAGGACGAACTCCAGGACAACGCCCCCATCATCTGGCTGTTCTGGAAGGATGTGCAGAGCGTGTTGCTGGCGGGGCACACGCTCGTGAGGTGTTACGCCAACGGACTGCAATATGGCTCCGATGGCACGCTGCACACCGACAGCGTGGTGCCGTGGAGCTATACGTGTGTGTACTACCCGCACGAAACCTGGGACCCCGACTGGGCGGGAGAAACCCTGTTCTTCAATCGCAGCAAGACCGAGATCATCGGCGCTTGCCACCCCAGGCCCAACCGGCTGTGTGTGTTTCCGGGGACCACCTTTCATGTCGCCCGCGGCGTTTCCCGCCTCTGCCCGGTCCTGCGAATCACGCTAATGTTCAAGACCGAGTTCAAGCAGGTGCGTGATAGGGCTTCCGAGAAGAGCGCAAGCGAAACCCATGAGCCTGGAACAGAGACACCTTGAGTTCCTGACCGATGTGCTCGGCACGCAACACGTCAGGCACAGCGGGAGAAATCTCTGCGAGCACCTGTTTGGCACCTACACGCTGCTGGAGGAGTGGGGCGCTCCGGAGGAGGCTCGCCTCGCCGGGCTGTTCCACTCCATTTACGGCACCAATGCCTTCAAGCATCGCTCACTGGACATTACCTCCGAGGGTGATCGCGATCTGGTGCGGGTGATGATCGGGGCCTATGCCGAGTGGCTGGTCTACGTGTTCTGCTCCACCGACAGGCCCGGCGCCTTCCTGGTGGCGTGCGGCTATCAGCAGCCCTCGTTGCGAGATCGCATCACCGACCAGTGGATCGACGTGACGCACCAGGACCTGAGAAACCTGCTTGAGATCGAGGCGGCCAACCTGCTGGAGCAAGGCGCGCGCGAGAAGACGCTGTGGCGGATGGCGGCGTGCCCGGTGATCAGCGAGAGCGCCCGAAGAGCTTTGCGCAAGCGGCTAGGGGAGAAAGTCTCTGCTTAGTCACGAGCTTGGCCTTGCAGCATGGCGACGACAGCGGCCGCGGCCGGGTACTTGTACCAGACGTCCTCCAGCGCTTCGAGCGCCTGCTGGACGGCGGTTGCGTGCTCTTTGGTGGGCGCTTTCTTGGCTCTACGGTGAGCCTCGATCACCATCCCGATGGCATCCATCAGTTCATCGATTGCTTCCTGGGTCGGTCCCGCTACCAGTTGCACCATCTTCATCGCCCTCCATCTTGCCGAGGCCACCACATTCCGGGCACTGGATATCGTAAAGATGTGCCCCCTCCCGGTCGTACACCGGATAGGTTCCCATTCCGTCACAGACTTTGCAGTTATCTGCTGTGCCTGCTGTCATGGACCTTGGTTTCCGGTCCGATAAATTGCTTGAACTCATTGACAATGTCCTGCTCCGTCTTGCCACATGTGATGATCACATCGAACGGCAGGCCGATGTCCTTGATCCTGATGTAACCGTTGAGACCATCGGCTTTCAGTCTATCGAGGTTTGCGTGTGAGAGCCCGATCAGCAGAATTTGTCTGCCGTCCGGCGTGGACATTGTGGCTTTGATCATGTGAGTGCAATCATGTGAGTGCAATCATGTGAGTGTGCCGAGCGGATCGAGCAATTGCTTTATCGCCGCGTCGAAGTTGCGCTTGGCGACGGTGATCTGGATGACCTGATGCGGCGGGCTGGGTCCGACAACGGCGTGTAGCTCTGTTATCAGCGCGTCCGTCAGCGCCATCGCGGTGTTGAGCGCGTTGGTGAGCTTGGAGCGCTGCTCCTCCAGCGTCTTGAGCGCTACGCGCGCCATCTTGTACGAGTTTGCGTACTCGCGTGCCGCCGCCAGCACGCACAGGGGGCACGCCCCGTCAGCAAGCGCGACCTGCTTGTCGAAGATGCTGTGTGGGCACTCAGCTTGCGTGATCTGGTCCATCTTCTTCTTCCAGGTTCGTTCGTCTGACCCAGTAGCTGTAGCAGGCGTTCACCATCTCCAGCACGATCTCGCGTGGGCATCTCAGCAGGATCAGTTGCGCCACCACCCCGTCGAAGCCAGCCATGGCTTGATTGAGGTGCATCGTGAAGCCCTGCTTGGCTTCCTCTTCCTTCTCCGAGCGGTTCCTCTTGTCGAACCACTCCTGGAAGTTCTCGATGTCCGCCATCTCGGCTATCCTGTCAGCTATCCAGCTTCTTGCGGAAGGTCGAGAGCACATCGAACCGCGGTGACGGCGGCTGGCGGAATATCTGCCGCATGGCGGCGTCGAGGTTCTCCTTGCAGGTGGCAACTCCGCTCGAAATGGGCGAGCCCTCCGGGAGAAACGCGATCAGCGCATCGGTCAATTGCGTCGCACAGTGCAGCGCATGCACGACCAGCGCGGCATCGGCGCGCACGCTCTTCAATTCGGCGTCGCGCAAGCCGAGTTCGCGCCCGGAGTTGAAGGCGAGCATGTTGCGCTGCTTGGTGAGGGTCTCGACCTGTGTCTTGAGAGCCTCGATTTCGGCTTCGTAGTCGCGGCTCTTGTCCATGTTGCGTTTGTATATCATTTCGCATAGTCTCGCAACATGCCGAAAGAAGCCTGTGGATATTCGTCTCGCCGCACCATCGGGATGATGATTCGTCTGACGGAAGGCGAGAAGGAACTATTCCATCAGCGCGCCGAGGACCTGGGGCTCTCGCTCTCGTCCTGGGCGCGCATGACGCTCTTGAGTGACGTCAATGACCGAGCATCTCCGCCGGGTGGGCCGCGGCCGCAGCTACAACAAGCGCAAACGCGCGCCCACGGGGCCTACAAGAGACGATGACGTGCGACTGCAACTCCCAGGACAGATGGAGCTGGACGTGAGCAACTGGAAACGCATGCGTAAATCGGGCGTGATCGAGGTTCGGCCTTATATCGAGGAGGAGGACCTCACCAAGGTGAGCGTGCAACCGGAGTATACGCCCAAGCCGGGCGACTTCATCGCGCGTGACCCCGATAATCCTGGCGATCAGTGGCTGTTGAGCGCAGAATACGCGGCGAAGAACTACGAATCGGCAGACTAGCCCGCGACTAGCCCGCGACTAGCTCGTAAAGAGCGTATGGATCTCGAAGCGCTGCCGCCTGAGAGCCTCGACCTCGCCCTCAGGGCGATGCGGGACGAGTTTGCGCTGCGCCAAGAGCGCAAGAATCAGTCCAAGGCGGGCGGATTGATCGCGTTCGTCCGCTATTTCTGGAATGTGCTCGAACCCGAAACCAAGCTGGTGGAAGGATGGCTACTCTACGATATCTGCAATCACCTGGAGGCGATCACGTTCGGGAAGATCACCCGATTGCTGATCAATGTCCCTCCCGGCAGCATGAAGAGCTTGATGGTGAACGTGTTCTGGCCCGCCTGGGAATGGGGGCCGATGGGCATGCCGCATCTGCGATACGTGTCTTTCTCGTATTCTTCGGGCCTAACGGAGAGGGACAACACCAAGTTTCGCAAGCTGGTGACGCATGACAAGTATACCGCGCTCTGGGGGGACAAGTTCGTCTTGGAGAAGGAAGGCGAGATCAAGATCACCAACAATCAGACCGGCTCGAAGTTCGCGTCGTCGGTCAAAGGCATCGGCACCGGCGAACGTGGTGACCGGGTGGTTATCGACGATCCTCATGACGTTCACAAGTCTGAGTCGGATGTCGTCCGAACCGACACTGTTCGATGGTTTCGTGAAACTATCACCGACCGCCTCAATAACCTGGACGATTCAGCGATCATCATCATCATGCAGAGGGTTCATCAGGCTGATATCTCCGGCTTCATTCTCGAAGCGGGGTGGCCGTACTGCCATCTTATGGTGCCGATGGAATTTGAGGCCGGGCGAGAGCCCTACAATCCGCTTGGGTGGGTGGACCCCCGCACAGAGGAAGGCGATCTGGCGTGGCCTGAGAGATTCTCACCCGAAGCTGTTGCCAAGATCGAGCAAGAGAAAGGTTCCTTCGCGTACGCGGGGCAGTACCAGCAGAGGCCCGCTCCTCGAAGTGGTGGAATCATCAAGCGCGAGCACTGGCGGCCTTACACGTCCGACACTTGTGGGAAGTTCGGGGTACCTTGGCCGCTCCTCCCGGTGATGTCCTACACGGTGCTCTCTATCGATACTGCGCAGACCGAGAAGAAGCAGAACGACCCCTCCGCGGGGGTGGTGGTGGGCTCGTGCAAGGACGTCTGGGGCAATCGCAGAGTGGTCCTGATGTGGGCCTGGACCGAGCGCATGGAACTCTACGATCTCATTCGCAAGATCGAGGAGACTTGCAAGAAGTTCAAGGTGAACAGGGTGTTGGTCGAGGATAAAGCCTCCGGGCATCCTGTCGCGCAGGAGCTACGCCGAAGAGGGCGAACTATCTCGGAACTCCTTTCGCATAATCCCAAGACCCAGGACCGCGCCGACTTCGGGGTCCAGTTGATGGCCCCGGAGGGTGACAAGCTCGCGAGGGCTTATGCGGTGCAGAACATCTTCGAGAGCGGGCTGATCCTCGCGCCTGCCGAGAGCACCGGCGGAGGCGACTTCCTCTACAAGGAGTGGGCGGAGAAGACTATCACCCAGCTTGCCGAGATACCGAAAGGACAACATGACGATCTCGCGGATGCCATGACCCAGGCGCTGATCCACCTTCGGAAGCTGGGATTGATCACCCTCCCGGACGAGGACGAGGTGGATACCTATGACGAGAACAAGTACGTGCGCGCGCCGGTGCCGTTGTATCCAGCCATCGGCGGCTAGGGCTGGCTAAGGTGGGAGCAAGTCCATGAGCGATGACTCCGATGAGGACTTCCTGCGGCACTGGGCGGAGCGGGCCTATGACCAAGTGCAGCTTGCGCAGATCCATGAGATCGAGCGCCATATCGTGGCGTATGCCATGGAGGGCTGGCGGCACGCCGGAAGGGTCCTTCCTCCGGTCAACGAGATGCTTATTTGTGCTTGTGGCGGCGTCGAACTGGTCCTGATGTCGCAGATATCGCCCGGCGAATGGCGCACCAACACCGGACAGCCGCACAAACCGCCGGATTACTGGATGCCTGCGCCGCGGCTACCCAAACCCAACGAAAGGGGACGCTGAACATGTCAGAGAAGCCCAACGAACTCTTTTCTCGCGACAAGCTCATCGCGTGGTTACGCAAGCAGGATCCGAGCCAGGGCTACGTCTGGTCCGACCCGGTGTTCTGCCTGATGGGGCGCTACGTTACCGAAGAAGGGACCGCGGCCGACCTTTATGGGTACTCCGAGGTGCCCGACTATCACGAGATCGCGGAAACAAAGCCGCACACCTTCGGCGCGGCGCTCCAGCGCGCGCTGGAATGCCGAGAGGCGGCGCTGGCTCTTCCCTCGCCGCTCCTCCAGATCGAGCATCAGCCCCAGGTGGTGGAACATGAGCACGCTGGGTGAGAAGCGGGTACGGGTGGAGTTCAACCCCTCGAAGGTGGGGTTGGTCGACATGATCAAGCAGCAGACGGCGCAACTGATCGATGCTTGCGAGCATGCGCGCCGTACCCAGAAGCCGGGCGATCCAGGCGAGATCAACCGGCTGTGGTCGCTAGCGATGACGGCCTACGAGGAAGCCGCGATGTGGGCGACGAAGGCTGCCACCGCCGACAAGCCGCCTGTTCGCCCGGAGTATCCCGCAGACCATCCGGTGCCCGGCGATCTGGGGTCCGTGCCGCTTTAGGACGGCGACGGCGAATGGTCGGTGGGAGGCTTAGCCGTCGCACAGGTCAGGGGCGTGTACCCACCAGCACTTCCCCTGGCCGCCCGCTTTAGGTTCACATGTAACCAATTCGCTCCTATAGTGGCTCCGATTCTAGGGGCCACTACCCATGGCGAACGGCGTCAACGGCGCGAACGGTGGGATTGCTCCAACCGAGCATTATCGCAGCCCGGATGACGTCTTTCAGGGATTTGCCGGGCTTGGCCCTCCAGACGAGGACAAAGAGCCGCTCCTCGTTGTCATTCACGAGAACGCAGAAGAAGGCGTCGAGCAAGTCGGCGTCGAGCAAGAAGACGGCTCACTGATCATCCGTCTGGATGGTAAATCGCTCCGGAAGACCGATCCGGCGGGCGCCAAGCAGCATGACGCGAACTTGGCCGAGTACATCGATGAGAACGAGCTATCGCGCATCTGCGATGAGCTTCTGAACGGCATCGACGCGGATCTCCAGTCGAGACAAGAGTGGATCGATAGACGCGCCGCCGGAATCAAGCATCTCGCGCTGAAAGTCGAGAATCCAAGGTCTCCTTCGGCCGACGCCGACACTGCCGTGGAGGGGCAGGCCACGATCCGTTCTCCGATCATGCTGGACGCGGTCATGCGCTTCCAGGCGAATGCGAGGGGTGAGCTTCTCCCTGCGGCTGGCCCGGTGAAGATGCAGAACTGGGTGAAGCCCAAGACCCCCGTGCACCAACTGTTGCTCGCCCAGGCCGGGGCGAAAGACGACAGCGACATCCTCGCGGAGGCGCTGGAGATCGATTTCAACAAGTATCTGACCGTCGTGGACCGGGAATACTACCCGGACACGAACCGCATGTTCTTCATGCAGGGCTACGGCGGCTGCGGCTTCAAGAAGGTCTACCGTGACCCCATCCGGCGCCGTCCGGTATCCCGCACAGTCGACGCCAACGATATCATCGTGAGTGACGACGAGGTCTCGCTCCAGGAATGCGGGCGCGTCACGCATCGTATCATGATGAGACAAAGCGTGCTGCGGCGGATGCAGCTTGCCGGAACGTACATCGATGAAGACATTCTCCCGCCTTCGCCCCCTGACCCAGACCCGGTTGAGCGCGCAGAGCGTGACGTGGCGGGCCTTGGCACCTTCTGGAGCCAGCGCCCCGAGGATTACAAGCACACGATCTATGAGTGCTACTGCGAACTGGACGTCGCGGGCTTCGAGCACAAAGAGAACGGCAAGATCACCGGGTTGCCCCTGCCCTATCGTGTGACCATCGACAAGGACTCTCAGACCGTCCTGGAGGTGCGCCGGAACTGGAAGGAAGACGACGACCGTTTCATCAAGCGCATGCCCATCGTGAAGTATCCCTTTGTGGAGGGCATAGGCTTCTACGGCATCGGGTTGCTCCACATCATGGGCAACGCCACTGCCGCCATCACCACTGCGTGGCGGCTGGCGCTCGATAGCGCGGCGTTCTCATCCTGGCCGGGCTTCCTCTACAGCGAAACAGTCGGCCGCCAGGACACCATGACGTTTCGTGTGGGGCTGGGCGCTGGCGTCAAGATCAACACCGGCGGCCAGCCCATCGGCCAGAACGTCATGGCACTCCCCTACAAAGATGTGACGGCCGGATTGGTTCAAGTCACCACGCATATTGAGGAGGAGGCCAGGAGAGTTGGCGGGACGCCCGAGTTGATGGTCGGTGAGGGCCGCCAGGACGTGCCGGTCGGCACGACGCTGGCAATGCTCGACCAAGCGGTGAAGGTCCTCGATAGTGTCCACAAGGGGATGCACATCGCACAGTCCGAGGAGTTCAGCCTTCTTCGTGATCTGTTCAAGGAAGACCCGGATTCGCTGATCTGCAACAACCCCTCGCCTGCCCGCCAGTGGCAGCGCGCCGACCTCGTGCGCGCGCTCGAAGAGTGCAACATCACCCCGCAGGCCGATCCCAACACGCCCTCTCACACGATACGTGTGATGAAAGCGGTGGCCTTGGTGCAACTGGTCTCGCTCAAGCCGGAGGAGTGGGACATCAAGGCGGTGATCCGCAAGGTCGCCACCATGGTCGGCATGGGCAGCGTGGACGAGCTATTCAAGCAGCCGGGCGCCGATCAGCCGCCGCCGGACCCGAAGGTCATGAAGGACATGGCCGAGATCCAGTTCAAGTTCGCGGAATTGCGCCAGAACACAGCGGATGCCCAACTCCAGGCGCAACTGGATATCCTGTCCGAGAAGCTGGGCGTGCTCAAAGAGTACATGAAGCTCCAGAACAATCGCGAGGAGCGCGGTTCTCGCGAAAGGATCGAGGCTTCCAAGATGGCCCAGGAGCAAATGAACCTGGGCGAAGGCGCGCTCATCCATCCGCTGGCAACCCCGGTAGCCGAGCAATTCGTGCGCAACTGGCCTGCCATGGTTCAGCCCATGCAGTCCGGGCGCATTCTCTGACCTGAAGGAGACGTCCGATGGCACACCCGATGGCCGGTCAGGCCCAGGCTTCACAGCGTCGTCGCCTGAGTGCGCTTGGCGCGAAAGCCGGGAAGAGCTTCGGAAGCTCTTCCATGTACAAGAAGCACGCCTATCCACGCGAGCGCGCCGGGTCGGATACCCCGATGACGATCTCGGGTGGCCCCTCGCGCAAGCGCGCTGATCGCAAGCCCGCGAAATACGCCGATGGTGGGCGCATCGTGGGCGAGCCCACGCCCGACTCCCCGACCATGGTGGGGCCGAGCCCGACCCGCGGCAATCGTCCCAACCGTGGCGGCCGCCGGGGACATCGTTCCAAGAACGTCACCAATGTGATCATTGCGGACCGTGGCGGTGGTGGTCCGCCGCGGGACCGTCCCGTTCCGGTGCCGGTCGCCCGTCCCGTACCGGTGCCGGTTGGCGCGGCGCCGATGGCCCGGCGTCCTGTTGTGGCAGCACCAGCCGCCGCTCCTCCGGCTGCCGCGCCGCCTGCCATGCCGCCTGCCATGCCGCCTGCCATGCCGCCGAGAGGCCCGGGGATGCCTGGGCTTGCGGGCGGAGGTCTCGCCTCGCCGCAGTACCACAACTGGGGTGGCGGCTATAAAGCCGGTGGTGTGGTGAAGAAGGCCAACGGTGGCTTCCTCAGGGATCAGTCACCGGATGGCTACAAGGGCTATCCGCACTCCCCGACCAGCGAGGTGGACGACGCCGTGTCCGCCAAGAAGGACGGCGGCGCCATTCGCAAGGCAGCATTCGGTGGTCTCGGCCGCCGGGCGATGACGCGGCGGGCGCGTCCCGGTTCGTTCCAGCCTGCGCCGCCTCCTGGATCTGTGCAGCCTGGGCGTGGCGGTCCGGCGATTGTCCCGCTCACCGGCGGTGCGCGGCAACGTCCGGGCGGCGGTCTCGGCTTCAAGAAGGGCGGCAAGGCCGAGGATGAGGACGAGGGCTACAAGAAAGGTGGCGCCGTGCACTCCGACGAGGCGCAGGATCGGAAGTTGATCAAGAAGATGATCAACGAGGAGGAGCGCTCCGAGAAGAAGGCTGACGGCGGGGTGGTGAAGACGCCCATCACCAATGCCACTGGTGGCGGCGCGGGTGGCAAGGCCCGGCTCAAGAAGACCAGCGCAGCCAAGGATGTCCCTGCGGTCACCGAGGACAAGAGTTCAGCCAGCGCCGCCGGTCACAACCCGGCGCCACGCGGGATGGCGGGGAGCGCCTACCATCAACAGGGCAAGGGAGTGAGCTAACGCGAGATGCTCGACCGCGCTGACAGTACGTTCAGGGGAGAGTTGGAGCGCTCCATCCTCCGGACTCTGAATGGAGATGAGAATACCAGGGGCCTGTACGAGAACATCGTAGCGGCCCAGACCTGGGAAGATTTCCAGCGCATGAAGGGCGAGATCACCGCTTTCGAGGCCGTGCGCAAGGAAATGAGCCGCATCGCCGCTGAGATGGCAAAGAGGGAGTGAGCATGGCACTCACAGCAATCACGACGATGGCGCAGGGGCCGCAACTGCCCTGGCGCAATGACGACGAAGCCGAGGAGTACGCCGAGGACCCGAAAGAGTTCCTGATGTCGCGCTGCGCGCTCGCCATCGCCAACAGCGAGTACACCCGCGATCTGGTGATTTGTGCGACCTACTACCTGCCCGCCTTCGAACTGATGCCGGGCGGCACGCGCTTCCACCGGGCGCCGTCCTCGCAGGACGAGGCGCTCTGGCAGGGCAAGGTCGGTCTGGTCATCGGCCTGGGGCCGCTGGCGTTCCGCGACGAGGGCGATCTTAAGTTCGGCGGTTTCAAGATCGAGGTCGGTGACTGGGTGCAATGGGACATCCACGACGCCCGCCAGTTCACCGTCAACCGCATTCACTGTCGCTGGATGAAAGACGTGCAGATCATCGCGCGCGTGAAGGATCCGAAACTGGTCTATTAGCTTAGTTGCCTAAGCAATTATCGGGAGGAGGAGATGGGTGAGTTGGATGAGGACCTCGTAGTCGATCTGAGCGTGCCGGAGGGCGACGAGAAGCCAGAGCCGGTACCGGGTCCTGGTGGAAAGACCGAGGCCAAGGTCGAAGGCAGGGTCGAGCCCCAGGTCGGGCTCCGCGACCTGGAGCAACGTCTCGAAGCTGGGCGTCGGGAGAACGAGCGGCTCCAGGAGCAAGCCCGGCGGCTGGCGGGCGAGCGTGACAATGCGGTGGCCTATGCCCACGAGGCGGAGCGCCGCAGCGGCACCAATTACGAGGCGTGGGTCGAGGGTCAGATCAACGGCATGGCGGCGGAGATGGAGAACCTTTCCGCCCAGGCCGAGGCCGCCATGAACGACGGCGACTTCAAGGCGGCGGCCAAGCTCAATCAGCAGATGGGGCGCCTGGGTGGCCAGCTTGCCATCCGTGAGCGTGAGAAGGAGGCGCTGGCGCAGCAACGCCAGCAACAGCCACAGCGGCGCCAGCAACAGCAACAGCCCCGCCAGCAACAACAGCAGCCGCGGCAGCAGCCGTCCGACCCCATCGAGCGCGCGATCCAGGGGCGCACCGCGGCCACCCAGCAGTTCCTGCGCAAGCATCCCGATCTCATCCGCGGCGACGGCACGCTCAAGGGCTATGCCATCCGCGCGCACGAGCAGGCGTTGGACGAAGGCCACGCGGTGGACAGCGAGGCGTATTTCCGGCGCATCGAGCAGATCATCCCCAACGGCGGCGGTGGTGGTGAGCGGGGCGAGGTCAAGATCCCTGGCTACTCCGCGCCGGTCGCGCGCGGGCCGGGGCCTGGATCGGACAATCTCTCGCCCGGCACCTTCCGGATGACGCCGAAGATGCGGCGCCTCGCGGACGAACAGGGTGTTTCCCCGCAGGAGTGGGCGACCAATTATGTCCGGCTCCTGAAAGAGGGCCGCATCACGCCGATCACGTAGGAGACGTGCAATGAACCGGATTCCCTCCCCGCCGCCCATGGACGCGCGTCCATCGGAGCGCACCCATGAGCGTCCCAGCCTGCCGCCCGGGCTCCAGGACGATGGTCGCGTGCGTAACCGCACCGGCGAACAGGTGGTCGACCCGTACAACATCGATGACATCAAGAACGCCTACGCGCCCACCAATGGCGACCCCTCCAGGGGCAACATCCAGTACGAGGTGGACTTCGAGTGGAAGGCGTACGAAACCTATGGCAAGAAGAACTACTCGCAATATCACGCGCACGAGGACCAGGGCTGGCGCCCCGTCATGCACAGCGACTTTCCCGGTCGCTTTGCTCCGGCAGGTGAGGAAGGCTCGGTCCGGGTCAACGACATGATCCTGATGCACCGGCCGATGCGCTTGACAGCGCAGGCGCGCAAAGAGGATTATGGCCGCGCGACTCGTGCCATGCAGGTACATCGCGAGAAGATGGCGGAAACGCCAGAGGGCCAGCACACGCGCATGAAGCCGGTGATTCGGTCCTCCATCGAGCCTCTCCCACGAGAGGCGATAGAAGTCCCGGACTAGACCCGGGCCGTCCAATGCCTGGACGTTGAACCCGTCCACGGACGCGGCAATGCTTGCCAAGGCCGGTAACCCTCTTGCAAGGGGAGCCAGCTTATGGCCAACACCAACGCTCCGTTCGGATTCCGTCCTATCCGGCGCCAGGATGGCGCGGCGTGGTCGGGCAATCTCACTCAAGTCAAGATGCAGAACACCGCAAGCGCTCTGAACCGGGGCGATTGCGTGAAGGCGCTTGCTGACGGCACGGTCGCGGCTTCCGCCGCCGCCGATGGTCATCTCATGCGCGGCGTGGTCGACGGCTTCCGCTTCCTGTCGAGCGCGCTTGGCTATCCGATCTGGACCAACTACTGGCCCGGCGCGGGCGCGGTCGGGCTGGTCGATGTCTTTCTCATCGATGATCCCAACGTGGTGTTCGAGGTCATGGCGAGCGCCGGACCGATCACCATGGCCGACATCGGCGCCAACGCCGACATCGTGGTGAACCCGTCCACCACCGGCTTCTCCAAGTGGGCACTCGGTGCGCCCACCACCACCGGCTCAACCAACTTCCCCTTCAAGATCATCGGTCTCGGCAACAACGGCGTGTTCATCAGCGATGGCTACGACGCCGCCAGCGCGAACAACATCGTCGAGGTGTCCTGGAACGACATGTTCATGAAGGGTCCGGCTATCGGCATCTAACGGCGTCAAAGGCCGAGGAAAGGGGTAATCCATGGCTATCGATCTTGCATCGATCAAGAACGAACTCTTCCCCGGCCTCGCCGCCGTGGAAGGCCGCTACAAGAAGATCGAGACCAAGTGGTCTCGCTGCTTCGAGAAACGCAACTCCAAGATGGCGCTCGAACGCCGTACCCAGATGGCATACTTGCCGTTGGCGAAGGAGAAAGGCGAGGGCGCTTCCACCTACTTCGATGAGAGGGCGGGTGAGCGTTGGATGTACAGCGCCGAGATGCGGGAATTGTCGCTCGGCTACATCATCACCAGGAAGGCCGTTGAAGATAACCAATACCGCTCGGAGTTCAATCCGTCGAACCTGGGCCTGCAAGACGTCTTCGCGGTCACCAAGGAAATCTACGCCGCCAACATCTTCAATGTCGGCAACGTCTATGACCAGAGCGTGGGTGGCGACTTCAAGGCGCTGTTTGCGACGGATCACCCCATCGATGTGGGCTCCATCGGCAACAAGCCGACCACCGAGGTCGATCTCAACGAGAGCACCTTGCTCACTGCAATGACCACCATCCGCAACAACTGGGTGGACGAGCGCAACATCAAGATCACGGCACGCGCCGAGTTGCTGGTGGTCCCGGCCGCTCTGGAGTCGGTCGCCGTGCGACTGCTGCGTACGGAGCTACGTCCTGGCACCAACGACAACGACGTCAACGCCATCAAGCACGTTGGTGGTGGTCTGCGCGATTACATGGTCAACGAGTTCCTGACCTCGAACTTCGCGTGGTTCATCAAGACCGACAAGCGCGGGCTGATTTACTACGACCGCGTTCCCTTCGAGATGGACATGTACGTCGACTTCGACACCGACAATCTCAAGGTCAAAGGACGCGAGCGCTATACGTTCTCGTACTTTGATTGGCGTGCAGTTTATGGGACGTATCCGACGTCCTGAGGAGGACGCATGGCAAAGGGTCCGCTGGGCAACTCGCCGCGCGACGAGCGCGACAACTTCGTAGGTGTGCCGCCGGACAAGATCAGTGCGCCGGAGCCGCCGTCGAAATCGCGCGGTCCCCGGCGCATCACGTCCAACTCGTTCACGCACAGCGACAGCTTTAGTCCCGGGAAGGTATCCGGCGGGACCGCGCCCAAGCGCGCGGACCGTTCCGGGCACTTTCGGCGGGGAGGTTTCGTCAGTCGATGAATCTCTTCGCTGCGAAACGCAAGAAGAAGGCGGCGCCACCCAGCAAGGTGGCGGGCGGCAACGCGCGCAGACGTGTGGATCGTAAAGCTAGTGGTGGGCCTATTGCGGCGCCCAAGGCGCCGTTGCGGAGTGAGTTTACCGAGGCCGAGAAGGCGCGGCGCACACTCCGTCGCACTCCGCCAGTCACTATTATGGAAGATATGGTTGGTCGGTTTAACGAGGCGAAGGGACAAAGCAATGCGCTTCGTGATGCCGTTCGCCAGAAGGCCGCTGATGACGTCAAGGCTTCGGGATATGAAATACACAATCAGGGCTTCGAGAAGGGCTACGACTTCGATCCACTCATGAAGGACGAGGGGATGAAGAACGGCGGCAAGCTCTCTGCCTCCCAGCGTCAGTCCCTCCCCAGTTCGGACTTTGCGCTACCCGGCGCAGGCAAGGGTCCGAAGGGCGCTGGCGCTGGGTCATATCCGATCCCGGACGAGGGTCACGCACGCTCCGCGCTCCAGCGTGGTGTGCAGCATGCCTCGCCCGGTCAACTGGCCACCATCAAACGAAAGGTGAAAGCCAAGTTTCCCGGCATGAATGTGAGTTGAGACTGCCCTGCGTCCGCACGCCCGCAGGGGTGGGAGAGACTGGCGGCCTAGACGGTCCTCCCGTGGCAACCAGTCTCTCCACTTTTGGAGGAACAGATGGTCGCCCCGACCAATGCGATCCCGATCCAGAACATGGGCGCTGTGCCGCATGCGCCGGTCAATGCGATTCCGGTGATCCTTGTCCCCGCCGGGACGGTGCCGCTGGCGCCGGTGGCGGTCCAGCCGGTGGTGACCAAGCCCAATGACGGCTCGTATCCGATTGCCCCGGTGCAGGCGCAGTACATGTCGCTGGTCGCGGGTGGACCGTTGGCTCCTGTCACTCCTATTCCCATTGTTGTTGTGGGTTGAGCGGAGGCGCGCGGTGAGATGGCAGCAGCGGGCAGCAACTCCAGCGGAACCTTCGACTTCGCGCCCACGCTAGGCGATGTCTTCATCAACGCCTACGGCCGTTGCCAGATCAGGCGTGCGGCCATCAGCGCGGACCACCTGCGCGATGCCGCGATGTCGGCCAACCTCGTGCAGGTCGAGTGGGCCAATGAACAGGTCAATCTCTGGACCGTGGACCTCCAGAGCATTCCCCTGGTGCCAGGGCAGGACACCTATGACGTGGACCCGGCCACCATCATGATCATGGCGGCTTGGATCGAGACGACGTACCCGCCGGATGGACGCCCCAAAGATCGCATGCTGACGTCCATCGACCGCGACACCTATGCGGCGTTCCCGGACAAGACCAAGCCCGGCGACCCCACGGTGTACTGGTATCAGAGCCTGATCCTCCCGAAGATCACGCTCTGGGAGCCGCCCGACGACAAGGAAGACCGGGTCCTCAAGTTCTATCGCGCGCGCCAGATCCAGGATGCTTCGATGCCGCGCGGGCTCCAGGCCGAGGTGCCCTATCGGTTCCTCGAAGCCTACATTGCCGCGCTTGCGTTCAAGCTGGCTGAACTCTACGCGCCTGCGCGCATGGAGGAGCTTGCGCTGCGCGCTGCCAACACCTTCAAGAACGCCAAGGAGCGTGACGTCGAGAAGGCGCCGCTGCGCATCGTGCCCGCACTGAGCACGTACACTTCCCAGGTGTACTGATCATGGGCAGCTTCGCACCCAAGGGTCATGCTTCGGTCGACCCGCGGTCGCCATCCGCGTTTGCCATCTGTGATCGTTGCGGCTTTCTCTACAATCATCGCGACTTGAAGTGGGAGGTCCAGTGGCGCGGCCGCCAGATCGAGCGCACCGGGTACCTCGTTTGTGATACTTGCTGGGACACGCCCAACCCCACGCTCCGTCCGATTGTGCTGCCGCCCGACCCGGTACCCATTCTCAACCCGAGAAGCGAGAAGGAGGAGTTCTGGTTCTCGGTCGATACCGACAAGATCACCTGTGACGACACCAAGCACACCGTCGATAGCAACTGGATAAAGTGATGGGCCAGCAGATCATCAATGTTGGTGCATTCCCCAACGATGGCACCGGCGATCCCGTGCGTTTGGCTATGCAGAAGGCCAACGCAATGTTCACCGAGCTTTACGGTGGCGACTACTTCGTGCCGCGCAACAATCCTCACGTGTACGGCACGCTTACCGTCAGCAACATGCTGGGCGGGGACACCTGGACACTCTCTCCTGGCGACCCCGGCTCGCAGAGCATCTCGATGGTGGCGTCCGGCCCGGACAACGACATCAACCTGAACTTCATTCCCAAGGGTAGCGGTGGGAACAACTTCTACAGCAATGGCGCGTTGCAGGCATCCATCACCGGCCCGGCCGGGGCAACGCGCTACATCTCTATGGCGGGATCGGTTGCTGGCAATCCGGTCATCCAGGCGCTTGGTGGCGGAAGCATTCGGATCCCTGATCTGGTGATGACCGGGAATCCGACCGCGCCCACGCCACCTCTCGGAGACAATGACACGAGCGTTGCCACCAGCGCTTTCGTGGTTGCTTACGCCGCGGCCAACGTGGGGCTCCTGGCGGCCGACAATCTCTGGACCGGGAAGAACTTCTTCAACGGCACCAATACGGTGATAGGGCACACCGCGGTTGCCGATGCGTCTATCGGCGGCAAGCTCCAGGTCAACGGCTTGGATGGCACCTCCAGCATGGCCCTGATCAACTGGGGTACCGGTGCTGGTGGCTTCGGCTACACCAGCAATCGCAGCAAGAGCGGCACGGTCGGTGTTCACGCTGCGGTCGTTGATGCTGATAGCTTGGGGCAATGCACGTTCCGCGGCAGCGACGGCGCGGCGTTCGTCACCGGAGCCTTTATCAGCGCGATTGTCGAGGGCGCGGTGGCGTCCAACCAAGTGCCCGGAAAGATGATCTTCAGCACGCGCCCGGCGGGTGGTCCTGGCCTCGTCCAGCGGCTCCTCATCGATAGCCTTGGACGTGTGGTGGTTGGGCCGAGCGCCACATCCTCGATGGGCGGCTATCTGAATCTTGCGGGCGCGCTCACCGCCAACGCGACGTTCGCCATCGAGGGCTATCAAGCGGGGGCATCCGGCGCGGCTATCGCGCTCAGACACTCTCGGGGGCCGGCAGTCGGACAGCTTACCTCGTTGCAGGTTAACGATTATCTCGGGATCATCACGTTCGAGGGCGTGGATAGCGTCCCCAGCATGACCTCCAACGGCGCTTCCATCCAGGTGAACGTGGATGCTGGGCCGGGCGTCAATCACATCCCCGCACGCATCACGTTCTGGACCGATAATGCCACGAACTACGCCGAGCGCGCGCGAATCACCAACGGTGGCTCGCTCCAGATATTCAATGGTGGTGCCGCGCCGCCTGCCACGCTGGGCGGGTCGCTGGGGATAGCGGCCACGACGGGTGGCCTCTGTTCTATCAATATGGAGGACTACCAAGCTGGCGCGGGCTCACCGGTCCTCTCGATGAAGCACAGCCGCGGTGCCTATGGCGCCCAGGGTGCGCTCTTGGCGGGTGATCCACTTGCACAGTTCAGCGGGTCGGGCAGCGACGGTACCGGCTTTGTGGCGGGCGCAGGCATCTCCTTCTTTTGTGATAGCGCTCCAGCGACGGGGCACATGCCCAGCAGAATCTCCTTCAACACCGAGAACGGCGCCTCCTTCGCGGAGCGTGTGAGAATCTACCCCTCTGGTGGTCTTGTGCTCGATCCACTCATTGTCGATCCTGGACAGGGGGTGGGCGCAGCGCGCATCTGGCAGGTGCGACAGACCGTGGATAATTCCACGCATGGGTTTCAGGTGTGGAACACGGCAGGAGACATCATTGCTCGTATGTACGTCAACGCCAACAAGCATCTGGAAGTCTACAACAACGGCACGACCAATGGCTTCCAGGTCTTTAGTGGTGGCGATGATGTTAATCCCGTTGCCAGCTTCTTGCCTGCCGGTGTTTCGATCAAGGGCACCAACACCAATGACGCGGCCGCAGTGGGCTTTGTCGGAGAGAACCGCGTTTCCAATGTGACGTCCGGGACCATTCCCAATGGTTCTGCGCTGGTGGTGACGTCGCTCGCCAGCTTGCCTGCGGGTGACTACGAGATCACCGGGGCTATCGTCGCGGCGGCTGGTGGCGCTGCGCAAACGATTATTATGAGCCTCTCAACGTCGGCAGCGCTCGATCTGACCAACGACAGGTGGGCGCAGCTATCTGCTCCCGCCAGCAGCATTGTCACGCTGACTGCCCAGGCGCGTTTCTCGCTGGCGAGCGCCACCACCATCAACCTGCTGTGTCAAGGCGGTGCAGCCGGTGGCACGGTAAGCTGTGGGACGATTCGCGCGAGGAGGATGCGATGAAGGAGAAATCGCCAATGCCGACAGTCGAACTACAAGAGAATGAGTGGCAAGCGGTTGTTAACATTCTGGTGACGGCGCCCTGGAGGGACGCCAATCCGCTTCTGATGAAGATCACTTCGCAACTGCAAGCCCAGCAGCAGCAACAGCAACCGCTGGCGACGGCCCACAACGGTAACGGCCAGACGCTGGAGAACGACAAGCTGTGAAGGTGCTCAAGAACGAGGTGCTGCGCACGCGCGTACTCAAGGGACAGGAGGGCGCCATCTACTGCGGAAGGGACTTCTCACCGGCGCAGCAGAACGAGAGCGAGCTATATGGGCTCGATTTCGTCAACGATCTGGTTGCGGGCGAAGCACTTACCAGCGCGGCCTGGACGCTGACTGTCACCAATGGTGTCGACGGCACGCCCAGCTCGCATCTCATTGGCTCGCCCACGCTGGTCACTCCGGACGGCACGACGGTGCAGACCGAGACCGATCAGCGCATCCAGGGGCTGCTTCCGGATGTGACGTATGCCGTGCAGGCGGTGGCGGTCACCAACAAGGGTAACACCAAGACGCTCTACTCGCATGTCCGAGGGGTGGACGTGGCATGACCTACAACGAGCTAGTGGCCGGGCTCCAGACCTATCTCGAAATCCCCATCGATGATGAGGACGAGGAGTTCACGCGCGCGCTTCCGCGCATCATCGAATATGCCGAGAACAGGATATTCCGGGAGGTGAGCTTCCTCCCCACGCTCAATGCGGTGTTCGACACGCTCGATATCAACGTGCGGGAGATGGAGCTACCGGCTCGTGTGCTCATTCTGCGCACGATCAACATCTACACCCCGGTCGGACCAATCACCGCAGCGAGCGTGCGGACCCAGCCGGAAAGGGTATCCCCAGAGTTTCTGGACGCCTACTGGCCTGAGGACGGCTTCAATCCCGGTGTCCCGGAGAAGTACACCATCATTGGCGAGACCAATATCCCGACAACCCAGGTCCAGATCCAGAAGCTGCGCTGGGCGCCGGTGCCCGATGCGTCCTACAACGCCGAGTTCCTGGGCACGGTGCGGCCGATGCCGATCTCGGCATCCAACCCGGCCACCTATCTTTCGAGCCTTTACCCCGATCTCCTGTTTGCGGCGTGCATGGTGGGTGGCTGCGCCTATCAGCGCGACTTCGGCTCGCAGGCCGATGACCCTGCCAAGGCGCTGAGTTGGGAGCAGACCTACCAGACGCTCAAGACCGGTTCGGCGCTGGAGCAGGCGCGTGTCAGCAGCGAGGGGCCAAGCTGGCAACCGATGCCGCCAGCACCGATAGCCAACGCATCGCGTGCACCAGAGTAAGCGAGGTGACCGATGCCCATGATCCAGGTCAAAGGTCCTCCTGGGATTATCTCGCAGGCGACCCAGCTACAGGCCGAGGGGACGTACTTCGCGGCCAATCTGATGCGCTGGCGCAACGGCTTTGCCGAGAAGATGGGCGGCTGGAAACGGCTCCAGGACCTTGCCTTCAACGGGATCATCCGGCGCCTGTGGGCCTGGGAAGACCTCGATACCCGTCGCAACCTGATGGTGGCGACCGATCTTGGGCTCCAGATTCTGATCAACGACGTGACCTACTCGCTGGGGCGCGAGGTGCCCATTCTCGGTGGCAAGGACCCCGGCGGGACGCTGCTGGAAGGCTGCAACTTCCAGGTCACCGCGGGCTCCAAGGTGGTGACCTACAGCTACAACATCCGCGGTGACGTCAGCCAAGGCTTCATCTTCCGCAACAAGATATCCATCGGTGGCCGGATTATCCCGGCGGGAACACTGGCCAGGGTGGAGACCCTCACCGGCACCACCGGCTTTACCTTCACCATGGCGAATGCCGCGCTCTACAGCGAAGGGCCGGTGCATGGCACGCCGTTCTTCACCAACGACATTGCCAACGGTCTCACCTGCACGTTCCGTAATCACGGGCTGGTGGTGGGTAGCACCTTCACCTTCGACCAGCGCACCTCGTTCACCGACAGCACGCTTGGTTCGGGCGTGAGCTTCGACATTCCCGGCGGCACTGTCGTGGCGGTGAAGACGGTGCCCACCGTGGACACGTTTACGTTCGATCTCGGCTCGTTCGGCACCGGGCTCTCGACTGGTGCGGTGGTGTACGAGGGCTGGGTGGTCAACCGCCAGCTTGGTGGGCCTCCGCTTTATTCACCCATCGCCATCGACGTTGTCATCGGCATGTCCTCGCGTGAGGTCATTGGTGACCCGCAACTCCAGACGTGGTTCCTCGACAACCTGGGGCAAGATGGCCTCTCGTTGCTTTCCGGTGGGCCGCTGGAGGTCTACAAGCCGCCGATCAGCAACGGCACCTTCACGCGGGTGGTTGGGCTTGGGCCGCCTGTGACGGCGCCGCAGAAGAACAACGGCATGGTTGCCACCGGCATGCCGCAGGCGCAGGTGGTGCTGTTCGGCACCGAGGGGCACCTTGGGCAGGGCGACGTCGACCCGCTGCTGGTGCGCTGGTCGGATGTGGGCACCTACGATCAGTATCTTCCCACCGTGAGCAATCAAGCTGGGAGTTTCCGGCTCTCGCGCGGCTCACGCATCGTTGGTGCGATACAGGCGCCGCAGGCCACGCTGATCTGGACCGACACTGACCTGTGGGCGATGAACTACATCGGCCCGCCGCTGATCTATGGCTTCGCCATGATCGCATCGGGATGTGGCCTGGAGGCGCCACACGACGTTGCGGTGCTCGGGCGCTCGGTGTACTGGCGCAGCTTGAAGAACATCTGGCGCTACGGCGATGGTGGTGTGCAAATCGTGCCGTGTTCGGTGTGGGACTACATCTTCGAGGATCTGGACGACACCAACCTCAACAAGTGCCACGCGGGTTCGAACTCCACCACCAACGAGATCACGTTCTGGTTCCCGTCGAAGTCACAGGGCATCCCGGCCAACGTCAATCTTCTCACGAACTCCGAGGACTTCGATCAGAACAACAGGTGGTTGCTCACCAACGCCTCGTGCCCGAAGTTTGGTTCCGGGCCGCCGCCGCTAGCGCCATCGGTTCTGACCGAGTTCAATGTCAACGGCTACCACATGATGCAGCAGCGCCTGTTCAAGGACACGCTGCACAAGACCTACACGCTTTCGATCTACATCGCGCTCAACCCCAATCATGCGCGCAGGCTGCTGTTACAGGCGCAGACCAGTGCCGGTTCAGTCTTTGCTCTCTATAACATCACGGGGGCATCACCATCGGTGCTGAACCTCGCGACCAGCAATCCCAGCGTGTTTGTGCCCGGAGCGGCGCACATCCTCACCGATAGCATTGCGACTGGGCCGTCCGGCAACGGTTGGATGCGGGCTGACGTGTCGTTCACGAGTGACGACTCGTCTTATCTCGATATCTACGTCAACATGGTGAGTGGGACTGATCTGGTCTACCTGGGCACCGACTTCAACGTCGATCCGACTTCGCTGACGCTTGCCGGTGCGATGCTCAATGCTGGCAGCAGCGTGCTTCCCTATGACAAGACCGGGCCGGTGCTCTTTCAGAACGAGACGACGCACTACGTGAAGTTCGCACCGCAGGAGCCCGCCTGGGACTCTGGCGTGCTGTGGCGCTCAGCGTGGCTCGATCACAGCGTGTTCCAGGAACCGATGGGCGGAGACGCCAACTTCCGCATCCAGCAGCACGAAATCGGTTATGACGACGACGATCAGCCGATGCGCAACGTCTATGTCGAGACCGGCTACGCGCAGATGTCGAACGGCTCGCTCATTGTCAGCGCCGATCACGTGCAGCCGGACTTCAAGTGGTTCGGCAAGAACGGTGCAGTGGACATTTCCTTCCGCACCAGGATGTATCCCAGCGGGAAAGTCAGGAACTACGGTCCCTACAGGGCAACCGCGACCAAGAAGTATTTCACGCCCCGCATTCGCGGCCGCATGCTGGCGGTGCGTTACGACTGGGCGCCGATCATGGGTTTCTCCGCGCGCGTGGGCGTCACCCAGGTGCGGGTCAAGCCTGCGGGTAGCAGGCCATGACCACCTTCGCAGAGCTAAGCCGCATCCAACTCCTGATGACGCAGGCAATCAGTGCTGCGGCACAGACCATGGAGGGTGTGGCTGAGACCTGGAGCGATGCCAGGGTCGCGCTGGTGCAGCCGATCTGTGGTGGCGCGGGGTGGGATGGGACCAGTTCGAGCATCATGAATGTGTTCAACCCCAGTTACTGGCCGTTGTCGGGACACAAGCCCTCGCATCAACTGCTGGCGCTATTCAACGAAGACCTGATGCTGATGGACGGCGAGATCCGGGCGTGGGGAATCTTTCTCCAGGTTGCTCCCGGCGCGGGCAACTCGCGCAGCTTCCAGCTTGTGAAGAATGAGGTGGCGGTCGGCTCGCCGCTGCTGGCGTTTGTCGGCACAAATATGGGGTTCAAGACAGCGACGACCGGGTTGCCGATCTCGTTTGTGGCCGGTGATCGCTTTGGGATCAAGCAATCCTGGGCAGGTACCCCGGCTGACGCCAACGCCTCCTGGACCGTGCACCTTCGTATGATGGCACCACCGTGACCCTGACGTCTGACCAGCCGACGCCCGATCAGCCGCAGCCGGATGATGATCTCACCCAGCAGTACGAGCGTAACCTGTTGCTGACGGTGCAGGCGTTCTGGCGGCTGGAGCGCGCCATCGAGGCGTGGAAGGGCGCGCTGGAGGGGGCGCTGCAATGATCCAGCATCCGGAATTGTTGAGCTACCTCACGCACGTGTATCGTCGCGATGTGCTGCGCGAATCGGTGGAGGTGGAGATGCCCGCCATCACGCCCGAAGCTATCGAGGCCGCGAAGCAAGAACTCAAACGCATCGATGCAATGAAGCTGGGTGCCAATCTCGCGAGCCGAGACTTTGTCGCCTATCAGGATAGGCGTGTGTTGCAGGCGTTTCTAGCGGAGGCTGAGAAGCAGCAGACCAATGCCGCTGATTAAGTCGGGCAGCGACAAGGCGCGGCGGGCCAACATCAAGACCCTGATGGGCGAGGTTGGCAAGTCTCCGCACGTCAAGTCGCGCGAGCAGGCACTGGCTATCGCGTACTCCAATCAACGGCGCTTCAAGCAGCGCGGCGGTCTCGTGCAGCTTGCCGAGGGCGGCGCGGTCGATGCTGACGGCAAGGTCGCCGGACTGGTCGATAACGACGTCCGGACGCCGGACGAGGCTGCTTCGCTTATCCCGATGATGCCGGAGCCGCCAGAGTACATCCAGGCCATCGAGCGCATGAACAAGCAGCGCAAGAAGGCGCAAGGCATCGATGAGACCCCGGAGGAGAAGGACGAGCGCATCAAATACTTCGATGACGGTGGTGACGGCGGCGGAGGAGGTGGCGGGGGCGACGACGGCGGAGGCGGAGGGGGCGGCGGCGGTGACGACGGGGGAGGGGACGATGGCGGCGACGACGGTGACGACGGGCAAGGCGACGACGGACAGGGCGATGACGGGCAAGGCGATGACGGGCAGGGCGACGACGGAGGAGATGACGGCGGGGACGATGGCGGGGACGATGGTGGGGGCGACGATGGTGGGGGCGACGACGGGGGAGGAGACGACGGAGGCGGTGACGACGGCGATGACGGTGATGACGGTGACGATGGTCAGGACGGCCCAGGTGGTGGCGAGGACGGTCCAGGCGGTGGCCAGGATGGTCAGGACGGCCGTGACGGCGAGAGCGACGGCAAGGGTGGCCAGACCGCTGGTGGTCCCGAGGGCGGCTTAGGCGGCAAGGGCACCGCAGCGGGCGATGTCGGCTTCGGTCTCGGTCGCGGTGGCGGCCCCGAGGGTGCGCCAGATGATGTAGGCGATCCGACCGGCAAGGGTGCGCCCGATGATAAGGGCGACCCCGACGTTGGTAGGGGGCCGGTCGGTGACCCCGATCTGAGCCGTGGCCCAGTAGCCGATCCCGACTTGAGTCGAGGGCCGGTAGCCGATCCTGATCTGAGTCGTGGCCCGGTGGCTGATCCAGACTTGAGTCGTGGCCCGGTGGCTGATCCCGATCTGAGCCGTGGCCCGGTGGCCGATCCCGACGTTCCGGACATCCCGGACATCAACATCACCAAAGACAACTTGGTGAGCTTGGAGACCAAGGGGCCGACACAGCAAACTCAGGAGCTATCCAAGGGTCCGATGGACCGGCCGGACGCCCGGCCCGGTCCGATGCCGGACATGATGACGGTCGACAAGGACATCGACTTCACCAAAGACAAGGACACGCCGCAGCTTGCGAAGGATCTCAATCAGGAACTGACGTTTGACCCGCGTGGTCCGCAGGCGTTCTTGGGCGCGTTCCGCGAACTGGATACGCCAGCGCCACCCAGTAGCAGTCGCGGTAGCACCTCCTCCAGCGGTCGCGGCAGCACATCCTCGTCCGAGGAGGATACTCCCTCGCCTGGGCACAGCCTGGGCTCAACGACGGCAGGGCTTGCGGCGTCCAGTCTTGGAGACGTCAGCGGTAGCCGCGGCAGCACCAGCGGCGACGTTACCGCTGGTGGCCTTGCTGCTGGTCTCGGTGGGCTCGACACGACTGGTGGCGGTCGCGGCGGTGGCAGCACGACGGATGAGGCTGGCCCCGGTGCCGCTGGACTCGGTGATCGTGGTGGCGCTCCCGACGTGTCCACGGTGGACACGCCGAGCCAGCAGGCCGGACTGGGTCGCGGCAGCGATGAAACGAGCGACCGGGGTACGACGGAGGTTGCCGGGCTCAGCGACCGCGACGTCTCGCTTGATGTGCCAGCCTACGAGACGCCGCAGCAGGACCAGCCGGAGGTCCAGCAGGAGATCGCGCAGCGTGGAATGGAGGACGAGAAGGCCGCGAAAGATGACCGTGCCGCGCAAATCTCGCAGACCTTTACGCCGGGCGCGTTCGAGAAGGGCGCCTGGGACGACTTCGAGCAAGGCCAGCAGGGGCGCGGCACCACCACACAGACCGCCAGCCTCTCTGATCTGGAGCCGACGCAAGAGCCGCCGACAACGACGGTCACCCCGACTGCCACGCCCGGTATTGTTGATCTCACGAATCTCTCGGACCTGATGGTGTCCAGCCTGGGCGCCAGCATGTGGGGTGGCGCTCCGGCCGTAGGTGCTACGCCGGGTCTGGCGTATGCCGCGAACGAGCCGACCACAACGACAGACGTGCCAACCGATCTGCCGGAGGTGGTGGTCGAGCCTCCGTCGAAGGACCCGGATGTTACCGTTGTCGATCCCGACGTTCAGGGCGGCAAAGAGGGCAGAGGCACTCAGGAGAACGCGCCAGCAGGTACGACGCCCGGTGGTAAAGACGCCGCTGCCCCAGAGGCGCCCATCGGCGGCAGGGAAGGCGCGGAACCCACCGGCACTGGCAAGGGCGCAGCAGTCAGCGGTGCTCCGGAGGGCGGCAAGGAAGGTGCGCCGCAAGGACAGCAGGGTCCGGGCGGCAAGGGCGGTTCAACCACTTCCGAGGCGTCCCCAGCTTCACCCAGCGGGAGGGGCGGTCTTGGCGCAGGTACAGGGGCCGCCCAGGCAGAAGGTGGCGGCAGAGGCGCTGGCGGCCAGCCGGGTGCGGCGGGTGCTGGCGGCAAGGGGGCGGATACTGGTCTCGCTGGCTTGGCCGGTGGCAAGGGCGCCGGGACCCCGGGTGGTCTTGGGCCGACCGGAGAGCAAACTGAAACAGGGAAGACCGGGCAGCCCGACACCGCGAAGAAAGCGGAGCCAGGGACTGGAAAGCAAACGCAGCCTGGGCAAGAGGGCGCACCAGGACAGCCCGGCTTGACAGGGTCGCCCGGCAGCACCGGCGGCCGAGAGGGGCTCCAGGGTCAGTCACAGTCGTTGGGGTCTCCTGGGGGACCCACGACAGGCCGTGGTGGTGCTGGTGGGGGTACCCAGCAAGCGACTGTGGAGGGTGGCAAGGGGCCGACACCCAGTGTTGGCAGCATCAGCCGGTTCACTGGACCGCCTGCGCCACCCAATCAGATGCCCGCTCCTCCGATTGAGCCGCCGACCAAGGGGAAGGCGAACGAGCTATCCCCGAAGGCGTCCGACAAGACCAGTTCGATCATCGAGAAGAT
>Ga0126377_10000315_pt1 | contig 28748 bp, 23 predicted proteins | sample PanSoiMetPlot_22_FD_92647 | JGI IMG/M metagenome (GOLD analysis project Ga0126377, IMG submission 92647) | Tropical forest soil microbial communities from Panama - MetaG Plot_22 | ecosystem: Environmental > Terrestrial > Soil > Tropical forest > Bulk soil | place: Panama | collected 2016-02-17 | reverse complement strand
TCGATGAGCCGCAGGTCGGCAGGAATCTTGTCGCCGGATTCGAGCAGCACGACGTCACCGGGCACGAGCTGATCCGCGGGAATCATGCGAGTTTCACCGCCGCGCATGGTCCGCGCCTCAGGGGAGAGCATGTTGCGAATCGAGTCGAGCGCCTTCTCGGCTTTACCTTCCTGAATGAATCCGAGCAAGGCGTTGAGAAGGACCACCGCCAGGATGATCCCAGCGTCGATCCACACGTTCATCATCAGCTTGGTGAAGCCGGCGGCGAGCAGCACATAGACAAGGACGTTGTTGAAGTGGGAGAAGAATCTGGCGAGGGTGCTGCGCTTCTTACCTTCCGGCAAGCGGTTTGGGCCGTATTTCTGGAGCCGATCCGAGGCCTCCGACAGACTGAGACCTTTCTCCGAATCGGTAACAAGTCGCTCGACGACCTCACCGTGAGGCAGAGCGTGCCAGGCACTCATATCGCTGACCGTGTTCGCTGCTGTACTCATGTTACGACGCCGGTCTGGCTTGTTTTCCAATCAGCCGAAGCACTTGCCTGGCCGGGGGGTCACTTTCGCTCTTGCTCTCGCACCTTCCTCAGGAACAACTCTCGACTCATTCCTTTTGTCTCCACCGCTGCGGGATCGTCCGCTCTGCCATGCGATCTAACACCTGCGCTGTCTTCAATGTCGAACATTCCTTCGGGTCCGCCAAATAGGAAGAACACGCCCGGCACCGCTTTCTCCCGCATAAGGAACAGAGTATACGCGCGTCCAATACGAGGTTGATCGAAGTATGGGGTGAGTTGCTCAGCACTGGTGCCGTCTTCGAAAACAATGCGGCCGCCAGGAAGAGTAACGACTGTTTCTGATTGTTTGATATCTCCCTTTATCAACTCCTCAACGGCGACCTGATAGTCTGTAAAGATCACTCTACTATCAGGAATGCGCGCATCGAGCTTTTTCGTGAAACGGCCAACGATTACGGCGGCGCTGTCTTTGGTTAGAGTTTCAAGACTCAACAGCAAGTCCCAATGAGGATCGTATTCCCCAACGTAATGGCCTTTTAGCTTCGCCACTTCCCGCAGGCCTCCCCGCCGGAAGGCTTCTCGCAACGCGATCGCGTCCTGGGTGGCCTGATTTTGCCCGGCTGGGTTTTGCGGTTGTGAAGCACTGCCGGAGAAGGCGAGCATCGCTACAGACAGCAAACAGATGATCGCCCCAATGAAAGTGCGTTTCATCGATGGGTGGTTTGTCATGTTGCTCCTTACTTGAGCAGTGAGAATGACTGTTCGCGCAACGCGTTGAATCCGTCTCGTGACTTAATCGCCGAGCTATTTTCCGTCTCGTTATGGCCGAACTCGTGGGAGGTGTTGAACGCTGCAATTATGCCAGTTCCGTTCAAGGGGTTGAATTCGAGGAAAGCCCGGAAGCCAGCCTGACTGCCCGTGTGGCCGATAAAAGTGACCGACCCTGACGAACCATTCCGTGGCGCCAGGAAAAACGAAAGACCCATAGATTCTGGCCGCTCCGCAGTTGCACTCATTACAACTACCGGCCGCCACATCTCCTCCAACGTGGCACGCGCTAGAAGCGGACGCGTAGCCGGCGAATTCCTGCCCGTCAAGAATGCAACCCAACGAACCAGATCGCCGAGCGGCGCGTTGAGCCCGCCGTTCGGGGTGGTTATCCCGGTATCAAACTCCCGCCCATTCGCTTTGATAGTTTCTTTCCCGCTGGTATCGACAAACACCGAGTAGTTATTCGAGCGGTCCTTCGCCAAAGAAGTTGGCGTGAGGTTGAAGTAGGTATGCGTCATGCCCAGGGGGATCAGTATGTTTCGCTGAACATAGGTTTGATATGGCAATCCCGACACTTTTTCGATCACGCGGGCCAGGTAAATGAAGGCCGGGTTTGAGTAGCTGAACTTACTACCAGGCTTAAAGCCCAATTCCTGATAAGGCATCATCGCGACGAGCTGGGCCCACTCAGTCGGTTCAAACGGTTGCCAGGGTTTATCGTCCTCCCGGTAAGGCCAGGTTGGTCCCTGGAAGCCGGCACTGTGCGACAAGAGTTGCTTCAAGGTAACTTGTGAGACTGGTCCATAGTCGCTGTGAATGCGATTCAGCTCCGGCACGTACTTAGTGATTGAGTCGTCGAGAGAGATCCGATGTTGGTCTCTGAGTTGCATCACCGCTACCGCAGTGAGTGTTTTGGTGATCGAGCCCCAATGAAAGATCGTGTCTTGGTCCACCGCCTGATTCACTTCGCGATCAGCGCTACCGACTCCGTGCCATTCTCTCGGCTGCCCATCTTTCACCAGGACGTAAGCGGCGCCCACAATTGAATCGTCGTGCACATACTTATCGAAGGCGCCCTGAAACTCCTGGCTGTCCGAAGGTCGGCTTATCGCATGGTCCTTTGCAGAACCCGCGCTGAGTTGTACTAAAGACACGAACGCTATGACCGTAACAAGCATCATGGCCACACGGCGCGAAGCTTCCAAGGTTCTTTGTTTTCTGATCATATCTCGGTCTAAGGTCACCTGATCTTGCGCCACCCTAAGGGTGAGGTGGGAAGGCTGTCAACTGAATTGCAATTCTTGACTCTTGCTAAGCACAAATTTTTGCACGTACTCATTGTTTGTGCGTGCGCTTTCGTAAGGCTTAGAACAAAGTTTTGGAGTTGCTTAGCAAGTGCCTCTGAGTCGATAATAGCCCGCCCAGTACCCATTAAGGAGCTCCCCTCGATGCCCGATGCGTGTACCCGTGCCGTAACAACCCGCGCCTCACTCCTGGTTAGGAAATTCTCTTCGAGTAGCAGAGCAAGGTCGTGGAGATCCAGTTTTGCGGCGGGCTTCGTTTGACTTGAACCGAGTGCTTAAGGTCACCAGCAACTGCTAGGCGCGACTGGACCATGACGAAGCTTGGCTCTACCAAAATCTGAAACCAGATACCAGAACATGACTCCCGACCGTTACAAGAGGATCGCCCGAATCTTCGATGCAGCGTTGAAGGTTACTCCAGCGGAAAGAGTCGAGTTCCTTGCTGAAGCGTGTGCCGGCGATGACTCATTGCGCCAGGAAGTCCAATTACTGATCGCGTCTCATGAACGATCAGGTGAGTTCATCGACACGCCTGCCTACCAGGCGGCGGAAAAACTCGTTACCTCTTACCACCCGTTCAAAGCCGGCCAAATGATTGCGCACTACCTAATTCGCTCGCAACTAGGCGAAGGCGGGATGGGCCAGGTTTACCTCGCTGAGGACACGACACTCAAGCGCAAGGTGGCTTTGAAAGTACTTGCTCCGTTTGACCACGATGACCGGGAAGCACGAAAGCGGTTGCTTCGTGAAGCCCGCGCGGCCGCCTCGCTTGACCATCCCAACATCTGCGCTATTTATGAAGTCGGCGAACAGCATGACGGTGGCTACATTGCCATGCAGTACGTCGAAGGCGAGACCCTGGCTGAGCGGTTGTGTCGCCAACCAATACCGCTTGAAGAGGTACTCCAGATCGCTACCCAGGTTGCCGCCGCCCTCATTGCCGCGCATGAGCACAACGTAATTCATCGTGATATCAAACCGGCGAACCTAATGATCACAAGTCGGGGCGACGTGAAGGTCCTGGATTTCGGACTAGCTAAAGCTGTGCCTACGAGCGGTCAACCGGCAGACACCACCAAGATTTTGCTGACGCAACCCGGAGCGATCGTCGGCACTGTTCCCTATATGTCTCCCGAACAACTTCGCGGCGATCATCTTGACGTGCGCACGGACATCTTCAGTTTCGGGGCAACGCTTTACGAAATGCTTAAGGGAAAGCCGCCGTTTGCCCGGCACTCAGTTCCGGAAACAATGGCCGCGATTCTTGAACATGAGCCTGAACCTGTGATGGTGGCCGACTTTGAGCCAATTGTCAGCAAGTGCCTGGCGAAGGACAGGCGGCAGCGCTATCAAACCGCAGCTGAGTTGCTCACAGATCTGCAGGACCTACATCACAGGCTCGGTGACTCAGGTAAATCGGAACGACGCACCGAATTGATGACAAAGCCAACGCCGCCACCCCACGTCAGTTTACTAACTGACTTGGCTGCGCGCTGGAGGATCGTCTTATTCGGCGCAATAGCTATCTTTGGCCTGGCCCTGGGGCTCTATGTGTATGCGACCCGCGACCATCAACTCCCGGCGATCGATTCACTTGCTGTCCTACCGTTCCAAAATCAAAGTGGCAATCCAAACATAGAATACCTCTCAGACGGAATTTCAGAGGCCCTAATCAATAGTCTCACCGAGCTGCGTCAATTGCGGGTTATCGCCCGCACCACGACCTTCCGTTACAAAGGCAAAGACATTGATCCGCTGCAGATCGGCCGCGACCTGAAGGTGCGATCGGTCTTGACTGGCAGCGTACGACAGGCCGGCGACAATTTGGCTATTCAGGTGGATCTGGTTGACGCCGCTACGGGTAGCGAACTTTGGGGACATGAGTACGAACGTAAGGCGTCGGATTTGCTTTCAGTAAAGCAGGCCATTGCGCGCGAAGTTTCCGATACGCTGAGACTACGTCTATCGGGGGACGAGCAAAAACAACTGACAAAGCGCGACACCACCAGTGGCGAAAGCTTCCAGTTCTATTTGCAGGGTCGCTATTACTGGAACAAAAGGACGCCCGATTCGCTAAAGAAAGCGATCGAGGAATTTCAGGAGGCCATTGATCGCGATCCGAGCTTTGCGCTCGGTTATGTCGGACTGGCCGATGCCTACGTGTCGCAGGAACACTACAGCGGCATGGCTTCAAAAGAAACGCTGCCGAGGGCCCGAGCAGCTGTGGATCGCGCGCTGGCTATCGACAATTCACTTGCTGAAGCCCACACCACTTCCGCGGCTATATACCAGCGAGAATGGCGTTGGGCCGAGACTCAAGACGAACTCAAGCGGGCCATCAGCTTGAATCCTAATTATCCGACGGCGCATCACTTCTACGCCTATTACTTGTATATCAGACGACAATTCGACGACGCGGCGCGAGAGATTAGCAGAGCACATGAACTCGACCCTCTATCACCCGTGATCAGCGAGAATCTCTCGATGGTCGAATTGTTGAAGGGCAATGTCGATTCGGCAATTGAACAGGGAGAGAAAACAATCGCCCTCGATCCAAAGTTTGCTGATGCCCATTACGTGCTGGCTTTTGCTTACCTCAAACGTGGACGGGCACCGGAGGCAACGGCGGAGTTTCAGAAAGCGGTAGAGTTATCAAACCGGGCCGCCACCTACCTTGGCAATTTGGGATATTGCTACGCCCTGACCGACAGGCGCGCCGAGGCCCTCGCCATCGCTAAGGAGTTGGAAGAGAAATTTTCGCACGACGAAGCCAGCGGATTATTTGTCGCGGCGGTTTACGCCGGTCTCGGGGACAAGGATAAAGCTTTCACCTGGCTCAATAAGGACTTTCAGCAACACAGTGGACAATTGCCCACCGTTGCCTGGCGTCCCCTTTTCGAATCGCTGCACAGCGACCATCGTTATACAGAACTCGTTAAGAGCATGGGCCTCTAAGTGGCCGTCGACTTTACCCGAGCCGCCCGAGTGAAACTTTCAATAACTTTCAGCTTGTTTATTTTTAGGCCGGTACTGAAATTGAGGAAGGGTTAAAGGTCAATAATTACGAAACAAATTTGGAGCGGGCGACGAGGCTCGAACTCGCAACTTTCAGCTTGGGAAGCTGACACTCTACCATTGAGTTACGCCCGCTCATCTCAGGAAAGACGAAAGATAATTAAGACTTCCCTCACCTGTCAACAACCTTTGGCCTGCGACCTTTGGAGTGAAACTTTGGCCTGCGGCTCTCCTAAGCTCGCACTACAAAACGTTAGTCGAGGTAATGGCTAACAAGATCACTCCAACGCCCTTGCGACCTCAAAATCGATTCCACCACTTCCCGGATAGCGCCACTGCCGCCAACGGCCTTCGTCACGTAGTGCGCCACCGATCGTGTTTCGGGCGCTGCGTCCCCCACCGCAACCCCAAAACCAACTCGCTTTATCAAAGGGATGTCCGTGAGATCGTCGCCCACATACGCGACCTGCGATTCAATCAGCCCCGCCTTCGCCAAGATCTCTTCAAAGGCTTTTATTTTGTCGTCACAACCTTGGTAGAGAAACTCCATCCCCAACGCGCGCGCGCGCAACTCAACCGCTTTCGACGCGCGTCCTGATATGATTCCCGACTGCAAACCCGCCTGGTGCAAAAGCTTTAACCCAAGACCGTCGCGCGCATTGAACGATTTTTGTTCATCACCACCGTCCAGCAGCCAAATCCGCCCGTCAGTAAGCACGCCATCACAGTCCATCAAGAGCAGCTTGATGCGGGCGGCCCTTCTTTCAAGTTCGGCGGAGGCCTGCATGGCAGTTTTACCTGACTTCGAACAACTCGATGCCGGAAAGTTTCAAGCCTTGTGGTGTGCGTGAAAGCAAGAAGACCGCAGTGCCGGATCGTTCCTGGCCCAACTGTTTAGCACGCACCGCAACGTCGGCCGCCAGCAGATTTGGTTCGAGTTGCTCCGTGCGCAGCACTGTCGTTTCCCAAATCTCCGGCTGGGTGCCGACAATGCCGTTGATGAATCTAACCAGCTCGCCGGGTACGATACGCGATTCCAGTTCGGTCTTCTTTCCGGTCATCACCGCCTGTGACAACTGGGCGATGAAAGCTTTTGCAGATTCGTCGATCGGCGGGGCACTGTTAGCAGCGGCTTCAGCTTTTATTCGCGCTGCGCGCGCCGCTACTGATGAGGGATAGTCGCCACCCGCGCGTACGGCATCATTAAACCGTTTGGCTGCCTCTGCTGCCTGACCGCGTTTGAGACTGATCTCACCAAGTCCGAGATTGGCCCAGGCGATCGATGCGGTGGTTGGGAGCGGATCGTCAAGTACTGCACGAAAAACTTTTTCCGCCTCGTCGACCTTGTTTTGACCCAGCAGCGCACGGCCCAGAAAGATCCTGGCTTCCAACATCCGCGGTGCTCCGCCGAGTATCTCGCGCGCGACTGCTTCCGCCTTAACGAAGTCCTGGGCTCCTAATTGGAGGGAGACGTCTGCCAGCGCTTCAGTGAGATCGCGAGTCCGCGGCACACTGTCGTTACTATAGTCTATCTGCGGATAGAGCTTGTCAGGATCAACCTCAACCCGAACAATACGAGCCGTCGTTTTGAAGACCGCCTCGCCAAAATTCTTCGCCGGCACAGTTGCCTGGGCCAAGACCTGCTCTCCTCTATCTGTCGTGCCCACCACACTCACCGACACATCTGTCGAGCCAAGATTTCGTAAGGCGGAAACCCACTCGCCGCCACGTTGTTGGGGCAAACCAATCAGCAAGTCCGTGTCGACCACTTGATCCAGTTGGTTAGCCAGCAGCTGCTTCAGGGTGTCGCCGCCACGTTCAACGATAGCGGCCCGAGTCGCCGCTAAGGTCAATCCGTTGGGATCATCTTTCTTAGCTTGCAGCAATTCTTTCAAAACACTCATAAACGCATCGCGACCCAGGGAACGGTCTACCAGACGCCAGAACATCGCGCCGCGATTGGGCACCGAACCGAAATAGACGCTATCTAATTCAGTCGCGACCGCGAGTGGACCATCGCGTCGGGCCACCGCGGAGTAGGCCAGGCGGTCGCGCAGCATCTCTGCCTGCGCTGCATCTTTGCCAAACTGTTTTTCCAACAGCAAGACGGCCATAAAACGAACCAGGCCGTCTCGAATGACTCCACCTCCCTCGCCATGAATGGGAGTGAGACTGCCGATCCAGAGTCGCGCCAGGGCCTCGGCGATCGACAGAGCAGTGGCTACATCGACCTTGGGTCGGCGCAGGGCGGCTTCATCAATGAGGATTGTGCCCGCACCACTAAACCCCGCACCCCTTCGAACGGAAACGAGGCGCAGGGGAACGTCCGGAGCTGGTCCAAGTGCGGTCGCGTAATAAGTTCGACCAGCGGCGGCGTAAGCTATCAAGTTCTCAGCCTGCTTCTTTTCTTCGGCCGAGGCGCCCTTGACCACAAATGCAGTGATGCCTTTTCCTTCGCCGCTACCCTCGATGCGATCCCAATCGCCCTGGACCAGAAACGGCTCACCGTTCAATGTTTGTTCGAAAGAACTCGAACCGGCAGCGCCTGTTTTCTCAGTGCCCGAGGAGATAACGTTCGGAAGATTCACTGTCAGGTGAAACGGAGCCGTATCCGCTCCCCTGGTTGAGAAACGGGTATTTGCTACCGGGTACCAGGATGACAACGGTAAGAACTGAGTCCCGATGGGACTGATAGCGGCCAGCCCGGTATTACTCTCGACAGGCAGCATGTAATTCAATACCAGGCTCACGGATGAGTTGGGCGGCACGATCGAAGGCAGTGACACTTCGATTTGACTGAGATCCGCTCCCCGACTTTCAGGTCTGACGCGAAAGGTCGCCGTCGCACCGCCGACAGTTACCTGTTTCACTGAAGCTTTTGCATTGAGGCGCACGGTAAGCGTGCGACCGGGACTTCGACCTATGTTCGTCGCGTTGATGGTGGCGGTCGCATTCAAAGTTCGCTCTGGCTGCTGAATATTTGCACCGATTTCGAAGCTGGTGACACGCCAAATAACGATGACCGGCCCATCAGTCTGGGCCAGGGCAACCGGCCAACAACAAATCATTAACGAGAAGAGGACGATCGAGGTCAGAAGCGATTTCATAGGCAAGCAATAGTCCGCCAATCAATAACAGAATCGCAATTTCGGTTTAGTCGGAAAGTATCAACTAGAGCGCTTTACCAGGCTGTGAACGTCACGCAACACGTGCAATAAGCCCTGGAGCCGATCAAGCGGCAAGGCGTTTGGTCCATCGGAGAGTGCTCTCTCCGGGCACTCATGAACCTCCATAAAAACTGCGTCGACGCCACAAGCCACACCCGCCCGCGCGAGAGGTTCGATGTATTCGGGTTGGCCTCCAGTTGCATGACCCAACCCGCCGGGTAGCTGCAATGAATGAGTGACATCAAACACTACCGGCACGCCAAACGAGCGCATGATCGGAAATGAGCGCATATCAACTACCAGATTGTTGTAGCCAAAACTGACGCCGCGTTCGGTGAGCATGACCTTGTCGCAACCGACCTCACGCACTTTGTCTACGATGTTTCGCGCGTCTTGAGGGGCCAGGAATTGGCCCTTCTTCACGTTTACGGCTCTACCCGATTTGGCTGCGGCCAAAATCAAATCCGTCTGGCGACATAAGAATGCTGGAATCTGCAAAACATCCGCCACCTTCGCTACTTGCTCCACCTGGGAAACGTCGTGTACATCAGTCAGAATAGGAACACCGACCTCTTCTTTAACTCGCTGCAACGCGGCGAGACCGGCTTCCATGCCGAGGCCTCTAAAGCTTTTGCTTGAAGATCGGTTTGCCTTGTCGAATGAGGCTTTGAAGACAAAATCGAGCCCGGATTCCTTTGCCCGGCTGGAACATTCCCGGGCCATCATCAAGACATGCGTTGGGCTTTCGACGACGCATGGACCGGCAATGATAGTAAGCCGCCCGTCGCCGAACGTCGCGTTGCCGACAGGGAACGACTGGGTTGAATTCTCTTGTCTCGCTTCCGACATCAACCTTGGTTACTGCCTACTTCTTGAATGGTTTCTTGAGTATACCCTTGACCTTATTAAGAAACGAACCGACCTTCGACTGCTTGTTGTCATGCTTGTCCTGGGGCGAGGGGGAGGGACTAGGTTGGACCCGCGGTGACGGACTGGAGAGCGGCGAAGGCGACGGTGTTGGCGTCGGTGTGGTAGAAACCGTCGGCACCGGACTCTCACTCATGTTCAATGGCGCTGCCGGATGAGTCGGTCGCGTCACAAAGAACACAACACCAGATAGCAGCAATACGCCAAACACCAGGACTGCCAATAGCCACTTCCGACTCGAGGCCGGTTTATTCAGTTCCACCTGCAGACGTGAGAAAACCTTGTTCTCAACTGGCGCAGCTGCAGGCGGTTCAGCGGTCTTGATCGAATTGCCGACGCGTCCGCCGATCACAGTCAGTTCGTTCGAGCCGGAAGTCAGTGCTTTCGTTTCCCGCAAACGGGAGAGGTCAACCACGAGGCGACCAGAAGGAGACTCAACACCAGCGTCGCGCAAAACATTTAAGTCAGGAACATTTATCAACAACTCTGCGTGTTCAAGTCCCAGTCGCTCAGCGGTCTCCAGCAACTCATTGCGAAATACAGCCGCGTCGGCGGGACGATCACGCGGCTGCTTTTCCAGCGCATGCAGGACAACTTGTTCAAGGTCGTCAGGAATTGAGGCCACCAGCTCTTTCGGTGGCCGGGGAAATTCGGAGGCATGCTTAAGCGCGATAGCCAGGGGAGTCGAACCGGAAAACGGCGTCATCCCCGTCAACATTTCGTAGAGGATCACACCCAGGCTGTAGACGTCAGATGCCGGTGTCAAAGGAAGTCCGCTGCATTGCTCGGGCGACATGTAACGCGGTGTGCCGATCATCGCCCCCACTTGCGTCAGGTTCTTCGGCTCAACCTCGTCCGTACTCTCGACAGCCAGTTTCGCAATACCGAAGTCGAGTACCTTGACGATAGCCGGAACATCGGCGTTCTGGGTGACGAGGATATTTGCCGGCTTGAGATCGCGATGAATGACTCCTGCCTCATGCGCCGCTGAGACGGCCGCCGCAGTCTGTAGCATGATCGATACAGCGCGAGCAGTTTCCAACGGAGCTTCTTTTGCCAAAATCTCGCGCAACGTGCGACCTTCCAGCAACTCCATCACGATGTAGACGTAACCTTCTGGAGTTTGCCCGAAGTCGGTCACCGCTACGGCATTGAGATGTTGAATTCGACCGGCCGCTTTTGCTTCACGATGAAACCGTTCGCGGGCAGCGTCGTCCTCAACCAATCGTTGATTTAAGACCTTGACTGCTACCACCCGGTCGATCAGTAGATGGCGAGCGCGATAGACCGTTCCCATGCCACCGACACCAAGAGGTTCCTCGAGTTGATATTTCCCATCGAGCGAAAAACCGATCAACGGGTCGACGAAGGCAGCGCCGACAATGGTGGGATCAGCCTGGAGCGGGGTGTCATCCTCCAGACAGAATTGGACGTCTGAGGAGGAATAACTCTTTCCGCATGTTGGGCAATGAAGCATTAGTAAGCGGTATCTGCCGAGCAGAGAAGGCAAGGCAGATTATCACCTAAAATGTGCTTGGATGCACTCGGATGATGTTCCTGGGTCGTTTAAGGGTCGTATGCCCGCTGGGAGCGCACGCTGCCACCCGCGTAACCTCACTTGTCAGTTGGTTCCGGCGTTTTCAGCCCCGCTTAATCGCCAGTGGAGGCGCTGAGCCGTTCGTGAACTACCAGATCGACTTCACTGTTCTTGTCCATAGAAGTTTCCGTCTGCAGTCGATTCTCATGGGCAGCTCGCACAAACGCTGCGAATAACGGATGTGCACTCAACGGCTTCGACTTGTACTCCGGGTGAAACTGACAACCAACGAACCATGGGTGGATCTCATGCGGCAGTTCTATCATTTCCACAAACTTACCGTCCGGCGAAATCCCACTAAACACCAGCCCTTCCCTTTCCAGGGTTTGGCGATACTCCGGATTAAACTCGTAACGATGACGATGGCGTTCGCTGATTTCCTCCGCGTCGCCGTAGATCTCCCGAACGAGCGAGTTGGGCGAAAGTCTGCAGGGCCACGCCCCAAGGCGCATCGTGCCACCCAACTCCTCAACTCCCACTAGATCTCGCAACTTGAAGATGATTGGATGTGGTGTCTCAAGGTCAAACTCGGTGGAGTCTGCATCCTTCAATTCGCAAACGTTCCGCGCGTACTCGATGCAGGCTGTTTGCATTCCCAGGCAGATACCAAAATATGGTGTGCGAGACTTCCGAGCATAGCAGATCGCTCGAATCATCCCGGCGATGCCCCGCTTACCAAAGCCCCCGGGCACGAGGATCGCATCAAAATCCCGCAGACGATCTTCGTAGTCATCGTCCATCAACTCTTCGGATTCGATCCACTTGACATCTACGCGCAAGTTATTTGCTACGCCTCCGTGGGTTAGCGCTTCGCGAAGTGACTTGTATGAATCTTCAAGTTCCACATACTTGCCGACAATCGCGATCGACGCTTCACCGCCAGATGGCTCGCGAATGGTAGAAACCAGGTTTCTCCATTCCGTGAGATCAATCTGCGCGGCTTGAGCTTCCAGGCCTAATTGCGAAACGATTAATCCATCCAGACCCTGCTCGTGAAAGGCGAGCGGGACATCGTAGATGGTGTCCACGTCCTGGGCACTAATGACTGCGGATTCCTTGACGTTACAAAACAAAGCAATCTTTCCACGCAATTCCCGAGAGAGTGGTTTTTCCGAGCGGCACAACAGAATGTCGGGTGCAATACCAATCTCGCGCAAATCACGCACCGAATGCTGAGTTGGCTTTGTTTTTAGTTCACCGGCGGCGGCGATATACGGCACGAGGGTTACGTGAATAAAGATCGCGTTCCCTGCCCCTTCTTCGTTGCCCATTTGACGAATGGCTTCCAGAAAAGGCAGCGATTCGATGTCACCAACTGTGCCGCCGATTTCGACGATCACGACGTCGGGCTTGTCCTTGTCAGCAACAGCCCGCACCGCGGTTTTGATCTCATTCGTGACATGAGGAATGACCTGGATAGTCTTGCCCAGGTAGTCGCCGCGTCGCTCCTTTTCGATGACTGAAAGATAGATCCGGCCAGTGGTCCAATTGTTAGCCTGCGATAAGTGAGCATGCGTGAAGCGCTCGTAATGACCCAAATCGAGATCGGTTTCGGCGCCGTCATCAGTTACGAACACTTCACCGTGTTGAAAAGGCGACATGGTTCCGGGATCGACGTTGATGTACGGATCCAACTTGATGAGTGCAACCTGTAGCCCGCGACTTTCCAACAAACAACCGATCGACGAAGCTGCCAGTCCCTTTCCCAAACTGGATACCACACCACCGGTTACAAAAATATATTTAGGCATTCTGTTCTCCCTGGGGCAGGTGTTGATACCTGCGGGCATTGTCACATGTTCTCGCTGTCACTGTTGTCGCCTCCCGATCCCGCTTCAGGGGGCTCGCCCGATCCTTGTTCACCATCATAACGTCCCTGTTTAAGATCTTCCTGTGCCTCGACGGCCTTCTCCATCGCCGGGTCAAGCGCCTTCTGGATTCCGACCAAACCGGCGCCAAGCAGGCCTGGCCCTTCTTTTGCTCGTCTTTCAAACTCTTCCTGGCTGACATTGTAGGGCTTACTCAATCCCCACAAGCCGAAGAGGGCGCATAACACGATGAAGCCGATGATTCCTAAGCCGACGAGGTCGTTCATCTCACAAGTTCTCGCACTCTTTCAAGATCCTCGACCGTGTCAACGCCAGTAGACGTTGTAAAAGCCTTGATCGCCTTAATCCCGACTCCGTGTTCCAGTGCGCGCAGCTGCTCAAGCGACTCGAGTTGTTCCAAGCGACTTGGCGGCCAGCTTGTGAACTCTAGTAACACGTCTCGGCGGTACACATATAACCCAGTATGTTTGCGAAACTGCTGCAACAACTCAGGCCGATTTCTTAACGCCGCGTCCGGAGTTCCGTACCTCTTTGCCGCATCACGCGGGTAAGGAATCAGCGACCGCGAGAAATAGATGGCCCGATCATTCTCATCGAGAACGACCTTTACCAGATCGGGATTTAACAGATCCTCGACCGACTCGATTGGTTCCCACGAAGTAACGATTCCTATATCACTCGCGGGGTTTGCTAACTCGCTGATCATCGCCGCAACAGCACACTCAATCGTCTCCGGTGAAATCAAGGGCTCATCACCTTGTACGTTAACTATGATTTCGACGTCCGGTAGATTTGCTGCCACTTCAGCTATCCGATCGGTGCCGCTGGCGTGATTTTGCTGCGTTAGCGCGACCTCGATCCCTCGCGAGTGTACCGCGTCGAAAATCTCTTGACTGTCAGTGGCAACGATGACGCGAGAAACATTTCGCGCGGCCTGGGCGCGCTCCGCAACCCAGCAAACCATGGGTTTTCCGGCAATGTCTATGAGCGCCTTGCCGGGCAAACGAGTAGACGCATAGCGAGCGGGAATGATGACAACAACTGCGGCTTGGGGGTTGATTTGAGGATTTGAACCCGTGCGATTCACGGGATAACAAGATAACGTGCGCTACCAGTTACTGTCAACGCACCGAGAATGAGCTAATATCTCAGTCGCGACCCGTATGCGAGTCTTTTACACACCCCGTTACTACGCCGACATAGGTAGCGGTCACATCTTTCCCATTCGAAAATTTCAGCTGGTGCGCGACAAACTTCTTGCCGAAGGAACTTTGCGTCCAGGCGATCTCTGCGAACCTGCGTCCGCCACCCAGGAACAAGTACGGTTGGTCCATACTGACGACTACGTGACGCGGCTTTGCAATGGGACGTTGACAACCAGGGAGCTCCGCCGGCTTGGACTACCATGGTCGCCGTCGTTGGTCCAAAGATCGTTCTACGCGGTTGGGGGAACAATCGCTGCCGCCCACTGCTCACTGGAAGATGGTTTCAGTTCGAATCTTGCGGGCGGCACTCATCATGCTTTTGCGGAACGCGGCGAAGGATTCTGCGTACTAAATGATGTGGCGATCGCCATCCGTAGCTTGAGAAGCAAGCGGTTGATCGGGCGCACCGCTATTATCGACTGTGATGTTCACCAGGGAAATGGTACCGCCACTATCTTCAAAGATGACCCGGAGACTTTCACGTTCTCCATCCACGGCGCCAACAACTATCCCCTCTTTAAGGTACAGTCCAGCCTCGACCTCGAATTACCTGATAACACCGGTGACGAGATTTATCTTCAGACATTGGCAAATAATTTGCCCGCAGTTTTTCGTTTCGATCCGGAAATTGTTTTCTACCTGGCGGGTGCCGATCCTTATCGAGGAGATAAGCTGGGCCGACTCGCGTTAACCATCGACGGCCTACGAAGGCGTGATGACCTTGTGTTGCAGGAGTGCTACGAAAGAGAAGTTCCCGTAGTAACGGTGATGTCCGGCGGTTACGGAAAAGAGCTTCGCGATACCATCGAAATCCACTGCAATACCATTCGCGCGGTTAAGGGAGTTTTTGCAGGACAAATGTCAGACCAATTTTTTACCAGGCGAGCCAACTGAAAAAGATGCGACGGATAATTCGACTATTGTTGATGGTGGTTTGCGGAATCGTGATCGGAACGACTGTCTATCAAACCATCATGTTGTTGCGCATCGTCTGGCTCAAGACGCACAATCCCGCGTCAACTTCCATGATTGATGCTCGGGCGCGGGAAGCGGAGGCTCGCGGTGAGGTCCCGAGGCGCGAACAGGTATGGGTATCGCTCGATAAGATTTCTCCGAACTTGCAACGCGCCGTGCTCGCCGGTGAGGACACGAATTTCGTGACCCATAACGGCTTCGACTACCAGGCGATTCAAAGAGCCTGGGAACAAGCGCAAAAAGAGGCGGCCAAAGAAGCCAAGACGGAAGGTGAGGACGACGACTGGTTGCCAAATCTGCCGGAGTTCAAACGCGGTGGCTCAACCATCACCCAACAGCTCGCGAAGAACCTCTTCTTGTCGTCGGAGCGTTCGTTCATTCGCAAAGGTCAGGAAGCGATCCTAACCGTGATGCTCGAACACACCCTGTCCAAGCGGCGCATCCTCGAACTCTATCTGAACGTCATCGAGTGGGGCGATGGAATCTACGGAGCAGAGGCTGCGGCGCAACACTACTTTCACAAATCGGCGGCAGCACTCTCTCCGAGTGATGGAGCGTTTCTCTCGGCAATGATTCCCAACCCGCGAACAGTTTTCAACCCGCAAACAAATCCGCGCCGGGTGGCTCGACGACAACGCATCATCGCGCGCGGTATGCCTTACATAAAATTGCCGTGAGCAGCGCAAAATAAAAAGGGACTGCCAAATTTGCTGGCAGTCCCTTTTCTTCCCCCGCGTTCGAAATCTATCGTACTGCTGGGCTGGACACCTTCGCGGACGATTTCGTTTTGTCTTTCATGGTCCCTTTTATCGTAAAGGACTGAATAAACTTGGCGACGTTCGGCTCGCCTCTTGGGGAGAATGCGACTCCGCCAAAGAGTTGCCGCTCACCATTAACAACTTTTGTGTAGAAGCGCGCTATTCCGGGAACCGAGCAACCGGCTAAATCGAATTCACGCCCAGTGTAACCGCCGGTGGAAACGTCTTTCTCGCTACTGGCCTCGCAATACAGTTGCGCTCCCTTTCTTCCCCATGCCTCGTGGAGCCCTTGAAGAAACCCGGACATTGTCGACTTAATTACCGACGTATCCGATTCACCTACAGAGGGACCATTGGCCCAGGTCAATGCATAAACACTTTCGGCATCGTAGGCGATGTAATAGTTAACCTGTGCCTCTCCGTTACCCAGCGGTAGTTGTGTGGTCATTTGCTTGCCGCCACTGGGAACGAAGGCGGTGAAGTCCGAACCCGCCGGATGAAAATGCTTCCACTCATGTTTGAGGCCGGGGTCGCCGAGCGAACTCGACTCAGAATAGTCTGCGGCAGCTTGCGGCGACGCAGCCGGACCGCCCATTTTCAAAAGACTTTCATTAGTAAGTGAGGCCGCAGGTCGAGGCGGCACGGCCATGGGGTTCGCGTCAGCTTCGGCGCTCTGTTTCTTTGTTGCCAGACGCAGTCCCGCTTGCTGTTTGACGAAATCCCAGGGCGCCATGGGATTCTCCGCTTGCCAGAGTCCTCGCTTCTCGCGGCGAGCTGCTTGTTCCGACTGGGAGTAAACGGCACGTTGCGGATCGGTAAGGTGGTTACCATTTGGATCGTACCAGGCAGCCCCGTCGCGGATCATCTGGGCGCCTATATCCACGCCGCTCAGCAAAACTGCTCCGATGATTGAGTAATCGTGACTGATTGCCGTGTATTCCACGACTACGTCCTTGTCCAACACTAGATCTGAAAGATGCTGCCGAGCCACCGCGCCAAACGGTTGCTCTTTCTCCGGTGCATCGATGCCGATCAGTTTGATCCGTGCCGGTCTGTTCAGACTAAAAACGGTAATCTCGTCACCGTCGTTTACGGCGATCACCTTGCCGAACAGAGAGCCAGCTCGGACCTCGGCGGCCAAGCCAAGACAGCAAACAGCAGTTCCGAGCAGCAGGCGGACGAGGTGTGTCTTCATGACTATCGATAGAGAAATGGGCTGAGTAACTTACAAAGCAAATTCCTTGGCAAGTTTGAGTTCTGCCTTACGCAACTCAAACCGTCCGCGACCTAGATTTCCTTGAGAGGACAGGGCCAGGACAACGAAATAGTCGCGACTGAGCACTCGCATCACGAGCAGCGCGCCTTCGAGAGAAATCACCAGCTCGCGTAACCCGCCCAGGCCAGTGTCGCTACCCGCACGCTGAGCACTGCGCACCAGTGACGTGAACTCAGCGGCTGCCACATCTAAATTTGCTTCGATACCGGCCTCGCCCAGGACCTTCTCTACGGCGATTCCGTCTGTACCCATGATGAGCGCACCGAGGCTTCCCTCGGTGTGCTCAATAACAGCCTCAAGCATTTCTTTGAACATAACTAACCCTCCGTTAAGGCCGTTGGCCACCCAAAGCACCGGGGCGAGCCGTATTCGTCCCGCCGGGAGCATTAGGAAGAGGAGCGCTCAGGAGTTGCGGCGTTCCTGGAGTTTGCTGCAGCGGCATTTGTTGCTGCTGCGGTATGGGTTGTTGCTGCAACTGAGTCGGCGTCGGCGTATTGGTTGGTGGGTTTCCCAGCGGCACGGGCTGCGGAATCGTCACCGTGCGTGGGCCATTCCCGACTGTTCCGGCTGTTGGCTTACCCTGATAATCCGGACGATAGATGTGCGGTGTGATGAAGAAGAGTATTTCGCTGCTCGAACGGGTGGTTAGTTTGCGTTTGAAGAGATTTCCCACCACCGGTATCGAAGCCATGCCGGGTGTTCGGTTGCGCGTCTCACCTTCCGTGTCGGCGAGTACTCCGCCCATGACAGTCGTGCCACCATCTGGCACCAACACTTCAGACTGCATCCGCTGAGTATCGATACCCGGTACGCCACCTACTGCGATACCAGTATTGAGAGTGTTGTTCTCAATCGTGACGCGCAGGACTACCGTCCCAACGTCAGTGATCTGCGGAGTGATAGAAAGACGTAGCGGAACGGAGACGAAAGTTGTTGTCACCACTGCGGTACCGCCAGCCGCCTGCGTGGTCTGCACCGGAATTTGCGAACCGCTTTCGATTTGCGCAGGTCGGTTGTTCAAGGCCGTGACGCGCGGATTGGCAATCGTCTTCGCCTGGCCCTTCGATTCGGCCGCCGTAATCAGTAGACCGATTTGCGCGGTACCGAAGAGACCAGTTGTAAGACCGATGACCGTGCTGGGATTGGCTGCACCTAAGGCGCCGGTCGGTTGATTTGGTCCGAGCATTCTCGAGGTTGCATCACGGAAGGGGTCGAGCGAAGATTGCGGCGGACCAGTGGCACCGCCTTGTGAGGTAGAGGTAGCTTGATTCGGTTGCGGTATTGAGCTGAAAGCTCCCAATGCACCATCCGGCCCCTTGACAGCTAACGATAGTTGAGCACCCAAATCCCTGCTGAAGTTGCGCTGCGCAATTACAATGCGAGTATCAATTTCAACTTGCGGTTCAGGCTGGTCCAGAATCGCGACCAGTTGGCGAATAGCCTCGATGTTCTCTTTGACGTCCGTAATGATGAGCGTATTGCTTCGACCATCCACTTCGATCGACCCGCGACGGGAAAGACGACGAGAGATGATCGGCAGTAATCCCTGGTCTCCTCCACCGCCTGTGGCATCACCACCTGCACCCCCACTAAAACTGAGATTGGTGGCGCCACCCGAGAAGGCTCCTGTCGAACCTGCAGCCTGGGCTAAGGTGCCGGAGGCTCGCGCATAATTAAGCCGAATAAACTCGGTCACCAACGGCGAAGCATCGAGACGAGAGTCGTTGAGGACTTTTTGGACTTCAGCCTCTTTTGCCAGAACTTCCGTCGTCGCTACTCGCAGAATGTTGCCGTTCGCCTCAATCCCCAGTCGATTGGCTTTGAGCACGGCATCCAAGGCGATGTTCCAGGGAACATCCTGGACATTCACTGTCACAGGCACCGCACCGACGGACGCGTCAATTACAAAATTCACGCCATACTGTTCTGTGATGTAATTAAGGATGTCGCGAATATCTGCATTGACCACGTTCAGATTGATCGGCTCACCAACGAATCCAGGTTGACCATACTGACGTCCCTGATCTGATTGCTTATCTGACGCGCGTGACAGGCTGACCCTGGGAGTCGGCGTGGGCGCCGGAGTCGGAGTTTGTACCGCAGTGGCAACAGCGGTCGCCGGACTCGGCGCCTGTACCGCAGTGGCAGCAGCGGTTGTCGGAGTTTGCTGGGCGGAATTCTGCTGATCAGCGAGCGAGTTCGGGGTGGCAGCCAGACTGCTGATGCCGTTCAGGCATAGCAATAGGACGAGCGTGGTCCATATTAAGGCTGATCTAATCTGAGGCTGATAAGGCATTGTTCCCTCCTTAGGGGGATTTGCTGGACGTTTACCGCCACGCACTACGCTCGATTGCCGGGGCAACTAAAGCGCGTGCCGCACTTATCGCGGCATCGTCCTGGTTTGTTTGTCAAAGGGATGCACAGGTAGGAAAAAAGGGGCCTGCGCTGCTATATGAACCCGGCTGTCTTTACAACCCGAGTCCCAATCGTTTACGGCTTCTCTGAGGAAGCAACCGGGGCCGACGTGGCCATAGCGCTAACTGTGTTAGGCTGCCTCAAACCCTTCAGCTCTACTGACCGTTCGCGGCGACCATCGGTGAATACGGTGTCATGGCGGAATACAAGGCGGGTGTCTTCGATGGCTACGAGTTGCCCGTCGTAGAAAAATTCACCAGGATAAATTACATAGGACAGTTTGATCGGTGTGGCTTCGACAATTGCCGCGTAGCCACGGGGGGTGCGGGAAATCCCGACTACCTGTAGTTCGCTCAGCAACAACGCAGTCGTCGGCTTAGGCGCCTGCATCCTGGCATTGATAGCTGCAGCTTTTTGTGCTTTGTACTGGGCGATACGTTCTTGGATCGAGGGGGGAAGGACCTGTCCAATGAGTTTCTTTGGCACAGCCCGAGGCGGTTCATACTTGCGAAAAGGATCACGGCCCGTGTTGTATGAACGCTTCGATGCTGCCGGTTTGGTACTCTGCGCATCCTGCGCTTCCTGAGTTTCCTGGGCCGCTACCTTTACCAGGGAACCAGTGAGCAAGATGGCGCAGCTAACAAAGAGACCGGCAAATCCCAATCTGAGTGTTGATGTGGTCTTGTGCATCATTGTCTTTTCACTTTCTCACGTGCTTCTTCGCGTCTGGGGCAGACTTTACTTTGCGGGTTGTGCTGCTGCAGGTGCAGCAGCAGCAGGCGCTGGAGTTTGGCCAGCTGGAGTTGGCCCACCCGCGCCGGCCTTGGGATTAGCCTGTTTCTGCAGTCGCTCAGCTGATACGTAATAGGCCGTCAGGTCAAACCGGGCGTCTACCGTTTTCGTAGGAGATTGTTTATCTAATTGTTTCAACTCGAAGTTTGTGACTGAGACAATTCTCTGGTAGTGGGCCAGTTGTTCAAAAAATGCACGCAACCCGGCAAACGAACTGATAACACTCACCTCGATTTTCTTACCGCTGTAGTTGTCCTGTTGGACATCCTCTTTCGGGTTGAATCTCGTCAGGACCAGACCTGTGTTGTGCACGCGATCCTGCACGCCTTGCAACACCATGGTGAGTTCGCGTTGCTCGGGCAACAGTGCTTTTAGCTCGTCGTATTCTTCTTCCCGTGCCTTGTACATCGCGCGAAACTCGTTCAGTCGTTGCGAAGCAATCTGCGCCTGCGCGTTTCGTGGTCGCAACTGGGCAATCTCGGCCTCCATTGACTGAGTCTCACTACGCGTTCCCCGCGTCACGAAATACCAGAAACCGGCATACAAGACCGCCGCTACTCCGATGAACGCCGCGACCCTCAGGTACCAGGGAAGAACTTGTAACTTGCCGAATTTCATCTCTTTTGTCCTTATAGTTAGGGGCTATTTCTTCAGCGCAACCTGGCTGGCTGGGGTTGCGGGTTGAGGCTGAGCTTGAGACTGCGGCTTCGCTGCCGAGTAATTGCACTTCACCACGAAGCTAACCACTTCCGGTTTGGGAGCGTTCTCGTTCGCATCCTTCGCGGGCGTCGCGGAGCTGCTGCTGTTGTTGGCCGTTGCCCCCTTCGCCTCTTCCCTTACAGTCTCGATATTCAGGTTGTTAAAGAGGCCATTAGAGAACTCCATACTCTGACCAAACCTGGTCACTGAATATTCGTTAGGCGACTCACCCTTGATCGTCAGTTCCGTGTCTTTCTGCTCGATACTCTTTAGGTAGAGCCCGGCAACTGCGTCGAAGCGAGCCTTGATTTCCTGCAAGACCGCGCTTGGTCCCTGTTGTGATTCACGCAATTTCTTGATGGCATCGATGCGCGTTTGAATGTCCTGGGCTTTCTTCTCGAGCTCCATCTGCTCCTTTTGCACTGCCAGCATCTGCTGATTGATTCGTCGTTGGTTCTCGAGTTCTCGTTGGGCCGCCGAGTAAGCAGTTCTTGAGCTGACGTAGTCGTAGCCAACCCCCAGTACGAGTAAGCCAAACACTGTCAGACCCAGTAACAAGGTCTGCATCCTCGGACTCGCGACCTTTTCCTCAACTGCCGCAACACCCTTAGGCCGCTCAGTAACAGATTCAAGTAGGTTGATCTTGATCATGCCGCGTCCACTCCTCTCAAGGCGAGACCGACTGCCACTGCCATCTCCGGAATGATCTCCTTCATATATTCAGGATCGAATTTCCTATCGTCGACCTGGATCTGGCGGAACGGATTGAATACTTCCACCGGGATCTCAAATCGTCGTCCCAGGTACTCAGCGAGTCCGGGAAGTTTAGAACCACCACCGGCTAACAGAATTTTTTGTATGGTTGACTCGGCGTCCGCCGCTGTGGCGCGGAAGAAATCCATCGTCTTACGTACTTCGAGTGCGAGGATATCGGAGACGGTTTCAATGATTGGCTGAATCGGTCGCGCTTCAATCCCTTCGGGTAAGCTGCCCCCGCGCTTGACCGCTTCAGCCTGTTCAAAACTCAGACCAAGCTCCTTCTGCAACAGACTCGTGTATTGACTGCCACCCACTGAAGCATCGCGAGCGAATACGGAACGCGTACCGTTCAAAATGTTGATGTTCATCGTCGCCGCACCGATGTTGAGTAAGGCGACGATTTGCCCGGGACGCGGTTGGTAATTCACTTCGTAGCAGTTTTGCAGGGCAAACGCATCAACATCGATGATCACCGGGTGCTTGCCCGCAAGCTGTATCGCCTGTTTTACGTTGGCAATCTTGTCGCTCTTGCAAGCAGCCATCAGTACTTGTAACGACTCCGATGAATTACCCGTGAGCTGGTAATCCAGATTCACGTCGGCGATGTCGAAAGGGATGTGTTCTTCAGCGTGCCAGCTGAACGACTCTTGCAACTCTTCCTGGCTCATCTGGGGCAGAACGATATTTTTCACGATCACTGAGTGCCCACTAACACCGGCGGCCACTCGCGTCGTCCTGATCTGATGTTCGCTGAAGATGCTGGAAATCACGTTGGAGACATTGTTGAGCTCCATGATCTGACCATCAACAATAGTGTCCACCTGGAGGTTCTCATAACCCAGATTGATAAGTTCGAGTCCGGACGCGCGCTTGTTGAGCTCAACGGCTTTGACTGAACTGGAACCGATGTCCAGGCCAACCAGGTTCTTTTTACCCATGCCTTTTTTGAACATAGTTAGGTGTTCCTCGCGGAGTGGGCCCGCAGTTTGTTGCGCTTACGTATCCGGGCGCGTGCTTTTCGAGCTCTAGGCATTCTTCCTTTGAGTACTTTGGCCGTCGAGCATTCGGGTTGCTGTTTCACGGTCGGTTTCCGTCGGGAGTAGGATTTGAGATCCCGTTGCAGGCCTAACCCTAATCTGGTCGGTATCAATCGCTGACTGGTATTGAAATCTGGTACGGCAGGATTGAAGCTCATCGGGAACCCAGCCAAGTTGGGATGTTCTGGGCCAACTTCTGTAGGCTTTGCGACCTCCGCTCACGCGAAGTGTGCCTTTTTCATGCTTCAAAGAAACTAGCGAGTGTTTATTTCCGCTATTGAATCCAGGTGGGCATCCCTGTAAACGGCAGGCCTTGCCGTCAACTTGAGTCAGATTAACCTAGCGGTATAAACAATGTCAACCGCTATTTTGTTCTGTTTAACTAGTTGACTTCAATAGAGTAAAGCGTCCTTGACGGACCACATTTGGAACGATTCTGGAAGTGTTTGGGCTTCTTTCCAGCTTTTTGGGAGGCCGGAGGGACTACTTAGGTAAGTCTTTGACTTTCACACTTCTAGCCGGAATCCCCACCACTACATGGTTGGGTTCGACATCGCGAGTGACCACGGCACTTGTACCCACCATCGCGTTGGCGCCGACCTGCACGCCGGCAAGAATCGTTGCGTGATAGGTCAATCGCACGCCGTCACCGATTCGGGTTTGGGGTGTATAGACCTTGTGAATGTCGTAGATGTCGTGAGTATGCGAGTAGACGTTTGCGTAATCTGAAATCGAGACCTGATTGCCAAGTTCGATTCCTCCTCGATCATCCAACAGCACGTAGCGATGAATCACTACGTCGTCGCCAATGGTGAGGTTGTAGCCAAACGACCACTCAACGAAATGCCAACATTTAAAATTCTTGCCGACACGGCGAAAAACCAAAGGCGCCAACATGCGACGAAAGCGGTGCCCAAGTAAGGCATTCTGCCCCAGTGGCGAACGATCAAACATCTGCCAGAGCCAGATAAATGGCTTCCGCTCTGCATAAAGCTTGGGATCGATATCAGTGTAGTATTCAGGTTCAGTAGTGATGTTGCGTGGATCGAGTGAGTGCAACGTCGCGCGTGCCGCGAAGCTGAGACCTTCACGTTTGGCAGAACAGCCAAAGTAGATCTCGCAGAGTGTGTCCCGTACAACCTCGCTGGGATCTCTCCGGCCATCAGTCAGGGACTGCTCCAACTCCTTCAAAAAACCGTCATAGTCGCTCTCAGCCAAAGCCTGAGCCGACAATTCGCGATATGTCATAGGTTTTCCCAAGCACTTCCCTAGCACCGGCGAGCTGGACTGCTGGAAGAGCCCACAAGGTAACACAGCGTCTAAACTCCATCAATTGCAAACTAGGCGAGGCACACGCGCGAGGAACGAACGCTGACTTGCCTGCAACACTATCGCAAGCTAGGATGCCGTGCGACATGAAGCTCCTTCGAATTATCGTCATTCTTATATGTCTCGCAGTATTGCTCGGGGCCGCCTGGCTATGGTGGAGTTGGCCCGGCAAGGTGGACATGGCAGCGTACGCACCAGCCGATTCGTTGGTCTACCTCGAATTCAATAGTCTTACGGACATCGCCAACGCTATCCAACAAAACGACACCTGGCGAGCTCTGGGTCCGCCGCTGGGTAACAAAGCTGCCTTTGATAGTCATTGGTGGCAGGCGATCGCCCGTGCGGGAATCGGACCCACCGACAATGTTGTCTTTACGCGCGCTCAAGTGGCAGTGGTGGTTACCGGTCTGAACTCGGTTGAAGAAGCCGAGACTTTACGCGTCAGACCTGACGCTGCCCTGATCATCGAGACACAGACGAATCATTGGCGCCTAAAATCGGCCGCTATCAATGCCGTGAAACGCCTCGCCACTTTTGCTTATGGACAGGCGTTGTGTACCGAGCACACTGCTGATGCTGACTTTGTTGAATGTGCCTCGCCGCAAACAGACCGAAAGATTGTGGCCGCCATCGATGGCAGCGTAGTAATCATCACCAACAGCGACACAGCGGTGCGAAACTGCCTTGAAGTCCGGCGCGGGCTGCGACCAAGTCTGCAAAGCGATGCGGAGTTACAAAAAGTGCGGCGCAACCTGAGGAACAACCAGTCGCTCGCCTTTGGCTACGTCTCTTCAACCAACTCCGCCCGACTATTTTCCTGGGCCGCGCCCATGCTGATCGGCAAGGCGCCTGGAGACCAACAACTCGAACAAGTGTTGACCTCGAGTGCCACGAAAATTCTGCGCGGTATTGCCTGGAGTTCGGAATCGGCCTCGGGAGGTATCGAAGATCGTTACTTGTTTTCCCTGGAGCCCGCGGTGGTGGCTCGACTTGGACCAGCCTTTCAAACGGGTAATGCGGCCGACGAGTTTTGGAAGTTAGTCCCTGATTCTTCCCAGTCGTTAACGATCTACCGCAGCCAAAATCCGCAGACCGCATGGAACGCTCTCGATCAGGCAGTGGCGTATAAACTCGACGCGCTCTCGGCGATCGTTTTCAGTTCCCTGCTCAAGTCCGGTTTGGCTGTCTATGGAGTGGAGAACCCGAAGGATTTGCTGACTACTTTGTCTTCACCACTGGTGACAGTCAGACCAAATGCCGGTGCGGAAGGCTCAGTCTTTATTGGTCATATTCTGAATCAGGAGCAACTCCGCCACACCCTCACGCAGCAGATCGCGTCAGGTGGCCACGGCCAGATCCTTGAGGGGACGAAAATTGATCCGGATTTAAAGAAAGAGTTAACCGCCGTAATCGTCGACGACTACCTGGTGCTAGGCAAGACAGAAAATGTACAGGCCTGCCTTAATGCTATCAGGCGCGGTGAAGTTGCCAATGCGACTGCCAGTCAAAAGCAGATCAGTCACTTTGCGCCGCAGAGCAACGCTCCGATCCTGACCTACGCAAACGATGAAAAGCGCCTCAGTAGTTTCGTATCAGTAGTCTCGCTGTTGCGTCCCGCTCCCCTTTCACAAGCGGAGTCGGAGAAACTGAAGAACGTGATCAAGAACTCGAGTTTTTCTGCCACCGAAACCAACCTGGCCGCAAACGGTATTGAAAGAAAGACGCGCTCTGCGTTTGGTCAGTTCAGCACACTGCTATCGTTACTACAGCAAGACACGGCGACTAACATGTTGCGTTGACGCTTCCTCTATGACTCGCACGTTACTGATCGGAACCGGAAACCAGGGTAAGCTCAGGGAGATCCAAAAAATTCTGGGAGACGTTCCTTTCAGCCTGCGTGACGCGACGGGGGTCGCAGCGCCGGAAGAAAGTGGCGACACGTATACTGCTAATGCAATTAGCAAAGCTCAGTACTACGCCGACGCCACCGGACTCTGGGCGTTGGCTGACGATTCAGGGTTAGAAGTTGAGGCGTTGGGTGGCGCGCCCGGTGTGTACTCCGCCCGTTACGCTGGTGATGGTGCGAGCGATGCCGATCGTCGCGCGTTGCTAATCAGTGAACTTGGAAGAAGTGGAAACAAGAGCCGGCGCGCGCGATTTGTCTGCGTCGTGGCAATCGCTGCGCCGAATCATGAAGTCCTGAACGTGTCGGAAGGCTTCTGTGAAGGAGAGATTGCGCTATCAGAACGAGGTGCCGGCGGTTTCGGCTATGATCCACTCTTCATTCCCGATGAATATGACTTGACGTTTGCGGAGCTCCCTGAAGCTGTCAAGAATCGGATTAGCCACCGCGGTCGAGCCTTAGCCAAAGCTAAGCAGTTTCTTATTTCGAGTGAATTCGGATCGTCCGTGACCGATCCGCGAAACCACACCAAAAAAACTCAGAGACCTGTTGAGGACTAGTCAACGCTTGTGGAGAGCAGCGCTTGACCATCCGTAACCTGCCTCATAGAATGTTCGCGCCGCGCAAGCTTGCGCGGTTTTGATTTGCTGTCGGGGCGTAGCACAGCCTGGTAGTGCGCTCGGTTTGGGACCGAGAGGTCGGAGGTTCGAATCCTCTCGCCCCGACCAAGATTCCCAAGAAAAAAGCCACCCTATTGGTGGCTCTTTCCATTTTGCAGCGAAAGACAAACGTCAGCGCTTGCCATGATCCCTTAGCAGCGTTTCCAGTTTCGCCAAATTCAACGGTAGGGCCACCTGCATATTACTCGGCCGCTCAACGGCTCGAACTGATCAGCCTTTGACACCTTCGGATGTTGGTTCACCCAGGCCCGGCTGCATTTGTTCATTGAGGGTTGAAAGGCGTCTATCGAAAGTCGACTTACTTTCGTCGAGCTGGGTGATGATCGTTTCTACGAGTTGTCGAAGAGAAACCCGGTCCTTCTTCATTGACTCGATCTCTTCGTCTTTCAGGAGGATAACTAGAGTAGATGAACTGAGACTAGTTTGCTTCTCCTACAGAAACGCCACAGCCTCCACCCGCCAAATACCCACATTTCAACCTCATCGCACCACACTTAGCCTCTAAATCACTTCATCGACTTGGCATATAGCTTGCCCTCCAAGTCGCCTGAGAATCGTCAGATTCTCAGAGTTTGGCACAGATAAGGAGAGTCCCAACTAGCGAGAGTGCGTTCAAATGACGATAATCATGACGTCGAGATGCGTCCTCTGAAACTGCATAGCAAAACAACTCTGTTGGCCTCTCTGATCACCGTCGGCATGTTGGCGGCCGCGCTGGTCGTCACTAGTGCGAGCATTGCCAATCTTGAACGTGAGGACGACATAGTACTCGCCGAGATTCAGGCCAGGGACCTGGCACAACAAGTTGGCAACATGCCGGTGCCGCGCGATCAAGATGCGCTCGCCCGGGCCGTTACGCTGATCAAAGACTCCCGTCCGAACATTGTCAGCGTGCGGATCTGGGAACGATCCGGGGACGACTTTGTCGAAAGGATTGCGTCACCTGCCGAGCACCCTCCGGATGCGATGCCAGCAGCAGTACGCCAGGCACTATTAGACCCTGCAAAAGCTATCGACAAAACCGCGGCCGGCAGTGACCCAACTTTGCATCGCGAATACGCGCGCACCTTTTTCGCAGGCCGTGTCAATGGCGCGGTGGAGATCGTTGAACGATTCGATAGCATCTGGTCGGTTGTCTTTCGTTACCTTAAGGGTGCTGTCTGGATGGCGTTGACCGCGGTAGCGCTGATAACGCTGGGAACGTATTTGCTCTTCCGCCGACTCGTGTATCAACCGCTGGATCGGCTCATCAATGCGATGTCCCGAGCAAAGACTGGCGACCTCGAGGCGCAGGTACCGGCTTCGGCTGCGGACGAGATTGGCGTCTTGACCGATGAGTTCAACAGCATGATCAGGCAAGTAAGAGAAATGACTCGAGAACGAGAGGCGCAACAAGTCACGCTCCGCGAAAAAGTGCGCGACGCTACTAACGAACTCGAGCGACGCAACCAACAACTGCAGGAAACCAACCTTGAATTGTGGCGCACCACTCGACGCATGAACGAACTCGGCAGACTTGCCGCTGCCGGTCAAACTGCTGCGCAATTTGCTCACGAGGTGGGAACTCCCTTGAACCTAATCAGCGGCCACGTGCAACTGCTGAAGTCTGATCTCGAACGTGATCCACGAGATGCCGAGGCGCGCATCAGAACGATCAGCGCACAGATTGAGCGTATCGAGCGAATAGTACGCCGCATGCTCGACAAGACTCGCTTTGAGACCGAGCTTTCGCCGCTTGATATGACGGCCCTGTTAAGACGTCTCTGTGAGGCGATGTCGCCGGCCTTCGACAAACG
>Ga0126377_10000314_pt1 | contig 28761 bp, 25 predicted proteins | sample PanSoiMetPlot_22_FD_92647 | JGI IMG/M metagenome (GOLD analysis project Ga0126377, IMG submission 92647) | Tropical forest soil microbial communities from Panama - MetaG Plot_22 | ecosystem: Environmental > Terrestrial > Soil > Tropical forest > Bulk soil | place: Panama | collected 2016-02-17 | reverse complement strand
TTGGTGGCGGCCAGCACGCGCACATCGGTCTTGATGGTCTGGTCGCCTCCCACCCGCTCGAACTCGCCCTCCTGCAGGACCCGCAGCACCTTGGCCTGAGCCCCCGGGTTCATGTCGCCGACCTCGTCGAGGAACAGCGTGCCGCCGTCGGCCAGCTCGAACTTGCCGCGCCGCTGCTGGGTGGCGCCGGTGAAGGCGCCCTTCTCGTGGCCGAAGAGCTCGCTCTCGATGAGCTCGGCCGGGATCGCCGCGCAGTTGAGCTTGATGAACGGCCCGCCCGCCCGCTTCGAGTGGTCGTGGATGGCGCGCGCGACCAGCTCCTTGCCGGTGCCGTTCTCGCCGGTGATGAGCACGCGCCCGCTGGTCGGCGCGGTCTTGGCGATCTTGTCGAAGATGCCGCGCATGACCGGGCTCGACCCGACCATGGCGAACTCGCCCCCCGCCTGGGCGGTCAGGCGCGCGTTCTCGCGGCGAAGCCCGGCGTAGGCCAGCGTGTTCTGCACGGTCAGCAGCAGCTTGTCCGAGGACAGCGGCTTCTCGACGAAGTCGTAGGCGCCGAGCTTGGTCGCCCGCACGGCGGTCTCGATGGTGGCGTTGCCCGACATCATGACCACCGACACGTCCGGGTGCTTCTCGCGCAGCCGGGCCAGCACGTCCAGCCCGTTCATGCCGGGCATCATGACGTCGAGCAGCACCATGTCGACGTCGCGCTCGTCCAGCTTGGACAGGCCGATGGCGCCCGAGCCGGCCACCTCGACCCCGTATCCCTCGAGCTCGAGCGCGCGGCGGAGCGAGCTGAGGATGTTCGGCTCGTCGTCGATGACGAGGAGCGTGGAGCGCGGCATCGCGCGAAAACATAGCATCGGCCTCACAGGTTGACTACGCGACCACCGGGGAATAGGGTCGCGCGGTCATGCGCACGCGCGGGTTCTCGGTCGCGGGCAGTGCGCACCTCCACCTGGTACTCGTTGCCATGCTCATCCTCGCGACCGCGGCGTGCGGTGACAAGGGGCCGAAGTATCCGAGCTGCGGCAGCGACAAGGACTGCCGCAGGGGCGAGCACTGCGTCAACCGCACGTGCCGCCAGTGCGCGAGCGACAGCCACTGCAAGGAGGGCCAGAGCTGCGAGGCCGGCGCGTGCCGCGCGCCGCCCGGCTCGTGCACGGCGGACGGCGACTGCGCCGGCGCCCAGGTGTGCGTGCAGGGCCGCTGCCAGTCGTGCAGCGAGGACCCGCAGTGCGGCCCCGACCGCAAGTGCCGGGCCGGCCGCTGCCTCGCCCGCGGCAGGTGCGGCCGGAACGAGGACTGCGCCGACGACGAGGACTGCGTGCGCGGCGAGTGCAAGCGGCCCGGCCGGGCCCGGCCGCCCAACGTGAGCTGCCGGCTCCGCTCGGTCTACTTCAGCTTCGACCAGTCCGGGCTGGGGCGCGAGGCGCGCGACATCCTCGTCCAGGTCGCCGAGTGCGTGCAGTCGGCCCCCGGGCGGGGCGTGTTTCTGAGCGGGCGCACCGACCCGCGCGGGACCGAGGAGTACAACATCGGCCTGTCGGAGCGACGGGCCCGGGTCGTGGCAGACTACCTGGCGCGACAGGGGATCGATCCGGCTCGATTCCGCGTCGTCCCCAGAGGTGAGACTCAGGCATCGGGCTCGGACGAGCCCGGCTGGGCGCGCGACCGGCGCGTCGATATCGAATGGCAGTAGCGAGACACCAGGGAGCGAACATGAGACGCAGGGACCACGCCACCCAGGCCGCCAGCGCCGCACGTCCGGCGCTGTCACCTCCGGCGCTGCCACTTCTGGCGCTGTCATTTCTGGCGCTGTCGGCGAGCGGCTGTTTCTGGTTCACCACCAAGCACGAGGGCGCCACGTTGCGCACCGACGTCGACAAGATCCAGGCGTCGCTGCCCCGGCTGCAGCACGTGCTCGACGAGGCGACCCGGCTGCTGGCGCGCAACAGCGCCGACCTCGGCGCCGAGGTCAGCACGCTGAGCGAGGACCAGAAGAAGCTGGCCGGCCTGGTCGCGGAGGCGCAGCGCTACGCCGAGGAGGTGCGCGACGAGAGCAAGCGCCAGGAGCAGCGCATCGCCGCGCTGGAGGCCCGCCTGGCCGAGCTCGAGGGCAAGACCGAGCTGTCCAACAAGACCCCGCCGCAGCTCTGGGACGAGGGCATGGCGGCGATGCAGGCGCGCGAGTACGAGCAGGCGCGCTCGCTCTTCCGCACGCTGATCGCAAAGTACCCCAAGGACGAGAAGGCCGACGACGCGCAGCTCCAGCGCGCCGAGTCGTTCTTCCGCGAGCGCAAGTTCCAGGAGTCTCTGGGCGAGTTCCAGCGCGTGTTCGAGAAGTACCCGACGAGCACCGTCGCCGACGACGCCGCCTTCCGCGCCGGCGAGGCAGCCGAGCAACTCCACTGGTGCACCGACGCTCGCGCCTACTACGGCCTCCTGGTCAAGAAGTGGCCGCGCTCCGACCTGGCCAAGAAGGCCAAGGCCAAGGACATGGAGCTGCGCAAGGCGTTCGGCGACAAGAAGCGGTGCCAGACCTGACGGCGCCGGCGTCGCCGCCACGTCGACGTTGACCTGGTCGTCGACCTTGACCTGGTCGTCGACCTTGACGGCGCCGTGGACGTGAGCGCCACCATGGTCGTTGACTCCGCGTCCCGTGCCGTTCGTCAACCTGATTCGACAACGGTGGCGCTCACGTCCATGGCGCCGTCAACGTCGACGACCAGGTCAACGTCGACGTGACGTCCTACGCGCGCGGACCCGCCCCGGCAAATGCCTCGGCGACGCGCCGCGCGGCCGCGAGCGGATCCGGCGCGCCGTTGACCGCGGCGATCGCGCAGGCCGCCCACGCTCCTGTCGCGGCGACCTCGACGGCGCGCTCGGGCGTGATGCCGCCGATGGCGACGACCGGGACCGGGCCCGCGGCGCGCACGGCGGCCGCCAGCCCGGCGAGACCCTGCACCGGATCGGGGTTGCGCTTGGTCGCCGTCGCGTAGACCGGCCCGAACCCGAGATAGTCGGCCCCGCCCGCCGCGGCGGCGGCGACCTGCCCGGCGTTGTGCGTGGAGATGCCGATGAGCGGCCGGCGCGCGGCGGTCCGGATCCGCGCGCGCGCCTCGGCGAGGGGCAGATCGTCCTGCCCGAGGTGGACGGCGTCGGCTCCGACCTCCAGGGCCATGTCGAGGTCGTCGTTGACCACCAGAAGCGCGCCGCGCTCGTCGCACAGGCGCCGCGCCCATCTCGCCACGGCGTTCACGTCCTTTTCCCGCGCCGCTTTGAGTCGCACTTGCAGCACGCGTGCCGCGGTCAACAGCGTGCGCGCGAGGGCGGGATCGTCCCGGTCGAGGACGGCGTAGAAGCCGCGCAGTTTCCGTCGCCACTCCATCGGCTAAGCTCCGGGACAGTATGGCCCAGCCCGCGCCCGACGAGCGCCTCTTCAAGCTCAGCGCCGAGTTTCAGCCGACCGGCGACCAGCCGGAGGCCATCCGCCAGCTCCTCGACGGTATCCGCCGCGGCGACCGCTGGCAGACCCTGCTCGGCATCACCGGCTCGGGAAAGACCTTCACGGTCGCCAACGTCATCGCCGAGCTCGGCCGGCCCGCGCTCATCATCGCCCACAACAAGACGCTCGCCGCCCAGCTCTACGGCGAGCTCAAGCAGCTCTTCCCCGACAACGCGGTCCACTACTTCGTCAGCTACTACGACTACTACCAGCCCGAGGCCTACGTGGCCTCGACCGACACATACATCGAGAAGGACGCGCTCATCAACGAAGAGATCGACCGCATGCGCCACGCGGCGACCTACGCGCTCCTGTCCCGGCGCGACGTCATCATCGTGGCCTCGGTCTCGTGCATCTACGGCATCGGGGCGCGCGAGCTCTACTCGCAGATGGTGTGCGAGCTGGCGGTCGGCACCACCCGCGTGCGCGACGACGTCCTGCGCCGCCTGGTCGAGATGCAGTACGAGCGCAACGACATCGACTTCCACCGCGGCACCTTCCGCGCCAAGGGCGACACCGTCGAGGTGTTCCCGGCCTACGAGGCCGACACGGCCATCCGCATCGAGTGGTGGGGCGACGAGATCGAGTCGATGGCGGAGATCGACCCGCTGCGCGGCAAGATCAAGCGCCCGATCCAGCAGACCACGGTGTTCCCGGCATCGCACTACGTGACGCCGGCCGACCACCTGCGCCGCGCCATCGAGGGCATCAAGGTCGAGCTCAAGGAGCGGCTGGCCGAGCTGACCGCGGGCAACCGCCTGGTCGAGCGCCAGCGGCTCGAGCAGCGCTGCCTCTACGACATCGAGTGCCTGGAGCAGATGGGCTTCTGCTCGGGCATCGAGAACTACTCGCGCCACCTCTCGGGGCGCAAGCAGGGCGAGCCCGCGCCCACGCTCATCGACTACTTCGCGGACGACAGCCTGATGTTCATCGACGAGTCGCACCAGACCATCCCGCAGATCCAGGCGATGTACCGGGGTGACAGGTCGCGCAAGGAGAACCTGGTCGAGTACGGCTTCCGCCTGCCCAGCGCGATGGACAACCGCCCGCTGCGCTTCGACGAGTGGGAATCGCGCGTGCGGCAGCTCGTCTTCGTGTCGGCCACCCCGGCCGAGTACGAGCTCGAGCAGTCGCGCGGCGTGATCGTGGAGCAGATCCTGCGCCCCACGGGGCTGCTCGATCCGGTCCTCCAGGTGCGCCCGGTCAAGGACCAGGTGGACGACCTGCTGGGCGAGATCCGCACGCGGGTCGACCGCCGCGAGCGGGTGCTGGTCACGACGCTCACCAAGCGCATGGCCGAGGACCTGACCGAGTACTACGCCGATCTGGAGGTGAAGGTCCGCTACCTCCACTCGGACATCGACACGCTGGAGCGCATCCAGCTCATCCGCGATCTGCGCAAGGGCGAGTTCGACGTGATGGTCGGCATCAACCTCCTGCGCGAGGGACTCGACATCCCGGAGGTGTCGCTGGTGGCGGTGCTCGACGCCGACAAGGAGGGCTTCCTGCGCTCGACCCGCTCGCTCATCCAGACCATCGGGCGCGCCGCGCGCAACGTCGACGGCACGGTCATCCTCTACGCCGATCGGGTCACCGATTCGATGCGAGCGGCCATCGACGAGACCGAGCGGCGCCGCGCCACCCAGGCCGAGTACAACCGCCAGCACGGCATCACGCCGCGCTCGGTCATCCGCGCGATCATGGACCTGCAGCCGGGCGCGAGCCCCGACTTCATCGACGCCAGCCGGATGGCCGACAGGGTCGACGCGCTCGCCATCCGCGACCGCAGCGAGATCATCGAGACGGCGCGGAAGCTGCGCGCCGAGATGCGCGAGGCGGCCAGGGAGCTCGACTACGAGCGCGCCGCCCAGCTGCGCGACAAGGCCCGCGAGCTGGAGGACCTCGCCATCGAGATCGGCTGACCGCCCGCGCCGCGCAGCGGGCCGCGGAGTGGGGCCGGCGCGGCGGCGGTCCGCCCGGCAAGGGCCGGCGCGGCGGCCCGCCCGGCACGGGCCGGCGCGGCGGCCCGCCCGGCACGGGCCGCCCGGCATCGCACCGCCGGGCCTCAGTCCGCGCGCCGATAGAGGAGTCGCCAGATCGGGAGCCCGGCCTCCTCGCAGTGCGCCTCGCGCCACGAGCGGGCGCCGTAGGGGTGGCAGCCCTTCCAGAAGGACCAGGCGCCCGCTGCGTTGCGGTAGAGGTCGTCGAGGCCGTCCAGCACCGCCATCGCATCGAGCGCGACGGCCCAGACGTCGGTCTGGACCAGGAGCTCGCCGCCCGGCGCCAGGATGGCGGCGATCGAGCGCGCCAGCTCACTGTCGACCAGGCGCCGCTTGCGGTGGCGCCGCTTGAACCACGGGTCGGGGAAGTTGACGAACACGCGCGCCGCGCCGGCGCCTGGAAACAGCGACTCGAGGTGCAGGTTGGCGTGGCCGAAGACCGCCTGCACCGGCAGCGCCGTGCTGGCGGCCCGGCGATTCACGACGTCGACCATCTGGTGGCGGATCTCGACACCGACGTAGAAGTGGCGCGGCTCGCGCGCGGCCCGCTCGAACAGGAACTGGGCATCGGCGCATCCGATCTCGATCTCCAGCGGACACCCGTCGGGGATGATCGGCGCCGGCGCACGCCGGCGCGCGTGGCCGAGACCGAGCGGATTGACGTGCTGGCGGCGGCGCGCGCGCATCGCCTAGCCGCCGTCAGGTGTGTCGCGGCCGGCGCCGGATCCCGGCCCCGAGCCGGATACCGGCGCCGAGCCGGATGCCGCAGCCGGGGCCGCGTCCAGGGCCAGGAAGCCAAACTCGCGCACGTTGCGGGGAGACGCCAGCTCGCCGAGCTCGGCCCGGTCGACCCAGCGATACTCGGCGAACTCGTGGTTGGGCGCGACCTCGGCCCCATCGCCCTCCGCCGGCACGTCGGCCACGAACACGAAGTTCATGTGCAGGCCCTTGTCCCCCGCCGCGTGCTCCTCGTAGCCGAGGAACCCCGGCGGCACGCCGTCGCATGCGCCGGCCAGCGGCGAGAAGCGGCCGCGCAGGCCGCTCTCCTCGGCCAGCTCGCGCACCGCCGCCTCCAGCGGCGTCTCACCCGGTTCGATCTCGCCGCCGATCGGCAGCCACGTCCTGAGCCGGTGGTGGTGAATCACCAGCACGCGTCCCCCGACGCCGCCGCGTCGAGCGTAGACCGCGACCGAGAACGCGCGCCGCATCTCTCCGGCTGGACGGTATAAGATGCGCGCGGTGAACGCAAAGCCCAACGCTCGCACCGGCCTGACCCGCGACGAGCGGCGGCAGTCGCTGCTCGATGCCGCGCGCGTCCTCTTCGCCGAGAAGGGCTATCACGACACCACCGTCGACGACATCACGCGCGCGGCCAACGTCGCCAAGGGCACCTTCTACCTCTACTTCACCGAGAAGCGGGAGATCTATTACGAGGTCATCCGCGTCTTCCTCGATCTGGTCAAGGAGGCGGGCGTCGTCGTGCAGGAGCCGACCGGCTCGCCGACCGAGTTCGTCGAGCGCACGCGCCGGAACGCGCGCCAGCTGATCCGCGTCCTGACCGAGAACCGGCAGCTCACGCGCATGGCCTTCCGCGAGGCGGCCGGGCTCGACCCGCGCCTGACCGAGCTGTGGCGCCGCTTCTACCGTGAGATCGCCGAGGTCGAGGCGCAGAACCTCGAGTTCGGCATCCAGCTCGGCGTGGTGCGCCCCTGTCACGCACTCCTGCAGGCCTACGTCCACATCGGCATGGTCGAGCGCGTCATGCTGGAGCTGCTCGAGCACCCGGAGGACTTCCCGGCCACCGACGATCTGGTCGACGAGATGCTGCGCGCCGGCTACGAGGGCCTGCGCGGGCCGTACGGCCCTCCCTGGAACATCCTGTTTCCCGGCTGAGCCGGGCGCAGCCGCGACTACCTGGGGACCTTCTCCCAGTCGGCGAGGAACTTCTTCAGGCCGGCGTCGGTCAGCGGATGCTTCGTCAGCTGGAGGAGCACCGACAGAGGACACGTCGCCACGTGTGCGCCGAGCTTGGCGGCCTCGAGCACGTGCACCGGGTGGCGCACCGACGCGACCAGCACCTGCGTGTCGAAGCCGTAGTTCTCGTAGATCTCGATGATGTCGGCGACCACGGCCATGCCGTCGGCCGACACGTCGTCGAGCCGCCCCACGAACGGCGAGATGTAACTGGCACCCGCCTTGGCCGCGAGGAGCGCCTGGGTCGCGCTGAAGCAGAGGGTGACGTTGGTGCGGATGCCGTCCTCGGTGCACTGCCGCACCGCCTTGAGGCCCTCGGGCAGCAGCGGGATCTTGACGACGATGTTGGGACGCAGCGCGGCCAGCTCGCGCGCTTCCTTCATCATGGCGTCGAATGTGGTCGCCGTGACCTCGGCCGAGACCGGGCCGCGCACGACGTCGCAGATCTCCATCAGGATGTCGCGAAAGCGGCGCCCCGTCTTCGCAACCAGCGACGGGTTGGTGGTGACCCCGTCGATGATGCCCATCGACGCGGCCTCCTTGATCTCCGCGATGTCAGCCGTATCGATGAAGAATTTCATTCGGAACCAGCCTCCGGGCCTGTAAGGTCGCCCTCCGGGCGAGGCACGGTGTCGCGCCGGTGCCCCCCGTGCGCCTCGATCGATCCGGACGTTCCGGGTCCCGGAGCGCCGCCCGAGGCCGTCGCCTGGGCAGGCCCCGCCGACCGCTCGTCCGGCTCCTCGCCGTGCGCCCCGGCGCGAACCGACCGTGCCGCCAGGGTCTCGAGATCGTGGCGCAGCTCGGTCATCTCGCGCTCGATCGTCACGAGCCTGTCGCGCGCGGATCTGGCCACCTCGACCAGCCGGCTCAGGTTGCGTTCGAGCTCGCCGGGTTTCACACGGGGACTCTACGCGGCACCTTCTGGGCAGTCAATCGATGGCCAGCCGCCCACCATCCGGCTACGTTGTCGCGCCGACATCGACTCGAGTCATGACTGACGCCTCCGAGACAACTTCCCCGACGAGCATCTCCGTCGGATGCGCCGAGCTGCCGCCCGGCATGAACCGCGCTGCCTACTTCCGGCGGCTGCCCTTTCTGGAGATGCGGCTGCCGGGGGATCGCCCGCCGGCGCGGCGCGTGGCCGAGGGCTGGCGATCCGACGCCGGCGGTGCGGGCGCGCTGGCGCTGGTGGCCCCGCGCGCGCTGTGCGCGTTTCACCAGAGCGGCGCCGCCGGCGATGCCGAGCTCGAGCTCGCCGTCACCGCCCTGGCCGATGCCGCCCGCGCCGCGCAGGCGGTCGCAGTCGTGTTCGCGACGCCGCCCGATCTGTCCCCATCGAGCGCTCACCGCGACATGCTGCGCCGCTTCTTCACCGACCTGGCGGGCCCCGAGCGCTTCGGGGGAGACGCCGCGGTCGCTCGCATCTGGCAGGCGGACGGGCTGTGGCGTCCGCCGGTTGCCGCCGCCTTCGCGGAGGAGCTCGGCATCGTCGCCAGCGTCGACCCGCTCGCCGGCGATCCGCTCGAGGAAGGCATTCCGGCCGCGCCGCCAGCCCTCGCCTACGCGCGCGTGACAGGGCTCGGCCGCCCCAGCCGGCCCCTCGGCACCGACGATCTGGATCGCCTCGCCGAGTGGGCCGCGTCCAGCCAGCGAGCCTTCATTGCACTGGCCACACCCACCCGCTTCAAGGACGCGCTCGCCCTCGCGCGCGCCCTCGCCTGACCGGCGGTCGACGGACCGACCGCGACCTCGCCGCGCTGCCCCGCAATCGAGCGGGCGGCCTCTCGGACGCCGGGGGCGTGGTCGGCGAGGCTGCGACCGTGGGGCGCCGGCGGCGTGGTGGGTCCGCGGCCCCGCGGGCTACATCTCGGTGGGCCGCGCTCCAAGTGAGCGAGCCCGCCGCCCCGCAGTCAGCTTCTCGCGCAGCCGGACCAACGTGCGCGAAGCTGTGGCCGCCCGCATGTCGCTCGGCCGGACCGAGGTGCGCGAGTCCGCAGCCCGCGGCCCGCAGCTCGCTCCGCCGGGCTCGAAGTGCGCGCGGCGGCGGAGGCGACGCCGGACGTCGCGAGCGCGGTCTACGAAGAAGGACGATGCGGCTCGAGACGAACCGGAGAGGAGACTAGAAGAAGAAGGTCGACTGCGGGATCGGAAGCACGGCCGGCGGCCGGTTCGGGCGCGCCTCGGTCTTCTTCAGCGACTTGCGCTCCGGCTCGCGCCCGAGCGCTGCAGTGGCCAGTGAAGTTGCAGGTGAGACCGCCTTGGCGCGCGACTGCCCGCGAGACGAATTGAGCGCCTGGCCCTTCGCCCCGTTTCGACGGCTCCGCTTCGGCGCCGTCTTTGCGGACCCTCGGGCCGGCTGTCGCTTGCTCGCCGACTTCTTCGCGCCTCGGCTCTTTGCCGAGCTCTTGCTCTTCTTGCTGGCGGCCATTTCCCTCGTCCTCCCGAGACGGTGCGGGATTCCCAAATCAATCCGGAGACTAGTCGTGCCGGCAGGAGCGTGTCAATTGCGCCAGCCGACTGCCAGCCTGTTTACAACTCTGTTCCCCTCCCGTATAAGTGGGTAACTTTTCTCGGGTTATACGGACATGGAATTTCAGACTGTTGCCGAGTCGCCGCTCTCTACCGAGGCGGATCTCCTGGTGGTTTGTACGTACGGGGACCCGACCAAAGACAGCCTGTTTCAGCTGGTCGACCAGGGCCTCGGCGGGCATCTGGGCGAGCGCGCGCAGGCGGAAGAGTTCACCGGACGCCCAGGTCAGGTGCTGTTCAGCGACAGGCAGGGCGCCGGACGCGCTCGTGCTGTGTGCGTTGTCGGCGCGGGCGACATGAACAGCTTCGATGCCAGTCGAGTGCGCGACCTGGCGGCCAACGGCGTCCGCGTCGCGCGCCGCATCGGCGCCGCTCGCGTGGTGATGGCGCTGCCGCCGGTGTCCCCGCGCCACAGCGATCGAGCGCTCCAGCTCGCCATCGAGGGCGCGATGCTCGGCAGCTACCGCTTCAACAAGTACCGGGCGGAGGAGTCGAAGCGGGCCGACCCGGTGAAGACCGTCATGCTCACCTTCGACCGCGGCCGAGGCGGGGGAAAGCGTGGCAAGCAGACCGCGTCACACGGTCGCGAGCTCAAGGCCTCCATCCAGCGGGCGTGCGTCGTGGCCGAGGCGGTCTGCCACGCGCGCGACCTCATCAACGAACCGGCCGCGGTCATGACGCCCTCGCGCATGGCAGAGGAGGCGCGGGGCGTGGCCAAGCGGCACGACCTGACGGTGAAGGTGCTGGGCCCCAAGGAGTGCGAGAAGCTCGGCATGGGCATGTTCCTCGCCGTCGGACAGGGGTCCGAGGAGGAGTCGCGCTTCATCCACCTCACCTACACCCCGTCGAAGAAGCCCAAGCGGCGCGTCGCGATCATCGGGAAGGGCGTCACCTTCGACTCGGGCGGCTACTCGCTCAAGCCGTCGCAGGCCATGGAGGACATGAAGATCGACATGTCGGGCGCCGCGGCCGTCATCGCCTCGATGGCCGCCATCGCGCAGATCGGCTCGGCCTTCGAGGTGCACGCCATCGCGGCCTGCTGCGAGAACCTGGTCTCCGGGCGCGCCTACAAGCTGGGCGACGTGCTGCGCTCCATGGACGGCACCACGGTCGAGATCAACAACACCGATGCGGAGGGCAGGCTCACCCTCGGCGATGCGATCACCTACGCGCGCACCAAGATCGAGCCGGACCAGATGATCGACCTGGCGACGTTGACCGGTGCCTGCCACATCGCGCTCGGACCGTTCGTCGCCGGCGTCATGTCGGACGACGACGCTCTGGCCGAGAGCTGGCTGGCAGCAGCCGCCGCCGCGGGCGAGGACATGTGGCGGCTGCCGCTCCACTGGCGACTCCGCGAGCAGCTCAAGAGCCCGATCGCCGACCTGCGCAACACCGGCGACCGTTACGGCGGTGCGCTCACCGCCGGTCTCTTCCTCAAGCACTTCGCGCGCGACACGCCGTGGCTGCACGTCGACATCGCGGGCCCCGCGTCGAACGCGCGCGAGTTCGGCGCGGTGCCGCGCGGTGGGACGGGCTTCGCGGTGGCGACGCTGGTCGAGTTTCTGACCCGCCAGAGCTGACTTGGCCGATCTCTCGGTGACCCTTGGCTGCTGACGCGTTGCGTTAGCATGGGGTCGAGTATCCTACCCGGATCACACCAAATCTTCCTGAATTCAGGGGGTTAGGTGTGAGTACAATTTGACAGAGGTCAAGTCGGCTGCTAGACTGGCTCCAAGCCTCCTCGGGTCACGGATTCCTGGGCGGGCTGGCCAGCCGGGAGTTCCCCCACAATGCAGCCCCGTTTTCACGTCGGTGACAAAGCTTACTACCCGGTCCATGGCATCGCGGAGGTGGTCGGGCTGGAAAAGCAGCGGATCGGGGAGCAGACGACGGCGGTGTACATCCTGCGCATCATCGACACCGGGATGAAGGTCATCGTCCCGACGGTGAACGCCGCCGCGGTGGGACTGCGAGCCATCATGTCGGCGGCCGAGGTCGGCGAGGTCTACGAGATCCTCCGCTCGAAGGAAGTCACGAGCGACAACCAGACCTGGAACCGGCGCTACCGCGAGTACATGGACAAGATCAAGACCGGCAGCGCCTTCGAGATCGCCGAGGTGCTGCGCGACCTCTACCTCCTTCGCCGGCACAAGGACCTCTCCTTCGGCGAGCGGCGCATGATGGAGACCGCGCGCGGCCTCCTGGTCCGCGAGATCGCGCTCGCCAAGCACGCGCTCGAGAGCCAGGTCGAGGCCGAGATCGAATCCATCTTCCAGGAGAAGGCCGCGTAGCCTCTCCTCGCGGCGGCGCCCGGGCTCTCGCCCTGGTCGCGCTGCCGCCCGCCGGCCGGTTCAGTAGCGCAGGAAGACCGAGCCCCAGGTCAGCCCGGCGCCGAACGCGACCAGGCAGACGAGGTCGCCGGGCTTGATCTTGCCGGCGCCGACCGCGTCCTTCATGCAGAGCGGGATCGACGCCGCCGTCGTGTTGCCGACCTTCTGGATGTTGTTGTGCATCTTCTCGGGCGGCAGTCCGATCATCTTCGCCACCATCTCGTTGATGCGGAGATTGGCCTGGTGCGGGATGACCATGTCGATGTCTTCCAGCTTGAGCTGGTTGGCGATCATCCCCTCCATGATCGCCTGCGGCATGCGTGTGACCGCGTGCTTGAAGACCTTCTTGCCGATCATCTTCGGGAACTGCTTGCCGGCCTCGAGATCGGCCGCGCTGATCATCGGGTGGTACATGCTGCCCGGCTTGTCGACCCAGAGCATCTCCGCGTCGGTGCCGTCGGCGTGAAGATGGGTGGAGAGGATGCGATGGCCCGGATCCTCGGATGGTCCGACCACCACCGCCCCGGCGCCATCGCCGAACAGCACCGCCACGTCGCGCCCCGTGCTCGAGACGTCGAGCCCGGTGGAGTGGATCTCGGAGCCCACGACGAGGATGTGGCGGTACATCCCGGAGCGGATGAAGTTGTCCGCGATGCTCAGCCCGTAGATGAAACCGGTGCACTGCTGGCGGATGTCGAGGATCGCGCACTCCTTGAGACCCAGCTCGCGCTGCGTGAACACCCCCGTGCCCGGGAACATGTGGTCGGGCGACAGCGTCGCGTAGACCAGCATGTCGATGTCGCGGGGCTCGAGCTGGGCCTGCGCGAGCGCCTCGCGGCAGGCCTTGGCCGCCATGCCTGCGCCGCTCTCGCCCTCATCGACCCAGTGACGCGTCTCGATCCCGGTCCGCTCGACGATCCACTCGTTGGTCGTGTCCATCCACTGGGTCATCTCGTGGTTGCTGACCGCCCGGGGCGGGACGTATCCCCCCAGCCCGAGAATGCGACTGCGCGGCTGTTCCATGGCGGACCTTGCTCCTAGATGTCCAGGTTGCGGACGGTGTGGGCGTTGTCCTCGATGAACGCGCGGCGCGGTTCCACCAGGTCGCCCATCAGCACGGTGAAGACCTCGTCGGCCGCCACGCTGTCGTCGATGCGAACTTGCAGGAGCGTGCGGCGCTCCGGGTTCATCGTGGTCTCCCAGAGCTGGTCCGCGTTCATCTCACCCAGGCCCTTGTAGCGCTGGATGGCCAGGCCCTTGCGGCCCTGCTCCTCGACCGCGCGCGACAGCTCCTCGTAGGTGTCGGCCTGCACCGGCTCGGCCTCGCCGGCGGCGACCGAGCACGGCAGGCTCAGCCGCGCGGCCAGCTCCTTGCCAACCTCGCGCAGCCCCTGGAACTCGGGCGACTGGATGACGTCGACGTCGATCACGGTCTCGCGCTTGACCCCGGCGCGGCCCCGCGGCGCGCGCACGCGGAACGAGCTGTGCTCCTCGTCGGTCTCGATCTCGAAGGCGACCTCGCCCAGCTCGCCGTAGCGGGCGGCCAGCGCCGGCTTGACCGACTCCTGCACCAGCGCCTCGAGGAGCGAGCGATCGGACAGGATGTCCTCGTCGAGGCCGGCCTCGGCGAAGGCCGCGCTGATGCGCGCGTCGCCCGACTTGTCGAGCTGCGAGCTCATGCGGCGGTGGCGATTGACGTCGCGCAGGAGGGCGCGCAGCTGGCCGGCGGTGACCTCGTTGCCGCCCGCGCCGCGCACCATCACCTCGTCGCTCGAGGCCTCGATGAGGTACTCCTCGAGCGCCTGCTCGTTCTTGAGATAGAGCTCGCTCTTGCCCTTCTTCACCTTGAAGAGCGGCGGCTGCGCGATGTAGAGGTGGCCGCGCTCGAGCAGCTCCGGGTACTGGCGGAAGAAGAACGTGAGCAGGAGCGTGCGGATGTGCGACCCGTCCACGTCCGCGTCGGTCATGATGATGATGCGGTGGTAGCGGAGCTTCTGGACGTCCTTCTCGGACCCGATGCCGCAGCCCATCGCCGTGATGAGCGTGGCGATCTCCTGTGACGAGAGCATCTTGTCGAAGCGCGCGCGCTCGACGTTGAGGATCTTGCCGCGCAGCGGCAGGATGGCCTGGAACTTCCGCTCGCGGCCCTGCTTGGCCGAGCCGCCCGCCGACTCGCCCTCGACCAGGTAGAGCTCGCACTGCGTCGGGTCGCGCTCCTGGCAGTCGGCCAGCTTGCCGGGAAGGCTGGACAGCTCGAGCGCGCCCTTGCGCTGAACCATCTCGCGCGCCTTGCGCGCGGCCTCGCGCGCCCGCGCGGCCAGCGCCGCCTTCTGCACGATGGAGCGCGCGTCCTTGGGGTTGCGCTCGAGATGGGTCTGCAGCTTCTCGTTCACCACGGCGGCGACGATGCCGGTGACCTCGGACGAGACCAGCTTGTCCTTGGGCTGGTTGGAGAACTTGGGGTCGGGCACCTTGACCGACACGACCGCGCACAGCCCCTCGCGCAGGTCCTCACCGGCCAGGCCCTGCTTGAGGTCCTTGAGCAGCTTGGACTCTGTCCCCCACGCGTTGACCGTGCGGGTCAAGGCCTGGCGGAACCCGGTCAGGTGGGCGCCGCCGTCCTTGTTCTTGATGGTGTTGGTGAAGCAGGTGATGTTCTCGTTGTACGAGTCGGTCCACTGCATCGCGATCTCGACGGCGACGCCCTCGCGCTCGTCCTCGAAGGCGATGACGTCGCACAGCGGCTCCTTGGCCGCGGTCGAGTCGCGCACGAACTGGGCGATGCCGCCCTCGTAGTGGAACTCCTGCCGCCGGTCGGTGCGCTCGTCGCGCAGCGCGATGGTGAGCCCCTTGTTGAGATACGAGAGCTCGCGCAGCCGCTGCGACAGCGCCTCGAACGAGAACTCGACCAGCTTGAACACACCCGGGTCAGGGTGGAAGGTGACCTTGGTGCCACGCCGGTCGGTGACGCCGATGGACTTGAACTCGGTCGACGGCGCGCCGCGCTTGTACTCCTGGTAGTAGACCTTGCCGTCGCGGCGGATCTCGAGCTTGAGCCAGTCGCTGAGCGCGTTGACCACCGACACGCCGACGCCGTGAAGGCCGCCCGAGACCTTGTAGGAGTCCTGGTTGAACTTGCCGCCGGCGTGGAGCGTCGTCATCACGACCTCGGGGGTCGGCCGCTTCTCGGTGGGATGGAGCTCGACCGGGATGCCGCGACCGTTGTCGAGAACGGTCACCGAGTTGTCGATGTGGATGGTGACGTCGACGCGGTCGCAGAAGCCGGCCAGCGCCTCGTCCACTGCGTTGTCCACAACCTCGTGGACCATGTGGTGGAGGCCGGAGCCGTCATCGGTGTCGCCGATGTACATGCCCGGGCGCTTGCGGACGGCCTCGAGGCCCTTGAGGACGGTGATGCTGGCGGCGTTGTACGAGCCGTCGGGGACGGCGACCTGGGCTGCCGCGGCGACGGCGGGCTGACCCTTGAGGTGACTATCTGCCATGGGGAAAACAGAACGGAATGCGGAGGGGGAAGTCCTAGCACATGGAGGGGGGCCGCGGAAGGAATTTCACCCCGCATTTTGCCTTGTTACGGTTCCTGAACGGACTTCAAAATCCATTCGGTCCGAGGTCGCCAGGACGTGGCTGGGATGGGTGGTCGTGACGAAGACCTGGGTCCGCTTCGAGGAAAGGAAATCAAAGAGATACTCATTGCGCTGCGGATCGAGCTCCGAGGAGACGTCGTCCAGCAGCAGAACCGGCGCCTCGCCGTGAGTTTCGGACAGAAGCTCGAGCTCGGAGATCTTCCACGCCAGGATGAGAGCGCGGAGCTGGCCCTGCGACGCGAACGACGCCGCGCTGCGCCCGTCGAGGGTCAGCGCGAGATCATCGCGATGCGGACCGACGGTGGTCACCGCGCGCGCGAGGTCGACGGCGCGCGCCGCCGCGAGCGCGCGCGCCAGCCGGGCGGCCAGCTCGGACTCGTCGCCGAGATCGTCCGCTCCGTCGAGCCAGGCCGGCGCATAGCTGGCATCCGCGACCAGGTCGCCGCCGCTGATGGCCCCGAACGCAGCGCGCAGGCGCGGCGTGAGCTCGGCGACGAGGCTGGCGCGCCGCCGGATGCGGCGAGCGCCCAGCTCGGCCAGCCGCTGGTCGTAGACCGCGAGCAGACCGGCGGAGTCGCGCGCGCTGCCCGCCCCTCCTCCTCCACGCCCCTGCGCGGCGCGCAGGACGGCGTTGCGGCTGCGCAGGACCTTGTCGTAGTCCTGTGCCTCGCCCAGGTACTCGGGGGCCCGCTGGAAGACGGCGCGGTCGAGGAACGCCCGCCGGTCCGCGGGGGCGCCGCGGGCCACCGTCAGGTCCTCGGGAGCGAACAGGACCACCTGGAAGCCCCCGAAGTAGCGCGAGGCCGGGCGGACGGCCTTGCCGTCGAGGCGGACCTGGCGGCTGCCCGGGGTCAGCGCGAGCTCGTAGGTGCGGACCGACTCGCCGCGCTCCACCTGGGCCGACAGGCGCGACTCGGTGCGGCCGAAGCCGATGAGCTCGGCCAGGCGGCGGGTGCGGAACGAGCGCAGCGTGCAGACCGCGTAGATACCCTCGAGCAGGTTGGTCTTGCCCTGGCCGTTGTCGCCCGCGAAGACGTTGAAGCCGGGACCCGGCTCGAGGGTCAGCGGCGCCAGGTTGCGAAACCCGATGAGCCTGAGCGAGCGGAGCAGCAGAGCCAGACCCGGGCGCGCTAGATGCGCATCGGCATGATGACGCCGAGGTGGCCGTCGTCGCCGACCGGGCGCAGGAGCAGCGGGTCGAGCTCGCCGCAGAGCTCGACGTGCACGCGCTCCGACTCGACCTGGCCGAGGAGCTCGATGACGTACTTCGGATTCACGCCGACGGTGAGCGGCGTGCCGTCGTAGGTCGCCTCGATCTCTTCCTTGACCTCGCCCAGGTCGGGGTTGTCGCTGGCCACGCGCAGGCTGCTGGGGCCGACGGTGAGGCGCACGCCGCGCGTCTCCGACGACATGAGCTGCGCCCGCTTGAGCGCGTCGGCCAGGAGCGGCCGGCTGACCTCGAGCACCTTGTCGTTGGCCTTGGGGATGACAGCCTCGTACGGCGGAAACTGAGACTCGATGAGCTTGACCGCGAGGGTGAGCTCGCCGGCGCGCACGAAGCAGTAGGGCGTCTTGATGGCCAGGTCGCACGTCCCCGCCGCCGAGTCGAGCGCCCGCTTGATCTCGACGACGCCCTTCTTGGGCAGGATGACGCCGGCCGTGAGGACCGGGCCGCCCGGCAGCGCGCGCTCGACCTTGGACAGGCGGTGTCCGTCGGTCGAGACCATGCGCGCGTTCTTGCCGTCGCACTCGAAGAAGACGCCGTTCAGGTGAAAGCGGGTCTCGTCGCTGCAGACCGAGAACAGCGTCTTGTCGATCATGCTCCGCAGGGTGTCGGCGTCGATCGGCTGGAGCTGCACCTCGCGGTGGTCCGGGATCTTCGGAAAGTCGCGGTCGGGCATGCCGACCAGGCGATAGTCGACCTTGCCGGCTGAAATCTCGGCCCAGTTGTTGTCGGCGCGGCGCAGCGTGATCTCGTCGCCCGGCAAGTTGACCACGATGTCGTGGAGCGCCTTGGCTCCGACGGTGAGCCCGCCTTCGCGCTGGCTCTGGCAGGTGAGCTCGGCGCTGAGCGAGACGTTCAGGTCAGTGGCGGCGACGAGAAGCTGGCCCTTGGCGGACGCACGCAGGAGCACGTTGGCCAGCATGGGCATGGTGCTCTTGCGGTCGGCGATGTTCTGAGCCAGCCGCAGGCCCTTCAAGAACTCCGCCTTGTGGATCCGAAACTCCATGGCCAGGTCTCCTCACTGCGCGGGCGCGGGGGATGTCTACTTCATATAGATCTTTTGATCTGATGAAAAGAAGATAGGAGTAGTAGGGGGTACGAACATGTGGATGACGCGGCGGGTGCGCGGACGAGTCGAAAGGTTAGCGCGCCGCGAGCTGTGGACGAAGGTCGCGCGACTGGTGGAGGAATGAGGATACGTCGCGACGGGAGCGAGATCTCCGTCGGAGAAGTCCGCCCGTGGCCACCGGCTCGGCACAGGGTGCGGCACAGAGAAGTCCACAGGGGAGATCGCTCGTCCGGCCTCGCGCTGCCGTGACATGCGCCCCCGGGGTGCGCGCCTCAGCGCAGGAGGAGGTTCTCGACGGCGTGGATCTCGCCGCGGAGAGCGGTGTCGCTCTTAAGCCGGCGGGTGATCTTCTCGACCGCGGAGATGATCGTCGTGTGGTGCTTGCCACCGAAGGCGCGCCCGAGGTCCGGGTAGCTCTCCTTGGTGTGCGTGCGCGCCAGGTACATGGCGACCGCGCGCGGCCCGGCCAGCGACTTGTGCCGGCGCGGGCTCTTCAGGTCCGACACCTTGAGGTTGTAGTAGCTCGCGACCGCCTTGAGGACGTGCTCGACGGTGACGTGCTCGGCCGGGCGGGTGATGGAGCCCTCGAGGGTCTGGCGGGCGAACGGCAGATCGATCTCGCGTCGCGAGAGTGAGGCATAGGCGGCCAGTCGGATGAGGGCGCCCTCGAGCTCGCGCACGTTCGACTTGATGGCCGAGGCGATGTAGAGCGCGACCTCGTCGGGCAGGGGGATGTTGTCCGCGGCTGCCTTCTTGCGCAGGATGGCGACCCGCACCTCGAGCTCGGGCGGCTCGATGTCGGCCAGGAGGCCCCAGGCGAAGCGCGTGCGCAGGCGGTCCGCGATGTCGGAGATCTCGTACGGCTTGCGGTCCGCGGTCAGGACGATCTGCCGGTGGCTGTCGTGGAGCGCGTTGAAGGTGTGGAAGAACTCGTCCTGGGTGCCGTCCTTGCCGGCCAGGAACTGGACGTCGTCGACCAGGAGGACGTCGCAGTACTCGCGATAGCGGCGCCGGAAGTTGTGCATCCGGTTGGTGCGGATGGCGTGGATGTACTCGTTCATGAAGCGCTCGCCCGAGATGTAGACCAGGCGAGCGCGCGGCCGCGCGTGATGGATGTGATGGCCGATCGCGTGCAGGAGGTGGGTCTTGCCCAGGCCGACGCCGCCGCACACGAACACCGGGTTGTACTTGGGTGGGTGCGTGCTGGCCGCGGCATGCGCGGCTGCGTAAGCCAGCTGGTTCGAGGGCCCGGCGACGAACGAGTCGAACGTGTAGCGCGGGTTGAGCGAGATGTTGACCAGCGGCGGGTCGTCGCGGTCGAAGTCCGGCTGAAACTCGGCCGAGGTCGAGCTGTCGCTGCTCGGGATCGATGCCGACGGCGAGGTGATGTCGTCGGGCGAGAGGACCTCATCGCCGGACGATCGGTCGGCGCGCGCCGCGGTGCGTCCGTTGCCCGCGTAGCCGGGGCCATGGCCGTTGCCGGCGTGGCCGTTGGTGCCGGGCGTGCCGTGCAGGTTGGGCCGCGTCCCCTCGGGCGAGAGCGGGAGGGCGAGCGGCACGTCGCTCGAGTCGAGCGCCTCGGGCGGCCGATGGGGCGGCGGGTCGATGTCGGGCTCGAACTCCACGGCGTACTCGAGTGCCGTTTCGGCCTTGAGCTCGTCAAGGACCGCGGTCAGGTAGTTCGACTCGAACCAGAAGCGGACATAGGGGTTGGGCGCGCGCAGCCGTATCGTGCGCCCGTCGATCGCGCAGCACTCGATGGGCCGGAGCCACATGTCGAAGTTCTGCGGCGCGATGCGGTGTTCGAGACGGCGTAGAGCAGTGGACCAGAGCGCGATCACCTCACCCTCCCAAACCGGAGCTGCCGTGCGCCAAGAGGCTCCTCGTCGACGTTCTCAACGTCCCCCGCACCAGGCGGGGCGCCAACCCAGCTCGAGACCACTCCCGGGACTGGGTTCTTCACAGGGTAGTTCACAGCTGTGGAGCGACGAAAAACCACCGTTGATACGGGCGGTTGAGCAGAACAGGCGGGGTGATGAACAGGGGTCGATAAAGACTCTGGAGGGCGTGGGGGCACACAAACGGCGAAGCGCTCGCGACCGCCAATCCTGCGCGGCGGTCACGAACGCCCTGCTCCCGGAGCCGTTACAGCGAAAAGCACTCAAGATTTTGCCGCGGAGGGGTACCGCGGAGGGAACTCTACTAGCAGAGCGTCAAACCGGGTCGCAAGAGCAAAAAACGCTGGAGCAAGAAAGCCTTCGATCTCACTCCGCTCCCGCGTTACAAAATCGACACACCGATTTCCAGGTATCTGCGCCCAAATCCCCACTGTGGTGGGACGTGTGCCTGAGTCTTTCGTGGTGTCGCCGAGTTGCGCAGAGTGACGGGCGCTGGTGGGCATGGGAAGCGGGCTGGCGCCCTCCTCGGCCGGCAAAGCGGCATGGGAAGCGGGCTGGCGCGATCCAGCTGCGAACTTGCAACCGCGCGTCACGACGGCGCCTTGACACCATAATGGCGGTCGTATATCGATCGGCGTCCCGCCCAGCCGGAGAGGTTTGTCGTGAAGAGAACTTATCAGCCGCACAACAAGAGCCGCAAGCGCACCCATGGCTTCCGCGCCCGCATGAAGACGCGAGGAGGCCGCGCGGTTCTGCGGCGCCGCCGAGCCAAGGGCCGCCAGAGACTTTCGGTCACCATCGCGAAGAAGTAGGCCGTGTCGGTGGCCGGTGCTCCGCGCTTCGGCTTCTCGCGCGAGCACCGGCTGCGCAAGCGGCCCGACTTCATCGCGGTCCAGACCAGTGGCACGAAGATTCACACCAAGTATTTTCTGGTACTGGTGCGAAAAGGCGCTGGCCGGGTGGGAATTACGGTGACAAAGAGGACTGGCAACGCGGTGACACGAAATCGGCTGAAGCGGCTCATCCGCGAGTTTGTCAGGCAGGCGCGATGGGACGACGGCGCGTGGCTGCCCGCTGAGCGGGACGTCGTGATCATCGCGAAGAGCGCGGCCGCTAGCCGAGGTCATGGCGAGCTGCGCGGCGACCTCGAGCGGCATCGGGGCAAGGTGGCCGCATGCTGACCCGCCTGGTGCTCGCGCCGGTGCGCCTGTACCGGAGATACCTGTCGCCGCTCAAGCGCGTGTCGGCCTGTCGCTACCTTCCGACCTGCTCGGAGTACTGCATCGAGGCGGTCGAGCGGCGCGGGATCCTGGTGGGGCTGGCCAAGGCGCTGTGGCGCCTTCTGCGCTGCAATCCACTTTTCACCGGCGGCTACGATCCGGTCGATCCGGCGCCACCGTCGCGAGAGGGCGCATAGATGGAAGACCAAGGCAAGCGCTTGATGATCGCGGTGGTGGCCGCGCTCGCCATCATGCTGCTGTGGAACTTCTTCTTCCCGCAGGCCAAGCCGCCGGAGCAGAAGCCGCCTGCCGCGCAGACACCGGCCGCGCAGACCACGCCGGGGACGCCGGCGCCGGCGGCGGGCACGCCTGCGGCGCCGGGCGCTCCCGCCGGCGCACCGGGGACCGCCCCGGCTGGAACGACGGCCAAGCCGCGCGGGCCCGAGCAGGTCATCGGCTTCGACTATCCAGGGATGCGCGCCGAGTTCTCCAGCTGGGGCGGCGTGCTCCGGAGCTGGAAGCTCCTGGGCTCGCAGTTCCACGAGCCGGGCAAGGCCGGCGTGCCGGAGGACCTGGTCCGCCTGGCTGACTCGAATCACCGGCCCTTCACGCTCAGCTTCACCGATGGATCGACGCACTCGATCCCGGCCGGCGCGGAGTGGCGGGGCGAGAAGCGCAGCGACCACGAGGTCGTCTTCACCTGGCAGTCGGACGATCTGTCGGTGGAGAAGCGCTACCGCATCCACCCCGAGGACTACGTCCTCGAGCTCGACGTCGCGGTCCAGCTGCAGCGCGGAAGCGCCAAGCAGGGCCTGGTGATGTCGCTGTTCTCGCAGCAGGACCCGAAGACCCGGCAGAAGGGGAAGTGGAGCCAGCAGCCGCGCGAGTGGACGGCGTCGTGCGACGTCGGCGACGACGTCTCTCACTGGAGCGCCGACGCGGTGGCGAGCCAGGTGCGCGGGGAGCGGGGACACGTCAGCTGGGGCGGGTTCGTGCACAGCTACTTCGTCTTCGCGGCCGGGCCGATCGGCGGCGGTGACAACCTCGAGTGCAAGGCCTACGGCGTGAACACCGCCCCGGGCGGCATGGGCGTGGACCTCGTCTTCCCGCTGACCACCCTCGAGGCGGGCTCGGGCGGTCGCATCGCGCAGCGTTTCATCGCCTACCTCGGGCCGAAGTATCTCCAGAAGCTGGAGGCGGTGGCCGGGCTCGCGGGCGGCGGCGAAGGGGCGCCGGCCTTCGAGAAGTCGGTCACGCTCGGCATCTGGGGCTTCATCGCCGGCCCGCTGCTCTGGCTGCTCGGCCGCTTCTACGCGTTCGCGGGCAGCTGGGGGATCGCCATCATCCTGCTCACCATCCTGGTGAAGCTCGCGACTCTCTACTGGACTCACAAGTCCATGAAGTCGATGAAGGAGATGGCCAGGCTGCGGCCGCAGCTGGACAAGCTCCGCGAGAAGTTCAAGGACGACCGGCAGAAGCAGCAGGTCGAGACCATGGCGCTGTTCAAGGCGCATGGTGTCAACCCGCTGTCGGGCTGTCTGCCGCTGCTCCTGCAGATGCCGATCTGGTTCGCGCTCTACCGCGCGCTGGCGGTGGCGGCCGAGCTGTACCAGGCGCCGTTTCTGTGGCTGGGCGATCTCACCGCGCCGGATCCGTACTTCATCCTGCCGGTGTTCATGACCGGCGCGATGCTGCTGCAGTCACGGCTCACGCCGTCGACGGCCACCGGGATGCAGCAGAAGATGCTGAGCTACGGGATGCCGATCATGTTCGGCGTCATGGGCTTCTTCTTCCCGGCGGGCCTGTCGCTCTACATCTCGACGAACACGTCGCTCACCCTGCTCCACCACCTCTACATGAGGCGGACCGACGCGAGCCGGGCCCAGGCCAAGCCGGGCGCGCAGGCGGAGGAGTCCGCGGCGTCGGGCAGCAAGCCGGCCGTATCGGACGCGGACGGCGAGGGCGCGGCCGACGGCGGCGAGCGCGATGTCGAATCCGGCAAGCCGGGGCGGAGCGGGACGCGCAACGGTCAGCGGTCGCGCGGGCAAGGGCGCGGCAAGGGCCCCGGTCGTCGCGGCGGCCGGCGCAAGCGCAGCAGCCGCTCGTCGTAGCCAGTCCACGGGAGGAATGAAGGCATGGATGCGGAGACCAAGGACGCAGCCGCGGTGCCGACCGATCAGGCGCGCGAGTACCTGTGCGGCATCCTGGAGCGCATGGGAATTCCGGCGCAGGTGACCGCGCGCGAGGAGGAGGACAAGCTGGTCCTCGACGTCGCGTGCGCGAGCAGCGACGACGTCCAGCGGGTCATCGGCCGGCGCGGACAGGTGGTGGATGCGCTCCAGCACCTGGTCAGCAAGATGGTGGGCAAGGGCAAGAGCGAGGGGCGCGGGAAGCCCATCGTGGTCGACTCGGGTGGATACCGGCAGCGGCACATCGACCGGCTGCAGGGGCTGGCGGCCAAGATGGCCGAGAAGGCCAGGACCAGCGGCCGGCCGGTCGATCTGGACCCGATGCCGCCGCACGATCGGCGCGTCATCCACATGGCGCTGGCCGAGGTCGACGGCGTCGCGACGCGGAGCGAGGGCGAGGGCGATCTCAGGCACGTCGTGGTGGTGCCGGCCTGAGCTGGGCGCGGTTCGCCGCCACGCGCAGCTGCCGGGCGAGACGGGCGACGTGAAGACACCGCGGGTCGGCGACGAGCGGGACACCATCGCGGCGGTCGCGACGCCGGCGGGCGCGGGCGGGATCGGCATCGTGCGGGTGAGCGGGCCGGTGGCGGTGGCGATCGCGGCGCGCGTGGTCGGTCGCGAGCCGGATGCCCTGCCCGACCGGCGCATGGTGCTGGCGGCCGCGCGCGACCCGGCCGGCGGCGAGCGGCTGGACGACGTGATGGTCGTGGTGATGCGGGCGCCGCGCTCGTTCACCGGCGAGGACGTGGCCGAGCTGCACGGCCATGGCGGTGCCGTCAACATGGCGCGGCTTCTGCGCGCGGTGGTCGCGGCGGGCGCGCGACACGCCGAGCCGGGCGAGTTCACCCGCCGCGCGTTCGAGAACGGGCGGCTCGACCTCACCCGGGCCGAGGCGGTTCTGGCGGTCATCGAGGCGTCGAGCGAGCGCGCGCTGCGTCTGGCCCAGGGGCAGCTGGCGGGCACGCTGGGCGAGCGGATCGGCGAGCTTCGCGGCGAGGCGACCGCGCTACTGGCCGAGCTCGAGGCCAGCATCGATTTCCCGGAAGAAGGGCTGGACCTGTCGGCGCGCGGCGCGGTGGCGGCGCGCGCGGCGGCGCTGGCCGCGGCGTGCGAGCGGCTGGCCGCTACCTTCGATGCGGGTCGCGCGCTGCGCGAGGGCGTGCACGTGGCGCTGTGCGGGCCGGTCAACTTGGGCAAGTCGAGCCTGTTCAATCGACTGGTCGGGAGCGAGCGGGCCCTGGTGGCTGACGAGCCGGGCACGACGCGCGACTTCGTGGAGGCGCGCGTGGTGTGGAGCGGGCTCGCGGTCACGCTCATCGACACGGCCGGCCTGCGCGAGGCGGCCACCGGCGTGGAACGGCGCGGCATCGACCTCGGCGCGGAGCGGGCGCGGCGGGCAGACCTGGAGGTGCACCTGGTGCCTGCGGAGTCGCTTCGCGGCTCCTCGCCTGTCGCGTCCCCCGGCGAGGAGCGAGCGGGGCGCGTACTGCGAATCGTCAGCAAGGGCGACGCGCTCGAGCGTGGGGATGCCGCGCCTCACCTGGTGACGTCGGCCGTGACCGGGCAAGGGATCGCGGAGCTCGAGGCGGCCATCGTCGCGCTCGTGACCGGAGGTGCGGTCGAGCATGATGAAGGCGCGCTCCTGAGCAGCGAGCGGCAGCGCGCTCTGGTCGTGCGGGCCGCGGAGGGCTTTGGCCGCGCGGCGGAGGCAGGGCGGGCGGGTCAGCCGGACGAGGTCGTCGCCCTCGAGGTGCGCGAGGGTGTCGATGCGCTGGCCGAGGTGCTCGGCGAGAGCGTCGGCGAGGAGATGCTGGATGCCTTGTTCGCGCGCTTCTGCATCGGCAAGTGATGCATGAACGAATGTTCAGATACGGGTCTGAGGGCCGAGCACGAGTGAAAGATCGAGGTGCGCCTCCGCCGCGGCGATGAGCGCCGCGGTGGATGATCCGGCGAGATGAGGTAGTCGTCCGGCGACCGGGACGCCGCTCCGGCGCTCGATCTCGAGGGCGTTGCGCGCTGCATCGGTCTCCGAGGTTCCCGGTGTCGACGCGCTCAGCACGACGGCCGCCACGGTGAGGCCTCGCGCGGCCGCGACCGCGAGCGTGAGCAGCGTGTGATTGATGGTGCCCAGCCCATCGCGCGCGACGACGATGAGCGGCATCGCGAGCGCGGCGGCCAGGTCGGCCATGTCGAGCGAGTCGGTGAGCGGGACCAGGAGGCCGCCGGCGCCCTCGACCAGGAAGAAGTCGGGCGCGAGAGATCGCAGCCGGTCGACAGCTCGCAGGATCGGGGCGAGCGCGAGGGCCGAACCCTCCAGCTCGGCGGCGACCGAGGGAGCGAGCGGCGCGGCGAAGCGATAGACATTGGAGAGCGGGATCGTCGCGGCCCGCGCGCCGTCGCCGCCGGGAGGATCTTCGAGGCGAGAGGGCGGCGGCTCGGGAACGCGGCTGCCGTCCCGGGCACCGGGCCCGTCCGCTCGAGCGGCGCCGGGTTCGCTCGCGTCCGCCCAGGCAATGTGGCCCGGCCGATGCGAAGGCGGTCGAGCCGCCGGTGGCGAGTCCGGCGCCTGGCGTTCGATCGGTCGTGAGTCGCTGCGGCGTGGCGCCGCGCGAGCGCCGTGGGAGCCGCTCGCGTCCAGCCAGTCGCTCGGTGGGTTCGAGCGCGCGCGGTCAGCGGAGGGCGAGTCCATCGTGGGACGATCGAGCGGGATCGGGTCGCTGCCGGGCGCGGGCGATTCCCGAGATCGAGGCGCGCTGATGATGTGGACGGTGCGGTGGAGGTCGCCACCGCGGATGGCGCGCTCGAGAGCGAGAGCGTCGGCGGGCCAGAGAGGGCCGTCGGTATCGCGGGCACACCCGGTCTCGACTGGCTTCATGGCCAGCACGCGCAGGCCGCGGGCGCGGGCAGCGGCCAGGAGCGCGCAAGCGACCGTGGTCTTGCCGATCCCTGTGTCGGTGCCGGTGACGAAGAACGCCTTCACGGGAGCGTGGCCAGGCCGGCCGTCACCGCGCCGACCAGCGCGTCGATCTCGTCGTGGGTGATCGACAGGGGCGGCATCAGCACGACCACGTCGCCGAGCGGGCGCAGAAGGACGCCGCTCGAGCGGGCGGCAGTGCAGACGAGGGCGCCGGTCGCCGCCTCGGCGGGGAACGGGGCGCCGGTGACGCGATCGGCGACGAGCTCGATGCCGACCATGAGCCCGCGCTGGCGGATGTCGCCGACCAGCGGGTGCGGACGTAGCTGGTCGAGCGCGACACGCAGGCGATCGATCTTGGCCGGCAGCATCTCCAGCACGCGGTCGCGCTCGAACAGGTCGAGCGAGGCGAGCGCGGCGGCGCAGCCGAGCGGGTGACCGGTGAACGTGTGGCCGTGATAGAAGGTGCGCCGGTCCTCCGGGCGCGCGCCGAGGAACTGGTCGTAGATGCGCTGGGTCGCCAGGGTCGCGGCGAGCGGGGTGTAGCCTCCGGTCAATCCCTTGGCCAGGCAGAGCAGGTCGGGAGTCACCTCCTCCTGGGCGCACGCGAACAGGGTCCCGGTCCGGCCGAACCCGGTCGCCACCTCGTCGGCAATGAGCAGGACATCGTGCTCTCGGCACAGCGCGGCCGCGCCGGCCAGGTAGCCCTCCGGGTGGACCAGCATGCCGGCCGCCCCTTGCACCAGCGGCTCGAGGATGAACGCGGCGATCTCGTGTCCGCGGGCGCGCAGCAGGTCGGCCAGCGCGGCGAGCGCCTGGTCGCGGACCTGCTCCGGCGTGCCGCCGGATGGATGGCGGTAGGGGTGTGGCGTGGGGACGGCGAGCGACTCGATGAGGAGCGGGCCGAACACCGCATGGAAGTGGGGGATGCCGCCGACCGCGACCGCGCCGAGGGTGTCGCCGTGATAGGCGTGCTCGAGGTGGACAAAGCGGCGCTTGCCGGGCCGACCCGCGAGCTGCCAGTACTGGAAGGCCAGCTTGAGCGCGATCTCCACCGCCGTGGAGCCGCTGTCGGAGTAGAAGACCCGGGTCAAGCCAGGCGGCGCGCAGGCGACCAGTCGCTCGGCGAGCTCGGCCGCGGTCGGGTGGGCGAGGCCGAGCAAGGTCGAATGCGCCATCCGGTCGAGCTGCTCGCGAATGGCCTGGTTGATCTCGGGTCGGTTGTGGCCGTGGACGTTGACCCAGAGGGACGACACGCCGTCGAGATAGCGGCGCCCCTCGGAGTCGATGAGGTAGTTCCCCTCGGCCCGTTCGATGACCAGGGGCGTGCCGTCGCTCCACTGGCGCATCGGCGTGAAGGGGTGCCAGAGATACTTCTTGTCGAGGTCGATCCAGCGATCAGTCCGAGACGGGCTGGCCATGGTGCGGGCTCCGGGGCAGGAGTTGCTCGTCCGCCAGCCGCTCGAGCTCGGCGAGCACATGATCGATCTGATCGATCTCGTGCGTGGCCATCAGGGCGAACCGGAGGCGAGAGGTTCCACGTGGAACGGTGGGTGGGCGGATGGCCTGAGCATGGATCCCGGCCGCGAGCAGTCGCCTCGAGACGTCGAGGCTGCGCCCCTCCTCGCCGACCATGATGGGAAAGATCGGGCTCGCGCCCGCACCGGGGGCCAGCAGGTCGAGCGCGGCCAGCTTCTCGCGACATCGATCGATGCGCAGCCGGAGCGCCGCCCGCAGCTCATCGCCCTGCGCCCCGGCCACCAGCTCGAGCGCCGCGCGGCTGGCCGCCGCGATGGCGGGCGGCAGCGCGGTGGTGAAGACGAAGCTCCGGGCGCGATGGACCAGGAACGAGCGCAGCCCTGCCCCACCGGCGACGTAGGCCCCGAAGCTGCCGAAGGCCTTCCCCAGCGTGCCGACCATGACGTCGGGGACGACGCCAACGGCCGCACTCAGCCCGCGGCCGCCAGGGCCCAGCGCTCCGACCGCGTGCGCCTCGTCCACCATCAGCCACGCATCGTGTCCGGCCGCCACCTCGGCCAGCTCGGCCAGCGGCGCCCGATCCCCATCCATCGAGAACACGGCCTCGGTGACGAGCAGACAACGCCGGGCCGACGTCCGCGCCGCCGCCAGCTGCCGCCGGGCACTCGCCGCATCGGCGTGGTCATAGATGAGGACCCGCGCCCGAGACAGCCTGCACCCATCGATGAGGCTGGCGTGGTTGAGCCGGTCGGAAAGGACCAGGTCGTCTGCCCCGACCAGCGCAGGGATGACCCCGACGTTGGCCTGGAACCCGGAGT
>Ga0126377_10000313_pt1 | contig 28781 bp, 23 predicted proteins | sample PanSoiMetPlot_22_FD_92647 | JGI IMG/M metagenome (GOLD analysis project Ga0126377, IMG submission 92647) | Tropical forest soil microbial communities from Panama - MetaG Plot_22 | ecosystem: Environmental > Terrestrial > Soil > Tropical forest > Bulk soil | place: Panama | collected 2016-02-17 | reverse complement strand
CGGCGACCACCGCGGCCGCGAAGGGGAGGCCGCGCCCGCGCAGGAGCACGCACAGGGCCACCGTCGACACCAGCGCGAGCGCGACCACGATCCCGGCCAGCCACCATCCGCGATAGATCTGCTGCACCGTCAGATAGTCGGCGCGCGCCATGTGGAGCTTGGCGGGCAGCTCCATGAGGTGCGCGACCGCCGGCACCATGGCGAGTGCCACGAAGAAGACGCTCGCGAACTGAACGAGACGGAGAAGCATCGCGCTCGGTTGCGAAGAGGAGCAAGGCGGGTGCCAGTGCGCGATTCACGCCCCGCCGCCGGACGGGCCGCGACGCGTCACAGAAAGCGCCGGAAACGGTAGAAGAACCACGAGCGCAGCCGGCGCCACCACGAGCGCCGGCGCCAGGTCGCGTAGTCGAGCGCCTGGCAGTGCGCGAGGTCGCGCTCGAACTGCTCGCGCAGGCGGACCGGCGTCTCCGGCCCGACGATCTCGACCACGACCTCCATGTTCCAGAACAGGCTGATGTAGTCGAGGTTGTAGCTGCCGATCGAGGCCCATGTGTCGTCGATGGCCACGGTCTTGGCGTGCATGTGGCTCCCGACCCAGAGGTTCACTCGCACGCCGTCGCGCAGGAGCCCGGTGTACGTGCGCTCGCCCGCCCACTGCACCGAGCGCACGTCGCTCTTGCCCGGCACGATCAGCGCCACGTCGACCCCGCGGCGCGCCGCCCTGCGCAGCGCGCGGCGCAGCGCGCGGTCGGGCACGAAGTAGGCGTTGGCGATGTAGACGTGGTGGCGCGCGCTGCGGATCGCATGCACCAGGTGTCGGCGGATCATGCCGCGCCGGCCGACCAGGTCGCTGCCCACCGCGGCGGCCAGCTCCGAGCCCGGCACCGCCACCGACTCCGACGCCTCCGGAGGGAAGGCCGGGTAGGGCGCGCCGCCGGCGTCGTGCCAGGTCGTGCGGAACATCTCCTCGAGGTCGCTGACCAGCGGCCCCTGGATGGAGGCGTGGGTGTCGCGCCAGCCCAGTCCTCCGGAGCTGCGCGAGGCGTAGTCGTCGGCGATGTTGATGCCGCCGACGAAGCCGATCTCGCCGTCGACCACGAGGATCTTGCGGTGGTCGCGGCGCAGCCACCGCTTCCACGTCCATCTCCGCCGGCGCCGCCGCACCGGCCGGTACTCCAGCGTCTCGACGCCGGCGCGGCGCAGGTCGGCCAGGTAGGCCGACGACAGCGGAAAGGCCCCGAATCCATCATAGAGCAGACGGACCTGAACGCCGGAACGGGCGCGCTCGCTCAGCGCGTCCGCGAACGTGCGTCCGGTCCGGTCCGCGCGGACGATATAGGTCTCCAGGTGCACGTGGCGGCGCGCCCGCGCGATCGCCGCCAGCATGGCGGGAAAAGCTTCGTCCCCATCGATGAGCACGCGGATGCGGTGACCGGGCTGCAGCGCCGCTGGGTCGGCCGAATACGGTACGAGCTCGCGGCCTTGCGCCAGTGACCGGGGAAGCTTGAGCTGCACGTCTGGCGCAGCATATCCTGCCCCGCGTCGTGGACGTGAAGAGGCAGTGGTGGAGAGTGGCCGCGCTGGCGGCGACCGGCGCGGCGCTCGCCGCCGGCGGACCCGCCTGCTTCTCGCCCCGCTTCGATCGCTGCGCGGTCTTCTGCGGAGAGGACCAGCAGTGCCCACAGGATCAGGTCTGCCTGCGCGACGGCAAGTGCCACGCGAGCGCCGACGACGAGCTGTGCACGCAGGGCGGCGGCGGCGGCGACGGCGGCGTGCTGACCGACGGCTCGGTGGGCGGCGAGGACGGCGGCGGCGGAAGGCCCGACGCGGGCGGCGACGGCGGCCAGCCCGACGCGGGCGACGCCGGCGGGGCCGACGCGAGCCCCTTCCCTGGTCCCACTCAGTTCGGCGACCTCGTCATCACCGAGATCCACAAGGATCCGGATGCGGTCAACGACGATGTCGGCGAGTGGTTCGAGATCGTCAATCCGACCAATCAGACCTTCAGTCTGAACAACGTGGATGTGAGCGACCTCAGCACCACACCGGAGGGCTTCCTCTTGCCGGACCAGGTCATCGAGCCGGGCGGCATCGTGGTCCTCGTGCGCGAGCGGAACCCGAAGCTGAACGGGGGCGTGATCGGCGACATCGGCTACGGCAACGTCGTCCCGCCCTTCCAGCTGGGCAACGAGGACGACGAGATCATCATCACGGCAGCCGAAGGCGGCAACGAGATCGATCGCGTCGAGTACGATCTCAGCTTCCCGAGCGTGTCCGGCCGGTCGCTGAGCCTCGACCCGGGCCTCACCAGCGCCGATCAGAACGACGTCGGGACCAGCTGGTGCGAGGGGCAGGACGTCTTCGGCGACGGCGACCTCGGCAGCCCGGGCCAGATCAACCCGGCGTGTCCCTAGAGGCGATCGGACGCGATCCGCTTGTCGGATGCGCCGGGCGCCGTACAGTCCTGGCTGAAGGAGTCCTGCCGTGCGCGTGACGATCGAATACTGCGTTGCTTGAAGCTACAAGCCCCGTGCGTCCAGTCTGGGCGCCACCATCGAGAAGGAGCTGCCGGGCACCGAGGTGTCCTTGATGAAGGGGGGCCGCGGCGATTTCATCGTCACCGCGGACGGCACGGTCGTCTGGGACAAGAAGAACATGGGCGGCATGTTCCCGGACGAATCGGACGTCGTCGAGGCGCTGCGCCGGCTCCCCTGAGCTCCGCGCCTGCGCTAACCTCGGCGCCGTGAACGGCGGTGTCGAGTGGATCGTGGACGCGCACGGCTGCGATCCCGCTCGCCTGCGCGACCGCTCGGCCGTGCGCGCACTCCTCGACCGGGTCGTCGCCGAGCTCGACCTGCGCGTGCTCGGCGAGCCGCTGGTGCACGCCTTCGAGCCGCCCGGCGGGGTCACCGCGCTCTACCTCCTGACCGAGTCGCACCTCTGCTGCCACACCTATCCCGAGAGCGGGGTGGCCACCTTCAACCTGTACTGCTGCCGCGAGCGCGCGCCGTGGCCGTGGGCGGCGGCGCTGGCCGAGGCGCTGGGCGCGGCGCGCGTGGATGTCCGCCGCCAGCCACGAGGGGGCGCGCCATGAGTCCGGTGACCGCCGCGTGCCCGAATTGCGGGGGCGCGGTGGAGTACCGTTACGACGACAGCTTCGTGCGCGTCTGCAGCTACTGCAACGCGGTGGTGGGGCGCTCCGACCGCGGCTTCCAGTCGCTCGGCCGCATGGGCGACCTGGCGGCCAGCGCGTCGCCGCTGGCGCTGTTTCTCCGCGGCCGCCTGGGCGAGGTCGGGTTCGAGCTCATCGGCCGCGCGCAGATCGCCCACTCGCGCGGCGGCGGCTGGGAGGAGTGGTACGCCCGCTTCGACAACGGCACCTGGGGCTGGCTGTCGGAGGCGCAGGGCCGCTTCCAGCTCACCTTCGCGGCGGGGCAGCCGCCGGGACTGCCGCCGTTCCCGTCCCTGTGGCCGGGTCAGGCCATCCCGCTCGAGCTGGCCGGCCGCGCGCCCGAGACCTTCACGGTGAGCGAGATCGGCGAGGCCACCTATCACGCGGCCGCCGGCGAGCTGCCCTATCCGCTGGTGCCCGGGATGCGCTTCCGCTACGCCGACCTGTCGGGCGATCGCGGCAGCAGCGCCACCGTCGACGCCGGGGTCGATGCCTCCGACCAGCTGGCCTTCTATCTCGGCCGCGAGGTGACGCTCGCCGAGCTCGCCTTCGCCCCCGCGGCCGACGGCGGACCGGCGGAGCACGGGGCGCCGGCCCGGGTCTCGGCGGTGAACGTGGCCTGCGTGAAGTGCGGGGGCTCGCTCGAGCTGCGGGCGCCGGATCGCGCGCTGCGCGTGACCTGCGCCTACTGCGGCGCGCTCCTCGACGTCGACCAGGGCCACCTGTCGTATCTGCGCACGCTGGATCCGGGCAGCCAGATGGTGAAGCCGGAGATTCCGCTCGGCTCGACCGTCGAGCTGGGCGGCCCCGCGCTGACGGTCATCGGCTGCCTGCGCCGCAGCGTGCGCGTCGAGGGGGTCGACTACGGGTTCACCGAGTATCTGCTCTATCACCCCGAGGCCGGCTACCGCTGGCTGGTCGACAGCGAGGGGCAGTGGAACGCCGTCACGCCGCTCGCCGCCGGCGAGGTGTCGCCCGATCCGCGCGGCGCGCGCCACGGCGGGCGCAGCTTCCGCCACTTCCAGAGCGCCCGGGCGCGGGTCGATCGCATCTTCGGCGAGTTCTACTGGCGGGTGGAGCTGGGCGAGCAGGTCGCGATGGCCGACTACGTCTCGCCGCCCTTCATGCTGTCGTCGGAGGAGGGCGAGGGCGAGATCAACTGGTCGCTCGGCGAGTGGATGGAGGCGCGCGAGCTGAGCCGCTGCATCCGCCCGCCCGGCGGCGAGCCGGGCAGCATCGCCCTGGCGCAGTCCGGCTCCGTCGCCCCCAACCAGCCCTTTCGCCACCGCGGCATGACCGCGCTGGCGGTCGCGCTGGTCGCGGTCCTGTTGGTGGCCGCCGCCGTCTTCCACGGGCGCGCGGCCGAGCGCTCCGTCGATCTGGTGTTCGACCCGCCCCTCGACGCGCCGGCCGCGCCGGTCGACGCGCCCGTCCCGCCGCCGTCAGACCCGCTCGCGGACTCGATCGCCACCCTGACGGCGCGCGAGACCACGCCCGCCTCGCGCGTGCACTTCTCGCAGCCGTTCCGGCTCGAGGCGCACGAGAACGTGGCCCTCCACGTCAACACCTCGCTCGACAACTCGTGGCTCTACGTGGCCGCCGATCTGGTCAACGAGGACACCGGCGAGACCGACAGCTTCGACAGCGACCTCGAGTCCTATCACGGCGTCGAGGGCGGCGAGTCGTGGTCCGAGGGCGACAGCGACAAGACCATCTTCCTGGGCGCGCTGCCGGCCGGCCGCTACGCGCTCCGGCTCGAGGCCCAGTGGCCGAGCGATCGCCCCGCGCCGACCCTGCACGCCAGCCTGCGCCAGGGCGAGTTCCGCTGGCTCCACCTCGTCGTCGCGCTGGTCGCGCTGGCCCTCATCCCGCTCCTGGTCGGCCTGAGCCGCATCCTGTTCGAGAAGCGGCGCTGGGCCGAGAGCGATCACGCCTGGTCGACAGGAGGCTCGGATGAGTGAACGGCCGGCGGGGCGCCGCGGCGGGCGCCGCCCGACCTCGCGGCTGGTGAAGGGCTACGGCGTCTTCGGCGCCGCGGTCATCGGTCTCTATCTCCTGGTCGAGCTGACCGGCTGGGAGCCGGCGCGCGCCGCGCGCGGGGTCGTGCCCGCCAGCGTGCGCCAGAGCCCGGGCGGCTATCGCTCCTTTCATTTCTGGCACGGCGGTTTTCACGGAGGCAAGTGATGAAACTCGAACATCTCGGGGATGCCCTGGTGACCACGGCCGCCATCAGCCTGGTCGGCCTCCTGGTCTTCTGCCTCGCCTTCTTCGTCATGGACAAGCTGAGCCCGTTCAGCTTGCGCAAGGAGATCGAGGACGACCACAACATCGCGCTCGCCATCATCATGGCGGCGGTCATCATCGGCATCGCGCTCATCGTGTCGTCCGCGGTGTCGGGATGAGGGCAGGATAGGCGCCGAGGCACCACCCGTGTCCGAGACCCGTGCACCCGCCCACGTCGCGCCGCTCCTCTTCCTGAACGTCTTCATCATCGCGACGTGCGGCCTGGTGTACGAGCTCCTGGCCGGGACCCTGGCCAGCTACGTGCTGGGCGACTCGGTGACCCAGTTCTCGCTCGTCATCGGGTTCTATCTCTCGGCCATGGGGGCGGGGGCGTTCTTCTCGCGCCTGCTCGACCGCGACCTGGCGCGCCGCTTCCTCGACGTCGAGCTGGCGGTCGCGCTGGTCGGCGGCCTGTCGGCGCCGGCCCTGTTCATCGCCTTCGGCCGGCTGCAGGCATTCGCGCCCGTCCTCTACGGCGTGGTCATCGCCATCGGGATCCTGGTCGGGCTCGAGCTGCCGCTGCTCATGCGCCTGCTGGCCGGCCAGATGGAGTTCAAGGACCTCGTCTCGCGCGTGCTCACGTTCGACTACGTGGGCGCGCTGGTGGCGTCGCTCCTGTTCCCGCTGCTGTTCGTGCCGCGGCTCGGGCTGGTGCGCACCTCCCTGCTCATGGGCATGCTCAACGCCGGCGTGGCGCTGGGCGGCAGCCACCTCCTCGCCCCCTGGCTGGGCCGGCGCGGGCCGCTGGCCGTCCGCGTGCGCGGCGGCCTGGTCCTGCTCCTGCTCCTGGCCGCCTTCATCAAGGCCGACTGGCTGTCCCGCCTGGCCGAGGAGGAGCTCTACGCCGACGAGATCGTCTTCACCCAGACCACGCCGTATCAGCGCATCGTGGTCACCAGCAGCCGAGCGGGCCGCTTCCAGCTCTTCCTCAACGGCAACCTCCAGTTCTCGTCGGCCGACGAGTACCGCTATCACGAGGCGCTGGTCCATCCCGCGATGGAGGCGGCGGCCGCGGGGCACCGGGTCCTCATCCTGGGCGGCGGCGACGGGCTCGCGCTGCGCGAGGTGCTGGCCCACCCGGAGGTCCAGCAGGTCACGCTGGTCGACCTCGATCCGGCGATGACCCGCCTGGCCGCCGAGCTGCGCCCGCTCCGCCAGCTCAACCGCGCGTCGATGTCCGATCCGCGCGTGCGCGTGGTGAACGAGGACGCCCTGGTCTGGCTGGGCGACGCGCCGCGCGGCTGGGACGTCGTGATCGTCGACTTCCCCGATCCGAACTCGTTCGCGCTGGGCAAGCTCTACACCACGCGCTTCTACCGGCTGGTGCGGCGCGCGCTGGCCCCGGGCGGGGCGGTGGCGGTGCAGGCGACCTCGCCGCTGTTCGCCCGCCGCTCCTTCTGGTGCATCGTGGCCACCATGCGGGCGGCCGGCTTCACGGTCCACCCGTATCACACCGCGGTGCCCTCGTTCGGCGTGTGGGGCTTCGCGCTGGCCCGCGCCGAGCCGTTCGACCCGCCGATGCATGCCCCGGCCGGCCTGCACCTGCGCTACCTCGACGACAGCGCCATGGCCGCGCTGTTCCGCTTCCCGGCCGACATGGCGCCGGTCGCGGTCGACATCAACCAGCTCGACGACCAGATGCTGGTCCGCTACTACGAGAGCGAGTGGCGTCGCTGGGAGGACTGAACGTGGCCAGGCGACTCATCCGGCGGGGAGGCGCATGCGCGTGACGAGGCGCGCGCGCGGCGCCGCGCCGGTCTCGCCCAGCCGGCGCGACGCGCTGCGCGCGCTGCTCGGGGCGCCGGCGGCGGTGGCCGCGGCGGAGCTGGCCGGGTGCGGGAGCGGCCGGCCGCCCTTGCCCGACGGAGCGCTGGTCGGCGGCGCCGAGCGCCTCGGCCACGCCGTGCGCGATCTGAAGAGTCCGCCGTCGCCGCCCGCGGACGGCTGGACCCGCGCGGCCGTCGTCATCGCCGGCGCCGGCGTGGCCGGCCTGGCCGCGGCCTGGCGCCTGGCGCGGGCCGGCTTCCGCGACTTCCAGCTGCTCGAGCTCGACCGCGCGCCCGGCGGCACCGCGCAGAGCGGGCGCTCGCCGGTGACCGGCTATCCGTGGGGCGCGCACTACATCGTGGCCCCGCTCGCCCACGAGCGCACGCTCATCGCGCTGCTCGGCGAGATGGGCGCGCTCGACGGGGTCGACCGCGACGGCCACCCGATCGTGGCCGAGGAGCTGCGCTGCCGCGAGCCGGCCGAGCGCATCCATCACTACGGCCGCTGGTACGAGGGCCTCTATCTCCACGCGGGCGAGACCCAGGCCGACCGGGCCGACCTGGCCGCCTTCCAGCGCGAGCTAGACCGCTGGGTGGCCTGGCGCGACGCGCGCGGCCGCCGCGCCTTCGCCCTGCCGGTCGCGGCCGCGTCGGACGACGCCGAGGTGACTGCGCTCGACCGCGAGTCGATGACCGAGTGGCTCGACCGGCGCGGCCTGCGCTCGCCGCGGCTGCGCTGGCTGGTCGACTACGCGTGCCGCGACGACTACGGGATGCGCGCGGCCGAGACCAGCGCGTGGGCGGGCCTGTTCTACTTCGCCTCGCGCGTGCGCGCGCCCGGCGCCGACGGCCAGCCGGTCGTCACCTGGCCCGAGGGCAACGGGCGGCTGGTCGCGCACCTGGCCGCCAGCGCGGCCGGTCGCATCCGCCTGGGCGCGGCCGTGTGCGACGTGGCCCCGCGCGCGGGGGGAGGCGTCGACGTGGTCGCGATCGACGCCGGCGGGCGGCCGTTCGGCGTGCGCGCGGACCAGGTCGTGTTCGCGGCGCCGCAGATGGTCGCGCGGCGCGTGGTGCGCCCGCTGCGCGACGATCCGCCGGCCCACGCGGCCGAGTTCCAGTACAGCCCGTGGATGGTGGCCAACCTGCATCTCGAGGGCCGGCCGGCCGAGCCGCCGGCGGGCTTTCCGCTGGCCTGGGACAACGTCCTCCACGACAGCCCGTCGCTCGGCTACGTGGTGGCGACCCATCAGAGCGGGCGCGACCACGGCGACACCGTGCTGACCTACTACTATCCGCTCGCCGACGGCGACCCGGCCGCCGCGCGCCGCCACCTGCTCGGGGCGGACCGGGGCGACTGGGCCGAGGTGATCCTCGCCGATCTCGGCCGCGCCCACCGCGACCTGCGCGCCCGCGTGCGCCGGCTCGACGTCATGCGCTGGGGACACGCGATGATCCGCCCGCGCCCCGGCTTCGTGTGGGGCGGGGCGCGCCAGGCCGCGGCCCGCGCGCTCGGCGGCATCCACTTCGCGCACTCGGATCTGTCGGGCGTGGCGCTGTTCGAGGAGGCGCTCGACCAGGGCGTGCGCGCGGCCGAGGAGGTCCTGGCCGCGCGCGGCATCGCCGCGGAGAGCCTCCGATGAGCGCGCGGCGAGGCACCTGGCTGTTCTCGCGCGAGATCGATCTGGCCGCGTTCCTGGGCAGCGCCGCGGTCGCGCTCGCGCTGGTCGCGCTCGGCCCCTGGCTCGGCGTCGGCCCCGGCGGAGACTCGCCGGGCTGGACCTGGGTGAGCGGCGTCCTGCTGGTCGACGTGGCCCACGTCTACGCGACGCTGTTCGTGGTCTACCTGGAGCCGGAGGAGCGCGGGCGGCGCGCGGCCTACTGGGTGGTGCCGGCGGTGGCCTGGCTCCTCGGCGTGCTGGTCTACTCCGAGGGGGCGGAGCTCTTCTGGCGCGCGCTGGCCTACGTGGCGGTGTTTCACTTCGTCCGCCAGCAGGTCGGCTGGGTGCGGCTCTACCGCGCGCGGGTCGGCGAGCGCGACCGGCTCGGGGCGTGGATCGACAGCGCGGCCATCTACGCGTCGGCGGTCTACCCGCTCGTCTACTGGCACGCTCACCTGCCGCGCGCGTTCGCCTGGTTCGTGCAGGGCGACTTCGCCGCGCTGCCGGGCTGGGTGGCGAGCGCGGCGGCGCCGCTCTACTGGGGCATCCTCGCCTGCTACGCCGCCCGCAGCCTCCCCGGCTGGCTCGCGCTCCGCCCGCGCAACCCCGGCAAGGACATCGTCGTCGCCACCACGGCGGTCTGCTGGTACGCCGGCATCGTCGCCACCAACAGCGACTACGCGTTCACCGTCACCAACGTCCTCGTCCACGGGCTGCCGTACATGGCGCTGGTCTACGTGGTGTCGGCGCGCGCTCCACGGAGAGCGGGAATGCCCGTGGGCATCGGCCCGCGCCTCATCGCGGCCGGCCCGCTCTTCTTCGTGGCCACGCTGTGGCTCCTGGCGTACGCCGAGGAGCTCCTGTGGGACCGCGCGGTGTGGCACGAGCACGCGTGGCTTTTCGGCTCGGCCATCGACACGGCGAGCTGGCACGTCGTCCTGGTGCCGCTCCTCGCGGTGCCGCAGCTCACTCACTACCTCCTCGACGGCTTCGTCTGGCGCCGGCGGTCGAATCCACGGGTGGCCGCGGCCCTCGAGCTGTAGGCCCGCGCCACGAAGAAGATGACCGCCTGCGTTGCGTTGACGTTGACGTTGATCGTTACGTTGACGTTGTCGTTGTCGTGGTCGTCGACGGCGCCGGCGCCGTGGAGGTCGCCGCCACCGTTGTCGAATCAGGTCGTCGAGTCCACCCGACGCGCCTGGGCCATGCCGGGTCAACGACCAAGGTGGCGCTCGAGTCCACGGCGCCGTCGTCGTCAAGGACCACGTCGACGTCGACGTCAAACTCAACGACGACGATGTTGTCGGGCCCGGCCCTTCTTCTGCTCCGCGCGCAGGACCTGGATCTCGGCCGCGAACCCGGCCATGTCGATCGGGTGGGCGTCTTCGAGGCGAAGGCCCAGGGCGGCGGCGCGGGCGCGGGTCTCGCCCGGGATGGGCGAGATCCAGCACAGGAGGCCGCCCGGCGGCAGGAGCGCGGCGGCGCGATCGACCACGCGAACCAGCAGCGGGCGAGCGTGGCCGCGGAGGACGCGGCGGCCCATCGGCGGGTTGGTGAGGATGACGGTGACGTCCTCGATGTCGAGGCCGAGCGCGTCGGCGGCGACCAGCTCGGCCGCGACGCCGGCCGCGTCAAGGTTCGCGCGCGCGGCGGCCAGCGCGTCGGGGTTGACATCGCTGCCGGCCAGGCGGCGAGACGGGGCAAGGCGGCCGCGCTCGCACAGCTCGAGGCCTGACCCGACGAACGGGTCCCACACCACGTCGCCGGCCGGGGCCAGGCTGTGCACCACCGAGAGCCGCGCCAGCGCGGCCGCCACGGTGGGGTGGGACGCGGCCGGGACCTCCGCCACGCGGTAGGCGAAGCGCGGATCGTCGAGCTTGCGCGGCTCGAGCGCGATCTGCACGCGGCCGCCATCGCCGTGGCCCTCGCCGTCCTCGGCCACGCGCACGTGCCAGGTGCTGTCGGTGGGATCGTTGACCAGGTCCGGGCGCCGCGCAGCGATCTCCCCGGCGATGCGCCACACCTCGCCGCGCCGGTGGCCGCCGCGCTCCCACTCGATGCGAAAGCGCACCGCGCCGCGCGTGAACTTCGACAGCACGGCGCCGGCCTCGGGCGAGGCGAGCGCGTCCACCACCGCGCGCGCGGCGGGACCGGTGCGCGGCGCCAGCGGAAAGGCGAACCCGGTGTGCAGGCGGAGGTGAAAGAGCGACGCGAGCGGACCGGCCAGCACGGTCTCGACTCGCCCGGGCGCGACCGCCCTCACCGTCCACCCGCCGGCGCTCAGCTCGGCCGCGAGCAGTCGCTCGAGCCCGGCGCGGCAGCGCAGCAGCACCGGCAGCGGCGCGGGCGGTCGGGCCTCGCCGTCGATGGCCGAGGCGGCCCGGTCCGGCGAGCCGCGATCGATCGTGCGCCCCGCGGTGAGGATGGCCCGCTCCAGCAGACGGCGCAGCTCCGGGTCGATGGCGCCGGGCAGCTCGGCGCGCAGCGCGGCCACCGCTCGCGCGCCGCCGATCCGGCCGAGCGCGCTGGCCAGGGCGCGCCGCACCGTGAGCTCGGCCTCGCCCTGCCATGCGGCCAGGAGCGAGTCCTCGGCGCCGGCGCCGCCCGTCCGGGCCAGCGCCAGGGCCGCCTGCCGCCTGACTCGCGCGCGCTCGTCGGCCAGGGCCGCGGCGACGGCTCGCGAGGCGCCGTCACGCGCGTCCGGGTCGGCGCCGGCGGCCGCGCGCCCCACCAGGCGCAGGAGGCGCGCGTCTCCGCGCCCGTCGTCGGTGGCGTCCCCGGCGGGGAGCCCGAGCCGCTCGAGCGCGGCGGGCAGCGCCAGCTCGGCGCGGCGGGACAGGGCGCGCTCGACCGCGCGCACGTCGTCGTCCCGATCTGCGCCCAGTTCCACGATCAAATCGAGGAGCGCCCCGATATCGCGGCGCCCCGGCGTGAATCCAGGCTGGCGGGCGCGCTCGACCAGCGGGGCGGGAATCTCACGGGGCGTCACGGGCCTGCTATTCTGCCACTGCTGCATGAAGTGGACCCGCGGCCACCAGAGCGACAACATCGAAGATCGGCGCGGCCAGCGCGCGAGCCTGGGCGGCCGCATCGGCGTGGGCACCGTCGTGCTGGCGCTGCTCGCGTTCGTGGCCCAGCGCTATCTCGGCGTCGACCTCGGAGGCCTGACGGGCGGCGGCGGCGGCTCCGAGCCCGGCGAGTCGCGGCCGATCGATCCGGCCACCGATCCAGACCGCGAGACCGTCGAGTTCATCGCGTTCGTGCTCGACGACATCCAGTCCACGTGGACCGACGTGTTCGCCAGGGAGGGCGCGCGCTACCGCCCGGCCAAGCTGGTCCTGTTCCGCGACTCCACTCGATCGGAGGGGTGCGGCTTCGGGACCTCTGCGATCGGGCCGTTCTACTGCCCGGGCGATCAGAAGGCGTACATCGATCTCTCCTTCTACAAGCTCCTGCGCGAGCGCTTCGCCGCGCCGGGCGACTTCGCCCAGGCCTACGTCCTGGCCCACGAGATCGGCCACCACGTGCAGAACCTCCTCGGCTACGAGGAGAAGATGCGCGCCCAGCAGGAGCGGGCGCCCCAGCGCCGCAACGAGCTCTCGGTCCGCTACGAGCTGCAGGCCGACTGCCTGGCGGGCGTGTGGGGCCACTCGAGCAAGCAGCGCAACCTGCTCGAGGAGGGCGACGTCGAGGAGGGGTTGCGCGCCGCGGCCGCCATCGGAGACGACACGCTGCAGAAGCAGAGCGGCGGCAAGGTCAGCCCCGAGTCGTGGACCCACGGCTCGTCGGAGCAGCGGGTGCGCTGGCTCCGCCGCGGGCTCGAGTCGGGCCGCATCGACGCGTGCGACACGATGAGCGGATCGCCCTGAGGCAGTCGCCGCGGCGCGGGTCGCGGCGCGGGTCGACGACAACGGAGGCAGCATGCGGACGTTCCTGGTGGCTCTGGCGATCACGGCGATCACTGCGCTCGCCGCGTGCGACAAGAAGGGCTCGGCCGAGCAGAAGCCCGACGGCACCGCCACGGGCGGCTCTTCTGCGACGCCGGCCGGCGGCGCGTCGCCGGCCGGCGTCGCGACGACCCCGGCCGGCGCCGCCGTGGCCCGGGCCGGTGCCGCCGCCGTCGCGGCCGGCGTCACGGCGGCCGACAGGGCATCGGTCGCCGCCTCCGGCGCGGCAGACGCGGCCCGCCGGGCCGGCAGCGCCGCGGCCGACCGCGCGAACGCGGCCGGAGCGGCCGCGCTGGAGGCGGGGACCGCCGCGCTGGAGGCGGGAGACCGCGCGATCGACCGGGCGGCAGCCGGCGCCGCCGCGGCCGCCGACCGCGCGGCCGACGTGAGCGCGGTCGCGGCCGACCGGGCCCGAGCGGCGGCCGCGGCGGCCGCGGGCGCAGGCACGTCCGGGTCGCGCGCCGTCGCCACGTCCACCACGCCGCCGGCAGACTTCCCGGTGAAGTTGCCAGCCGGCGCCAGGGGCACCTTCACCGACGGCTCGGCGCAAGGATGGCGCACGCGCAGCGCGGTGTTCGGCTACCAGGGAGCCGGGACCGAGCTGGCCGCGGCGTGCGAGAAGGTGATGGCCGACCGCGGCCTCCACGCCGACACCAAGAAGCTCTCCCTCCGCGACAGCGATCTCATCACGATCAAGGCCGAGCAGAGCGACCTCGAGGTCAGGGCCCTCATCACCACCGCCCGATCCGGCGCGACCCAGGCGACGCTCGTCTGGCGCGAACGCGCGCCGTAGCTCCTACGCCGCGCTCTGTCCGGCGGACGGGCGCACGACCAGCACCGAACAGGGGGCGTGGCGGATGATCGTCTCGGTCACGCTGCCCAGCAGCCAGCGCCGCACGCCGCGCCGGCCGTGGCTGCCGGTGACGATGAGATCGCAGCCCTCCTCCTCGGCGCGGCGGCGGATGCCCTCGGCGGCAGACGACTCGATCGAGGCGAAGCGAAGCCGCGGGCGGTCGTCCGGATCCATCTGGGCGAGCAGGCGCTCCCCGCTCTGGGCCACGGCGCGCTCGAGCTCGCCGCGCATCGGCTCGGCCTCGATGCCGGTCGGCGCGACCGGTGTCTGCCAGCAGTGCACCACCTCGACCGCCGCGCCGGCGGGCGCGATGGCCAGCGCCATGGCCAGCGCCGAGCGGGAGGCGGGCGAGAAGTCGCTCGCGACCAGGATGCGCTGGTAGCCGCGGCCGTCCGCGAGGTCGCCGCGCGCCACCAGCGAGTGGACCTCGGCCAGGCGCACCGCGCGCTCCGCCACGCTGCCCAGCAGGAAGCGCTTGAGCCCCGTGCGGCCGTGGGTGCCGACCACCAGCAGATCGGCAGCCATGTCCTCGGCGATGCGCGCCAGTCCATCGCTCGCGTTGTCGTCGACCAGGAGCGACTCCGACTGCACGCCCAGCGCCTCGCAGCGCGACGCGATCTCCTGCAGGAGGTCCCCGGCCTGGCTGCGGTGCATGACGCCGAGCTCGGCCGACGCCACCTGCGCGCGGAAGATCGGATCGTAGGACGAGTCCTCGACCACGTCGGCCGGCAGCGCCACGACGTGGGCCAGGATGAGCCGCGCGCCCTTCTGCCGGGCCAGCTGCGCGGCGTGCATCACGGCCTTCTCCGACTCCGGGGAGAAATCCACCCCGACCAGGATGCGCTCGAACCGGGGCCCTTTCGCCGCGCTGGCCTCCTGCTTCAGCGAGCCCACGGCACCTCCAGCTCTTCGAACGGTCCCGAGAGGTTCTCGAACCCGGGAAGCCGGAGCATGTGCCCCGCCAGCCCGGTGACACCGAACGCCAGCCCGGCGACCAGGACCGCCGCGCTCGCGCCGCGCGCCCACCGGTGCGGGCGTCTGGCCGGCCGCGCCGCCGGCCGCATCGCGGCGCGCTTGGCCGGAAGGGTGTGCTCGCGCGCTCGCGCGCGCACGGCCGGCTGCCTGCGCGCCGCGCCGTCGCCCGCGCGGCAGTGCTCGTCGGACGTCCCCACGGCGCGCACCGGCGACGGCGGCGGCAGCGGCACGTCGACCACGTCCTGCACGACGACCAGGGCCTGTCCGACCTCGCGCTCGGCGAGACCGATCGCATCTGCCATCTCGGCACCACCGGCCACGGCCCGGTCGAGCGCATCGCTCAGCGCGCGATAGTCGGCCGCGATCCGCGTGAGCCTCGCGCGCACCTCGTCCATGTCGCGCGGCCGCTCGTCCGGGCGCTTGCCCAGACAGTGCAGGATGAGCTGCTCGAGCTCCTCCGGGATGAGCTGCCAGCGCCCGCCGGCGGTCCGGCTGGGCGGAACCGGCGCCTCGCGCACCACTCGATCGAGCAGCGCCTCGAGCTCGCCACCCAGGAAGGGAGGCCCGCCGGTGACCATCTCGTAGAGTAGCACCCCGAAAGAATAGATATCACTCCGGTGGTCGAGCGGCGACGCGGTGGCCTGCTCCGGCGACATCGACTCGGGCGTGCCGGTCACCGTCTCCGGCGCGATGGCGCCGTCGGTACCGACCACCTCCGCGACTCCGAAGTCGATCAGCTTGGCCAGGACGGAGCCGCTCGCGTCCAGCCCGACCAGCACGTTCTCGGTCTTGAGATCGCGGTGGACGATCCCCCGCCGATGGACCGCCGCCAGAGCGTCGGCAATCTGGACACCGATTGTCAGGCTTTCCGACATGGGCAGCGCCCCGGCTCGAGCCAGGCGCGCGGACAGCGGCTCGCCACCCAGGTGCTCCATGACGAGGTAGACCTCGCCGGCCCGATCGGTCAGGACATCGAGGACATGGACGATGTTCTCGTGATCGAGCGAACGCGCAATCTCCGCCTCGGCGCGCAACCGGTCCCGCGCCTCGTCGACGTTCGCGAGGTGGCGGTGGAGTCGCTTGACCGCGACGTGCCGGCCGAGGCCGTCGTGATGACCGAGATAGACCTGGGCCATGCCGCCCTCGCCGAGCAGCCCGACCAGGCGCACCGGGCCCACGCCGCCGGCGCCCACGCCGCTCGTGTCTCGGTGTGGGACGCTGTCGTCCAAGTGCCCGGTCTTGCCAGCGAAGGCGACGTCTAGAGCCATGGATCCGAGCGTGCTGCACCGGCCATGCCATCGAGCTCACCGCTCGCTACGAGCCACTCCGCTCCGCCCATTTGCGCCCTGCCGACACAGTGTGCGACCGCGCCACGTCGATCGACTGGCGGCGCGGCGCCCTCCCATGCGTTTCGCGCCGCCCCGGCGTGGCCCTCGTCGTGCAATGGCCATGATCCGGAGGATGCACGAATGAAAAAGCGCACGTCTCTGGGTGATTTCATCAGCGCACTCTACGACCAGGTCGACGCCGGGACCGCGCAGGGCAGCGAGTTCGTCACCGCGTGCACGCTCGAGCTCCTGCTCCGGCAGGGCAAGCGCAACGTGCTCGCCGCGATCTTCGGCACGCCCGACACCCTGCTGCTGCACTGATGTGAAGTGAGACGAGCGGCGTCGCTCGCCGCGGCGCGTGCGCTCAGCGCGGCGTGCCCTCACGCGGCTGCTCCGGGTCGCCCTCGTCGAGCAGCTCGTCCTCCGGGTTGTCGGCCGGGGACACGTAGATCATCCACCGCCCGGCCGAGCCTCCGATCGAGCGCGCCTCCGCCGCGTAGCGCAGATGGCCGGAGTGCTCGAGCTCGTCGAGCACCTGGTTCGCCTCTTCGATGGTCGAGGCGAGATGACCGGCGAGCGCCGCGGCCATCGCGCGCCGCCCGCCCTCGTAGTCGTCGGGCAGAGCGTCGCAGCGCCGGCTGAGCCAGCTGGCCGCCCTGGCTGGTGCGAGCTCGCGCAAGGGATGTCTCGCCCCGGCGGCGTGAGCCGCGCCGGGCCGGGCACGCGCCCAGCCCGGCGTGGAACTCACTTGCGATCCAGCCAGTCGTTGAGCTTCGCTGCGACGCGGTCGGACACGTTGTCCCACCCGTCCTTGATGGTCTCCTTGAGCTCGTCGAGTCGCGACTTCACGCGATCGCGTTCGTCGCGCGCCTCGGAGCGAGAATCGGCCTTGAGCTCGTGGTAACGCGCCTCGAGCTCTGCCTGCTTTGCCTTGATCCGGTCCTTCAGTTCGTCCTGTCGAGCCAACATGGCCCACCATCAGTGCAGCGGATGTGCCAGCGACGCGGCACGAGCGGCGGACGTGCGGGCCAGACACGTTGTGGCGGGCCGTCACGTCTGCAGCAAAGGCACACGAGGTAGGACGCGGGTCTACCCGCGACGGGGGCACCCGAGCATTGACCCACTGAATGGCGCGCGCCATGATGCCCCTCACGCGGGGGAGGCGTGGACCGACACAGGAGCGATCACGCGCAGGCATGTCCCGTTTGCGGTAAACCCGCCGTGGAGGGGCATGCGTGCGGCCGCCCGTCGGCAGCGCCGGTGCAGCACACTCACCCGTCGGTGACGGCGTTCATCGGCAAGCTGCTCGGGCAGAACTACCGCATCGTCGAGCCGATCGGCGCCGGCGCGATGGGCATGGTGTACGTGGTCGAGCACGTCACGCTGAGGAAGCGCTTCGCCGCCAAGCTCCTCACCGCCGACCTCGCCCGCCGCGCGGAGGCGGTGGCGCGCTTCGAGGTCGAGGCGCACGCCGCCTCGCAGCTCGATCACGAGAACATCGTCAGCGTCATCGACTTCGGCAAGACCGACGACGGCTGCGTCTACCTCATCATGGAGCTCCTGCGCGGCAAGACGCTGCAGGCGCGCATGGACCAGGGCCGCCCCACCCTGGAGGAGATCGTCGCGATCATCCTCCAGGTCTGCCGCGCGCTGGCCGCGGCCCACGCCGCCGGCATCGTCCACCGCGACATGAAGCCGGACAACATCTTCCTGACCCAGCGCCCGGGCGGCAGGCCGATGGTCAAGGTCCTCGACTTCGGCATCTCCAAGGCGCGCGAGGGCACCCTGCGCGAGGGGCGCATCACCAAGCAAGGGCAGCTGCTCGGCAGCCCCGAGTACATGTCGCCCGAGGCGTCGCGCGGCGACGAGGTCGACTACCGCGCCGACATCTACGCGGTGGGCATCATGCTCTACGAGCTCCTGTGCGGCGAGGTGCCGTTCCGTCACGAGAACTACCTCAAGGTGCTGCAGATGCACGCCGGCCAGCCGCCACGCGCGCCGCGCGAGCTGGTGCCCGACATGCCGGTGCAGCTCGAGTACCTCATCCTGCGCGCGCTCGAGAAGGACCCGCGGCGGCGGCACGCGAGCATCGAGGAGCTCGAGGCCGAGCTCATGGCCGCGATGCCCGAGGTGGCGCAGCGCGCTCTCTTGCAGATCCAGACGCCGGCCCACAGTCAGTGGCTGCCGGCCCAGTCGCAGCCGATGCGCTACATCAGCGGCGTGTACCAGGCGATGAGCGACGTCCCGGCGCCGCCGCCTCACGAGCACGTGGCGACCACGCTCGACACCAGGCGCCCCGGTCGGCGCGGCCCGGTCGCCGTCCTGTGGATCGGAGTGCTCGTCCTGGTCGCCGCCGCGGCGGCGCTGGTCTACCTGCGCGCCGCCGCCGATCAGCCTGCGACGGCCGCCGCACCGGCGAGGAGCGGCGCGGCCCGGCAGGGCCCACATCCGGCGGCGAGCCCGGCGGCGAGCCCGCCGGCGCCGGCCGCGGCCCCGGTGGCGGAGGCGATCGACCCGCCGGCGGCCGACGAGGCCCGCGCGGGGGAGATCCGGCTGCGCGTCGAGACCAACCCGCCCGGCGCGACCGCCACGCTCGAGGGCGTGCTGCTCGGCCTGACGCCGATCGACCGGCACATCGCGGCCTCGGACCGGGAGGGCGAGCTCGAGCTCGACCTGCACGGCTACCGGCCCACGTCGCGCTACGTCCCGCTCGACCGCGACGGCGAGCTCCGCATCGTGCTCCATCGCGAGTCGCGCCGATCGAAGAGCCGGACGGCCGGCAAGGGGTCGAGCTCGAGCGGCAAGAGCTCGGGCCGGCGCGGCTCGGACGATGACGATGACGACGACGATCGCAGCGAGCGGCCCCCCGCCGCCGTCGATCTCGACATCAAAGAAGGACGCTGATCCGTACACCATGCGCGCCCCGCTCCGGACGCTCGTCGTCCCATTCCTCCTCGCCGTCGTCTCCAGCTCCGTCGTGGTCGGGTTCCGGCCGCTCGCCGCGCGCGCCGACTCGAGCGCCGACGAGGCGGATGCCCGCTTCCACCGCGGCAACCAGCTGTTCAAGGCGGGGCACTACGACGAGGCGCTGGTCGAGTTCTTCACCTCGAACCGGCTGGCCCACAACCGCAACGTCATCTTCAACATCGCGCGCTCCTACGAGGCGCTCGGGCGCTTCGAGGAGGCCTACCGGTACTACGCCGAGTACATCAGCGAGGAGCCGAACAAGGACGAGCGCTCGTCGGCGCAGAAGAAGCTGAAGGAGATCGAGCCGCGCGTCGCGCTCCTGCGCATCGACAGCAACCCGCCCGGCGCCACCGTCTACCTCGAGCGCAAGGACCTGGGCAGCCGCGGCGACACGCCGCTCCTCCTCGCGGTCACGCCCGGCAAGCACCGGGTGGTGATCGACGCGCGCGGCTATCGCGCCAGCGCCGTCACCGCCGAGGCGGTGCGCGGCCGCGCCACCGACGTGAAGTCCGACCTCGACCTCATCGTGGGCAAGCTGCTCGTGCGCTCGCGCCCCAGGGCGGCGGTCTACATCGACCGCGCGGCCGGCACCGCGGCACCGCCGGCGGCCCACGTCACGCCGGCCGCGCTGACCCTGACCCCCGGCCGCCACACCGTCGAGCTCGAGGCGCCCGGCTACCGGGTGGTGCGCAGCGACGTGGTCATCCGGGCCGACGCCGAGACGCGCGTGGACATGGCGCTCGAGGAGCGCGCGGCGCCGGCCGGCACGGTGGTCCTCGCCTCGACCACGCCGGGCGCGCTCGTCATGGTCGACGGCGTCGAGCGCGGCTTCACGCCGGCGGTGCTCAGCCTCGCCGTCGGCGCGCACGACGTCGAGGTGCGCGGCGAAGGCTATGGCGTGTGGCGGCGCAAGGTCGACGTGGTCAGGGATGGCCGCGCCTTCTACCAGGTCGAGCTGGTCGAGCAGGAGCCGGAGGTGACCGGCGCCACCCGCGTGCAGCAGAGCCTGTCGGAGGCGCCGGCCAGCGTGAGCGTGGTGACGCGCGACGAGATCTGGGCGCTCGGCTACCAGACCCTGACCGACGCCGTGCGCGGGGTGCGCGGCGTGTACACGTCCGACGATCGCAACTACGAGGCGATCGGGGTGCGCGGCTTCTCGCGCCCGGGCGACCTCACCAACCGGCTGCTCCTCACGCGCGACGGGCACGCGATGAACGACGACGCCTTCGGCTCGGCCGCGGTCGGGCGCGACTTCGCGTCGGATCTGGACGACGTGTCGCGCGTCGAGATCGTGCGCGGCCCGGGTTCGACGTTCTACGGGCCGAGCGCCTTCTTCGGCGTGGTCCAGGTGGTGTCGGAGGAACCGGGCCGCGGCGCCCCGGTGCGCGCCGGCGGCTACCTGGCGTCCGACGGGGGCGGGCTGGCGTTCGCGCGCGGCAGCGCCGGCAAGGGGGCCGCCGCCGTCTCGGTCTACGCCTCGGCCTACGAGTCGGCGGGCGAGACCTTCCACTTCGACCAGTTCGAGGACATCGCCGCGACCGACGTGCGAGACGGCGACGACGAGGACGCCCAGCGCGGCGGCCTCCGCGCGCGCGTCGGCGAGTTCGCCCTCGACGCCAGCATGGCGCGGCGGCGCAAGGACGTGCCCACGGCGCCGTTCGAGACGGAGATCGGCACGCCGAGCGAGACCACCGACCAGCGCGGCTACGCCGAGGCGCGCTGGGAGCACCAGCGCGGCCCGCTCGGCATCACGGCGCGGGCGGCCTTCGACCACCAGCGCTACGACGGGAGCTATCCGTACGTCGACGACACGATCGGCCCCTATGACTTCACCGACAAGGGCCGCGGCGACTGGGAGACGGGCGAGCTGCGCCTGTCGCTCGAGGGCTTCAATCAGAAGCTCACCGTCGGCGGCGAGGCGGCCCACCACGACGTCGAGCACGGCTTCGAGGACATCGCGGGGGGCACCACCTTCGACGACAAGCGCTCGTTCGTCAACGGCTCGGTCTACGGGGTCGAGGAGGTCGCGCTGCTCGACGGTCGGCTGCGCCTGTCGGCCGGCGCGCGCGTCGACTGGTTCGGCGACCAGAGCGACAACGCCATCTCGCCTCGCCTCGCCCTCATCGTGCGCCCCTACGAGGACGGGTACACCAAGATCATCGCCGGCCGCGCGTTCCGCTCGCCATCGCCCTACGAGCTCTACTACAACGACGGCGGCATCACGCAGATCGCGGCCGGCCAGCTCGACCCGGAGACCATCTGGACCGGCGAGGTCGAGCACACGCACAGCTTCGGCCCGCGCACGTTCCTGCTGGCCAGCGCGTTCGCCAGCCAGCTCTCCGACCTCATCAACCTCAGCCAGAACATGCAGGAAGACGCGCTCCAGTTCCAGAACTCGGCCGACGACGTCCGCGCGGTGGGCGGCGAGCTCGAGGCGCGCTTCACCTTCAAGAGCGGCGCCTGGTGGGGCGCGGCCGGCTCCTACACCTGGCTCGACTCCAGCGACCCGGCGGTCGATGTCAACTCCGCCGCGGCGGTGGGCTCGCTGCGCGGCTTCCTGCCGCTCCTCGGCGAGCGCCTCGGGGTGGCCGGCGAGGTGGTCTACAACTCGCCGCGCGAGCGCCGCGATGGGGCCGACGCTCCTGCCGGCGTCATCGGCCGCCTGTTCCTGAGCGGCCGTCTGCGCAGCGCGGGCCTCCTGTACCGCGCCGGCATCAGCAACATCCTCGACTGGGACTGGTCGGTCCCGGTCGGCGAGGAGCTGCGCCAGCAGCAGATCCAGCAGCAGCCGCGCACCTTCCACGCGCAGCTCATCTACGAGTGGCAGTGAGCGTGGCTGGCGGCGATCGCGCCGCCTGCGCGGCCTGCGCGGCGGCGTGCCCGGCCGTTCAGAGGCGCCGCAGGCCGATCACGCGCAGCCGGTGGGTCCGTGGGTCGGCGGCCAGGTGGACCCGGGTGGGCGGCAGGTCGGCGCCCGGCCGCGACGTGCGGATCTCGACGATCGTGTAGCCGTCGCGGCCGCCCGGGGCGCGGAGGCCGTGGAGACAGGTGCGGCCGCCGTTCGCCGCGCCCTCGTCGGCGCGCCATGCGAGCGGGCGGCCGTCGCCGTCGAAGGCGCGCGCGCTGTAGCGGGTCGGCGATGCGGTGAGGGCGTACTTGAGCGCGAGGTCGTCGAAGCAGAGCTGGCTGGTCTCGCCGGCCGGCTCGACCTCGAAGCGGTCGAGCGGGTTGACGCGCGCGAACCAGTAGCTGGCGGTCTTGCGCTGGCGCTCGACCAGCGTCCGGGTCAGGAACTCGGTCGTGCGCGGGTCGGTGTAGCGGCCCTCCTCGACCGCCGCGCGCAGCTGCTCGCGCGAGAAGCGGATGAGGATCTTCGCGCCCCAGAACTTGTCGAAGCGGTCGGCGTCGTCGAACGGGAAGTAGGCCGGGGTGAAGGCCTTCCAGTGGCCCGGGTCGTACTTCTCGCTCTCGAACACACCGGCGCCGACGAAGTCCGGCTCGTGGCGCCCCTCCCACGGCCGGCGCCACAGCCCGAGCGTGAAGATCGACGCGCCGGTCTGCGCGAAATCGACGATGTGCGTGAAACCGATCCAGTGCCTGCGGTTGATGTACCCCATGCAGCCCAGACCCTTGCCGAAGTCGATGAGGTAGTGGAGGACGTAGTGGATCTTCGGGTTGCCCGGGTCGGGGACATAGGCGTCGAGCGTGTTGTCCTGCTTGACGTCGGTCTGATCGAGCCACGAGTAGATCGGGTACAGCCCGCGCGTCTCGCGCCGCAGCTGGTGCGGCACGGTGTCGTTGGGATCGTCGTCGCGCGTCCCCTCGCGCGAGTGGCCGCCGATCGGCTTGCCGGGGAGGAACTGGCTGGCCAGCCCGCGGATGGAGCCGTCCGAGGCGATGTTCACCTTGCCGAGCTGGCGGTCGAGGAAGGCTCTGGTGAGCTTCCTCTCGTTGCCCATCGTGTCCTTGATGACGGCGTCGGGCGCCAGCACCAGGTCCTCGCGCTTGAGCTGGACGACGTAGTCCTCGGGCACGTTGAACCCGATCGCCCACAGGATCCTCTGCAGCACCACGTCGGCACCGGTCTCGAGCTCCGGGATTCCCTTCTGGTCGAACTTGAGCACGTAGCGCACGCCGCGCTGGTCCACGATGATGAAGCCGACCGTGATGCCGCCGACCTTGGAGCTCTTGATCACCCACGGCTTGTGGTCCTCGGGGCTGCCGGTCCGGTTGGGCCCCTTGCGGATCTCGTCGAGCGAGACATCGCGGACGCCGATGCGGTTGGTGAACCAGGTCGAGTCGGGCACCTCGTCGAGCGAGTTGACATTGACCGCGCGCTGCACGCGGTGCATCGCCAGCTCGCGGTCGATCCGCTTGTGCCACACGCCGTCGAAGTGATAGAGCGTCAGGTAGAAGCGAGGCTCCTCCGGCGCGACCCGCACGTCGTGGCGGTCGTTGACCACCCAGATCGGAGCCTGGTTGTGGAAGCGGAGCTCGCCCACCGCCGACGAGCTGGCGCAGCCGCCGGCGGCCACGAGGACAGCGGCCCGAAGGACGGCGGCCATGGTGCAGATGCGGACTCGGTCGCTCATTTCCTCTCCACGCGAGCCTTCGGGTCATAGACCGGGTCGAGGCTGAGGTTGAACAGGAGCCCGCCGTCGATCGACGTGGCCAGGCTGATCCGGCCGATGAACGAGTTCGCGGTCTGCACCTGGATGCCGCCCCCGTAGCCCACCCGCATGTCCTTCAGCTCGAGCTCGTCCAGCTTGGGATACACGCGCCCGGCGTCGACGAACACGAAGCCGGTCAGCATGAAGCCCAGGTCCCACTGATACTCGGCCGAGCCGAGCCCGAGCACGCGGTCGCGGAAGCGGTCCAGGTCGTAGCCGCGCAGCAGGATGGGCCCGCCCAGGCGCGGCACGTCGACGAACGGGATGTCCGCGTCCAGGTCGCCGATCACGCCCTCCATGTACGCGCGCAGGGCCAGGAGCCGCGGCGCCTCGCCGATGCGGAAGTAGCGCTGGAGATCGACGCCGTAGCGCTTGTAGTCGACCGGCGCGCGGTCGAAGTCGGCCGCCAGGCCCGCGAACCCCGACAGCAGCCATCCGGTCGAGGGGGTGCTCTCCACCTCGTAGCGGCTGGCCGAGCGCCGCGTGTCGAAGCGCAGCTCCAGCTCGTGATAGGTATAGGCCGCGCCCTGCTCGAAGGCGGGCAGGGTGGCGGTGTCGTAGTTCGCCCCGATGTCCTGCGCATCCGGGACCTCGGCCGGCTCGTCGAAGTCGCGCCACATGGCCGCCGACGACAGGCGCACCGACAGCGGCCCCACCAGGCGGACCTCGGCGATGGCGCTGACGCGGCTGATCTTCTGCTGGAAGCGGGTGTCGAGCGCGATGGGGCTGTCGTACGGGTCGATCAGGGTGTCGGCCATCGCCACCTTGTCGCCGTTGCCGATGCCGAAGAAGCGGTCCTTGGGCCGGATCTCGTGCTCGGCCTCGATCTCGAGCTCGAAGCGGTCGCCGAAGACGTGACCCGAGCCCAGCTTGGCCGCGTAGATCTGGCGGAAGCGCCCGCCGAAGCTGGCTCGCATCTTCAGGCTGGCGTCCTTGTACAGGTCGCGATCGATGAAGCGCGCCCCGGCGTTGAGCCCGAAGCCGGTCTCGATGAACGCCACCGGGTACAGCCCCACCGTGCCGGTGTCGTTGAAGAAGATGGCCTTCCAGCGCTCGCGCAGCTGGAACCGCTCGTAGAGGAAGAAGCTGCCGCGCAGCGGGGCGTCGAGGATCCACAGCCCGATCCGCACCGGGAAGAAGAGGATGCGCGGCACCACGCGCAGCTTGCTTCCCACGGTCTCCGGCTCCGCGGTCGCGACCCCGCTCGCCTGCGACTGCGCGGGCGCGCGACTCACCGACGCGGCGTCGTGGTCCTGCGGCTGAAGCGGCTGATCGCGCCTGGGTGGATGGAGGACTCCGGCCGGCGGCTGCGCCTCCGCGCGTCCCGCACCCGCCACCGCGACCACCAACACCGACCCCAGCCAGAGCGCGAGAGCGCGTGCCCTCCCGACATGCATGGCGCGCAACATAACCCGTCCTGCGCGCAGATTGGTCTGCCGAAAGTGCGGCCGCTGAAAGTGCGGCCCGCTGAAAGTGCGGCCACGGGACTGGACGAGATTTCGCGCACGATGGGCACTGACTCGTTGACACTGACCTGCGCGGCGATGCGAACCTAGTGGCCCATGCCGGAAGACCACGCACCGGACCAGCCGGGGAGCGGAGAGCGATCCGCGTTCGAGAAGTTCCTCGGCATCTTCGCGGAGGTGAGGGGCGGCGAGGGGACCAACGCCGTCCTCATGTTCCTCAATATCTTCCTCATCCTCGCGGCCTACTACATTCTCAAGACGGTCCGTGAGGGCCTCACGATCGCCGGGGTGACGCTGGGCAGCATCGAGGGGGACGAGGCGAAGGCGTACCTGAACGCCATCATGGCCTTCGTGCTGCTCGGCTTCATCCCGATCTACGGCTATCTCGGAACGCGGATGGGGCGGCTCAAGCTCATCCGCACGACCATGACGTTCCTCGTGCTGTGCCTGGTCGTGTTTCTGGTCTGGGGGCAGGCGACGGGGGTCGGGACGGCCATCGGCATCGCGTTCTTCGTGTGGCTCGGCGCCTTCAACTATTTCCTGGTCGCCCAGTTCTGGTCGTACGCGAACGACATCTACTCCGAGGAGCAGGGCAAGCGCCTGTTCGCGGTGATCGCGATCGGCCAGTCGGCCGGCGCCGTCGTCGGTCCGCTCATCGCGGAGAACCTGAGCGACTACACGTTTCCTCTGCTCGGGCTCGCCGCGCTGTTCCTGGTCGCGTCCATCGTCCTCTACAGCGCGGTCAACGGCCGGGAGGAGCGAAGCGACGACGCGGCGAAGCGAGCGCTGGCCGAGAAGCCCCTCAGCAAGGAGGGGGGCTTCGAGCTGGTCTTCAAGACCAAGTATCTGTTCCTGATCGCCCTGACCATGCTGGTCACCAACCTGGTCAACACGACCGGCGAGTACCTCCTGTCCAACACCGCCAAGACCTACTCCAAGGAGGAGGTGACGGCCGCCTCGGTCCTCGAGCCGGCGGCGCCGACGGGCGAGAAGCCGGCCGCGGCGCCGGCGGATGCGCGGCCGATCGACGAGAAGACCCTCACCCCGCTGCAGCAGCGCGAGCTGAGGGACAGGCGCGGCGCGGTGGTGAGCAACTTCTACGCGCGGTTCTTCTTCTACGTGAACCTGGTCGGCATCCTGGTCCAGATGCTGCTCGTCTCGCGCATCTTCAAGTACCTCGGCGTGCGGGTGGCGCTGTTCTTCTTGCCGGCGATCGCCTTCGGCGGCTACGCGGCGATCGGGCTCATCGGCGGCCTGGTCATCGTGCGACTGGTGAAGACCGCGGAGAACGCCACCGACTACTCGCTGCAGAACACGGTCAAGCAGGCTCTGTACCTGCCGACCAGCCGCGAGGCCAAGTACAAGGCCAAGGCGGTCATCGACGTGTTCTTCGTCCGGTTCGGGGACACCGGGTCGGCCGTGGTCATCGGGATCGGCCTGCACGCGCTGACGTTCGGCATCCGCCAGATCGCCCTGGTCAATGTCGGTCTGTGCGCCGTGTGGCTGCTCATCACCGTGGCGATCGCGCGCGAGCACCGGCGGCTGACCAGCGAGGACGGGCACGCGGCTGGGCCCGCGCCCGCGGCCGCGGCCGCGCGCTGACGCGGCGCACGGGGGCCAGGGCCAGGGCGCCCGCGATCAGCTGCGGCGCTCGGGCGCGGCGCCCGGGTCGGCGGCGCCCGGGTCGGCGGCGTCGGGCGGCACGGACGTCGCCGGGGACGCCGGGGCGCCGCTCGCCGGCGGCGCCTCGTCGAAGAAGCGGCGCACCGCCTCGGCCGCGCTGCGGCTCATGCCGCTGACCTGGGCCAGCTGGTCGACCGTGGCCTGGCGGATCGCCTTCAGGCTGCCGAAGTGGCGGAGCAGCACGCGCCGCCTCACCGAGCCGATGCCCGGGATGTCGTCCAGGGCGGAGCGGAGCGCGGTGCGCCGGCGACGGTCGCGGTGGAACGTGTTGGCGAAGCGGTGCGCCTCGTCGCGCACGCGGGCCAGGAGGAACAGCTCCGTCGTGTTGGGGCGGAGCTGGATCGGATCCTTGATGTTGCGCAGGAACACCCGGTCCGGGTGGTTCTTGCCCCCCATGTCCTCGCGCTCCTTGGCCAGGCCGATGACGTCCATGCCGTCCTCGCGGGCGAGCTGGAAGCCGAGGTCGCCGAGCGCGGCCAGGGCAGTGGAGAGCTGGCCCTTGCCGCCGTCGATGACGAGCAGGTCCGGGGCCTGCCACGGGGAGCCCTGCGCGGGCCCGGCGTCGTCGGTCTCATCGGTCACGTCGACGTCATCCGCGTCATCGGCGTCGGCGTCGGCGTCGTCGTCGGCGTCGGCGCGGGCGGCGACGGCGCGCGCGGTGTCGGCGGCGGCGGCGGTGGCCGCGGCGGCCGCGTCGAGCGCGCGCCGGAACCGCCGGGTCAGGACCTCGTACATCGACGCGAAGTCGTCGTTGGTCGCCGACTTGACCTTGAACTTGCGGTAGAGAGCGCGCGCCGGCTCGCCGTCGACGAACGTCACCATCGACGCGACCGTCGCGGCGCCCTGGATGTGCGCGATGTCGAAGCACTCGATGCGGCGGGGCAGCCGCCGGAGCCCGAGCCGGCTCTGCAGCTTGGCGAGGGCGGCCAGCGCGTCCTCGGCCTTGCCCTCGCGCGCGGCGGCCGAGGCGGCCGCGTTCTTGTCGGCGAGGTTGACCAGCTGGACTCTCTGGCCGCGCCGCGGGCTCAGCACCTTGACCCGCTTGCCGCGCAGCTCGCTCAGCCAGTCGGCCAGGAGCTGGGCGTCCTCCAGATCGACCGGGACCACCACCTCGTCGGGGATGAGCGTCCCGCTGTCGTAGTAGCGCTGGATGACCTCGGCCATGACCCGCGCGTCGGGCAGCTCCTGCTCGCGCTCGCGGAAGCTGCGCCGCCCGACCAGCTTGCCGGAGCGGATGAACAGCACGACGACCTCGGCCACGTCCGCCTCGCGCCACAGGCCGAACACGTCCTGGTCGACGAAGTCCTCCTGCACGATGTTCTGGCGGGCCAGCGCCTTGTCGACGGCGGCGATCGAGTCGCGCAGCCGGGCCGCGTTCTCGAAGTCCTCGCGCTCGGCGCGCTCCTCCATGCGCGAGCGCAGCCGGTCGACCAGCGCGTCGTTCTTGCCCTCGAGGAACATCATCACGTCCTCGACCTGGAGCGCGTAGTCCGCATCGTCGATCGGATACACGCACGGGCCGGGGCAGCGCCGGATCTGGTACTGCAGGCACGGCCGCGTGCGCGTGGCCAGCACGTGGTCGGTGCAGGTGCGCAGCTGGAAGTGGCGGTTGAGCAGGCGCAGCGTCTCGCGACACGACGTCGCCGAGTGGTAGGGGCCGAAGTAGCGCGCCCCGTCGTCCACGATGTTGCGCACGGCCTGCACCCGCGGGTAGCGCGTGCGCGGGTCGACGCGCAGCACCAGGTACTGCTTGTCGTCGCGCAGCTTCACGTTGAAGCGCGGCTGGTGCTCCTTGATGAGGTGGTTCTCGAGGAGGAGCGCCTCCTTCTCGTTGTTGACCACCACGGTCTCGACCGAGGACAGAAACAGGCCGAGCAGCCCGGTCGCCACGAAGTCGCGCGGGTCGTCGCCGGGTTCGGGCGGCTGCGGGTCGACCAGCCGCAGCACCAGGTACTGCTTGTCGTCGCGCAGCTTCACGTTGAACCGCGGCTGGTGCTTCTTGATCAGGTGGTT
>Ga0126377_10000312_pt1 | contig 28781 bp, 22 predicted proteins | sample PanSoiMetPlot_22_FD_92647 | JGI IMG/M metagenome (GOLD analysis project Ga0126377, IMG submission 92647) | Tropical forest soil microbial communities from Panama - MetaG Plot_22 | ecosystem: Environmental > Terrestrial > Soil > Tropical forest > Bulk soil | place: Panama | collected 2016-02-17 | reverse complement strand
TTCATGATCGACTGCGAGAGCTTCGAGGTGCTGGGGCGCTGGGAGATCGACCGCGGCCCGCAGTACCTGCACTACGACTTCTGGTGGCACCTCGGCCACGACACGCTCATCAGCAGCGAGTGGGGCACGCCGAAGATGGTCGAGGGGGGCGTGAACCCGGAGCTCCTGCTCAGCAGGAAGTACGGCCACAAGCTGCACGTCTGGGACCTGCGCCGGCGCAAGCACCTGCAGGAGCTGGACCTCGGCGACGAGCACCAGTTCGCGCTCGAGCTCAGGCCGGCCCACGATCCGACCAAGCAGTACGGCTTCGTGAACTCGGTGGTGAGCGTCGCCGACCTGTCGGCCTCGATCTTCGTCTGGTTCCGCGACGGCGAGCGCTGGGGCGTGCGCAAGGTCATCGACATCCCGGCCGAGCCGGCCGAGCCCGACGTGCTGCCGCCGCTCCTGCAGGGCTTCAAGGCGGTGCCGCCGCTGGTCACCGACATCAACCTCTCGCTCGACGATCGCTTCCTCTATGTGTCGTGCTGGGGGACCGGCGAGCTCAAGCAGTACGACGTGTCGGATCCGTTCAAGCCGGTGCAGACCGGCTCGATCCACCTGGGCGGCATCGTGCGGCGCGCCGCGCACCCGCGCTCGGGCCCGCTGCGCGGCGCCCCGCAGATGGTCGAGGTCAGCCGCGATGGCCGCCGCGTCTACTTCACCAACTCGCTCTACGCGTCGTGGGACGAGCAGTTCTACCCGGAGGGCGCCGGGGGATGGATGGCCAAGGTCGACGTCCCGTCGGGCGGCGGCATGACGGTGGACCCGGAGTTCTTCGTCGACTTCGGCGGGCGGCGGCCGCACCAGGTGCGGCTCGAGGGCGGCGACGCCTCGTCCGACTCGTTCTGCTATCCGTGACCGCCGCGTGAGATGGCAGGTGAGATGACACGTGAGATGAGATGACGCCCTGGCTCACGCTGATGGCGCTCGGCGCCTTCCACGGCATCAACCCGGCCATGGGCTGGCTGTTCGCGGTGGCGCTCGCGCTGCAGGAGAAGAGCGGCCGCGCCATCGGCCGGGCCCTGGTGCCGATCGCGATCGGGCACGCGGTGTCGATCGGGCTCACCGTGCTGCTCATCGCGATCGGCCAGGCCGAGGTGCCGGTCGCGGTCCTCAAGTGGCTCACGGCCGGCGCGCTCATCGGCTTCGGCCTGCTCGTGCTGGTGCGGCCGCGCCATCCCCGCTGGGTCGGCATGCGGGTGGGCTTTCGCGACCTCACCCTGTGGTCGTTCCTCATGGCCACCGCGCACGGCGCCGGGCTCATGCTCCTGCCCGTCTTCCTGCTCGGCCCCGACAACCCGGCGCCCTGTCACGGGGCCAGCTGCCACTCGGCCGCCGGCCTCGCGCTGACCAGCCCGGCCGGCTACCTCGCCGCCATCGCCCTCCACACCGCGGCGATGCTGACCGTGGCCGGCGCCGCCGCGCTCGTCGTCTACTACAAGTTCGGCGTCGCGATCCTCCGCCAGGCGTGGATCAACCTCGACCGCATCTGGGCGGCCGTCCTCATCGTGGCCGGAGTGGTGGCCATCGCGCTGTGAGTCGTCACAGGCGTCGCGTCTCGGCCGGGTAGTGCCGGCGCGACAGCAGGAGCACGACCAGGTTGAGGCCGGCCAGCGCGCCGAGCAGGATGGCGTAGGCCTGGACCGGGATGAGGACGCCGTTGACGCCCACCAGGATCAGGGTCGCGCGCATCGCGCTGGCCCAGGCTCCGCGCCGGCGGCGCGCCAGGCCGATCGCGCGGAACAGGCACACCGCGCCCGGGATGACCAGGAGCGCGCCGATGATGAGCAGGGACGCGAAGTGGAAGTCGTAGGCGAAGTGCTTGGCGCCATCGATCCCCTCGCCGGCGAGCGCGCGGGTCAGCACCGACTGCAGGTGGAGGACGCCGAGCGCGACGCTGGTCCCGCCGCAGCCGAGGTCGGTGACGACCGCGGCGGCGCGGAAGCTCCGCCCGCGCCCGACCAGGAGCGTCTCGTCGGCCGGCAAGGTGGCGGGCGCCTTCACCTCCGGCGGCTTCACCACGGGCACTTCGAGATCGGGCGCTTCCGTCACGGGCACAGGCACAGTCTACCCCGCGTCCGCCGGGACCGGAGGTGAGACCTCGTCGCGCGGCGTTCGTGGGCTCGCCTCCGCCGGGGCCGCGCTACCATGGGCCGATGCGGGCGACGTTCCTGGCACTGCTCCTCGTCTCGGCCGGCGGCGCGTGCGGCGACGACGGCTCCGGCTCCGGCGGCGGGGCGGCCGACGCGCGGCCCGCCGGCGACGGGCCTCTGGCCGACGCCGCCCTGCCCGACGCGCCGGAGCCCGACGCGCGGCCGCGGCCGGCCTTCGACTGCGAGCCCCGCTCCGGCACCAACGTCGTCCTGCGCCGGTTCGCCACCATCGAGCGCTCGGGCGGCGCGCTGCTGGTCACCTCGCCGCCCTACGATCCGCGCCTGTTCGTGGTCAACCACGACGGGCAGATCCGCATCGTCGAGGACGAGGTTCTGCTCGAGACCCCGTTCCTCGACGTCAACCAGCTCATCGCGCTCGACAACGAGCAGGGCCTGCTCGGGCTGGTCTTCCACCCCGACTACGAGCACAACCGCACCTTCTACATCTTCTACGCGTCGGCCACCGAGAACGTGCTCGCGCGCTACACCACGCGCGCCGACGATCCGTACGTCGCCGATCCCGACAGCGCCGAGGTCCTGCTCGCCATCCCCGACCGCTTCCCCAACCACAACGGCGGCATGCTCGAGTTCGGGCCCGACGGCTACCTCTATGTGTCGACCGGCGACGGCGGCGGGCGCAGCGACCCCGACGAGAACGCCGAGAACCCCATGTCGCTGCTCGGCAAGATCCTGCGCATAGACGTCGATCGTCCGTCGGACGAAGCACTCTACAGCATCCCGCCCGACAACCCGTTCGTCGCCGGCGGCGGCGCGCCCGAGGTCTACATGCTGGGTCTGCGCAACCCGTGGCGCTGGTCGTTCGACGAAAACGGCGACATGTACATCGCCGACGTCGGCTTCGAGACCTACGAGGAGCTGGACATCGTCCCGGCCGGCACCGGCGCCGGCCTCGACTTCGGCTGGGATCGCATCGAGGGCAACGGTCACTGCAACGAGCCGGCCACCGGCTGCTCGACCAAGGGCACCACCCTGCCCGTCTACGAGTGGACCCACGACGGCGACGGCTTCTGCGCCATCATCGGCGGCGCGGTCTACCGCGGCGCGTGCTACCCGGACCTGGTCGGCACCTACCTCTTCACCGACTTCTGCTCCGACTTCGTGTGGGCGCTGCGGGCCGAGGGCGGCGCCATCACCCAGGCGCCGGCCCCGATGCCCGACACCATGCGCAACGGACTGGTGAGCCTGCACGCGAGCTCGACCGGCGAGCTCTACCTGACCAACAACGCGGGCGGCCTGTTCCACATCGAGGTGGGCGACCCGCCCGCGGCGGCCGACGCCGGCGTCAGTGTGGGTTCGCGCTGAGCAGGCCGACGGCGACGAGGAGCGGGATCACCACCGCGACGAGCGCCTCGCCCGCGATCATGCCCGAGGCCAGCGGGATGGCCAGCCGGTCCGCGCTGCGGCGATCGAGGGCGCGCCACAGCGCGAGCACGATGCACCCGCCGATGAACATGGTGAAGATGACCGAGCCGGGGACCATCATGCCGATGCCGAGCCCGGTGGGCGACGGGATGAGCGCCGACTTCTTCTCGACCAGGGTGAGGAGGATGCCGATCACGGCGAACAGGATGGCGGCCTGCGCGGCGTATGCGGCCATGGCGTTGCCGCCCTGGCTGAGGAACTCGGCGAAGCCGGCCACGCGCTGCGAGATCGGCGAGGTCAGGCCGTCGCCGCCGATGCCGTAGGTCTTGCGCAGGAGCGGGTACATCCAGGCCACCGCGGCCGCGCCGACCGGGGCGGCCAGGAGCTGCGAGTAGGTCAGGAAGCGAGGCGTCGACCCGATGATGTGGCCGGCCTTGTAGTCCTGCATGATCGCCTCGGACTGCACGGCGATGGTGCCGGTGGTGCCGCTGGTGGCCAGGTTGACGGTCACGTTGCCCGGCGCGAGCCCCGCGAAGATCGCCTGCATCAGGTTGGTGACCTGGCTGATCGGGCCCCAGTTGGTCTCGCCCAGCACGCGCAGCCCGACCAGCATGAGCGGCACCGACAGCGCCACCGCCAGGATCGGCATCCACCAGGCCAGGCCGAAGATCCAGATCTGGATGATGATGAGCGCGATGGTCGCCATCACCACGCCGATGATCACCCAGCGCAGCGGGAACTCGTCGGAGTCGACCGTGCCGCGCGCCAGGTTGCTGAAGGTGCGGGCCAGCGTGCGCCACTTGAGCGCGAGGGCGGTGAGCCCGCCGCAGATGATCATCGCGGTGCCGGGCCACATCACCCAGCGCAGCACATCGGCGCGCATGGGCGGCTCCGCCAGGATGCCGTGACTGACCAGGAAGTGGGGCGCGATGATCCACGACAGGATGGCGCCGAGCAGCATGCTGAAGGTGATGCGCACGCCGACGATGATGCCGGAGCCGATGCCGAGCAGGCTGACCGCGATGCCCGCCCCCGCCGTCTTCCACGTCAAACCGAACATGGTGGCGAGGACGACCTCGGGGACGAGCTTGCCGCCCCACGGCTGCTGCACGAACATGAGCGCGCCCGAGACCGCCGTGCCGACGGCGAGGGCCACCGCCGGCCACACCGCCTCCGGCCCGCGCGAGTCGAGCACGATGATGGTCTCGGCCGCGGCGACGCCGTCCGCGTAGGTGAGCTTCTCGTCGACCACGTAGTGGCGGCGGAGCGGCACCGCCAGCAGCAGGCCGAGGATGCTGCACGCGGCCAGCCACAGGAAGGACTCGACCGGCGTGGGCGAGAACGTGTAGTGCAGCGTCGGCGACTGGCGCAGGAGATCGAACGCGGCCAGCACGTAGCACATGAAGGCGGTCTGCGCCGCCGAGGTGCCCGCGGTCTGGACGATGTTGTTCTCCCAGCGATTGAAGTTGCGGAAGATGATGCCGAGCGCGAGGAAGCCGAAGAACGCGGAGACCACCGAGACGTTGGGGCCGAAGCCCAGCTTGAGGACCACGTAGGGGTAGGCGGCACCCATCACGGCGGCGACCACCATGCCGGCGATCACCGCGCGCATCGTGAACTCGCGTGTCCCGGGCGGCTTGGCAATCACACCGGGGAGGTGCTCGTTGACGCCTGCGTCGCTCATGCGACGCGACCGTAACACGAGGCGGGCTGTCCAGTCGCTGCGGCCGCCTCCCCCGTGCTGGCCGTCGGGTCGCGCCGACCGGCGGCGAGACGTGGCGCGGCAGCGGCCGGCCGGGCTCCGAGGCGCTGTTCAGGCCTCCTGGCTGAAGCGGAAGTCGAGCGACCCGTAGACCGAGTCGCGGTGGTTGTGGATGCCGACGCCGATGCCGAGGCGCGGGTGCACGGTGATGCCGCTGCGCACGCCCGCCAGCGCCTGCTGCAGCTCGCTGCGCAGCATGGGCTCGACCCAGATCTCGTCGGGCACCAGCTGGTGATGTACGCGCGGCGCGCGCATCGCCACCGGCAGGATCTCGTCGTCGCAAAGGACGGCGACCAGGAGCTGGGTCACCGCGGTCGGGATGCGCGGCCCGCCCGAGGCGCCCAGGATGAGCTCGACCGCGCCGCCCGGGCCGACCGCGATGGTGGGCGCCATCGAGCCGGTCGGCCGCCGTCCCGGCCTGGGCTCGTTGTCGCCGCCCTCGACGATGCCGTAGTAGTTGGGCGCGCTGGCCGACAGCGAGAAGTCGTCCATCGAGTTGTTGAGGAAGAAGCCGCAGCCGCGCGGCACCAGCTTGCAGCCGAACAGGGTGTTCAGGCTGTACGTGTTGGACACCGCGTTGCCGTCGCGGTCCATGACGCTGTAGTGGGTGGTGTTCTTGTGCGGCTGCGGATCGCCCGGCCACCCGGGCCCGTCCAGCTCCAGCGAGCGCTCGAGCGCGTCCAGGTCGCCGGCCATGGCCAGCGAGCGCTCGAGCAGCGCCGCCGACGCGGCGGTCTCCCGCTCGCTCGCGAAGTCGGGGTCGCCTGCCATGCGGCGGCGGAGCTCGAAGGCGACCCGGAACGCGCGCACCAGCATCCGGTAGCGCTCCGGCGACGACGGCTGGGTGGCGTGCACGCCGGCGGCCTCGAGCACCGCGGTCGACACCCGCACCACCAGGCCGCCGCCCGACGGGAAGGGCGCGGCGATGAGCTCGCGCCCGCAGAAGCTCCCCACCATCGGGTCGCGCCAGCGCGGTCGATAGCCGGCCAGGTCCTCGCCCTCGAGCACGCCGCCGTGCTCTCTCACGGTGTCGACGATGCGCTCGGCCAGCTCGCCGCGGTAGAAGCAGCCCGGCCCCTGGTCGGCGAGCAGGCGCAGGGTGCGCGCCAGGTCCGGCTGGTGCCACAGCGTCCCCACCTCGGGCGGGCAGCCGCCCGGGAGGTAGGTCTCGCGCGAGGTCGGGTACAGCTCGAGCTCGTCCTGGTGCATCGTGAAGTAGGTCGCCTGCCGGGTGGTGACCCAGGTGCCGACCGCGGCCAGGTCGATGACCGCGCCGATGACGCGATCCCAGCTCCAGGTGCCGAGGCGCTCGAGCGCCGCCGCCATGCCCGCCACCGTGCCGGGCACGCACACCGGCGCGCCGCCGTACAGCGAGCTGGTGTTGCGCGATCCGTCGTCGTTGAGGAACACGGCCGGGTCGGTGCGGCCGGGCGCGGTCTCGCGGTAGTCGATGAAGTGGCGCTCGCCGCCGGCCATGCGGACCAGCATGAAGCCGCCGCCGCCCAGGTTTCCGGCCTGCGGATAGGTGACCGCGAGGGCGAGGCCGGTGGCGACCGCCGCGTCGATCGCGTTGCCCCCGAGGTGGAGAACGCGCGAGCCGATCGACGAGGCGATCGGACAGTACGAGACGACGCAGCCGCTTCGGAGTCGCAGGTGCGCGTCGCGGACGTCGGTGGAGAGCAGGCGGAGTGCCATACACGCGACGACCTCGCCCCACCGTAAACGGTTACGCGAGGTCGGTGGATGATCCTCTGGCAGGATGCCGCGCGCGCGTCGACCGTGTCAACCGACCGCGCCGCGCACTGTGTGCGGGCCGCGTCGTGTCACGCGAGTCAACGCGGCCATCGGCTTCACGCCGCGCAGGCAGCGCCATGGTTGCGGCGCGCCCGGCACCGCGGCACATCGCCGAGACGAACGTCAGCCGGCTCGTGCGCGCGCTCGCCGCGCTCGAGGCCAGCCCGCGATCCGGGCTCGCATTCCAGACCGAGAGAGTGCCTGGTGTCGGTGCGGCGATGCGCCCTTCATGTTTGGCACAGGGAGACATACAGGGAGCTCCCATGTACGCCGACCGGATCGGCGTCGCAGACGCGGTCGAGGATTGCGGAAGAGCGTCGCCGGCGCTGCCGCTCGGCGCGACGGGGGATAAAATGCGCCTCGAGGATGTGGAAGGCGGGCGCGCTGTTCGTCGTCTTCGTCATGGCCGCATGCTCGGGCGATGACGACGGTCTGCCGCGGTCGACCAACACGTGCTGGCGCGGCGAGGAACGAGTGCGCGAGGAAGGTCGCATCGAGCTGGGCACCGGCTTCATGAAGTTCGAGCCGCTGGTCGACGAGCAGGAGCTCCAGGTGCAGTCTGGCGCGCAGGGCCTCCACCACTTCGTGGTCAACGCCCGCATGTGGGGTCTGGATCCGGGCGACATCGGCAACGAAGGCGTGGACCAGCCGCAGACGCGCTTCTCCGCGTTCTTCGAGGACGGCTCCGTGGTCGACGACCTCGACTGCTCGTACCCGCTCTTCTACGTGAAGGAGGACGGGGGCGATGCCTACGACCTCTACGCCGGTCGGCTCCTCGTCCTCGGAGAGGGGCTGCTCGACGCGATCGGGGGGAAGCGCATCCGCATCGTCGCCGAGGTCGTGGATGTCGAGCAGGGATACGCCAGGGATGAGCGCTGGATCGTGGCGCTTCCACCCAGCATGTCAGATGCTGGAGCGCCGGATGCCTCGACGTCCGACAGCGGACCGGTCGACGCAGGGGTCGCGGACGCGTCCGAATAAGCTGACGCGTTCTTGACAGTCAGTCCACGTACGAGCGAGATCGAGGCACACTTGGAGCACCATCTCACTGCCAGATTGACAGTCTCGTGAACGTGCCAGGAGGCGAAGCAGTCATGCGCGAGCACTTTCTCGGCGAGCTCCTGGATTCGGTCGGGCGCACAGCGAAGCCGCGATCGAGCGGCATCACCATCGTGCTCGACACCGGCGCCGGCCCGCGCGCCATCGAGGACCTCGTGGCGGTCGCGGGGCCGCACTGCGACTACGCCAAGATCGCCTGGGGCAGCTCGCTCATCACCGACAACATCGACGACAAGATCGAGGCCTACCGCCGGGCCGACATCACGCCGCTCCTCGGCGGCACGCTGTTCGAGTACTGCTATCTGCGCGGCAGGGTCGGCCGCCTGCTCGAGAGCTGCCGCCAGCGCGACATAGAGGTCGAGATCTCGGACGGCGTGGCCGACATCCCGCGCGCCGACAAGCTGCGCTGGATCGAGGCGTTCGCGGCGGTCGGCTCGGTGTTCTCCGAGGTCGGGGGCAAGGTCTCGCCCACCCGCGGCGAATGGAAGCGGATGGTGCGCGAGGAGCTGTCGGCCGGCGCGTCGAAGATCGTCGTGGAGGGGCGGGAGATCGGCCCGACCGGCCAGGAGGTCCGCGCCGACCTGGTCGCCGAGCTGGTGGACGCCTTCGGCGCCGACGTGCTGGTGTTCGAGGCGCTCGAGCGGTATCAGCAGGTGTGGCTCATCAAGCAGCTCGGCCCCAACGTCAACCTGGGCAACATCCGCATGGCCGATCTCATGACCGTGGAGGCGTTCCGCCAGGGGCTCAAGGAGCACACCCTGCTCGACACGGCACGGGCCGCGCTCCGGGCCGCGCAGTCGACCGGTTCGTGAAGGCCCGATCGTGAACATCGACATCGTCGGGCCCGAGCGCCTCGAGGAGGTGACCGGCGCGGTGGTCGTGATCGACGTGCTGCGCGCCTTCACCACCGCGGCGCACGCGTTCGCTGCCGGCGCCAGCGAGATCCTCATGGTCGGCTCGGTGGAGGAGGCGTTCGCCCTGCAGCGCGCGCTGCCCGGCGCCCGGCTCATGGGCGAGGTCGACGGCTACCCGATCGACGGCTTCGACTTCGGCAACTCGCCCTTCGAGCTGTCGCGCCAGGCGCTGGGCGGCGCCCGGGTCATCCACCGCACGACATCGGGGACCCGCTCGGCGGTGGCGGCGCGCAGCGCGGACGCCATCCTCGCCGCCAGCTTCGTCGTGGCCGGGGCCACCGCCAGGCACCTCCGACAGCTGGCGCCCGGGCGCGTCTCGCTGGTGGTGAGCGGCCGCGACCGCCCGTTCGGCGGCGCCGACGACCTGGCCTGCGCCGACTACCTGGCGGCGCGCCTGCGCGGCGAGGAGGTGCCGGTCGCGCCGTTTCTCGCCCGCGTGCGCGAGTCGAAGGCGGCCGGGCGCTTCCTCGATCCCGCCCTCACCGCCTTCCCGGCCGAGGACCTGGAGCTCGCTCTCGAGGCCGACCGCTTCGACTTCGCGATGGCGGCGAGCCGGCGGGGCGATCTGCTGGTGCTCGAGCCCGCCGGCGGCGCGGGTCAGCCGATTCGCTGGTCGCCCTAGGAGTCGCGGACGCCGTGAGCGCGGCGAGCGAGCGCATCGTCGCTCACCGCGGCGCCGCGATCGATGGGCCGCGACCAGGCGGCGGTCGATGGGAGGAGCCCGCCGCCGCCGCTGATGACCACGACCGGTTTCCAGCCCACCCGCGTGGTCGCCCCGCCGTAGCGGCCGCCGAAGACCCACGGGTTCCAGTTGGCGTAGAGCTCGCACAGCTCCACCTGACCCGCGGCGTTGAGCGCCGGCACCCGGTAGCGCGGGATGGGCTCGAGGCGCTGGACCACCGACGGACGGCCGATGGCGCGCTCGACGGCGTCCTCCCACTCGTCGGCCTGGACGCGGTTGCCGATGGTCACTTCCTTGCCGCCCGAGCCGAAGGCACCCTTGAGCACCCAGCGGTCCTGCTCGCGCACGAGGCGCTCGCGAGACTCGGCCGAGACCGTCTCGGTCGGCGGCACCAGCCAGGCGACCAGGTTCTGGTCGCGCAGCGATGAGCCGAACGCGTTCTGCGAGATCATCGCGAGCGCGACCTTGTTGCCGACCACGTACGAGCGCAGCGAGTTGACCATGCAGACCGCGCCGCGCCGGCAGGCGGCCACCAGGGTCGCGAGCTCGTCCGCGCGGCGGATGAAGTCGGGGAACAGCACGCGGCGCTGCACGATGTCGATGCGCAGCCCGTGGGCGTGGAGCCGCCCGTCGATCAGACGGAGCTCGCGCGGGTCGCACACCACCGTGGGCGACCCGAAGCGCACGAAGTCGGCCGCGGTGTGCTGGAGCTCGCCCGCGGTCGACTCGCCGCACCAGTCGACCAGGGCGATGCACGGGTCGGAGCGCGTGCCGCCCCACTCGCGGTAGGCGGCCAGCATCGAGTCGTGAAGCGCCCGGGTGCGCGCGCGAGGCTCTACCCCGTGCTCGCGCAGGAGGTCGCCGACCGGTTCGAGGCCGAGCAGCATTCCCTCGACTCGATCGGTGAACGTCATCATCGCCGGGCTGTCGGCGTTGAGCTCGAGCACGCGCACCTGCGGTCCAGACCACACCATGTCGAAGCGCGACGACACCACGAGCCGCGAGTAGCCGGGGTCGATGTCGAGGAGCGCGTCGGAGCCCTCGGGCAGGCCCAGGCGCCCGCGCAGGTCGCGATCGGCCAGGAGCGCCCTGCCCGCGCCCTCGAAGACCTCGAGCAGCCGCTCTGCAGCCGCGCCCCAGCGATCCTCGTGCTCGACGGCGAGCACGTGCGGCTTGGGGAACGTGGGCAGCGGACGGTCGGCGAAGAGGATCTTCGCGCCTGCGACACGCTCGTTCAGCCGCTTCAGAAGATCCGGACCGTGTAACGGCGATAGCAGGATCTGATCGAGGCGCTCTTCGATGTCGTCTGTAAACGTTCTCAGCGAGGTCTGCGGTGCGCTCGAATCGAGCAAGGGCACCCCCTGGGTTTTGGCGCACTCGATTCTCGAATGCTGCGTCGCGAATATATCGAAGCGGAAGTGAGGCTCGCGTCGCGGCTTACGGTTTTCTGTGCAGAGAGACGAGCACCGATGTGCACAGCACCTGCGCTCGCCGCACGTCCGCGGCGGTTCGCCGCAGACTGCGCCTCTTCACGCACACCGCGCGCGGCGCGCGCCAGGTTCGCGCGGGCACTGCGAGATCGGGCGCGCCGCGGGCGCGCATGCGCGACGCGCGCTCGTGTAAGCCGCGGGCACCACATGCGCGTGCGCAGCGCATCGGTGAGTCAGCAACAAGAGACGGACGTCTTGACGAGGCGCGGCGCGGCCGCGCGACTCACTCCGGCAGCGGGCGGACCGCGCGGCAGAACTCGTCGGCCGGCAGCGTGTTGAGCACGTCGCCGCGGCGCAGGCGAGCGCGGCGCGCCTGCGCCACCGCGAACTCGACGTTGGCGAGCGCCTCGGTCGAATGGGCGTCGCTCGACAGCACGAAGCGGGCGCCGCGCGCGAGCGCCTGCCGGGCTCTCTCCGGTTCGAGGTCGAGGCGGCGCGGATCGCCGTTGATCTCGATCGCCGCCGGCCCCTCGGCGATGGCGTCGAGCACCTCGTCGAAGCGGCACTTGATGGGATCGCGGCGCTGGATGAGCCGGCCGAGCGCGTGGCCCCAGATCTTGAACAGCGGCTGGCGCATGGCGGCGACCAGCCGCCGCGTCATGGCCTCCTCGTCGAGCTTGAAGCGCTGGTGGATGCTGGCGATGACCACGTCCATGCTGGCCAGCACGTCGTCCGGGTAGTCGAGCGACCCGTCGGCGCGGATGTCCGATTCGGTGCCGCGCAGGATGCGGATGTCGACCCGCTTCTCGACCTCGGCGATCTCCGCCCACTGCATGCCCAGCCGGTCGACGGTGACGCCGCCGGCGTACTGCGCGCTCGGCGAGTGATCGGTGATCGTGATGTAGGAGTGGCCGAGCGCGCGCGCCGCCCGCGCCATCTGCTCGACGGTGTGCTTGCCGTCGCTGTACGTGGTGTGGCAGTGGACCGAGCCGATCACGTCGGCCAGCGCCACCAGGGAGGCGAAGTCCTCGCCGGCGTCGGCCGCCGCCAGCTCGTCGGTGCCGTCGCGCACCTCGGGCGGGAGCCACGGCAGGCCGAGCGCGCGGTACAGCGCCTCCTCGTCGGCCGCGGCGATCGCGTCGAGGGTCAGGCCGGCCGCGGCCGCGCGGCGGCGCAGGAGCTCGACGTGCGCCTCGGCGCCGGTGGCCAGGGCCAGCGCGGTGCCGTAGCGCTCGGGCGGCGCCACCACCAGATCGCACTGGACGCCGCCGGTCAGGCGGGCGGCGAAGCGGATCATGGAGTCGGTCGCCGGGGCGCGCTCCACCGACGCCACCAGCGGGTGGCTGCCCAGGTGATCGGCGAGTGCGTCCGGCTCGCGGCTCGCGGCCGCCAGCACCAGGCGCTCGGACAGCTCGACCCAGCGCCGCGCCGCTCCTGCCGGGCTGGCCTGTGCGGCAGCGCCCGACGCGAGGTGTGCGGCCAGCGCGGCGGTCAGCTGGCGCGCGTCGGCCAGCGCCACCACCTCGCCGCGCTCCTGGCGGCGCTCGATCCCGTCGAGCAGCCGCGCCTCGATGGCGGCGCCGAAGCCGGCCAGCTGCCGCACGCGCCCGGTCCGGCACATCTCGGCCAGATCGTCCAGATCGGCCGGCGACAGCGCGGCATGGAGGGCCAGGGCGCGCGCGGGGCGCAGCCCGCCCAGGTCCGCGATGTCGACCACCAGCGCCGGCCAGTGGGCGCGCAGGCGCTCGAGCAGATCGGTCGTGCCGCGCCGCGCCAGCTCCTCGATCGCACCGGCCAGCGACTCGCCGATGCCCGGCAGAGAGGTCAGCCGGCGCTCGGCGATGAGCTGCTCGAGGTTCTTGATCGCCTCCACGCTGCCCGCGGCCTTCTGGTAGGCGCGCGCGCGGTAGCGGTCCCCCTCGAGGACGAGGTAGGCGGCGATCTCGCGCAGGCGCGGGGCGACGACGGACGTGTTCACGTTGTGCTGCTGTGCTGTTCGGTGTGGGCCTGGCAGCGGTGGGCGCCAGGGTGGTGGGCGGGCCACCCGAAAGGTGACAGACTCGGCCCGCCGGCGCGAGCCTGTCGGGTCCCGGAATCGCGCGCCGGCGCTTGGCCGCGCCGCGAGCCGGCGTCTTATCCTACGAGGGTGAGCGAGCCCGAGGACCTGGGCAGCGGGACCTGGACGGCGCGGGCCGGCGACGGGGCGGAGACCCTGCTGGTGCGCAAGTGCCGGCTGGAGGTCATCGCCGGCCCCGACGCCGGGTCGTCGAGCTCGCTCGCGAGCCCGGTCCTGGTCATCGGCCGGTCGGGCGGCGACCTCGTGCTCACCGACCGCAGGGTCTCGGCCCTCCACGCCGAGATCCGCCTCGAGCGGGACGGCTACCGCGTGCGCGATCTCGGCTCCAGCAACGGGACGTTCGCGTGGGGCATGCGGATCGTCGAGGCCTTCATCGGGCCGGGCACCACCCTGGTGATGGGCGACAGCGCCGTTCGCTTCGTGCCGCTGTCCGAGGCGGTCGAGGTGCCGCTCTCGCCCAGCACCCAGCTCGGCGGGCTGGTCGGCCGCAGCCCGGCCATGCGGCGGCTGTTCGACCTGATCGATCGGATCGCGCCCACCGAGGCGACGGCGCTCATCACCGGCGAGACCGGCACCGGCAAGGAGCTCGTGGCCGAGGCGGTCCACGAGCGCTCGCGGCGCGCGAGCGGCCCGTTCGTGGTCCTCGACTGCGGCGCGGTGCCGGTGCCGCTGTTCGAGGATCACCTGTTCGGCCACGAGGCCGGTGCGTTCACCGGCGCCGGCCGCGCGACCGAGGGCGTCTTCGAGGCGGCCGACGGCGGGACGCTGTTCCTCGACGAGGTGGGCGAGCTGCCGCTCGACGCGCAGGCCAAGCTGCTTCGCGCGGTGGAGACCCGGCGGGTCAAGCGCATCGGCGGCGATCGCACCATCGACTGCGACGTGCGGCTGGTGGCGGCCACCAACCGCAACCTGGCGGCCGAGATGAACCGCGGCAACTTCCGCTCCGACCTGTTCTTTCGCCTGGCGGTGGCCCGCCTGCACGTGCCGCCCCTGCGCGAGCGGCTGGAGGACATCGAGCTCCTGGTCGATCACGTGCTCGCCGCGATCCGGCGCGAGCGGCAGGCGCGGCTGCCGGGCGACTTCCTCGACTGGGCGCGCAGCCAGTCGTGGCCGGGCAACGTGCGCGAGCTGCGCAACGCGATCGAGCGCGCGGTCACCTTCCGCGCCGGCGGCGCGTCCGGCGCGGACGCCGACCCGAGCGCCGCCTGGTCGGACGAGCCGGCGCCGCCGCCGGCGATGCTCGACGTCGACGTGTCGCTGCCGTTCCGCGAGTCCAAGGCGCGCGTGGTCGCCGAGTTCGAGCGCCGCTACGCGACGAAGTTGCTCGACGCGCACGGCGGCAACCTGTCGGCGGTCGCGCGCAGCGCCGGCCTCGATCGCATGTCGGTGTACAAGCTGCTCGACCGGCTGCGGTTGCGCGGCCGCTGGAAGGGCTGACCGCGGTGGCCGTGCGCGCGCGCCGGAGGCCCGGCCGGGGACGCGCCGTCGCTATGGCGGCCGCGGTGGTGGCCGCGCTGGCCGCCAGCGTGCCGGCCTACTTCCTCGGGCCCAACTCCGAGTTCGCCGCGGTGGTGGCGCTCTACCTCATCACGTCCGGCGTCCTCATCGGCGGCGGTCGCGCGGGCGCCGCCGCCGGCTGGATCATCTATGTGGCGCTGGCCGCCGGGCAGGCCGCCCTGGCCGGTCTCATCCTGGCCGGCGTCCTGCCCGACACCGCGATCGTGCCGGTGGGCCCCGGCAGGGAGTCGTTCTGGGTCTACGGCTCGGGCCAGGCCTTCCTGCAGCTGGTCTATCTGGCCGCGTTCCTGGCCGGGCGCGCGCTCCAGCGCCGCTACCGGGCGCTCGGCCGGCAGATCGAGGAGGCGTCGCGCGCGGCGGCGCGGCGCGAGGCGCTGCTCGACGAGGCGCGGGCCGACTACCGGCGGGCGCTGGTGGCCGGGCGACGCGGCTGGTTCGCGGGCGCGAGCGGGCTCGCGGCGACCGCCCCGCTCGCCCCGCCTCCGCCGGCGGCCCCGCGGCGCGCCACGGGGCCGGCTTCGGGGCGCGGCCAGCCGGATCTGGCCGCGCACGTGGCCGCGTCGGGGCCGCTCGCCGACAGCGACCTGCGCGCGCTGGTCGACGACGCGTCGCGCGCGCTCGAGGCGGTCCACGATGCGGGGCAGCTGCACCTCGACGTGCGCCCGCGCGCGCTGGTGCGGGTCGCCGGCGGCGCCGGGCGGGCGTGGCAGCTCCTCGACCCGGCGATCACGCAGCTCGAGGCGGCGCGCGATCCGGAGAGCGATCCGACCGCGGTCCTGGCCTACGCCGCGCCGGAGCGCCTGCACGGCGCGCTCGCCGGCGCGGCGGCCGACCTCTACGGGCTCGCGGCGTCGATCTACGCCGCGGCCACAGGCGCCGATCCGTTCGACCCGGGCGAGGTCCCGCTGCGCGGCGCGGCGATGGCCGCCGCTCCGCGACCGCGCGATCCGCGCCGGCTGGCCACCATCCCGGGCGACCTGGCCTGCGCGCTTCGCATCGGGCTGGCGAGCGCGCCCGAGGATCGCTTCGCGTCGGCCGGCGAGCTGCGCCGCGCGTTCCTGGCCGCGATCGACGGCCGGCTCGACGACGCGCTGCGCGAGGCCGCGACGCGGCTGGAGGTGCGCGACCCGTGGCGGGCCGAGGCGGCGCCGCCGGTGCCCGCGGCGAGGGCGGCGACGACGGCGGGGACGACGACGACGCGGACGACGACGACGCGGACGACGACGACGCGGACGACGACGGCGCGGACGACGACGGCGCGGACGACGACGACGCGGACGACGCCAGCCCTGGGCCCGTCGCTCAGCGGCGACGCCTGGCACGTCGCCTACGTCACCATGATGCGCGGCTTCTGCGCGGCGGTCACCGCGCTCTGCGTGACCGGCGGGATCTACATCGCCGCCGTCACGCATGACCGCGGCCTGGTCCATGCCGCGTGGGCGTGCCTGGCCGCGATCGCCATCCTGGCCTGGTGGCACTGGCAGAGCGCGCGCAGCCGCCCCGGCTCGGTGATGGTGTGGCACTGGGTGGTGGCCGCGATGCTGACGGTGGGGCCGGCCCTCGCGATCGGGCTCCAGTCCGGTTTCGCCGCCATCGTGGCCGCGTTCGTGTTCGCCGGCGGGATGTTCCGCGGGCCGGTGCGCGGCGGCGACAAGGACCGCCGCAGCCTCGAGGTCATCGGCGTCTGCGCGGCCCACACGGTGGCCTTCGCCCTCATCGCCGCCGGGGTCCTGCCCGATCGCGCGCAGATCCCGGTCTTCTCGCCCGGCGACTGGACCGGGCTGGGCTACGTCCGCCAGCTCGCGGTGCTGGCGGTGTACGCCGCCGCCTTCGCAGCCGGTCGTGCCATCGATCGGCGACACGAGGCGCTCTCGCTCGACGTGGAGGCGGCGGCCCGCGACGCGGCCCGCGCCGAGTCCCTGCTGGTCACCGCGCGCGAGGAGATCGAGCGCGCGCTGGCCGGCGACAGCGGCGGCCTGTTCTCCGGCCTGCGCCTCGGCGACTACCAGGTCGGCCGCCTGCTCGGGCGCGGCGGTGTCGGCGAGGTCTACGAGGCCACCCGGACCTCGACCGGCCGCCCGGTGGCCCTCAAGCTCCTGCGCCGCGAGCGCGCGGCCGAGGCGTGGCATGCCCGTCGCCTGCGCAGCGAGGCGGTGGCGCTGCGCCGCGTGCACAGCGCCCACGTCGCGCGCATCGTCGACGCCGGCGACCTCGAGGGCGACATCCCGTTCGTGGCGATGGACTTCATCCCCGGCGCGTCGCTGGCGGACATCCTGCGCCAGTCCGGCGCCGTCGACCGGCGCGCGCTCGGCGAGCTGGTGCGCGACATCGGCGGCGGCCTGGACGAGGTCCATCGCGCCGGCGTCCTCCACCTCGACGTCAAGCCCGGCAACCTCATCCGCTCCACCGGCGCGGCCGGCTGGAAGCTGGTCGACTTCGGCACCGCCCAGCTCATCGACACCGGCACCGCGCCGATCGTCTCCGGTACGCCGTCGTACATGTCGCCCGAGCAGGCCCGCGGCGCCGCGCTCGACCACCGCTCCGACCTGTACAGCTTCTGCCTCGTCCTCTACCGCGTCCTGACCGGCCGCCCCGCCTTCGCGGCGCGCGCTCCGGCCGACATCGCCCTCGCCGCCGCCGGCCCACCCGACCCGCGCGCCTACGCCGATCTATCCCCCGACCTCGAGGCCGCCCTGCGCATCGGCCTCGCCCACCATCCCGCCGATCGCTTCGCCACCGCCGCCGACCTCCGCGACGCCTTCGCCGCCGCCCTCGCGCGCCGCCTGCCCTCTCCCCTCCGCCGCCGCGGCGCCGAGCTCCTCGCCCGCGAACCGTGGGCTGACCGGCGTGGCGGTTGATCGGGTTGCGCGGGGAGGTTGGGCAGCGGCTTCGGCGGACAATCACTCGCGCTCGGAGCCGGGAGTGCGCCCACGTCGATCGGGGAGCGGATACTCTCGCCGCATGCGCTGTATCGCCGTGCTGCCTCTGCTCGTCGCGTGTGGAAGTGCCTCGGTTCCGGCCGAGGAGGCCGCGCCGTCGGCGCCCGCGGTCGCGGCCTCGCCCGCGCCGTCCTCCGAAGCTGCGGCCGCTGCCGCCTCCCCGGCCGCGGGCTCGGCGACGGAGAAGCCGGTCGGGCCGATCGCAGGGGTGAAGCCGGTCGAGGGGGACGTCGTGCTGCGGGACTTCCGCTTCGCGAGCGGGCAGACGCTCGGCGAGCTGCGCATGCACTACATGACGCTCGGGACGCTGCGGCGCGACCGGAGGGGGCGCGCGGCGAACGCGGTCCTCATCATGCACGGCACGACCGGGTCGGGGCGGCAGTTCACGAGGGAGCAGTTCACATCGGAGCTGTTCGGGCCGGGGCAGCCGCTCGATCTCGGGCGCATGTACGTCATCCTGCCCGACGACATCGGCCACGGGCACTCGTCGAAGCCGTCGGACGGGCTGCGCGCGCGGTTCCCCGCGTACGGATACCGCGACATGGTCGCGGCCGAGCATGAGCTGGTGAAGCGGCTGGGCGTCGATCATCTGCTGCTGGTCATGGGCACGTCGATGGGATGCATGCACTCCTGGATGTGGGCGGAGACGTGGCCGTCGATGATGGACGCGGTCATGCCGCTGGCCTGCCTGCCGACGCAGATCGCCGGCCGCAACCGCGAGTGGCGCAAGATGATCATCGACGCGATCCGCGAGGACCCGGACTGGCGGGGCGGCGAGTACACCGAGCAGCCGCGGGCCGCCCTCGGCGTGGCGGCCGTGCTCCTCACCCTCGCGGGGTCGGCCCCGCTCGCCGATCAGGCGCACATGCCGACGCGCGACGCAGCGGACGAGTGGCTGGCCGCGCACCGCCGCGAGCCCATCGACGCCAACGATCTCCTGTACGCCATCGCCTCGTCGTCCGACTACGACCCGTCGCGCGACCTGGAGAAGATCACAGCGCCGGTCATGTTCGTGAACAGCGCCGACGATTTCATCAACCCGCCCGAGCTCGGCGTCGCGGAGCGCGAGGTCAAGCGGGTCGCGAAGGGGCGCTTCGTCCTCATCCCCGCCTCGGATGCGACTCATGGCCACGGCACGCACACCTGGGCGGTCTTCTGGAAGAAGTACCTGGTGGAGCTCCTCGCCGCGACCGGGCGCTGAGCGCGACCGGGCGCCGAGCGCGACCGGCGTCCGGCCGGTCAGGAGAAGAGGAGGACGTACGAGAGGAGCGCGGCGACGGCAGCGACCGCCACCGCGACGGTGATGCGCACCCGGCTGCGCTCGCTCGGGGCCCACCGTCGAGTGAGGACCAGCGCGGCGACGATGGCGGCCGGCACGCCGAGCAGCCAGGCGCTCTGGCCCACGGTCATCCTGGGAAAATCGCGGTCGAGCTGTCCCTTGCACTCCGGCACGTACCGCCCCGCCACGAACTGGATCGCCGCCGCCACCGTGGCGACACCCACGGCGACCCGCTCCGCGAGACGCATGGGCGCCAGTATGGCGCATGTCGGCGCGAATCGCGCCGGCCGCGGCTCGCGGGCTGGCCCAGGGCTCGGGTTTTCCGGTAGCCTGTCTCGCGTGGGCATGGTGGAGCGGGTGCATCACTGTCCCAACTGCGGCGCGGTGGTATCGGCCAGCCGGTTCACCCGCGTCGCGACCTGCGCGTTCTGCGGCGCCTCGGTCCACCTCGACGATGCCGTGCTCTCGGTCGCGCGCTTCCGCGCCGCGCACCAGGCGTGGCGCGCGCCCGACCCCGCGCTGGCGGCGCACAGCGTGGTCGCCGGCGGCGAGTCGTGGATCCGCCTGGCCCGCATCGCGGCGGGCGAGATCTCGGACGTGTTCCAGGTCCAGCGGCAGCGCCGGCCGCCCGAGCGCGCGGTCCTCAAGCTCCTGCGCGACCCGGGCGACGCGCCGCTCTTCGCGCAGGAGTGGCGCGCGCTCGAGCAGCTGGCCGCCAGCCGCGCGCAGGGCGCGGACATCCTCGCGCGCCGCGTGCCTCAGCCGATCCGCTTCGACCCGCACCCGGCCGCCGGCCCGCCCGCGATGCTGCTCGGCTGGGCGCCCGGCTTCCGCCACACCTTCGACGACGTGCGCGCCGCGCTGCCCGGCGGAGTGGAGCCGCGCGCCGCGGTGTGGATGTGGCGCCGCATCCTCGAGATCCTCGCCGTGGTGCACCGGAGCGGGCTCGTGCACGGAGCGGTCCTGCCCCAGCACCTCCTCGTCGAGCGCGGCGAGCACGGCCTCCGCCTGGTCGGCTTCTCGTGCGCGGCGGCCGCCGGCGAGCCGCTCCTCGCGGTCTGCGTGCCGCGCGAGCGGTTCTACCCGCGCGACCTGGTCGACGGCGGGCGCCTGCGGCCCGAGCACGACGTCGCGATGAGCGCGCGCGCGATCGGCTTCGCGCTCGCGGCCGACGACGCGGGCCGGCTGCCCGGCGCGGTGCCGGCCCGGCTGGCCGAGCTGGTCGACGAGGTCGCGCGCGGCCGCGGCGAGCAGAGCGCGTGGCCCCTGCGCGAGCGCCTCGGCGCGCTGGCAGGCGAGCTCTTCGGCCCGCCGGCGTTCTGCCCGCTCGCCGTGGCCTGACCTGCGACCCGGCCCGAGAGCCCCCCCGAGAGACCAGCCCGAGACCAGAAGACCAGAGAGAGAAGACATGGGATACGGCAACTACAGCGATGAGGCCCACGCCGCGATCGTGCGCACCCGCGCGGCGGCCCCGGCGCAGCAGGTCTTCCAGCAGCGCGCCTGCCACCCGCTCATGAGTCCCCGAGGGGTCAAGATGCGGGAGAGCCGCGACTCCGACGCCCACCCCGGCTCGATCGGCGTCGTCTTCGCGCTCGACGTCACCGGCTCGATGGGCGATATCCCGCGGCTCCTGGCCGAGCGCGAGCTGCCGCGCTTCATGAAGGTGCTGGGCGACTGCCGGGTGCGCGACCCGCAGCTCCTCTTCTGCGCCGTCGGCGACGCCACCAGCGACCAGGCGCCGCTCCAGGTCGGCCAGTTCGAGTCGACCGCCGAGCTCATGGACCAGTGGCTCACCTGGAGCTTCCTCGAGGGCGGCGGCGGCGGCTCGGGCGAGGAGTCGTACGAGCTGGCCATGTACTTCCTCGCGGTCCACACCGAGATGGACTGCGTGGTCAAGCGCGGGAGGCGCGGCTACCTGTTCATGACCGGGGACGAGCTGCCCTACCCGAGGCTCTCGCGCCACACGGTAGAGTCCGTCACCGGCGACCACCTCGACGACGATCTCACGGCCGAGGAGATCGTCGCCGAGCTGCAGAAGACGTTCGACCCCTTCTTCATCATCCCCGACCCGGGCCGCGCCGGGCGCTGCGAGCGGCGCTGGCGCGACCTGCTCGGCGACCACGTCCTGGTCACGGAGCGGCCGGAGGACATCTGCAACGTGGCGGCCGGCGCGGTGTCCCTGTGCGAGGGCGCGGTGCCCGATCTGGACGCGCTGGCCGCGGTGCTGCGCGCCGCCGGGGCGCACGGAGAGGAGGTGGCGCGGGCGATGCGCGCGCTCCGGCCGCTGGCCGACGGCGGCTCGGGCCCGGCGCCCGAGACGGGCGGCATCGGCATGGCCATCAAGCGCCTCTTCGTGAAGTGACGCGACGGGATGCGAAGTGAAGTGAAGTGAAGTGCGTGAAGTGAAGCGAAGCGACGTGTCGTGACGGCCCTCCTCGCCGCCCTCGCCGTGATCGACCTCGGCTTCGGGGACGGCGGCAAGGGCCTGGTCGTCGACTTCCTGGCCCGCGAGATGGGAGCGGGCGTGGTCGTCCGCTTCAACGGCGGCGCGCAGGCCGGCCACAACGTGGTCGCGCCCGACGGCCGCCACCACACGTTCGCGCAGCTCGGCGCGGCCAGCTTCCTGCCCCGGGTGCGCACCTTCCTGTCCCGCCACGTGCTCGTGCACCCCACCGCGCTCGCGCACGAGGCCCGCGTGCTCGCCTCGCGCGGCGTCGCCGACCCGCTGGCGCGCGTGCGGGTGAGCGAGCGGGCGCGCGTCATCACGCCGTTTCACCAGGCGGCCAACCGCATGCGCGAGGTGGCCCGCGGCCACGCGCGCCACGGCAGCTGCGGCGTCGGCGTGGGCGAGACCGTGGACCACGCCGCCCGCCACCCGGACGAGGCGATCGTGGCCGGCGACTGGCGCGCGCCGCGCCAGCTGGTCCGCGCGCTGCGGCGCATCCGCGAGCGGCTCCGCGCCGAGCTGGCCCTTCTCCCGCGCGACACGCCGCGGTCGGCGCGCGAGTGGGTCGTCTTCGAGCGCCCCGACGTCATCGATCAGTGGGTGTCGCAGGTCGCGCCGCTGGCCGACCTGGTCGTCCCCGACGCCGCGCTGGCCGGCTGGCTGCGCGGCGGCGGCGCCGTCCTGTTCGAGGGGGCGCAGGGCATCCTGCTCGACGAGTCGATCGGCTTCCACCCGTTCTGCACCTGGTCCGACTGCACGGCGCGCGGCGCGCGTGAGCTCCTGGCCGAGGCCGCGCCGGGCGCCGAGCTCCGGGTGTGGGGCGTCCTGCGCGCCCACGCGGTTCGCCACGGCGCCGGGCCGCTGCCGACCGAGACCGCCGAGGTCAGGCCGCTCTGCGACCACAACGGCGAGAACGCGTGGCAGGGGAGCGTGCGCTACGGCTGGTTCGACGCGGTGCTGGCCCGCTACGCCCTGGCGCTGGCCGGGGAGCTGGAGGCGCTCGTCCTCACCCACGTCGACCTGGCCGCCACCCGCATGGCCTGGCCGCTGTGCACCGCGTACGGCGTGTCGGGCGCGCGCGACCCCGAGCTGCTCGACGACCGAGGCCAGCTCGTGGCGCTGCCGGCGCCGCCGCTCGCGCGACAGGAGCGGATGGCCGAGCTCCTGTCCCGCTGCGTGCCCGGTCTGGCCGACGCCCCGGGCCAGGAATCTGGCCTCGTGGCAGCGATCGAGGCGCTCATCGAGCGGCGCGTGGACCTGGTGTCGCGCGGCCCGCGCGCCTCCGACGTCGCGCGGCGCCGCGCGAGCGGCTAGGATTCGCCTGAGGTACCCTACGCCATGACCGAGATCGTCACGATTCACGCGCGCGAAGTGCTGGATTCCCGCGGCAACCCGACCGTCGAGGCCGAGGTCATCACGGCCAGCGGCGCGGCCGGCCGCGCCATGGTCCCGTCCGGCGCATCGACCGGCGAGCACGAGGCGCTCGAGCTGCGCGACGGCGACCGGTCGCGCTTCCTGGGCAAGGGGGTCGAGCGCGCGGTGCGCAACATCGCCGAGGTGATCGCGCCCGAGCTGTGCGGCCTCGACGCCGACGACCAGGCGCAGCTCGACCGCCGACTCATCGAGCTCGACGGCACGCCCAACAAGGGCACGCTGGGCGCCAACGCGATCCTGGCCGTCTCGCTGGCCGCCTCGCGCGCGGCCGCCGAGGCGCACGGTCTGCCGCTCTACCGCTACCTCGGCGGCGTGTCGGCGGTGACCCTGCCGGTGCCGATGATGAACATCATCAACGGTGGCGCCCACGCCGACAACAACCTCGACATCCAGGAGTTCATGATCGTCCCGGCCGGCTTCGACTCGTTCGGCGACGCGCTGCGCGCCGGCGTCGAGGTCTTCCACCACCTGAAGAAGATCCTGGGCGACGCCGGCAAGGTGACCGCGGTCGGCGACGAGGGCGGCTTCGCCCCGTCGCTCGAGGGCGCCGAGGAGGCCCTCGGCACCATCCTGCGCGCGATCGAGAAGGCGGGTTACCGCGCCGGCGAGCAGATCTTCCTGGCCATCGACGTGGCCGCCTCCGAGTTCTTCGACAGGAAGGCCGGCATCTACCGCCACGAGGGCGCCGAGCTCGACGCCGGCAAGCTGTGCGACCTCTACGCCGCCTGGTGCGCGAAGTACCCGCTGGTCTCCATCGAGGACGGCCTGGCCGAGGACGACTGGGATGGCTGGCTCGAGCTGACCCGCGGCCTGGGCGATCGCATCCAGCTGGTCGGCGACGACCTGTTCGTCACGCAGACCCTGCGCCTGCGCCGGGGCATCGAGCGCGGGGTGGCCAACTCGATCCTGATCAAGGTCAACCAGATCGGCACGCTCAGCGAGACCCTCGACGCGGTGCGCACCGCGCAGCACGCCGGCTACACCGCGGTCATCTCGCACCGCTCCGGCGAGACCGAGGACGCGTACATCGCGGACCTCGCGGTCGCCACCGCGGCCGGGCAGATCAAGACCGGCTCGGCGTCGCGCTCCGACCGCATCGCCAAGTACAACCAGCTCCTGCGCATCGCCGACCAGCTGGGCCCGGATCAGCGCTACGTCGGGGCAGCCACCTACCGGCGCCGCCCGTAACCGGGCCGCGGCAGCTCACCATGCCCGTCAAGCGACTCGAGGGCATCGCCGGCTTCGGCATCGATCGCGTGGCCCGCGCCGCGGCCGACGATCCGGACGTCCTCCGCCTCGAGAACCTCGACACCGATCTTCGCCCGCCTGCGGCCGCGATCGCGGCGACCCGGGCCGCGCTCGACGACGACGACGCCAACAGCTACCTGCCGTTCGTCGGCAAGCGCTCGCTGCGCCAGGCCATCGCCGAGACGGTGTCGGCGCGCGCCGGCCACGCCGTCGACGCGGACCGCAACGTGGTGGTCACCGCGGGCGGGACGCAGGCGCTCTACTCGGCGCTCCTGGCCACGACCGATCCGGGCGACGAGGTCCTCCTGACCGATCCGACCTACGCCGGGATCAGCCACCGCGTGCGCCTGGCCGGCGCCGTCCCGCGCCACGTCCCCTTCCACGCCGTCGGCGGGGAGTGGCGACTCGATCTCGCGGCCCTGGCCGCGGCGGCGTCGCCGCGCACACGCGCCATGGTCGTGGTGTGCCCCGACATGCCGTCGGGCGCGCTGCTCCGCGACGACGAGTGGGCGGCGATCGCCCGCCTCGCGGTCGACCGAGATCTGTGGCTGCTCTACGACGCCGTGTTCGAGGGCATCGTGTACGACGGGCGGTCCTCGATCCACCCGGCATCTCTGCCCGGGATGGCCGAGCGCGTGATCACGATCGGCTCGGTCTCGAAGATCCATCGGATGATCGGCTGGCGCATCGGCTGGATCGTCGGGCCCGAGGCGGTGATGGACGGCGCGGCGTGGACCAGCGCCTACGTCAATGTCACGCCGGGCGGCTTCGCCCAGGCCGGCGCCGAGGCCGCGCTGCGCGCGCCGCCCGACGACGTGGCCGCGGCCGTGGCCGAGTGGCAGCGCCGGCGCGACGCCGTGCTGGACGAGCTGCGCGGCTGGCCGGTCGTGCCGCCGGCGGGAGGCTGGTCGCTGCTCATCGACACCGCGAGCTTCGGCGTCCCGCCGGCGCGCGCCTCCGAGCTGCTGCTGGCCGAGGCCCGGATCGCCGCCACGCCGATGACCGGGTGGGCCGGCCCGGTCGCCGACCGCCACCTGCGCTTCGTCTACTCCAACGAGCCGGTCGATCGCCTCCGCACGATCGGCGAGCGCATCCGCGGCACGGAGCTCGACCGGCTGCGCCTCGCGGCGAGGTCCGGGCCGACAGGCTGACGGCCGCGCGCGGCCGCGCGCTCACTTGCGTGCGGCCAGCTCGATCACCAGGCGATGGAGGAGCTCGACCCCGGTGCGCAGGCTCCCGGCCGGGATGCGCTCGTCGATGCCGTGGGCGCGGCGCGCGTTCGCCTCGGTCGAGGCCATCGGCACCAGGCCATAGGACGGGATGCCGATGGCGCGCAGGTGGCGCGAGTCGGTGGCGCCGCGCCCCATCGCCGGGATGATGGGGACGCCCGGGAACGACTCGCCCATGACCTTGCGGATCGCCGCCGGGCCAGGTCCCTCCAGGGGCGACGGCTTCGCGAACGCGAAGTCCCCGACCGGGCGCACCGTCAGCTGCGGGTCGTCGATGATCTCGACCAGCTGGCGCTGCACGTCGGCCGGCGTCTCGTCGGGCAGGATGCGGCAGTTGACGGTGGCGTCGGCCTCGGCCGGCAGCGCGTTCACGCGCGTGCCGCCCGACAGCAGGGTGGCCACGCAGGTGGTGCGCAGGTTGGCGCGCAGGATCGGGTCGGCCTCGACGGTGGCCAGCGCGCGCGCGGGCAGCCGGCCCTTCGAGCTGGCCAGGGCGCGCATGGCGCGGGCCAGCGCGGGCGCCTCGCGCTCGGCGCGGCCGGCGAAGAAGGCCCGCGTGACCGGCAGCAGGCGCGCCGGGAACTGGTGCTTGCCCAGGCGATCGAGCGCGCGCGACAGGCGATAGATGGCGTTGTCGTCGAGCGGCACCGACGAGTGGCCGGTCGGGCCGCGCGCGGTGATCTGGAAGTCCCGGTAGGTCTTCTCGGCCATCTGCAGCGAGATCAGCTTGGCCTGGCCGCGCTCGTCGAGCACGATGCCGCCGCCCTCGTTGATCGCCACCTCGGCGTCGATCGACGCGCGCCGGTGCGCGATGAGCCAGCGGATGCCCTTGCCGCCCGACTCCTCGTCGCCGGTCCAGGCCAGGATGACGTCGCGCCTGAGCGGCACGTGGTGCTGCTTCAGGAGGCGCATCACCTCGAGCGCCACGGCGGCCATGCCCAGGTCGTCGCCGACGCCGCGCCCGACCAGGAAGCCGTCCTTCTCGATCATCTTGTGCGGCTCGGACGTCCAGCTCTGCCCGCCCGTGCCCACCACATCGATATGGGCGAGGATGAGCAGCGGCCGGGCCGAGCCGTCGCCCTGGAGGCGCGCGACCAGGTTCTGCCGGCCGGGCTCGAACTCGCTCACCTCGAAGCGGATTCCGGCCTGGCGCAGCTCGGCCGCGCCGATCCGCACCGCGCGCGATTCGTTGCCGGGCGGGTTGCTGGTGTCGGCGGCGACCAGCTGGCCGAGCAGCGTGCGCGCGCGCCGCGCGGCGGCGTCGTAGTCGACCTCGCGCGCGGGCGATTGCGCTCGCGCCTCCGGCAGCCGGCCCGGCGCGGCGAGCCCGACGGCGAGCCAGAGGGCGACAGCGAGAGCGGAGCCGAGGACGGCGACGGATACGGATCGAACGGCGCGCATGCCCGGCCATGCTAGCACCGGGCGCCGCGAGCCACCCGACGAGCGCGAAGCTCCCGGGGCGCGAGACGGCGAGCGCGCCTCGCGTCCGGTGGGGCATGCACGGAGCGTCGACGACATGCGCGGGCGTCGCCCGCATCGTAAGCTCCCCGGGAGTTGCTACCGCGCGATCCAGAAGCCGGCTTCTCGCGCGAGCGTGCCGGCGTGGCTGCGACCTTCGCAGCGCACGCGCTCATGCTCGGAACGCTGGGGCCGTGGATGCCGCAGCTCAAGGGGCGGAGCGGCCTCGACGCCGGCCAGCTGGGCGCCGCGCTCGCGGGCATGGCCGTGGGCATGGTGCTCGGCACGCGGCTGGCCGGCCCGGCGGTGCGGCGCGTCGGCGGACGCGCCGCCGTCAGGGTCGGCGTGCCGGTCCTGGCCGCCGGGCTCGCGCTGCTCCCGCTCGCCCGCGGGCTGGCCACCCTGGCCGCCATCTTCTCGCTGCTCGGCGTGGCCGGCGGGCTGCTCGACGTGGCGATGAACGGCGAGGCGGCCGAGGTCGAGCGCCGCCACGAGCGCCGGCTGATGTCGACCATGCACGGCACCTGGAGCGTGTCGGTGCTGGCCGGCGCCGGCCTCGCCTCGATCTCGATCTCGATCGGCGTCCCCATCGCCGCCCACCTGCCGCTCCTGGCCGCGCTGCTGGTCGCCGCCAGCGCGGTGCCGCTCCGCTGGCTGCCGTCGCCGGGCGCCGGCCAGCCCGGCGAGACGGCGCCGGCCCCGGCCGAGCGCGGAGCCGCGGTCGGGCGCGCCGCGCTCCTCTGCGTCATCTGTGGCGCGTGCTTCCTGACCGAGGGCGCGGCCACCGAGTGGGGCGCGGTCTACATGCGCGAGTCGGTGCGCTCCGGGGCTGGCATCGCCGGCGCGGCGGTGGTCACCTTCGCCGGCGGGATGGCGGCCTCGCGCTTCGCCGGCGACCGCCTGGCCGGCCGCTTCGAGGCCGCCACCATCGCGCGGGTCGGGGCCGGCGCCGGCGCGCTGGCGCTGGCGGTCGGCCTCGCGCTCGGCGGCGTGGCCGCTTCGCTGGCCGGCTTCGCGCTGCTCGGCGTCGGCATCGGGCAGGTCGTGCCGCTCGCGTTCCGCGCCGCCGGCGGGATCGCGCTCGGACCGGCGCGCACCGCGCTCGGCATCGCGGTCACCTGCGGCTACGTCGGAACCATCGTCGGCCCGCTCCTGGTCGGCCTGGTCGCCGATCGCGTGGGCCTGCGCGCGGCGTTCGTCATCCCGGTCCTGACCTGCTCGACCGCGGCCATCGCCGCCGGCGCGCTGCGCGAGCCGCGCGCCGCCCCGGTCACGACCCGGCCGACCGTGGAAGCGGCACCACCGCCGCGATGACGTCGGCCAGGACCTCGCGGCTGATCGGCTTCTCCAGCACGCGGTTGGTCACGCGGCTCATGAGGTCGGTCACCTCCTCGGTGAAGATGCCGCCGGTGACGAAGACGATGCGCGGCACCACCTCGGGGCGAAGCACGGACAGCCGCTGGTGCACGACCGCCCCCGACACGTTCGGCATCATCACGTCGCACAGGATCAGGTCGTAGTCTTTCACCAGGCAGAGCTCGATCGCCATCGCGCCCGATCCGGCCACGTCGACCTGGTGGCCGCGCAGCCGCCGGCAAAGCGCGCGGGCGACGTTGACATCGTCGTCGACCACCAGGATGCGCAGCGCGAGCGCGGGCGAAGCCGACATCTCCCTTTTCAATCGGCCGCTCTCGCCCGGCGTTGAGTGGCGAGCCGCAGCTTTTTCGTCTCAAGCGATCACCTGCAGGAGCCGTAAACATGCTCGATGGTGTGCGCGGCGGTGACGGCTGTCCGTGCTCCCGGGCGGCCCATGCACCCTCGCGCCCCCCTCCTGGAGGGGCGAATCCCATGACGCTGCGCGGCCGCCTCCTGACCTACTCGCTGGTCCAGGTCGGCGCCCTCGGTTCCCTGTTCCTGGTATCCGGAATCTTCATCCA